>FWPV01011007.1_pt1 | contig 14570 bp, 9 predicted proteins | sample 2228371 | NCBI WGS metagenome assembly FWPV01 (sample SAMEA103939776, study PRJEB20133) | metagenome
GGCCGCGCAGCGCCTCGCCGCCCGGAGCGGCCGCCGCCTCGCGCGGGCGCACCTGTCCGGCGGCGCGCGTTCCGGGGCTCAGGCTCGGGTCCAGTCCCATCTCCAGGCTCATCTCCGTCAACCCCTCAGGATGTTGTTGGCCACGCCCAGGGACTCGTCGGCCGTCTGCACCATCTTGGCGTTCATCTCGTAGGCCCTGAGGGCGGTGATCATCTCCACCATCTCCCGGGCGAGGTCCACGTTGGAGCTCTCCAGGAAACCCTGCCGCAGCAATCCCGCGCCCTCCTCCCCCGGCAGCGCGGAGAGAGGCGGACCGGAGGCCTCCGTGGCCAGGAGCACCCCGTCCCCGCGCGCCTCGAGCCCCGCCGGGTTCACGAAGCGCGCCAGGACCATGCGTCCCACCTCTATCCGCTCCCCGTCGGCCCCCGCCACCGTCACCAGTCCCCGCTCGTCCACCGTGAAGGTGGATACACCCTGCGGAAGGGTCAGCGGGGGCTCCAGAAGCATGCCCGCGCCCACCACCAGGTTCCCCTCGCCGTCCACGCCCAGGAGTCCGGCGCGGGTATAGCCAACCCCGCCGTCGGGAAGCCTCACCTGGAAGAGACCCTCTCCCTCGATGGCGAGGTGGAAGGGGTCGCCGTCGTTCTCGAACGCCCCCGAGGCGAGGTCCCTCCTCACCTCGCTCACCCCCGCGCCCATCCCCACCAGCACCTCCCCTGCGGGACCCCTGCGGGCTCCGTAGAGGAGGTCGGTGAACCGGGGGGCGCAACCCTTGAACCCCGGGGTGGAGATGTTGGAGATGTTGTTGGCGGTCACGTCCATGGCCAGCTGCTGCATGGACATGCCGCTGGCCGCGCTCCTCAACGCCTGCATCATCGCCCATCACACCTTTCCCACCTGTTCTATGAGCTTCTGGAGGGTGCGGTCCTGCGCCTGCAGCAGTCGCTGGCTGCTCTCGTAGGCGCGGAAGCACTCGATCATGGACACCATCTGCTCCACCGCGTCCACGTTGGAGAACTCGAGGTACCCCTGCCGCACCGCCGTACCTTCGGCGGGGCGCGCCCCCTGCCCCGCGAAGAGCCCCTCCCCGGCCTTGGTCAGGGCCGCCGGGTCGTCGAAGGCCGCCAGCATCAGCCTTCCCCTCACCTCGCCGCCGACGGTCACGGTGCCGTCCGCCCCCACGGAGATCTCGCCGCCCGCCACCCGCAGCGGGTTTCCGTCCTCGCCCAGCACCGGGTGGCCCCCCGCGGTCACCAGGACTCCTTGCGCGTCCACGCCGAAATTCCCCGCCCTGGTGTAGAGGACCTCTCCTCCCCTGCGCACCGCGAAGAATCCCTCCCCCTCCAGGGCGAGGTCGGTGGCCAGGCCCGTCTCCTTGAGCGCTCCCTGGGCGAAATCGGTGCGCACGCTGCCCACCAGGCTACCGCCGCGCCCGTCTCCCACCGGCCCCAGATCGACGGACCTGCCTCCCCCCTCGACGCGGGTGAGCTCCCGTCGCGGGTAGGCCTGGATCACCGCGAAGTCCTGCTTGTAGCCCACGCTGTTGGCGTTGGCCAGGTTCGACGCCGTCACGTCCTGGCGCATGAGCATGGCGCGCATCCCCGCGTAAGACGCGTACAGGCCTCTTAGCATCTCTCTCCTCCCTCCTATCCTCCGCCCATGCCCTCTCCGGAACCGCCGTTCGCCTGGACGAGCGAAGCCGGGACCGGGAAGGCCTCGTGGCCCCCGCGTCCCTCCCCCTCCACCGCCGGCAGCACCAGGGTGAAGGTGGACCCGTGGTCGGGGCGGCTCCTCACCTCCAGGGTCCCGCCGTGCATCTCCGCTATCTCCCGGGCCAGGTAGAGCCCGATGCCCAGCCCCGACGAGCTGCGCGCGTCGCCCTCGTCCACCTGGCTGAACTTGCTGAAGATGGAGGGCAGGTGCCAGGGCGAGATGCCGGTCCCCTCGTCTTTGACCGACAGATATACCTCTCCGCCCCTCCTCCCCGCGGACACGGTGATGACGCTTCCGGGAGGCGAGAACTTGCGGGCGTTGTCCACCAGGTTCCAGACCACCCTGCGTATCTTCACCTCGTCCGCCTCGCACAGGCATCCCCTCTCCCTGCAGGCCAGCTCATAGCGGTGCGAGGGATCGATGACGCGGTACTGGTCCACCATGTCCCCGGCCACCTCGTCCAGCAGGCACGGCCTGGTGTCCAGTTCCAGCCGCCCGCGCGAGATGCGCGTGGCGGTGAGGATGTCCGCCACCACCCGGTGCAGGCGTTCGGAGCTGCGCTTGATGCAGTCCACGTACTGTCTCTTCATCTCCTCGGGGTGCCTGGACCAACCCTCCCTCAGGATGTCCGCGTACCCCATGATTATCGCCAGGGGGGTGTTCAGCTCGTGCGAGACGCAGGATAGGAAGCTCTCCTTGAGGCGGTCCAGGTCCTTTTCGTGCGTCACGTCCCTCAACACCACCACCCGGCCGGTCCTCGTCCCCCCGGGAAGCATCACCGCGGCGCGGTAGGCCCTCACCGGCTTGGGGGGAGACACGGGGATCACCAGATCCGCCTCGTCTCCCTCCTTTCCTCGCTGACCGAGGGCGAAGGCCGCGACCTCCGGCACGTCGACGACCTCGTCCAGGGGAGCGCCCACGCCGCCTCGCCCGCGCAGTCCGAAGATCCTCTCCGCCTCGCCGTTGGCCGCCGCCAGCCGCCCCTCCTCGTCCACCACCAGCACCGCGTCGCGCATGGCGTCGAAGACGGCCTCCAGCTTCCCCCGCTCGCGCATGGCCTGCGACAGGTAACCGACACGACGCAGCGCCGAGAGCATGCTCCCGCCCAGGGCGGGGAGGACCTCCTCTACCGCCTCGCGGCGCATCCCTCCCTCCCGCCGCGAGAGGAGCACGAAAGCGCCCCTGGCCACGTGGTCCTCCGCCACGCAGACCACCAGGGCCTCTTCCCCGCTCGCGGGCATCCCGCGCTCCCCGGGGCGCAGGAGAAAGGCCGCGGGCACCCTCGTCCCGGAACCCAGTTCCCTGCGCAGCCATCCCCGCCAGGCCTCCTCCTCGGGGTCGTCGCCGCGCGAAACCTCTTCCTGCCCGGGGTCCAGCGACACGTAGAAGGCGCGCTCCGCGCCGGCCACCTCCCGCAGCTCCCGCGCCAGGAAGGAGACGATCTTCGCGCCGTCGAGCATCCCGTTAAGGCGGCCGATGACCGCGTTGAGCCATGAGAGGGTCCGCGACCTCTGCTCCACGCGCCGGTAGTTCAGCGAGTTCTTTATCCCCACCGCGAGCTGGTTGGCGAGGGCGTTGAGGAATTCCATGTCCAGCTCGTCCACGCGCATGAAGTCGCGCATGGTGCACTTTATCGCCCCCACCGTGTTGCCGTCCACGCACACCGGGACCTCGATGATGGGCGCCTCGCCGGGCAGGGCTCCCGCCTCCGCCGCCGCCTCCAGTCGCTCCGCCAGCGGCCCCATGCCCCTCTCGCGCGCGCGGAGGAGAAGCCGGTTCCTCATGTCCGGGTCCAGGCATACCAGGCGCCCGTGCACCTGCATGGATATGCTGGCTATCTTTTCCAGGTCATCCGGTTCGTAGAGCAGCACGCAGCTCAGGCTGGTGTTGAAATGCTCGTTGATGGAGGCCAGTGTCTTCTCGACGAGCAGCGGCAGCTCGTAGGTCTCGGCGACGATGCGGGAGACCTCCACCAAGGCCTTGAGGTGGCGCATGCGTCTCTGTTCCCTGCGGCGGTAGATGGTGTATCCGAGGTTGTCGGCCATCTGGTGGCAGAGGGATGTGAAGTGTCCCTTCAGGCGCTCCTCCCTGCGGTCGTTCTCGCGGTCTCCCACCAGCACCAGCACGGATCGCGACCCGTCCACGTTCATCACCTGGTAGCTGCAGTGGGCTATGCCGAACCTCTGGAGGTGCATCCTCATGCCCGGCGCATTGCGCAACCCCTCGTCGTGAAAGCGCAGCAGGGTCTCCCTGGGCAGCCGCCAGGCCATGAGGGCGTTCCGGGTCCGCCGCGGAAGAGATGGGTCGGAGTAGGCCCCGATGACCCTCAGGTGCCCGTCCTTCTCGCTCTCCATCATCACCAGGCCGAGGTCGAAAGGTACGCGCCCCCGCAGGGACCGCAGGAACTCCGCGGCGATCTCCCGATATTCGCTCTCCTCCTCCGAGCGCGCCGCCTGCCCCGGGATACCGCTCCGGTAGCCGGCGACATGCCGGATGGTCATCATCTGGGGTCTCCTTCCCTTTCGCTCCATCCCCGCCCGCGCGCCGCGTGGCTCCCGCGTGCGCCGCCCCGGCTGGGACGCCGGACGGAGGGCGCGATCTCGCCCGCCTTTCATCCGCGTATCAATTATTGGCGGCGGATGAAGCCCCTTTAACAACCGTTCAGACGAGGGGTGGCGGACATCCTGGGGATATTGCGCCGGGGGCTCTGAGCCGGGCTTTCAGCGGCGACCACCCGCGTCCCGGGGAGCCTCCGGCCTGGAGAGGCCTTCCAGGAAGCGTTCCGCGAGGGCGGCGACGCGCTCCAGGAGCTCCCTTCTCTCCTCCAGATAGCCTTCCGGGTACGCGCCCCGGGCGCAGAGCACCCCGTGATGCCTGGTTGCCGTCCAGGATCCGTGGGGCGGGCGGCCGTCGAACCCGCTCCGTTCCCCGACCCCTCCCTCCACCCCGACACCGGTGCTGAAGGAAGCGGCGGAGCCCTTTTGCTCCCGGCTCGGGAAGGGGGCCTGCCCCGCGCCCGATCCGGCCAGGGGCAGGATGAGGATGTCGTCGGCGCAGGGCACGCCGTATTCTGCCGACACGGAAGACTCCGGTATCACCTGCCGCTTTCCCGCCTTCACCACCGCGGGTGCGCCGGGTCCCGCGCTCCCCTCCGCCACGCGCAACATCTCCAGGGCTCCCTCCTCCCCCGTACCCCACCACACCAGCTCGGGGCGGGATGTCCTTCCACCCCGGACCCTCGCCAGGCAGAGGGCTTCCGCCCCCAGCAGGAGGGCGGTTCTCTCCAGGAAGTCGTCGCGGCCTGCGGCGCGCGCGTCGGCCATCATCTCCACCGCAGCCGTCTCCAGCGCCAGCGACCGCCGCCTCCACGCGGCGGCGTCCTCCGCGGCCGCGCACGCCTCCAGCATGAAGGAGACCTGCAGGGACAGCAGCTCGGCCCGGCGCAATACCGAGGGCTGGGGACTGAAGGGCTTCTCCCGCAGGACCACCACGAGGTGGGAAAGCACTCCCCCCGCCCGGATGGGGATCCCCACCGCATGCGGGCAGACAGCCCCTTCCCCATCGGGGTCCCGGAGGGAATTGCACACCACCAGTCCCTCCCCCTCGCACAGAGCCACCAGCGAGCGCAGCTCCGATGCGCTTAAAGCCTCGCACCCGCTTGTCGGGTACGGGCTTTGCTGCCCACGGCAGCTCACCGCCAGCTCCGCCCTTGCCTCCCCGCCGTTGCGCTTCAGGACATAGGTCGATGCGCAGTCCGCTTCCAGGATCTCCCTGAAAAAGCCGCATGCCGCCTCGAGCAGGGCGCCTCTCCTCGCGCCCATCTCCAGGAGACCCTGGAAGGCCTTGAGCATCTCCTCCTGCTCGCGGTACTTGCGGGCCAGGGGTTCCGCCACCACCTGGGGGATGACGGTGGTGCCCGCGGCCACGCTCCTCACCGCATCCATCACCGCCTGCATGGGCATACCCTTGAGGAGATAGCTGTCCGCGCCGCTCTTCACCGCATCGGTGATGTAACTCTCGTCCTCGTGGGCGCTCAAGACGATGATCTTCGCCCTGCACCTGGCACGCCGCAGCTCCTCGATGACCCCCACGCCGTCCAGCTCCGGCATGCGCACGTCGAGGAGCACCACGTCGGGAGAGAGGGCCAGCGCCAGGCGTACCGCCTCCCGCCCGTCGGCGGCCTCCCCCACCACCTCCATGTCCTCCTGGAGGCCGATCATCCTCACCAGGGCCCTGCGTACGCCCTCGTGGTCCTCGGCCACCACCATGCGGATGCGTGCCCTGCCGTGCTCGGTGATCCCTTCCATAACGGGCCTTTCGGCTTCCCGCTACCGGCTGCCAGGAGCCGGACCTGCCGCCTCTCCCCAGCCCTCAGGAGAGGTCTTCCGGCACCAGGACCAGCACCTCCGTGCCCGCGCCCGGCGAGGTGTAGATGTTCATCTCCCCGCCCACGAGTTCCACCCTCTCCATGAGGCTCTTGATCCCGAAATGCTCCTCGAACCCTCCGCCTTCCAGGTGCCTCTGGAGGTCGAAACCGACGCCGTCGTCGCGGATGCGCATCTCGATGCGTCCGCGGGTTTTCTTTATCTGCACCGTCACCTCGGAGGCGCAGGCGTGCTTCTTCACGTTGGACAGTATCTCCTGGGCGAAGCGGTAGAGGGTCACCTCCACCTGGGGTATGGGGCGCTCCAACCCCTCCTCCACGTAGAGGATGCCGCGGATGCCCTGTTCGGAGCCCATGCGGTCGAGGAGGTTCTCCAGCGCCGGCACCAGGCCGGCGTCGTCCAGGATGGACGGCCGGAGGTCGAAGAGGAGGCGGCGCATGCAACCGATGTTCCTCTGCAGCCCGCTCTTGATCTCGCTCATCTCGCGACGCGCCTCCTCGAGGCGCCCCTCGTCGATGAGCATCTCCACTGTCTCCATCTGGTAAAAACTGCTTATCAGGGACTGGATGGTGTCGTCGTGTATCTCGGAGGCGATCTTCTTCCTCTCGTCCTCCTGCGCGCTGATCATCTTGGCCAGCAGCTTGCGGTAGAGCTTCTCCCTCTCCTCCATGCGGTGATAGAGGAAGGCGTTCTCGATGCCCGCGGTCCCGAAATAGGCCAGGCTCTCCACCACGCGGAGGTCCGTCTCGCACAGCCGCCGTCCCGGGCTGGTCACGCTGAGGTTCAGCACCCCGAAGACCTCGCCCTTGCTGAACAGAGGAACGGAGACGGCGCTCTTCACCGCGGGATCGATACCGCGGTAGAACTCGTTCTCCACGTCGTCCTGCAGCAGCAACGATTTACCGTTTTTTGCCACCCAGGCCGCGATCCCCGTGTCCGCGCGACGCGGCGCCTCGAACTCGATGTGTTCGGGCATATTGCGCCAGGCGACGTACTTCAGCTCCTCCCGGTCGTCGTCGTAGATGAAGATGGAGCCGCGGTCCGCGCCCAGCATTGCCAGCGCCGTCCCCAGCAGCAGGTCCATCCTCTTCTTGAAGTCCAGCAGCTCCCCCATCTTCATGGTCACCCTGGAGAGGGCGAGGGAGAGCTTGTTGTAGCGGTCGATGATGAAGTCGCTGTAGAGGCCCTGGGCCACAAGGCTCGACCTCTGCCGCAGCAGCTCCAGGCTCAGCAGGTCGCCCGGGGTCACCCTGTCCTTGCAGGCCACGAGCACGAAGGCGAAGGGAAATAGCGGGCACTGCACGCACACTTCGGTGGGGACGGGAGCGTGGACGTCGCGCTTGAAACAGCATTCCCCGGGGTAGAACCCGCTCTCCGGGCAGGCCCTCGGCGCTCCCTCATCCCCGTTCCATGCCCGGAAACGACAGCGGACCCTGCCGCACCCCTCCCCCACCCGTCCCAACCGCACGGGCACCACCATGGTCTCCCTGCCCCGCAGGGACTCCGGCATGTCCCGGACATCCCTCAGCAACAGGTGCTCGCGCACCTCTTTCTCCAGCAGGGACGCCAGGAATTCCTCCAGATCGGGAGAAGCCTGGGGCGAAAAGACCGCGCCCTGGGCGGCGTATGCCTCGCGCAGGGCTGCGCCCGCCAGGGCCACCCAGGCCTTCTCGAAGCCGAGGTGCACGGTAAGGGACCTGAGGATATCCTGCAGCGCCTCCAGGGGCCTTTCGCCGTCCCTTCCCGAGAGCAGCGTGGAGAGGGCGGCGCCGGAATCCCGGCCTCCATCTCCTCCGGTCATCGCCGGGTCCCACATCGACAGCCCGCCTGGCGTTGCGCCTTCCCATACCCCGCGGGCTGCATCCGTCACCCGCTCCGCGGCCGCGGAACGAGGGTCACCGTCAGACATCGCGTCCCCCTATGACCTCGGGCGGGGGTGATCTCCGGGCCCCCGCGGCTCTCTCCGCGGCACGCGCATCCCGCCTCCGTGTCTCGCGGACGGACTTCTTCCCGCCGTTCTCACCATCACCGCACGCCCCTTGCCGTAGCTCCGGCCGGCCTTCCGGGGAAAAGCATGACCCGGAAAACAATCTACAATAATCGGACCGCGGCGACAAATCATCCGAACGGTTGATTTTCGGCCGCGCTCTCCGCCCCCCCATGGCCTGCGCCGGCCCCGGCATCAGCCGCGGCCCGTCCCGCGTCCGCGCAGCCGGCGCGCCAGCTCGTACAGCATGCGCAGCTCCTCCGCCTCCAGGTGCAGCGCTTGCTCGAGCAGGTCCCGCAGCAGGCACGCGCGCTCGTCCGACGGGCGAGCCGCCGCGTCCGCTTCCGTCCCCGGGAACATAGCCCTTTCTCTGGAACCGCCCTCTCCTCCCGCACCCCCGGAGCGGGAGTCCTCTCCATCCCGCTCCCTCGCCCCCTCCTCTCCGGCGTCCACGGCTCCGCCGCCAGGACGCGGCAACGAGGATGGGGCTTCACCCTCCCCGCTTACGCCCCTCCCTGGAGGCGTTTCACGCCCTCTCTCCCGCGCCGGTCTCCCGGCCTTCAGCTCCACGCCCCCGGCTCCCTCCAGGAAAGCGGCGATCCTCCGCATGGTCCTGGCCGAGGGGGGGTTGCAGTCCGCGCGCTCCAGCCTGGAGAGGTACGCGGGAGAGATGTCCATGCGCTCCGCCGCCGCCCTCTGGCTGAGGCCCAGGGAAGCGCGCGCCTCCTTCAGGGCACTCGCCAGGCGTACCGCCTCCGCGGCACGCCGTAGCTCCCGCATGCTCTTCTCCAGCAGCATCGCCTCTTCCGCATCGCCCACGTCAAACGCCTGCGAGGCAAGGGCCTTACCCGCCCTCTCGCACTGCGCGAGGCAGCGCCGCAGTCCGCCTTCTCTCCTCTCCCTCTCTCCCTCATGGTCCCCGGACACGGACGCCCCGGTCCCTTCGCCGCCCCTTCTTCCCCTTTCACCCGCCGCGCCCCTCGCCGCCGCGCATATCTCCTCCATGAGCCCGCGCACCCTCGAGAGCGCGCGCGTGGACCGCTCTCTCACCGTATCGGAAGCGGGTATCGCGGCCACCATCTCCAGGATATCCACCGCCTCCTTGAGCTCCACGGCGAGCGCCTCCAGGTCCCTTCCTACTCGCGGCTCGCTACCCGCCGTCACCGGGCCTCACCTCCCACCGCATCCGCGATGACTCCATCCTCCACCATCATCTACGCACGCACCTCCACCGCCGACGGCCTCCATGTGTCTCCCCTCTCTTCCCCGTTCCTCTCCCCGGAGAAGGAGGCATCAAGAACCCGCGGCAGAGAGCCTGCAGCGGCGCTCAATAAGCCCTGTTCCCATTAAATATTGAACATCATATCACCAGTTGACTGTAAAATTGAACATAGCATGATTTGTCTATGGAGGGGAAATGGTTTATCGTTGTTTACCTTAACATATACCTTAACTTTATTTAAATGACCGTTTCAACCCTCGCAGGTGACCAGTGGCGTTAACCACACCGTTGCAATCATCCATCTTGAGCAGCCGTTTTATATTTATGATAAATATATACCTGATGTTTAGTCTAGACGCTTCTCCGTCTACATTATCAATGAATTCTTCACCGTTGAGCCCGGCTCGCCATGTACGCCGTAATCCCGTGATGCTTTAAAACCCTGTCCCATTTGAAAGGTTTAATAATAAACTTGCCCCTTTAACCCTAGACCTAAACGAGTTTGCGCCTCCCGCCAGGGACGTTCCATCTCTCCTCTTCCCCACTACACTTCTCACTTCGCCGACCATGCGATCCAGAACGTTGACGGTCCGGAGTTCGCCACACATCCTTCCTCGCCTGCCTTCGGCGCGATACCGTCTTTCATCGCAGGAGTCGTGATTCCCGGGGCGATCCTGCGCGCCGCCAAACATCCGATACATCCAGTGCGCGAACCGTCGAGGTATCGCGGGCGGTTCGTGAAATGGCCCTTCGGCCAACGCGCCCGCCCCCGCGCACACCGCAGATCTCCTCTCCTGCACGGCATCCGTGACGCGCCGCGCCATCCAGGAGAAGAGAAAGAAGCGCGCGCTCCTCGAGGTGGCCGCGGCTGTTTGCCGCGGGTTCCATGGATTCCATACATTTTCCGCCTTCCATACACCTTTTGAAGGATTCGCCGCTGGCCGCCACCGCATAGATTTACCTCCGGATGCAGCGCAGGGTGCCGTCCTGGGCCGGACAAACCGGGCCAGATGAGCAAAGGCGCTGACGAACCTGACAGCCGATGAGAGAAACGCCGGAAGGGATCGGGGGATAACCGCGACATGCCTCGGAAAAAGAAGCGCGATACTTTCGCCGATGTCCTGAACCGCATCGCCACGGAGGTCGCCGGGCTCGAGGAGGGAGAGACGGCGCGCCTCGAGGAGCTGTACCAGGCGGTCACGGAAAGCCTTCTTAAAGCACCCCCGTACGCCGTGGCGGGGTTGACGGACGTCGCCCGCTCCCTCCTGGAGCTGCGTATCGGGGATAGGCCTTTCGGCGATGTCTACGAGGAATTGAGCGCAAGGGTGGAGAGCGCCCAGCGGGCGGTCGACGGACCCGCACCGGAAAAAGCGGAACTTTTCACGGCCAACCCCGACGAGCTGGCCATGGACCTGGCGGTCCTGCGCGGGCTGCTGGAGGAGGAGGGGGTGGAGCTCTCCGAGAACGCCGCCTTCATGGGGCAGATCCTGTCTAGGCTGAATTCCATGGGGCTTCCCGCTCCCCTCGCCTCTGTCCTCCTGTACCTCTCCGACCTCGTCCGCGCGGCCGAGCGCTCGGACATGTCGTTCATCACGCCCGGCGAGATCCTCGCCGCCCTCGCGGCTGCCGAAAAGACCCTTGAGCGCCTGCGGGAGAACGCGTGCCCCGATGCCGGGGAGGGATCCCGCGGCCCGGGCTCCTCCGTCTCCTGCGACCAGGACCGCGTGGAGAGCTTCCTGCACCGCCTGGAGGAATACGAGGCGGAGTTGCTGGCCCTGGAGAACGGCACGCCGGAGAAGGAGGGGACGGAAGCCCGGGTCGCAGCGCTGGTTCACGACCTGGCCCGCGAACACGATCCCCTCTCCCTGGGAGCCTGCGCAGGCCAACTTCGGGAGCTGGCGGCGGCGCTGCGTGAGCTGAATGGCGCGTTGCCGCAGAGCGCCTTCGGCCCCCTCCTTGAGCTCAAGGACCTGCTCGAATCGCACCTCGTCTCCCTGCTCGAGGAGGAGCGGCCGGGCGACCTCGAGGCCGTCGCCCGCGTGAGCCTCGCCCTGGCGGAGGCGCTGCGTGGCGGGTCGCGAGGCAAAAAAGGCGGGGGGAGGAAGAAGTCCGCGGCATCCGGGAAGAAAACGGAAGGCGCGGGGTTTCTCGAGCTGCAGGCCGACGAGGCGGAGGTGAGGGACTTTCTCGCCGAGGCCCCGGAATACATACAGATGATCGAGGCCTCCCTGCTGGAGCTGGAGCGCGACCCCTCCGACTCCGAGCTACTCAACGAGGCCTTCCGCGGCTTCCACAACCTGAAGGGGAGCGCGGGTTTTCTGAGGCTGTCCGAGATCGTCGAGGTCTCCCACGCCGCGGAATCCCTGCTCGCCGAGGCCAGGGAGGGCAGGCTCTCGCTGTCCGGTCCCCTCGCCGACCTCGCCTTCGAGGCCCTTGACACCCTGAAAGTCCTCCTGGAGGGAACGGAAAGGACGGCGGCCGGAGACCGCTGGCCGGTGCCCGGCGGGGTGGCGGTGCTGGCGGACCGCCTGCGCCGGGCCGCCGCCGGGGAGACCCCCGTGACCCGCGCCGGGTCGGGCAGGGCAAAGGCCGGGGCCTCTCCCGCGTCCGCGAGGGATGCATACGCAGCCTCCGCCGAGGCAGCGGATTACGGCGGCGCACCGGGCACGCCGAACGCACCGGAACAACCCCAGGCCTTCCAGGACACCTCGGGACAGGGGCGCAAGGGCGAGAGCCTGGTGCGGGTGAGCACCACCCGCCTCGACGCCCTCATCGACGCCGTGGGCGAGCTGGTGATCGCGCACTCCATGGTCATGCAGGAGGGAGAGATAGCCGACACCAGGAACCCCCGCCTGGCGCGCAACCTCTCCCAGCTCACCAAGATAACCCGCGAGCTTCAGGAACTGGCCATGGGCATGCGCATGGTCTCGCTCAAGAACACCTTCCAGAAGATGGCAAGACTCGCCAGGGACCTCGCTGCCAAGTCCGGCACCCCCCTCGACTTCGCCTTCAGCGGCGAGGACACGGAGATCGACCGCAACCTGGTGGAGGAGATCAACAGCCCCCTGGTGCACATGGTGCGCAACGCCGTGGACCACGGCCTGGAGGATCCGGAGGAGCGCCGCCGGGCGGGCAAGCCGGAGAGGGGGCGCGTGGAGCTGCGAGGCTACCACGAGGGCGGGAACGTGGTCATCGAGCTGCGCGACGACGGCCGGGGCCTCGACGCCGCGGCCATCCTGGAAAGGGCGCTGCGGCTGGGGGTGGTGAGCGCCGAGGAGGCCTCCCGTATGGGCGAGGAGGAGATCTATCGCCTTATCTTCCACGAAGGCCTCTCCACCGCTCGCCGGGTCACCGACATCTCGGGGCGCGGCGTGGGCATGGACGTGGTGAAGAGGACCATCGAGGGTCTGCGCGGGCGCGTGGACATCTCCTCCCAGCCCGGCAGGGGCACCGTCTTCACCATACGCCTCCCCCTCACCCTGGCCATCATCGACGGCATGGTGGTGAGGGTGGGCGAGGAGGAATACGTGGTGCCATCCATATCCATACACTCCTCCTTTCGCCCCGAGCGCGAGCAGGTGTTCACCGTGGCCGGGAAGGGAGAGGTCATCTCCCTGCGCGGTGAGGTCATCCCCCTCTACCGCCTGCACAGGCTCTTCGGCCTGCGGGGCGCCAGGCAGGATCCCTGGGAAGCCCTGGCCCTGATCATGGGCTCCAACGGCGACCGCTGCGCGGTGATGGTGGACGACATCGTGGGCCAGCAGCAGGTGGTCATCAAGTCCCTGGGGGAGATGTTCTCCCGGCTGCCGGGGGTATCCGGGGGCGCCATCATGGGCTCGGGCAGGGTGGCCCTCATCCTCGACCCCCCGGGGCTGGTGAGCCTCGCCCACGGGAAAGGGGACCGGCGATGAGTGAGGCCTTCACGTACCCTCTCGATCCGCCGCTCTCCGCGGCCCATTCCCCCGTGGAAGCTTCCTCACGGACCCAGCATGAGATCATCCCGTCATCCGGGGACGGCGCACGCCGCGGCGCCGCCTCCTTCAGATATTCGGCCGGCGCCATGGCGTGCGCCCGCGCGGGTGCTCCGGTATATGGCTCTCTCGTAAGCGGCGCCGTGCGCCACGCCAGCGAGGCCGGCCCGCGAGACCTGTACGGAAAGGAGGGGAGCGCATGGCGACCAGCGTAGACACCAGAGGCCGGGAGAAGGAGGCGGTGGGCCTGGACAAATACCTCACCTTCACCCTGGGCGACGAGGAGTACGGCCTGGAGATCCTCAAGGTGCGAGAGATCATCGGGCTCATGGAGATCACCCAGGTGCCGCGCATGCCCGAGTTCGTGCGCGGGGTCATAAACCTGCGGGGCAAGATCATCCCCGTCATCGACCTGCGCCTGAAGTTCGGCATGCCCTCAAGCGACGACACCCGCGAGACCTGCATCATCGTGGTGGACCTAGAGGGCGTGAACATGGGCGTGGTGGTGGACCGGGTATCGGAGGTCCTGGACCTGGTCTCCGAGGACATCGAGGAGACCCCCGAGTTCGGGGCCGCGGTGGACACCGCCTTCATCATGGGCATGGGCAAGGCGGGTGAGCGCGTGATCATGCTCCTGGACATCGGCAAGGTGCTCACCGGCGAGGAGGCGGCGGCCATCGCCGGGGCGGAACGGACCTCCCGTCCGCGTGACGGCGGGAACGCGGAAGAGGAAGAAGGAGAAAACGCGTGAGGAGACGCGCCGTGCCCGCGAGGGCGGAACCCGGACCGTGGTGACGGCGGGCAGAGGCCGGCAGGGCGCCCGGCACATGAATGGGGACGCCGGGAGACCGCCCGCCGTCGCCGGTCTCCCGGGCGCACGGCGGCAGGACGTTTTAAAAGGAGGTAGGTGAGGATGTTGAAGAACCTGAGACTGGGGCCCAAGATAATCCTCGCCTTCGGCCTCTGCCTGGCCCTGCTGGTGGTGGTGGGCCTGGTGGGGGTACTGGGGGTGAGCTCCGTCAAGGGGGGCGTGAAGGAGGTCGGGGACGTGAGGCTCCCCAGCGTGGATGCCCTGAACCAGATGGACATAGGGATGAACGAGGTGCTGGTGGGCACGCGCGGGCTGTGCATCGGGCGCATCTTCGAGGACCCCTCCCTGCGCCAGGCGCAGTTCGACTACATAGCCGGCACCGGCCAGTACGAGGGCTGCGGTTTCGCGCGCATAGAGGAGCATATCGCCGAGTACGAGCCCCTGCCCCAGACCGCGGAGGAGGCCCGGCTCTGGCAGGAGT
>FWPV01008844.1_pt1 | contig 14561 bp, 12 predicted proteins | sample 2228371 | NCBI WGS metagenome assembly FWPV01 (sample SAMEA103939776, study PRJEB20133) | metagenome
TGGGCACCGGACCCCGCGGGGTGGTGACGAGCGTGCCGGGCACCAGGCACTGGTCGGTGTCGCCGACGACGCACACGTTGTGGTGCTTGGAGCCGAGCAACAGAACGATCTCGTTCTGGGCGACGTTGGTGTCCTGGTACTCGTCGACGAGGATGTGCTCGAAGCGGTCCTGATACTGCTCGAGCACCTCGGGATGGCGCCGGAAGAGCACCACGGTGTTGACGAGCAGGTCGTCGAAGTCCATGGCGCCGGCCTTCACCAGGCGAGCCTGGTACTCACGGTAGATGTCGGCGTGCTTGCGGTCGAAGATGTTGGCGGCCCGGTCCGTGGCCTCGGTGGGCCCGACGAGCTCGTTCTTCCACATCGAGATCACGCCGTGCACCCCGCGGGGGGTGAACCGCTTCGGGTCGAGACCGAGATCGCGGATGACGTAGCCGACGAGACGCTGACTGTCGGCCTGGTCGTAGATGCTGAACGACTTCGGGTAGCCGAGCAGATCGGCGTGTGCCCGCAGGATGCGCACGCAGGCCGAGTGGAAGGTGGACACCCACATGCCCTTGGCGACGGGACCCACCAGGGCCGTCACCCGCTGGCGCATCTCGTCGGCGGCCTTGTTCGTGAAGGTGATGGCGAGGATGCGCATGGGGTGCACCCCGTGCTCGCCGATCAGATGGGCGATGCGGTGGGTGAGGACCCGGGTCTTGCCCGAACCAGCGCCAGCGATCACGAGGAGCGGACCGTCCGCGTGGACGACGGCGTCGAGCTGGTCGGGGTTCAAGCCGTCGAGCGGGGCGGGTGTGGTCATGGCGCCCGCCATCCTAGGAACGGGGTGTGCCAACCCCCGCCCCGCTGCGACGCGCGGTCGGGCGACGCTACTCGGTGGGTCGGCCGACGGCCTGCGGCCCCTCGTTCACCAACGCCGTGATGCGCGCCTCGGCCTCGGCCACGAGGGCGTCGATCACGTCCTGCGGGTCGACGCCGTTGGCCTGCGCGACCTCGGCCACGGTCTGGCCGTCACGCAAGGCGTCCCACAACGCGTCGACCTCGAGGCCGATCACCTCGGCCGCGGTCGAAAGCCCGGGGAACCGGCCACGACCGAACGGGTGGCCCGCGTGTCCGTGCCACCCTCCCCGGGAACCGTCGGGTCGATGGGCCCGGACCGTGGCGACGATCGCATCGACCTGCTCGGCGGTGAGGGTGCCATCGTCGACCAGCGGTGCGAGCAGGTCGCGCAGCCGGTCCCCCGGCTCGGGTCGCCCGTCGTCGGGCACTGCGGTGCTGGGGGTGGTGCTGTCGTCGCCCTGGGTGACGAACACCGCCGGGCTCGACGCCCCGGCGCCACCGGGCAGGTTGACCACCAGGCCCGCTGCGGTCCCGGCCAGCAGTCCCACACCGAGGCCGATCGCGACGAGTCGTGAATGTGTCATGTCGTCTCCTTTGCCGTTGTTCAGTTCCCGCAGGACCGTGTCCTCCAGGAGGTCCGAGCACAGCGTGCGGGTCCGAGGTGAGGATCAGCCCCCGCAGGGGTGAGAGACGGGTGAGAAGCCGAGCGGCGGTCCGTGGAGGGTCACGCCAGCGGCAGCTCGAAGCCGACCTCGGCCCCGCCACCCACGCGGTTTCGGGCGAACACCGTGCCGCCGTGGGCTGCGGTCACGTCGGCGACGATCGACAGCCCGAGGCCCGAGCCCGGCAGACTGCGCGCTTCGGGGGCCCGATGGAAGCGCTCGAACACGTGGGGTAGCTCCGACTCGGCGATGCCCGGCCCCCGGTCGCGAACCGTCACCCGGCCGCGTGTGACGTCGAGCTCGATCGGGGTGTCCGAGGGGTCGAACTTGGTGGCGTTGTCGAGCAGGTTGGCGATGGCGCGCTCCACGGCTGCGGGACGGGCGACGACGGTGGAACCGTCCGAGGTCACCAGCACGGATCGGCCCGTGCGACGCTGCACACGCGCCGCCACGGCCGTGGCGAGCTCGCCGAGCGACACCTGAACGGGCTCCTCGTCGCCGCGTCGATCAGCGGCGAGGGCCACGACCTCGTCGACCAGCGCGGCCAGTTCACCGGCGTCACGGTCGAGGTCGGCGAGCACCTGGGCTCGCACCCCCGGCGACAGCTCGGGGTGGCGACGCAAGACGTCGACGTTGGTGCGCAAGCTGGTGAGCGGCGTGCGCAGCTCGTGCCCGGCGTCTTCCACCAGTCGCTGTTGCTGTCGACGCGACGCGGCCAGTGACCCGATCATGTGACCGAAGGCCCGACCGAGCCGTCCGACCTCGTCGCGGCCGACGACGCTGACGCCCACCTGCAAGTCGCCGGTGGCCGCCACCTGCTCGGAGGCCTCGGTGAGCCGGCGTAGCCGGGACGTCACGCCGGCGGCAAGGGCCCAGCCGGCGAGCGCGCTGGCGATCGCCACCAAGCCGACCAGCCACCAGGTGCGGGTCCGCAGGTCGGCGAGCACGCGGTCGGTCTCGGCGAGGTCACGGGCCACTTGCACGGCACCGCCTGCCGTGCCGAGCGTGATCACCCGGTACCGGGTACCGTCGCCGAGGTCCTCACTGGTTCGCAGCACGGCCCCGGCCTCGGCTGCGGCGAGCTCGCGGTCGAGCTCGTCGACCGGGAGCTGGACGCCGGCCGATGCGTCGAGGACCCGACCCTGGCGGTCGAGCACCTGCACGACGTATTGGTCCACCCCGTAGATGCGCTCGGGCACGATCACCACCGGGCCGGTGAGGATGCGGGGACGGCGCAGAGCCAGCAGCCGGTCGGGCGGGCGCACGACGAGCACCTGAGCGGCCGAGGTCAGCGAATCGTCGAGCTCTTCGACCAGGCGGCCTTGCGTGCTGCGCCACGACACCGCACCGACCACCGCCGTGGCGAAGGCACTGAGCAGGGCCATGGCGATCGCGATCTTCCAGCGGAGGCTCATGGCTCAGGCTTCCCGTACGGTGTAGCCGACACCGCGGACCGTGTGGATGAGCGGCCGACGCCCGTCGGTGTCGATCTTGCGGCGCAGGTAGCCGATGTAGACGGCCAGGTTCTTCGAATCGGGACCGAAGTCGTAGCCCCAGATCCGGTCGTAGATCGTGGAGTGGTCGAGCACGATGCCGGCGTTGCGCACGAGCAGCTCGAGCAGGTCGAACTCGGTCTTGGACAGCTCGACTTCCGCCTCACCGCGCCAGACGCGTCGCGCCGCCGGGTCGACGCGCAGGTCGGCCACCTGCAGCACCGGCGTGGGGCCTGCGCCGTCCGGGCGAGCACGCCGCAACAGGGCTCGCAGGCGCGCGAGCCGCTCGTCGAGGGCGAAGGGCTTGGGCAGGTAGTCGTCGGCGCCCGCGTCGAGACCCACAACGCGATCTTTGGTCTCGGTGCGGGCGGTCAACATGAGCACCGGGGTGCGTACGCCCTCGGCTCGCAGCACCTTGCACACCGTCACGCCGTCGAGCACCGGCATCATGACGTCGAGCACGATCACGTCAGGTCGGCTCGAGCGAGCCGCCTCGAGCGCGCCGCCCCCGTCGGATGCCACCTCGACCTGGTACCCCTCGAGCTCGAGCGCGCGCCGCAGCGACTCCCGGACTGCTGGATCGTCGTCGGCGAGCAGCACGCGGTCGGCCATCACGTGGAGTCTGCACCCCCCACGTAAGAGCCGGGTGTGACCGAGGTGACCGGTAGGGTCCCGCCCGTGCACGGCGCCCAGTCCGGCCCCCGACGGTGGATCGCAGCAGTCCGGCAGCACAGCGCGCGCCAGGGCACGCTCGCCATCCACCTGTTGCGTTGGGTGGTCCTCGGTGCCGCCGCCGGCGTGCTCGCCGGCGTGGCCTCGTTCGCGTTCTTGGAGTCGCTCGACTGGGCCACCGAGCAGCGTCTCGGCCACCCCTGGCTGGTCTGGTTGCTCCCGCCGACAGGTCTCGTGGTCGGTCTCGTCTACCACCTGCTCGGCGGCCGCGCCGCACAGGGCAGCGCGTTGTTGCTCGACGAGATCCACCAGCCGACGGCCTGGGTGCCCCGTCGCATGGCACCGCTCGTGTACGGCGGCACCGTCGCGTCGCAGCTCGTCGGTGCCTCGGTGGGTCGAGAGGGCGCAGCGCTGCAGCTGTCCGGCTCGCTCAACGACCTGCTGGCACGAACGCTGCGCCTGACGCCGAGCGATCGACGCCTGCTGCTCGTGGCGGCCCTCGGCGGCGGCTTCGGCGCGGTGTTCGGCGTGCCGCTCGCCGGGGCCGTGTTCGCGTTGGAGGTGCAAGCCGTCGGGCGCGTTCGCTACGAGGCGCTGGTGCCCGCACTGGCGGCGTCCATCGTGGGCGACTTGGTCGTGGAGGGGCTCGGGTACGAGCACGACGCCCTGCCTCAGCTCGACGTGGGTCTCGACGCCGGGTTGGTGGCCCGGGTGGCCGTGGCCGGCCTGCTGTTCGGGCTCGCCGCAGCAGCCTTCGTCGAGCTCACCGACGGCCTGCGGACGCTGGTGCGCCGCTACGTCGGGTGGGCGCCACTGCGACCGGTGCTGGGCGGCGTGGCGACGCTCGCGCTGATGGGGATGTTCGGCCGGGACTACCTGGGCCTGTCGCTGCCGCTCATCGGCGATGCGCTGAGCGGGGCCGAGACCGGGTGGTGGGTGCCGGTGCTCAAGATCGTCTTCACCGCGGTCGCGCTCGGCAGTGGCTTCCCTGGTGGCGAGGTCACCCCGCTGTTCGTGATCGGGGTGACCGCCGGTGCAGCGCTGGCCGACCCGCTGGGGCTCGACGTCACCTTGCTCGCCGCCATCGGGTTCGTCGCCGTGTTCGCGGGGGCCGCCAACACGCCGCTCGCCTGCACGATCATGGGTGCCGAGCTGTTCGGGGCCGAGATCGTGGTGTACCTCGCCGTCGGGTGCGTGGTGGCCTACGTGTTCTCCGACCATCGCGGGATCTACTCGACCCAGCGCATCGACACCGCGAAGGGTCCCGAAACCGTCCACGACCAGCCCACCCTCCACTCGTGGCGGACGCTGCGACGCCGCCCGAGCGACGACTCACGGTGAGCTGCGCACCGGCAGGCCCGGGTCAGCCGGCTGTTCCCGGCCAGCGCAGGACCACCACCTGACGCATGAAGGCCGGCGGGTGGTCGGCCAGGTAGGCCGCCACCTCGGGCTCCCGGTCCGGCGACAGGCACAGCCGTCGACACGCCGACGGGGCCAGCTCGGCGGGGTCCTCGGCGTGGCGCGACAGCGGCGGGCGCGGCGCGAGGTGCACCTCGGGCTCATGGCCGAGGGCGCGCAACACGGCCACCGCGTCGTCGGAGGTCGGCCCCGCTGGACGTTCGAGGCCCCAGAAGTGCTGCCAGGCCTCGTTCCAGGCCGACATCGGGTGCCGCTCCGGGAGCACCACGACCACGGCGAGCCGGGCGTGGGCCGTGAGCGCGTCGAGGAACGGCTCGACGTCGGGCACGTTGTAGAGCACGTGGTGGCACACGACGACGTCGGCGACCGGCGCCAGGTCGGCCTGATCCGGCCAGCGACCCATCACCTCGGCGTGGACGACGTTCGCCTCGTCGCATGCTGCGGCGAAGCGCTCCAGCATCGCCGGGTTCTCGTCGAAGCCGATCAGGCGCTCAGCCGGCGGTGCGAGCACGAGCGACGAGCGCCCACCCCCGCAGCCGACGTCGAGCACCGTCGCGCCGCTCGGCGGGAGCACCTCGCGCGCGAGGCGCGCCGGGAGGGTGTCGCGCGACAACGTGTCGTCGACCGCGAAGGTCGCCGGGTCGTGCACCCACGGTGGCTCGCTGGCCTGCGCCAGGATCTCGTCCGGGATCGCCCACGCGGCGAGCTGTTCGGCCCAGGCCCGGCCCTCGGGAGTCCGGTTCGGCCCGACCGGGTCGGGCGAGGTCATGCCGTCGCCAGGATCCGAACCGGAAGCCGACGCGGGCCGCGGATCTGTCCGACGCTCCACGCGACCTCGTCGCCGCTCAGCTCGAACCGGGGGAAGCGGCCGATGAACTCCTCGATCGCGATCCGCAGCTCCAGTCGGGCCAGGTTCGAGCCCAAGCAGCGGTGGATCCCCAGCCCGAACGCGCTGTGGCGGTTGACGGCGCGGTCGAGGTGCACCTCACCGGCGTCTGCGAACACGGCCGGGTCGCGGTTGGCGGCCGGGAACGGCAAGAGCACCCACTCACCGGCCTTCATCGGGCAGCCGTGGAAGTCGTGATCCTGCGCCACGATGCGCGCCATCGTGACGGGCGCATAGGCGCGCAGGAACTCCTCCACGGCGGTGGGCATCAGCTCGGGCTCGTCGACGAGCCGCTGCAGATCCGACGGGTGGGTCGCCAGGTGCCAGATGCTGGACCCGATGGCACTCCACGTGGTGTCGATGCCGGCCAGGAGCAGCAGGATGATCGAACCCCGCACGTGCTCGTGGCTGAGCGGCTGGCCGAAGATCTCCGCGTTCATGAGGTACGAGGTGAGGTCGTCGCGCGGGTTCGCCCGGTGATCTTCGATCTGGGCGTCGATGTAGGCGTCGAGCCGCTTGCCCTTGGCGTCTCGTTCCTCGGGGTCTTCGTTCACGCCCTCCAACACGTCGTGGACGAACTCGCGGAACAAGTCGTCGTCGGCCAACGGGAAGCCGAGCATCCGGGCGATCACGTTCACCGGGATGTGCTGGGCGTACTGCACGGCAGCGTCGACCACGGTCTCACCGGGGGCAATGGGACCCATGTCGTCGAGCCGCTGACGGCAGAGCTTGCGCACCTCGTCGGCCCACGGCTCGATCTGCTTCGGGGCGAACGGGGGCAGCAGGAGCCGACGGGCGTCTCGGTGGAAGGGCGGATCGCTGGTGATGGGCGGGGCGGGGCCGATGGGCGGGGGGACGTCGGGGCGCAGGGTGTTCACCACCACCCCATTGCTGGAGAAGTGGTCGGTGTCGTAGGCGATCTCCGACACGAGCTCGTGAGTGAGCGGCAGCCAGGTGCCGCCGTAGCGGTCGCTGTGGGCCACGGGGCAGCGAGCGCGCAGGTCGTCCCAGATCTCGTGGGCCCGACGGTTGTACTCGGGGTCGGCGTGGTCGAAGTCGGTCGCCCAGTCGGTGACCGGGCCGTAGATGGAGCCGGTCACGTCAGTCCTCAGTGAGGGTGATCGCGTACTCGGGACAGTTGGCCACGGCGAGCTCGGCCTTGTCCTTCAGTTCTGGGGGCACGGTGCCGTCCCCCCGCACGAGCGCCTGGCCGTAGTCGTCCACGTCGAACAGCTCGGGCGCCAGCGCGTAGCACCGGTTGTGTCCCTGGCATTTGTCGGCGTCCACGTGCACCTTCATGACAGACCTCCTGGTCGCAGATCCGGTCGATCGGTTCCCCGGAGCCGCACCGTAGCCGCGTTGCGTCGTCGCTGCGGCGGGTCGCTGCGGCAGAATCGCCCCATGGGGACATCGGGGGACCTGTTCGACCTGACCGGCAAGGTGGCGATCGTCACCGGCGGCAGTCGGGGGCTCGGGCGCGAGATGGTGCTGGCGTTCGCCGACCACGGAGCCGACGTGGTCATCGCCAGCCGCAAGATCGAGCGCTGCGAGGAGGTGGCGGCCGAGGTGCGAGCGAGGGGACGCCGGGCGCTGGCGGTGGCGTACCACGCCGCCAGTTGGGCTGACGCCGAACGGCTCGCCGAGGCCGCCTACGCCGAGATGGGGACCGTCGACATCCTCGTCAACAACGCCGGGATGTCGCCGCTGTACCCGAGCGTCGACGCGATCACCGAAGAGCTCTACGACAAGGTGATGGGGGTCAACCTGAAGGGCCCGTTCCGTCTGTCGGCGATCGTCGGAACGCGCATGGCGGCCGGGCGCGGGGGCTCGATCATCATGGTGTCGTCGGTGGCCTCGCAACGCCCCAGTCCGGCCGAGCTCGTCTACGGAGCGGCCAAGGCCGGGGTCAACAACCTCACGATCGGACTGGCCCGCACCTTCGGCCCGACGGTGCGCGTGAACTGCATCGTGCCAGGTCCGTTCCTCACCGACATCTCCAAGGCCTGGGACCTCGAGGCGTTCGAGAAGAGCGCGAAGACCGGGCTGGCGCTGCAGCGGGGGGGCCAGCCCCACGAGATCGTGGGCGCGGCGCTCTACTTCGCGAGCGACGCGTCGAGCTACACCACCGGCGCCCTGCTGAACGTCGACGGCGGCCCCCGCTGACCTCCGCCGGACGTACACAAGGTGTCTGACACCATTCGTACGACCCGACAGAGGGTGTGACGAACGTCCTAGCCTCACGGCATGGAGATGCACTACGCCACCGTGTGGGAATCGATCGCCGACGTGATCGGCGACGAGACCGCCGTCGTCCACGGCGAGGTCCGGCGCACCTGGAGCGAGTTCGACGACCGCGCCGCCCGCCTGGCCGCGGCGTTCACCGCGGCTGGGCTCGGGCCCGACTCGAAGATCGGCCTCTACCTCTACAACTGCAACGAGTACCTCGAGGCGCAGTACGCGGGGTTCAAGATGCGCGGGGTCCCGGTCAACGTGAACTACCGGTACCTCGACGAGGAACTGTGGTACCTGCTCGACAACGCCGACGCCGAGGCCATCGTCTACCACTCGGCCCTCGGCGACCGGGTCGCCCGGGTCGTCGAGCGCCTGCCCAAGCTGAAGCTCGCCGTCGAGGTCGACGACGGCGGCCACGTGGGCGCGGTGCCCGGTGCCGTCGCGTACGAGGACCTCATCGCCGCTCACGATCCGATGCCGCGGATCACCCGCGACGAGACCGACATCTACATGCTGTACACGGGCGGGACCACCGGCCTGCCCAAAGGCGTGATGTACGAGATCGGCGGCATGACCGGCGGCTTCGTGTCCGGCTTCTTCCCGATCGCTGGCCTCCCGGTGCCGGCGAGCCCCGACGAGATCCCCCAGCTCGTGCGCCAGACCGTCGAAGCCGGGTCGCGGATCGTGTCGATCCCGGCGTGCCCGCTGATGCACGGCACCGGCGTCTGGCTCGGCGCCTTCGTGGCGCACCTCACCGGCGGCAACGTGGTGACGTTGCAACAGCGCTCGTTCGACCCCCACGAGATGTTCGACGTCGCCCAACGAGAGCGCGCCACCAACCTCGTCGTGGTCGGCGACTCGTTCGTGAAGCCGATGATCCGGGCCCTCGACGAAGCGGCCGAGCGGGGCACCCCGTACGACACCTCGAGCCTCAAGATGGTGGTGTCCTCGGGTGTGATGTGGACCGCCGAGGTGAAGCAGGCGCTCCTCGAGCGGGTGGAGCAGCTGGTGCTGCTCGACGCCATCGGCTCGACCGAGGGGTCGATGGGCATGAGCATCACGATGAAGGGCCTGCCGCCGGCTACTGCCAAGTTCAACCAGATGCCCACGACGAAGGTGTTCACCGACGACGGCCGCGAGGTGCAGCCGGGCTCGGGTGAGATCGGCATGGTGGCCGCCGGCGGCATGATCCCGATCGGCTATTACAAGGACCCCGAGAAGACGGCCCGCACGTTCCGCACGATCGACGGCGTGCGCTACAGCTTCCCCGGCGACATGGCGATGGTCGCCGAGGACGGTTCGCTCATCCTGCTCGGCCGCGGCTCGCAGGTCATCAACACCGGGGGCGAAAAGGTGTTCCCCGAAGAGGTCGAAGAGGCCGTGAAGCGGGTACCCGGCGTGGTCGACTGCCTCGTCGTCGGGGTCGACGACGACAAGTTCGGCCAAGCGGTGACGGCGGTGGCCTCGCTGGCCCCCGACGCCGAGGTCGACGAGGCCACGATCATCGCCTCGGTGAAGCACGAGCTCGCCGGCTACAAGGCCCCCAAGCGGGTGGTCTTCGTCGACCACGTCCCGCGGGCCCCCAACGGCAAGGCCGACTACAAAACGGCCCGGCAGATCGCGACCGAGGCGGTCAGCTGAGCTTCGAGCGCAAGAACTCGAGCACCCGCTCGACGCTGGCATCGTCGCGATGCTCGGTGAGCACCGAGTGGTCCAGTCGGTGCCGGGAGCTCAGCTCGACGGCGACGAACGAATCACCCAGCAACTGCCGCAGCTGGTCGAACCGGCTGCCGACCGCGCGGTCCTGGTCGTAGCGGAGCCCGAGCACCTCGCACCCCGCCTCGGCCCGGTGCTGCACGACGAGGCGGTCGTCGGGTGACAAGCCGAGATCAGCACCACGCGCCCGGGTGAGGGCGAACGGCAGCGACGGTTGGCTGAGCACCGGCGCCACGACGTGGTCGTCCACCATCATGCCGAGTGCGAACCCCCCGCTGAAGCACATCCCGACCGCTCCGATGCCCGGGCCGCCGACCTCGGCGTGCAGAACCCGGCCGAGCGCACGCAGCCACGCGACGATCGGGGAGGTGCGCTGCAGTGCCCAGGTCGTGAATTCCCGCGCGATGCACACCTTCACCATCGAACCGACGAGGTACGGCAGGCTCGGGGGCCGCCCCGGTGTGCCGACCAGGTCCGGCATCACGACGGTGAACCCGGCGTCGACCACCTCGTTGGCGAACCGGGCCACGCTGGGGGTGATCCCCGGGATCTCGTGGACCACGATCACGCCCGGGCCGACGCCGCGCCGATAGGTGTCCCGGGTGAGGTCGGCCGCGGTGAACGAGCCCCGCTCCCAGCCGGCCAACACGTCGTCGGGCACCGTCACGTCCTCTCGGGCACGCCCGCTCAGGCTCCCAGCCGGTGAACGGCTTGCAGAGCTCGTTCGGCCAAGTTCTCGGTGCCGGCCTTCATCGGGGCGAGATCGAGCCCCTGGTCGCCCATCGCCCCGTGGAGGTACCGCGCATAGACACCCTCGGAGATCACAGCGAGCCGCCAGCAGGAAAAGGCCACGTAGTAGTCGATACCCGACACGTCGCGACCCGTGCGGGTCGCGTACCGCTCGAGCAGGTCCTCGTACCGTGGGAAGCCCCCCGCCGGCGTGGGATCGTTCGTGCGCACCACCGTCTGGGACAGACCGTCGTCCCAGTACACCCCCAGATAGCCCACGTCGGCGAGCGGGTCGCCCAGGGTGCACAGCTCCCAGTCGAGCACCGCGGCGATGCGTCCGACCGCGACGTCCGTGAGACAGTTGCCGAAGCGGTAATCGCCGTGGGCGATCACCACCCCCTGCTGGGGCGGCACCCTGCGGGCCAGGCGCTCGGCCACCTCGTCGATGGCGGGCAGCTCGCGCGTCTTGGAGTGCTCCCACTGGGTGGTCCAGCGCTTCAGCTGGCGCTCGATGTAGCCCTCTCGCCGGGCCAGATCGCCGAGGCCGACGGCGTCCACGTCCACCGCATGCAGATCGGCGAGCACGTCGATCAGGTGGTACGCCGCGGTCGGGCGCAGCTCCATCGGCAGCAAGGCCGCTTTGTCGACCGAGTCGAGCACCTCGCCGTCGACGAAACCCATCACGTAGAACGGCGCGCCGTTGACCTCGGGGTCCTCACAGAGCCCGAGCGCCGGCGCGACCGGCACGTCCGTGGTGCCGACCGCCGCGATGATCCGGTGCTCGCGCGCCATGTCGTGGGCCGTGGCGAGGACGTGGCCGAGCGGGGGCCGGCGCAGCACCCGGCGCACGCCGTTGGCGTCGGTCACCCGGTACGTGAGGTTGGACCGTCCCCCCGCGATCAACTCGAAGCGGAACGGCGCCTCGGCGCCTTCCACGTTCGACGCGAGCCAGGCGCTCACCTTCGCGACGTCGATGCCCTGCACGGCGCAGGACCGTAGCCGGACCTACCCCGGACGGCCGACGCCGACGACGCGGCCCCAGTTGACCGAGGAGATCTTGACCACGTCGCCGGTGGCCGGCGCATGGATCAGCTGACCACCCCCGAGGTAGATGCCCACGTGGCTGATCGGGCTGTAATAGAAGATCAGATCACCCGGCTGGGCTTGACTCTTGGGCACGTGGGGGACCGACGCGTACTGGGCGCGCGACTGGTGCGGCAGGTAGACGCCAGCTTGGCCCCAGGCGTACTTCGTGAGGCCCGAGCAGTCGAAGGCCACCCCCGGTTCTGACGCCGCGAACCGATAGGGGACCCCGAGCTGGCTCCGGGCGGCTTGGATGGCGACCCCGGCCCGCGACGACGGGGGTGGTGCGCTCTGACCGCCGCCGTCGGAAGGTGACGACCCACCGCCCGACGAGCCCGACGAGCCTCCGCCCGAGGAGCTCGACGAGCCTGACGAGCCCCCGCCCGAGGAGCCGGCCCGGGGTGCCGCTGGGGCTCGGGCGGCGGCGGCTTGCTGGCGCAACAGCTCCTCGGCCTGGCGGAGCGCCTCCTCCTGACGACGCTGCTCCTCGCGGGCCAGCGCCTCGCCCAGCTCGGCCTCGGCTTCGGCCCGCGCCCGCATGAACTCGGCCCGGCTCTGCTCGGCGGCTGCCTTGCGCTGGGACAGGCTCGCTGCGTACTCCTCGGCCCGCTTCTGCTTCGCCTCGAGTCCCGCCCGTTCGGCTTCCAAGTCGGTGATCAACGCGTCGAGCTCGTCGGTGTCGGCGCCGCCGGCGTCGAGGGCCAGCTCGGTGAGCTGCTGCTTCTTGACGGCGTCCGTGGGGCTGCTGCCCGGTGCCAGCAGGCCGGTGAGGCTGCCGCCGGTGCCACCCGAGACGAACGCCGCCACCGCCGCCGCGCTGAGCTCGCTCTGGAGCTCGGCCAGGGCGGCCTCCTTCTCGGCGATGCGCGCTCGGGCGGCTTCGACCTCGGCGTCGAGGCGATTCTTCTCGTCGACGGCGACCACGTAGTCCTCGGTGAGGATGTCGACTTCCTCCTCGAGGCGCTCGAGCTCGGCGAGGATGCGCTCGACGCGGTCCCGGGCCTCGTCGACGCCGACGGCCGACGCCGGTGCCACCCCGAGCACCGTGCCCAGCAGCGCCGCGGCGAGCGCGCCGCCGAGGGAGCGCCGGAGGAGTCGTCGGGTCGACATGGCGGCCGCCACTCTAGCGATCATTACGAACGTGTTGCGAACGCGGGGCTCGGGTCGTCACAGTCCGTGACCAACCGCTCACTCCCACTCGATCGTGCCCGGTGGCTTGGACGTGATGTCGTACACCACCCGGTTCACGCCCGGCACCTCGTTGATGATCCGACTGGCCATCCGCTCGAGCAGGTCGTAGGGCAACCGGGCCCAGTCGGCGGTCATCGCATCGTCGCTCGTGACCGCCCGGATGATCACGGGACGGGCATAGGTGCGCTCGTCGCCCATCACCCCCACCGAGCGGATGTCGGCGAGCACGGCGAACGCCTGCCAGATGTCACGTTCCAGTCCGGCGGCACGGATCTCCTCGCGCACGATCGCGTCGGCGTCTTGCAAGATCGCCACCTTCTCGGGAGTGACCTCGCCGATGATGCGCACCCCGAGGCCCGGGCCGGGGAACGGCTGGCGCCACACGATCTCGTCGGGCAACCCGAGCTCGTGGCCCAGGCGGCGCACCTCGTCCTTGAACAGGCTGCGCAACGGCTCGACCAGGGTGAGGGTCATGTCCTCGGGCAGGCCGCCGACGTTGTGGTGGCTCTTGATCACGGCCGCCGTGCCCTCGCTGCCCCCGGACTCGATCACGTCTGGGTACAGCGTGCCCTGCACGAGGAACTCGGCATCGACGACTCCGCCCGTGTGCTGCTCGAAGATGCGCACGAAGAGCTCGCCGATGATCTTGCGCTTCTGCTCGGGATCGGTCACCCCGGCCAGCCGCTCGAAGAACTGCGACCCGGCATCGACATGGATGAGCTCGATGCCCAGGTGCCGCTTGAAGGTCTCGACCACCTGCTCGCTCTCACCTTTGCGCATGAGGCCGGTGTCGACGTAGACGCAGGTCAGCTGGTGGCCGATGGCGCGGTGCACCAGTGCCGCCGCGACGCTGGAGTCGACCCCGCCGGACAGCCCGCAGATCGCCCGGCCACTACCGACCTGGGCACGGATGGCCTCCACCTGGGTGTCGATGATCGAGTCCATCGTCCACGTCGGCCGGCACCCGGCGAGGTCGTGCAGGAAGCGCCGCAGCACCTGCATGCCGTACGGGGAGTGCACGACCTCGGGGTGGTACTGGACGCCCCAGATCCGACGCTCGTCGTTCTCGAGCACGGCCACCGGGGCATCGGGAGTCGAGGCCGTGGCCCGGAACCCGGGGGGCACCGCCGTGATGGCGTCGAAGTGGCTCATCCAGACCGGCTGGTGCTCGGGAAGGTCCGGGGTCATCAGGCTCGACGAGCCGGCGTCGGTCCGCGTGAGCGTCGCCCGGCCGTACTCGCCCCGCAAGCCTCGGCCCACCTCCCCACCGAGCTGCTGCGCGATGAGCTGGGCGCCGTAGCAGATGCCGAAGATCGGCACGCCGGTGTCGTAGATCGCCGGGTCGAGTGCGGGTGCGCCTTCGACGTGCACGCTCTTGGGCCCGCCCGACAGCACGAGGGCCGCCGGCCGGCGCGCCACGACCTCGGCCGCCGTGATGTCGTGGGGCACGATCTCGGAGTAGACGTTCAGCTCACGGACCCGCCGGGCGATCAGCTGGGCGTACTGGGCACCGAAGTCGACGACGAGGACGGTGTCGAACGTGGCAGTGGCGGAGGGTTCGGCAGTCAGAGGCCCGATGGTAGCGATGCCGCCGGGCCGGCCACCGAACTGGCATCGGACCTCGCCATATTGGCA
>FWPV01011008.1_pt1 | contig 14561 bp, 13 predicted proteins | sample 2228371 | NCBI WGS metagenome assembly FWPV01 (sample SAMEA103939776, study PRJEB20133) | metagenome
ATCATCCGTTGGGTGATCAATGCCCTCATTCAGGCCGAAGAGTTCGGCCTCACCCAAGCCAATGTCAAGGACGTCCTGGCCAATACCGATAGTCCGGAAATCCGCCGCTTCCTCCTCTCCGACGGATTGGCGGAAAAGTCCTTACAGCTGAAACCCGGCTGGGTCCTCCGGGTCATCGAGGCGGTGGGCAATTACGGCGAGATCTACGCCCGCCATTTCGGCGTCGGCGGGACTGTGCCGCTGGAGCGAGGCCTCAACCGCCTGTGGACAGACGGCGGCCTGCTTTTTTCGCCCCCTTTTGATTAAGCCGCCACCGGCAAGGGCGAGGATCCCAAAGAAGCCGAAATCCACGTCCAACCTCGCCCTTACCAACCGGTCCCCGCCGGTCCTCAGCCGCCGCAGCTGTGGCCGTGCGCCCCGCCGCAGGTAAACTGGGGGGTGAACTGGGGCAGGCTGCCCTGCAGAAAGGCCTCCACCGCCTCCTTCACTGTCCGGCTGTCCTGACCGAATCTGACCTCGATCCCCACCTGGCTGAAACCCATCAGGGGCCGCATGCCCATACCGCCGGCAATCAGCACGCCCACCCCGTGGCTGGCCAACAGATTCACCGGCGCCAGGCAGCCCCCTTGCTCATGGGGGACATTGGGCAGGGTGGAAACTTCGCTCACCTTACCTTCCACAATCCGCACCAAGGTATACAGGTCGCAATGGCCGAAATGTTCCTCCAGGTCCGCTTCCAGACCGCCGGGATAGACCGACGGGATGGCTACTAACAGATCTGCCATCAGCTCCTCCTTTCTGATCAGAGAATCATCTTCCGTATCTCTTATCATACGTGTTCCCGGCTTTTGGCGTTCCATCAGGTCCATTAGCAGGCCTTTGGCGCAGCCAAAAGCGGGTGTCAGGGTTGGGGGAGGGGGCAGGGGGCTGTGCCCTCTAACCCCCCCTACGAGCACTTTTTCAACACCCTACTATCCGACCCCAAGCCTCGGCCAGCAAGCCGGCAAACATCTGCTCCGGCAGTTCCGTGACCACCAACCCCCGGATCATGGCCTGGGTGACGATGGGATCATGGGGCAAACGGGCCACCAGCGGCAACCCCTGCTCCCGGCAAAATCCTTCGATGTCCCCCGCGACCTGGGGGTTGAGATCATGTTTATTGATGATCACTGCCATGGCCAGCCGGAAATGCCGACACAGGTTCACCACCCGCTCCAGATCATGGCGGCCGGAAGGCGTCGGTTCCGTGACCGCCACGATCAGGTCCGCCCCGGCCAAGGAACTGATCACCGGACAACCGATGCCCGGCGCACCATCGCAGAGGATCAGGTCGGTTCCCTGCGCGGCGGCCAACGCCCGGGCCTGCTGTTTCAGCAGGGTCACCAATTTGCCGGAGTTCTCCGCTCCCGGAAACAGCTGGGCATGCACCATGGTGCCGAAACGGGTGGTGGAGACATACCAATGGCCGCAGTGCCTCTCCGGAAAACCGATCGCCCCGGCCGGGCAGAGGGCCACACAGACCTTGCAGCCCTCGCAGCGCCAGGGGTCCACCTGATAGCGGTCACCGTTGCTGCGGATGGCATCAAAACGGCACAGCTGCACGCACTGGCCACACCCCTGGCAGCTCTCCGCATCGATCACCGCTTCGTGGCCGGCGTAGAACTCCTGCTGCTGCTGTATCCGGGGTTGCAGGAGCAGGTGCAGGTCCGGGGCGTCCACATCCAGGTCACAGATGAGCGCGCCGCCGGCCAGAGACGCCAGGGCCCCGGTGAGGGAGGTCTTGCCGGTCCCGCCTTTGCCGCTGATGACCACAATCTCACGCATGCGCCGCCTCCCGGTGGTCGCCGACCGCCGGCAACGCCTGTAAACATCGGGCCAGGGTAGAGAACAGGGCCCGGTACGTGGGCCCCATCTCGGCAATGATCCGGCCCTGGGAATAGGCTTCGGCAATTGCCCGGTCGTAGGGGATTTCCGCCCAGATGGGGAGCCCCTGCAGGGCACAGAAGCGATAAATGGCCTCTGTGCCCAGGCCCGCCCGGTTGATCACCGCGCCCATGGGTTTTCCCAGCGGCGCAAAAGCCTCCCAAGCCAGCTGGAAGTCATACACCCCGAACGGCGTCGGCTCCGTCACCAGGACGATGACGTCGCTGTCCAGCACCGCACTGACCGCCGGACAGCTCACCCCCGGCGGGGCATCGATGAGCACATCCATGGGCGCCGCTGCCACCATCTGGCGCAGCCTGGTCCTCACCCAGCGCATCAGCGGCGGACTCATGGCTTCGCCGATGCGCAGGCAGCCGGCCAGGAAACCCACCTCGCCGGCCTGACCCCAGCGCACTTCGCCCAGCTCCCGCCGATCTTCCTGCACCGCCTGAGCCGGGCAGATGGCCAAGCAACCGCCACAGCCATGGCACATGTCTGGAAAAGTCAGGACCAGCTGCTCTAAGACGCTGATGGCCTTGAACTGGCACAGGTCGGCACAGGCGCCGCAATAGGTGCATTTTTCCTTATCCACCCGGGGCACCGGCAGATAGGCCATCTCCTGGCCCTGCCACTCAGGCCGGAGAAAGAGATGCAGGTTGGGCTCCTCCACATCCATATCCACTGCCAGCACCGGCCTGTCCCAGACCTGTGCCAGGGAGGCCGTCACCGTGGTCTTGCCGGTACCGCCCTTGCCGCTGGCCACCGCAATGATCATCGCCTGCTCTGCCCCGCTGACTGGGGAGCCACCCCCAGCTTGTTAAACTCCTCCAAGGCCTGGCCCACCGTCAGGCCCTCCATGTTCTGGACGATGTTAATCCCCGCGGCGCTGAGGGCCTGGAAGGCCTTGGGCCCCACCTGGCCGGTGAGCAACACCTGGACGCCCGCCCGGGCGATGGTTTCCGCCGCCTGAATACCGGCACCGTGTCCCATCATCTGCGCCCGGCCATTGTCCAGGTAGCGGGTCTCCCCGGTGTCCAGATCCGCAATCACAAAACCGGCCGCCCGGCCGAAGCGGGGATCCACCTTATCCTGCAACGACGGCCCACTGCTGGAAATCGCCACTTTCATGCTGTCCACCTCTTTATCTGCAAGGGCGCGGCAGGCACCTGCCGCGATCTTCCCGGTTTGGTCCGGACTGCTGCCACTCGCCTCCCCAACGGTACGAGGACGGCGGGGGCAGCAGGCCATGGCAGACCATCCTTGTTATGAACTTATGTTTATATTAAGACTCGGCCGCGCCGTCGTCAAGGATTTTTTCGGCCCGCGGGAACTGCAGCCGTGCCGCCGGCAGCCATCCGCGCTTTGGGGGTAAGCTGTGATCCTCAACACAGAGAGGCAGGAGGGGGCAGAGGGGGGCTTTGCTCCATGAGACCAGTGGCTTCGGAGGAACAGGTATAACGGCGGCGGGGGGCCGGAGTGTCCAGCACTCTCAACCCCCCTGGCGAACCCAAGGCTGGGCGGGGATTTCAACGGTGGCCCGGAGGGAGGAAGGTTTCACCGCCGTGGCATCCAGATGGAAGTCTCGGCCCGCCTGCTACCGGGGTTTCCTGGCTTCCACCAGGCAGTCCATCCGTTCTCCCTGGCGGATCAGGCGCACGTCCACAAAGCCGCCGGCCTGCAGGTGCTCGGCCACTTCGGCGAAGGTGTAGGTATCGCCGGCGGTGGTGTTCACCAGCATGTTGAGGGCGAACATGGCCCCGGCCGGAGGTTGGGTCCTGGTCTCATCCATGATGTGATCCCGGATGAGGACGACGCCGCCGGGAAGCAGAGCCCGGAAGATCTTCTTATACAGCTCGATGTTTTGGGCCGGGCTGTTCTGGTGAATGATGGCGGACAGCAGGGCCAGGTCGCAGCCGGCCGGTAGTTCGTCCAGGTAAAAATCCCCCGCGGCCAATTCCACCCGCTCCAGGAAGCCTTCCTGGGCCAGCCGTTCTTTGGCCAGGGTCAGGACCGGGGCGAAGTCAAAGAGTACCGCCCGCATTTGGGGGTTGCGCCGCAGAAAGGCCATGGTATAGGTCCCTGAGGCCCCGCCGATGTCCAGGAGGCGCCTGAACTGGCTGACATCGTAAGCTGCGGCAATCTCTTCGGCCAACTCCCGGCCGATGACGTGCATGGCGCCGATGAAGGCCTCCTGCACTTCTCCGCCCCAATCGCCGATCTTCTGCAGGTGCTCGTTTTTCCCCTCCCGGATGACCCCGGTCAGGTTGCTCCAGTTCCGCCAGATATGGTTCAGGTGCAGGATCATGGGGCGGATGCTGGCCGGATGGTTGGCCGTCAGGACCTCAGTGCCCTCGGCCAGCCGGTAGCGCTGCCCCTCCTTGTGGAGGAACCCCAGGGCGGTGAGGCAGTCCAGCAGGCGGGTGGTGGCCCGTTCGTCCCAACCGCCGTCCCGGGCCAATTCCGCTGCGGTATAGTGAAACCCCGCCACCTTGGAAAATATGTCCATCTCCGTGGCGGTGAACAGGACCCGGCTCTTCATGAAACACCAGGCGTCTTCCAGAATGCTTTTAGGTGATAGCATGGCTCTTCCTTTCTGTCTTGAGCAATACTTCCAGGACACAAACCCGACGGCCGCCGTTGAGATCGGCCTGACCTCGCCACCCACGACAGACGCCGGCCAGAGGGCAGGATGTCCCCATCTCGGGCAATGCCGTCGCCGGGCCCGCCGGCACGGTGTGCCGGTGAGTTCCAGGGAGGAAAATTCTGTTTCAAGATACCATCCGCCTCGGCGGCCGCCAACCCTTTTCCCCCTCTAGCAGGGTGTTGAAAAACTATTAGCCACAGGTGCTAGTGGCAGGATATCCATAGTTTTCAGCTTTTAGCGTAGCCACAAGCTGCTGTCGGGGTTGGGGGAGGGGTTGTAGGAGAGGGGGCAGGGGTCTGTGCCCCCTGGCCCCCTCCCCCTAGGAGCACTTTTTCAACACCCTCCTGGTCAGCCGGTATGCGGCCCGCCGGCGGCCGATATCGGTTGACCCAGGGGCTTTGTCCGACTACAATATAGCAAGTCTGCTACTGTTCAGCTTTCGGAGCCAAAAACGGCCGTTGGGGTGAGGGGAGGGGTTGTGGGAGAGGGGGCAGGGGGCTGTACCCCCTATCCCCTTCCCCCACGAACACGTTTTCCATACCCGGCGAGGCAACTGCAGAGGGAGTTTTTCCTCCGGCCTTCCTTCCGGAAGGTGTCCGGGCAACCATCCGCACAGTATACTGTCAACCCCTGCCAGCCTGCTGCTCTGGACGGCAGCTGCCCCCGGGCGGCCTGTCCATAAGGATTAATCCATGTTTCAAGACCTCATCCGGCACACCCGTCTGGAAGAAATTGTCGGCGATACCATCCGCGTCAAGGCTGCCGGGGCGGCCTTCGGGGATATTGCTGTGGTGGAAAACGTGGATGGCGAAATCTCCGTCGCCCGAGTAGTGGAACTGGACGGCAATCTGGTGAGTTTGCAGGTCTTTGCTGGGGGCAAAGGGTTGTCCACCGAGGCCAGCGTCCGGTTTCTGGGCCGCCCCCTGGAGGTCACCTATTCGGAAAACATCTTGGGACGGATTTTCAGTGGCTCCGGGGAGCCCATTGACGGCGGTCCCGATCTGAGCGCCGAGCCCCGCATCCGCACCGGCGGACCGACGGTCAACCCCATGATGCGGATTTTGCCCACCAGGATGATCCAGACCAATGTGCCCATGATCGACATCTTCAACTCCCTGGTGGAGAGCCAGAAAATCCCCATCTTTTCCGTCGCCGGCGAACCCTATAACGAACTGCTGGCCCGCATCGGCTTCCAGGCGGATGCCGATGTCATCGTCTTCGGCGGCCTGGGTCTCATCTTCGATGACTTCCACTTCTTCCGCACTGCTTTCGAGGAGCATGGCATCTTCCACCGCACGGTCATGTTCGTCAACCAGGCCATCGATCCCATCGTGGAGCGGATCCTGGTGCCGGATATGGCCCTGGCTGTGGCGGAGCAGTTTGCGGTGGCGGAGAACAAACGGGTGCTGGTGCTCTTAACGGATATGACCGCGTATGCCGACGCCCTCAAAGAGATCAGTATCTCCCTGGAGCGGGTCCCGGCCACCCGGGGCTACACCGGCGACCTCTATACACAGTTGGCCAAACGCTACGAAAAAGCCTGCGATTTCAAGGGGGCAGGTTCGGTGACCATCCTCACCGTCACTACCATGCCGGGCGGCGACGTCACCCATCCGGTGCCGGACAACACCGGTTATATCACCGAAGGGCAGTTCTATCTCCATGACGGCGTCCTCGACCCGTTCGGCTCCCTCTCCCGGTTGAAACAGCGGGTGGTGGGCAAGGCCACCCGGGAGGATCATGGGCAGATCATGAATACCATGATCCGGTTTTACGCCAGCGCCTTGGAGGCTCAGAAGAAGCAGGCCATGGCCTTCGAACTGTCGCCCTTCGATGAGAAGCTCCTGAAGTTCGGCAGGCTGTTCCGCCAGCGTTTCATGGATATCCGGGTGTCCTTGCCGGTCATTGAGGCCCTGGACCTGTGTTGGCAGACCCTGGCCGAATGTTTTGCCCCCCAGGAACTCCTCATGAAAGAGTCCCTGGTCAGGAAATATTACCCCCACACCGCAGCGACCGCAGAGCGGGAAACCGGTGGCTAAGTTCGCCCTCAATAAAAGCTCCCTCCAGAAGGAGCGGGAGCGGTTGCAGTTGCTGCAGCGGCTGCTGCCGTCGCTGGACCTCAAGCGCCGCCAACTGCTGCTGGAACTGCAGCGGGCCCAGGAGGAGGTGCGCCGGGGTCGAGACGCCCTCCTCCAGCTCCAGCGCGAGATCGGCGGACAGCTTCCCATGTTGGCCAACCAGGAGATCGATGTCGGCCGGCTGGTCCGCCTGGAGGAGGTGGCCATCGGTCAGGAAAACGTCGTGGGGGTGCGGCTGCCCCGGGTGGTGGAGGTCCGATTTCAGCGGGCGGTTTACTCCCTGTTGGCCAAACCGGCCTGGGTGGACGTACTGGTGCAGCGTCTGGAGGAGGCGGTATCCCTCCGGGTACAGCTGCTGACCAGCGAGAAACGGGCAGCGGTCCTGCAACAGGCTGTCCGCCGGATCACCCAGCGGGTGAATCTCTTCGAGAAGATCCTCATCCCCCAGGCCCAGCAGAATATCAAGAAAATCCAAGTCTTCCTGGGCGATGCGGAACGGGCCGCCGTGGTGCGGGCCAAACTGGCCAAGCGGAAGCGGCAGGGTGGCATCTCGGGCAGGGAGGTCGCCGGATGATCGTGCCGTTGACCAAGATCACCCTCTGCGGCTTGCTGCGGGAAAAGGCCAGAATCTTGAGCGACCTGCAGGGTATGGGTTGTCTGCACCTCATCCCGCTGCGGGAGCTGCCCGAGGAGCTCCGGGAAAGCGGGCCTTCGTCCCAATCCCGGGAGGCCCTGAAGTTCCTTCAGGACAGCCCCCAGAAGCTGCGCCCTTTTAAGGAGGCGGCCGCCTTCGATCCCTTTGACCTGGAGACCCGGATCCTGGAGTTGCGGGACCGCATCCAGGAGCTGGAGGAAGAGCGCGACAGCCTGCTGGTGCTCCTGGGCAATCTGCAGCCCTGGGGCGATTTCACCTTTCCGCCCGTTGAGGACCTCGGCGGCTACCGGCTCTGGTTCTATGCCGTGCCCCTGCAGCTCCTGCGGCAGCTGCCGGCGGACCTCATCTATGTGGTGGCCAACCGGGATAACCGCTTCGCCTACCTGACGGTCATCGCCCCCCAGGAGCCTGACGACATGCCGGTAGCCCGGGTCCGGGTCGGCCGACGGGCCCCCAGGGAACTGCAGCAGCGCCTGGAGGCGGTGGAGATGGAGCTGGAAGACCTGCAGTTGGAACGGACCAACCTCACCCGCTGGCGTCTGCTCCTGGCCCGCAGTCTGGACCGGTTGGAAGACGAGGCGGCCCTCAATCAGGCGGCCATGTCCAGCCTGAGTGACGGGCCGGTGTTCGCCCTGCAGGCGTGGGCCCCGGTTGAGCAGACCGAAGCCCTGCTGACCTATGCCCGCCATCGGGGTCTGGTCTGTGCCGTGACCCCCCCGGAGGCTGCCGAGCTGCCGCCCACTCTGCTGCGCAACCCTCCCCGCTTGGCCAGCGGTCAGGACTTGGTACGTTTCTATAAAACCCCCAGCTACTGGGCTTGGGACCCCTCGGCGGTGGTGCTGTTGTCTTTCGCCCTGTTTTTCGCCATGATCGTGGCAGACGCCGGCTACAGCCTGCTCCTGAGTCTGGGCCTGGCAGGATTCTGGCGCCGCTTGGGGGCCAGTGAGGCCGGTGGGCGTTTCCGCACCTTCGCCGCCATCCTCTGTGGTTTTTCCGTCACTTACGGCGTCCTGGTGAACAGCTATTTCGGCATTCCCTTTCCGCCGGGAACCTGGCCGGCCCGTCTGGGCGTGGTGGATCTGCATGACTTTAACACCATGATGGGCCTGAGCGTGGGCATCGGCATCTGTCACCTGATGCTGGCCAACGCCTTTGATGCCTGGAGCAAGCGCTGGTCCTGGGCCATGGTGGCACCCTGCGGCTGGATCCTCATCTTCGCCGGCGCCAGCGGGTATTTTCTGGCCTCCTTGGGTTATGAACCGCTCCCCGGGCTGGCAACCGGCGGGATAGGGCTCATGACTGTCGGTGGCTTGGGCGTGCTCATCTTTACTTCGGTGCAGGGTTCCTGGGGGCAGCGCCTGTTGAGCGGGGTGCAGGGTCTGAGCCGGGCCATCGGCGCCTTCGGTGATACCCTCAGCTATCTCCGGCTCTTTGCCTTGGGGCTGGCCAGCGCCTCCCTGGCGGTCAATTTCAACCTGTTGGCCCAGAACGCCAAGGCCGCGTACCCCGCCTTGGGGCTGCTACTGGCCTCCCTGATCGCCATCAGCGGCCACGCCATCAACCTCTTGCTGGCCATCGCCAGCGGCTTTATTCATGGTCTGCGGCTCAATTTCATCGAATTTTTCAACTGGAGTCTCAGCGACGAAGGCATCCCCTTCCAAGCCTTCCGGCGAAAGGAGAAGAGTTAGTGGAACCCATCATCCTCGGCCTGGGTTGGGTCGGCGTCTTTGCACCCCTGGCCTTGGGCGCGGTCGGCAGCATCATCGGCTGCGCCCGGGCCGGACAGGCGGCCTGCGGCGCCATCCTGGAGACCGAAGGCGGCTATGGGCGGTACATCGGTGTGTCTGCCATGCCCTCTTCACAGGTGATCTACGGCATCGTGGTGATGTTGTCGCTTAACCGCCTCTTTTCCCTGGCAACGGCCCCGGGGCTGTTCGCCATCGGCTTCCTGGTGGGCCTGGCCCTGATGTTGGGCGCCGTGTACCAGGGCTACTGTTGCGCCTCCGCCATCATCGTGGCCAAAACCAAGAGCGAGGCCTTCGGCATCTCTCTGGCACCGGCAGCCATCGTGGAGGGTTTCTGTGTCTTCGCCTTCGTCTTCGCCTTGGTCTTGGCCCGGTCATTACCGGGCGGCGGAGGGTGAGGCCATGAAGGAGACCGGCACGGCCCTCACCGGCGTCCAGGAGCTCATCAACCGGCTGCGCGATGACGGCATCAAAGCCGGCCGCCAGGAAGCGGACCGCTTGATCCACGAAGCCAGGAAACAGGCCGCCCAGATTGTGGCCCAGGCCCAAGAAGAGGCCGAGGCCCTCCTCACCCAGGCCAGGGAACAGATCCAGACCGAACGACAGGCCTTCCAGGATGCCATCCGGAAGGCGTTCCGGGATACCCGCCTGGAGCTGGCGGCCCAGGTGCGCAATGCCTTTACGGCCCACGTGCGGCGGCTGGTGTCCATGGAGCTGGAGGACCGGGAATTCCTCCGCAACTGCCTGCTGCTGATCATCTATAGTGCCAGCAGTAATCTGCCCCAGGACCAGCTCTTGGAAATCCTGGTGCCCCAAGCCCTCTTCGCCCCGGGTCCGGGTGGCACCACCACCTTGACGGAAACGGGCCAGAAGGAGTTGCACCAGATGGTCCTGGGCATTGCCGCGGAGACGCTGCGGCAGGGCATCGTCCTACAGCCTTCCAGCGAACTGCATAGCGGTCTGCGGATCCGCCTCTCCGGTGAGGACTTGGAGATCGATGTGAGCGATCGGGCCCTGGGGGATTTATTATTGAAATACCTGCTGCCCCGGTTTCAGGCCATCGTCCAGGGCGTGGAGTAAGGGCCGCCGCCATGCCGCAATCTTACGTCACCCTGATCGCCAGTCTGCCCCACCTGCCCCACTTTACCCAGGCGGAGCGCCTGCCCATCACCCGCAAGCGCCTCCGGGAACGCCTGGGGATGCTCTCCCCAGAGGACTTTGACCTGGTGCAGCGGGCCTCCCAATTCCTGGCCTGGCAGCGTCAACCCGCCGGACGCCGCGACGCCGAGATGGTCGCCTCTTACAGACGCCTGCAGGAGCTGATCGAACACTCCCGTCTGTGGCCCCTGTTTGAGTTCCCCATCAACGTCCGGACCATCATGGCCGCCCTGCGGCGCCGGCAGCTGGGCCTGCCGCGGCCGCAGCCGGGTGAACCCTGGGGCGTCGGCCCCTGGGCCGACCGGCTGCCCCGCTTCTGGGATCATCCCGACTTCAATCTGACCGCCGTCTTCCCCTGGATCAGAGAAGCCCGCAGCTATCTTAACAACGGCGCCGCCCTGGACCTGGAACGCTTCCTCCTGGACTTGATCTGGCGGCACGTGGAGCGGGTTGCCCCGGGGCATGATTTTTCCCTGCAGACCGTGCTGGGCTATCTCTTCAAATGGGATATCACCGATCTCTGGTTGGCCCGGGAAGCAGAAGCGGCCAGCCGGCGGTTTGAGGCATTACTTACCGGAGTGATTGATGAATTCGGTCCCATCTTTACCTGACGCCCCCCCCTCCAAGGGAGGACAGGCACAGGTGATCGGCGTCCGGGAAAGCCTGGTGACCATCCGGGTGGACCAGGGCGCCATTATGAAGAATGAAGTGGGCTACATCTGTGTGGCCCAGGAACGCCTCAAAGCCGAAGTCCTGCGGGTCTACGGCCGGGTGGCGGATATGCAGGTCTTTGAGGATACCGACGGCGTCCGGGTGGGTGATCCGGTGGAACTGTCCGGCGAGATGCTCTCCATCGACCTGGGACCGGGGCTGTTGGGCCAGGTCTACGACGGTCTGGGCAACCCCTTGGCTGAATTAGCCCGGGAGTACGGCTTCTTCCTGCCCCGGGGGGTAAATCTCTCCCCCTTAAACCCCAGGAAGAAATGGCCCTTCACCCCCATCGCCGCCATCGGCGATCGACTAACCGCCGGCCAGACCTTAGGGACCGTCCCCGAGGGGGTCTTCCGGCATAAGATCATGGTGCCTTTCCATGAGCCGGGACCGGTCAAGGTCACCTGGATCCGGGACGGCTCCTTTACGGTGGACGAGCCCATCGCCCGCATCCAAACTGCCGCCGGCGAGGAGAAGACCCTGACCTTGCGTCAGCGCTGGCCGGTAAAACGCCCCATCCCCGAAGGTCTCCTCCGGCGGCGTCTGGCCGAACGCCTCTTCCCCACCGAGCCCTTGACTACGACCATCCGTAGCATCGATACCTTCTTCCCCATCGCCCGGGGCGGTACGGCCTGCATCCCCGGCCCCTTCGGCGCCGGCAAGACCATCCTCCAGAGCCTCATCGCCCGCTACGCCACCATCGATATCGCCATCATCGTGGCCTGTGGTGAACGAGCCGGGGAGGTGGTGGAGACCATCACCGAATATCCCGAAACCCGGGATCCCCGCACCGGCGGCTCCCTCATGGACCGGACCATCATCGTCTGTAATACCTCCTCCATGCCTGTGGCCGCCCGGGAAGCGTCGATTTATACCGGTCTGACGTTGGGCGAGTACTATCGCCAGATGGGCTACAATGTCCTGATGATCGCCGACTCCACCTCCCGTTGGGCCCAGGCCATGCGGGAGACCAGCGGCCGCATGGAGGAGATCCCCGGGGAAGAGGCCTTTCCGGCCTACCTGGATTCGGCCATCAAGACCGTATATGAGCGGGCCGGACTGATCCGCTGCCCCGACGGCAGCGTGGGCAGCCTCACCCTGATCGGCACCGTCTCACCGGCTGGGGGCAATTTTGAAGAACCGGTCACCCAGGCCACCTTGGGCACCGTCAAGACCTTCCTGGGCCTGTCCGCCGACCGGGCCTACCGGCGGTTCTACCCCGCCATCGACCCCCTCATGTCCTGGTCCCGCTACCTGGATCAGTTACAGGGATGGTTCAATGAACATCTGGGGCCGACCTGGGTGGAAGACGTCAAGGCCATGCGGGACCTGCTGTACCGGGGAGATACCATCCACCAAATGATGCAGGTCACCGGCGAAGAGGGCATCACCCTGGAAGATTTCGTCACCTACCAGAAAGCCCTCATGGTGGATCTGGTCTACCTGCAGCAGGACGCCTTTGACCCGGTGGACATCTCCATGCCCCGGGAGCGCCAGGTGGAGAGCTTCACCCTCCTCAAACACCTCATCCGGCGGGAGTATGCCTTCCCTGACCGGGAGGTGGCCCGGGATTTCTTCATCCGACTCACGGGCCTGTTCAAGAACTTTCATTACAGTGCCCCGGAGACACCGGAATACGGGCGTTATAAGCAGGAGATGCAGGAGTTGGCGGCCCAGTTTACGGCTTCCTGACCTCCCCGCAGTTTGCCGACTGCCGCCCATCGGGTACAGTAACTCCGGGAAAGGGACAGGGAGATGGGGCTTCCCTCTCCCCAACCTCCCACCCACTTGAGAAACCCTACGAGGGGTTTCAGGAGTCTCCTCGAGCAGATACATGGTAGATCGACGAACCCCAAAACCTCCCCGGAGTCTGAGCCCGGAGCGGCCCTTTACACCACCTCGGCCTGGCCTGCTGGCGGCAGCCTGCCTGGCGGCCCTGCTCTGCGGCATGCAGCTTCTGCCGGTGCCCGCCCTGGCCTTGGCCCCCCAGGACCTCATCATCATCTACAACCGCAATCTGCCCGAAAGCCAGGCGGTGGCCCGCTATTACGCGGAGAGACGCGCGGTGCCGGGGGAAAATCTCCTGGGCTTGAATGTCCCAAACACAGAACAGCTGACCCGGGAAGATTATGAACTGGTCCTGGCCGAACCGCTGCGCCAGATCCTGCCCCGGTGGCAGCAGGAGAACCGGCAGCCGGCCCTGCTGTTGGTCTACGGCATCCCCCTGCGAGTGGAGGATCCCCTCTTTTCCCGCTGGTACAACCAGGATCAAGAATTCCTCTCGCTGACCCAGAGCAAAATCCAGGAATTGACCGAACTCTGTTGGCGGCTGCTGCAGCAGTTGACGGTCTTATTGGGCAATAAACCGTCGGAGGCGGCCGCTGCCCCCCCTGCCCGTGACCTCCTGCACCAGGGCCGGCAGACGATTGCCCAGGCCGTGACCTTTTTACAGCAGAAAGGCACAGGGCAGGGACTCACGGCCCAACGCCGGGCCATCCTGAGTCAGATCATCAAACTGGCCGGCTCAGGGCCGGAGTACGAACTCTACCGTAAGCAGCTGAGCCAGCGCCGGGGCGGCCCGCTACCGCCTCTGCCCCCTCAACTGCAGCAGTTCGCCCTCCTGCGGCTCGGGCAACAGGAGGCCGCCTTCCGGGGCATCCTGCCGGAAACGGCCCTGGAACTGGCCCCCTCCTACCGCCACACTGACGGCCTGTTGGGGGAACTGGAGTTCTGGCTGCGCGCCGCCGCCATCTATCAGAACCCTCAGACCAAAGCGGCGGTGGACAGTGAAGTGTCCCTCTGCCTGGCAGAGCCGTATCAAAAGGCCCAGTGGCTGCCCAACCCCTTTCTGCCCCGCTATGACGGCCTGCCGTTCATCGACGGCCTGCGGCGTCAAACCCTGAAGGTGGCACGCCTGGACGGGCCGACGCCGGAGATCGCCAAACGGCTGGTGGACGATGCCCTGGCCGCAGAAGCCCAAGGCCTGGAAGGGACCTTCTACATCGATGCCCGGGGGTTGAGCGGCGATGCCAATACCAACGCCTATGTCCACTTTGACAACCAGCTGCGCCAGCTCTATGAGATCATCCGGCGTCGCAGCACCTTCCCGGTAGTTCTGGACAACCAAGCGGCCCTATTCCCCGCCGGGTCCGGACTGCCGGCCGCCCTCTACGTGGGCTGGTACTCCCTGGCCAAGTATGTGGATGCCTTCCACTGGCAGCGGGGTGCGGTGGCTTACCATGTGGCCAGTGCCGAGTGTACCACCCTCCGGCACCAGAAGTCCACCGTCTGGTGCAAACGCCTCCTGGAAGAGGGCGTGGCCGCGACCTTGGGGCCGGTGGCAGAACCCTACCTCCATTCCTTCCCGCCGCCGGAGGAGTTTTTCCCCCTGCTGCTCAGCGGCCAACTGCCCCTCCTGGAGGTCTACTTCCAGACCATTCCGCACCTTTCCTGGCGTCAGATATTCATCGGCGATCCCCTCTACAACCCATTCCGGAACCGGCCGCAACTCAAAGGGGCCCCCTAGCAGGGTCTTGAAAACGTGCTCGTAGGGGAGGGGGCAGGGAATAAGTGGCCAGTGGCCAGTGGCCAGTGGTCAGGGAATAGGGAATAGGGATAAAGGATGAGAGATCACAGGGCCACCTGCC
>FWPV01011010.1_pt1 | contig 14559 bp, 12 predicted proteins | sample 2228371 | NCBI WGS metagenome assembly FWPV01 (sample SAMEA103939776, study PRJEB20133) | metagenome
GAAGCAGTCTCCCGTTAAACGGGCATGATCGGGGCCCAGGGAGATTGCTTCGGCGCGCAAACCGCTCCTCGCAATGACAGTTCACCACTTTAAGAAAGCCCTGGGTTGGGGGGTGTTCAAATCTGGTCGCCTGGTTTTTGTTCATGACCGCAGACCATTGACCGCGGTCTGTTTTCGGCGGATAAGGGATGGAGAAAATCTGCTGGTTTTGCGCATGGTCAGGCGCTGCGATTTTATGCCCCCGGTTGATTGCTTTCTGGTTGCGCATGTCGCGGATGGAGAAAACGTAAAGGGGCTGCCTTTGTTGAAGACAGCCCCTTTACGTTTCAAAAATAACTATTACGGCTGGCTAATCTTCACCCAAGTCACGTCAACGACAACGTTTATTTTTGATATGCGCTGTATCACAGAGAAAACGGCAACCTGCGGCTGTTACTTGTAAAATCTTGTTTGAATGAAGTTCCTTCAATCGCTGGCGCAGTCACCAGAGCGCCTGATCAGGCGTGATATACTCGAAGAAACTTATAAAAATCGGCGGGGTTAATGCTTTCAGACCTCGCCGGCAGGATGGATGATGCCGGAGACTGAACTCAAAGACGAACAGATTTTGGCGCTGGCAGCCCAGGGCGATAAAGAAGCCTTTGGCATGTTGTACGAACGTTATGTCAACCGGATTTTCAACTACGTTTACTACCGCACCGGTAATGTCAGCGATGCCGAAGACTTGACCGCGCGGGTTTTTCAGCGCGCCATGCGTCACATTACCAACTACACCGACCGGGGGGTGCCGTTTTCGGCCTGGTTGTACCGCATTGCGCACAACCTGGTGGCCAACTGGCACCGCGACCGCAGCCGCCGTCAGGAAATTCCCCTTTCTGATGCGCCGCTGGTGGCGCGCGGCGACCTGCCCGAAACCACGCTGGTACACACCGAAGAGCAGGAAGCCCTTCTGCGGCTCATCCGTCACCTGCCCGCAGATCGCCAGCAATTGTTGATTTTGAAATTTGTCGAGCAGATGTCTAATGCCGAAATAGGTCAGATTATGGGGCGCAGCGAAGGCGCCATAAAGAGCCTTTATCATCGCACCCTGCTTGCTCTGCGAGATGAAATCGAAGACTCAGATCATACAGGAGATTAATTATGTTACGCATTGTGACCGATGGCGCTGCCGATATGCCTGCTGAATGGGTAAAGGAGTATGACATTGATGTCATTCCTGTCAACATTCATTTTGGCGACAAAACATATCTCCAGAATGTAGATTTAGACAACGAGGGTTTCTATCGTCTGGTAGATGAAACCCGCAAAGTGCCTAAAACGTCGCAGCCTTCGCCGCATCAGTTTGCCGAATTTTACAAACGCATTGCCCAGGCAGGCGACACCATTCTCAGCATTCATGTCACCAGCAAACTCTCTGGCACGTTTGCCTCAGCCGAGGCGGCCGCGCGCGATTTGGCCGGGCAGTTCCGTGTCATTCCATTTGACTCCCTGACGGGTTCGGCGGGAATCGGCATGATGTGCCGCGCGGCGCGTTTGATGGAACGTGCAGGCGCCAGCGTGGAAGAAATTTTGACCCGCCTGGAACGGATGCGGGCGCAATGCCGCATTGTGCTGGCACTGGATACGCTCGAATATGCCCGCATGAGCGGGCGCGTGGGCACGCTGCAGGCCGCCCTGGCTTCGGTACTCAACGTTAAACCGATTGCTATGCTCAAGGATGGCGCTATCAACATGGTCGAAAAAGTGCGCACCCGGCATGCCTCGCTTGAACGCCTGGTAGAGATGATGGCTGCGGAGTTTTCTGGCAAGCTGGTAGACCTGACGGTCGTCCACTCGCGCGACCCAAAATCGGCGCAAACGCTGGTAGAGCAGGTCAAGTCTCGGCTTAGCATTCGCGACTTGTTTGTTACAGACCTATCAATTTCGGTGGCGGCCAACCTGGGCCCGGGTACGGTTGGGCTGGTCATTTATCCTGCGGAATAAGGTGGTGTTTATGCCGGTTCGTTACAATGCAAAAGAAGATGTTATCCAGGCGCTGGAGGGCAGCCTATCGGGCGTATTGAAGCCGGTGCATCCGTCCGAAACATTTGTGCGCCATGTACGCAGCCGCATTAACGTTGCGCCCCCCGAAGTGGTGGTTGAGCGCTTGTACGATACCCGCGCCTTGCTGCTGGCTTTGGGCGGCATTTTATCTTTTCTGCTGGTGGCCATCACGGGCGCGCGGGCTTTGTACTATCTGCTGGGGCGCAGCAAGTAGGGTTGCCTTGAGAGTTATTTTCAAGAGCCGCCTTGTGCGGCTTTTTTGTTCAAAACCGACGATTTTTGGATGATATAATCCTCGTGCCATTTTGTACGCACAGGTGAATCATGTTTCAGACCGAACAACAAGCCATAGAAGAAAAAATTAAAGCCTTTTGCGCCGAAAACGACATCCCGCTTGCGCCGCTGACCTGGAGTGCCATCCCATTTAGTGGTGAATGGGGCACATCCACATCTTTTTTTGCCACTGCCGCAGCCGAAGCAAAGGCCGGTAAAGGGCGCGGCGTGCCGGTGCCGGTGCGCGCCCAACAACTAGCCGAACAGGCCAGAGATTACATCGGTAGCATGCCGGGCATCAGTCATATCGAGGCCGTCAAAGGCTACCTTAACCTTTATTTTTCCACGTCGGAATACGCCGGGCGTGTGGTCGAGACTGTATTGAAACAAGGCGCCGACTTCGGGCGCGGCGCGCCAAAAGGTGAGCGCGTTATGGTGGAATATGCTCAGCCAAACACGCATCACTCCTTTCACATTGGACATGCCCGCAATACCCTGTTGGGCGAATCGCTGGCGCGCATTGTGGAATTTGCCGGGTTCGATACCATCCGCGCTTCGTACCCTGGTGATATTGGCCTGGGCGTCATCACCGTTTTGTGGGCTTACGACAAATTCTACAAAGGACAGGAACCGGCCGACATTCACGCGCGCGGCCAGTGGCTGCTGAAAATCTATGCCGAAGCCACCAACCTGCTGACCGAAAAAGCGGCTGAAACCCCCGAAGAGAAAGCCCGCCGCGAAGCGTACGACGCTGAGCGTCGCGAAATGTATCGCCGTTGGGATGCCGGCGACCCCTATGTACGTCAACTTTGGCTGGAAACGCGCGAATGGAGCCTGGAGGAATTGCGCGATATCCTCGACATGCTGGATGTGAAGATTGATGTCTGGTTCTTCGAAAGCGAAGTGGACGAGCCCTCAAAAAAAATTGTAGAGGAATTGATTGCGCGCGGCATTGCCGAAGATGAGCGCCCCCAGGGCGGGCCAGTCATCGTCAAAATTGATGAAAAATTGGGCCTGACCAAAGAGAAATATCGTACCGCGGTCATTTTGCGCAGCGATGGCACCAGCCTGTACCTGACCAAAGACCTGGCGCTGGCTAAAGTAAAGTTTGACACATATCACGTCGATCGCTCTATTTACGTGGTAGATAACCGCCAGAGTTTGCACTTTCAGCAAGCCTTCAAAATTTTGGAATTGTGGGGTTTCCCACAAGCCGAAAAGTGCTTTCACCTGGCTTACGGCTTTGTCAGCCTGCCAGAGGGAGCCATGTCGGCCCGGCGCGGGCGGGTGGTGTTGTTCAAAGATGTTGCCGATGAGGCCGTTCGGCGCGTGCTGGAGGTGAGCCGCGAAAAGAACCCCGACCTGCCAGAGGAACAACGCGCGGCCGTATCTGGCATGATTGGCCTGGGCGCGCTGGCATATTCCATGCTGGCCGTGGACAACAACAAAGACATCGTCTTCGATATGGAAGAAGCCCTCAGTTTCGAGGGACGCACCGGACCCTACATCCAAAACGCGCATGTGCGGGCCAACTCCATTTTGCGCAAGGCCGGGGGGGCGCCCCACGCGGCCCGCTTCGATTATCCCCTCACTGCCCACGAGGTAGAACTGATTGAACAAATTAGCCGCCTGCCAGGTGTGGTGCAACAGGCCGCAGGCGAATATCGCCCCCTGGTGGTGGCAAGTTATGCCTACGATCTGGCCAACGCCTTCCACAGCTTTTACCACAGCGTGCCAGTGACCCAGGCAGAAGATGAAGCCGTGCGTGCGGCCCGCTTGCGGCTGGTGGCTGCCGCAAAACAAACCATTGCCAATGCCCTGCGGCTGCTCGACATCAAAGCCCCAGACGTGATGTAACCCCGCTATGCCCGCCTTGTGCGGGTATTTTTTTTAGATATGACATCGCTCGTTGCGCCACTTATTCTTGATGAGGTACACCCCCTGCAACAGGTGCTGGTATGGGGTGAACCAGGAATCGAAACCCTGCTGGGGCAGATGCTTCCCAAAAACAAGAGCCTGTTCCACAGCTACTACGACGTCCTGGAAGCCCGGCGCGAATTTCGTCACATGCAGGGCCTGATTACCGCGCAGGGGGTGCAGGTGCTGCGCGCCAAAGATGCCTTGCTGGCCGCCACGGCCGGGCGGGTGTATCCCTCCATGCCGCAATCGGTTGCAGATTTACGGCGCGCCCTGGCCGCCCAGGCCGAGCGTTTCTATCGCTATTACGGCGCGCACAAAGCCCGCGAACTGCACGAAGAAGGCGCGCCGCTCACTCACGCCGGGCTTTACCGGCAGGTATTGCAGGAGATAGACGCCATCCTGGACGAGGACATTGCCCAATATGACCCCGAAGCCGCCATCCGCCTGAACACCCTGCTCAGCCTGGAGCGCCCCACGCCCATGGCCAACATCTTTTACGGGCGCGACCAGTCGCAAGTGGTGGCCGACCGGGTGGTCATTTCCTCGCTGCGCTGGGAAATCCGCCGCCCAGAGGCAAAACTCTACCGCCTGGCGCTGGGCGCGTTGGGGCTGGAGGGGCGCATGGTGGAAATCAACGATGGTTTTCTGGAGGGCGGCGACCTGGTGATGTTCAACGGCGGCTGCTATGTGGGCGTAGGCGCGCGCACTACCCTGGCGGCAGTCAAAAACCTGTATCGCAAATTGTCTGGCGTTTTCCGCGAACAGGGCATGCGGCTGTACGCCGTCATCAATGACCGGCATGCCGAGGAGAGCAACTTCTTCCTCAGCCCGGTCACCGAGCATCAGCGCCTGATGCACCTGGATATGTTCTTCATCCCCTTGCGGCGCGACCTGGCCATGGCCTACACCGATGAACTGGAGCAGCGCCGTGTGGCCGAAGTGACCGAAGTGAACGGACGCATTGTCGCCATACCGTTGGGCAGTTTTCGCGCGCACCTGACCAGCCTGGGCGTGCAAATTTTGGAAGTAGATGCGCAGGAACAGGCAAACTTTGCCACCAACCTGCTGCATTTGGGCAGCAGCAACCTGTTGGCGGCGCTTTCGCGCAATCTGCGCGTCAATGCCGAACTGGCCCGTCAGGGCTTTGCCGTGCAGTTTGCCGAAATCACCCGCCTGGTGGGCGGCTTTGGCGCAGTACACTGCATGACGGCCCCGCTGCGGCGGCAGCCAAAAACATGACAGAAGTCAGTTCAAATGACACTACCGTTGCTGCCACTTTGCTTTAGAATGATCACGTTGCCTTTCCTTTGGCGCTAATGGGCATCACAGCCCCAGAAGTGATGTGACGGCTCCGGTAGATGCCGGGGACGAAAAAACGGCGGTTTTGAACCAGGCGCACGGCTTTTGCCGAAAATAACCCAAAACTGCCGAACACCATCTTTCTGTATCAAGGAGAAATGACATGTCCCCAATTAAAACCATCATCATGGGCGCCGCCGGGCGCGACTTCCACAACTTCAACACGTTCTTCCGCGGGAACAAGGATTATGAAGTAGTGGCCTTTACCGCAACCCAAATCCCCGACATCGAAGGGCGCGTGTACCCCAAAGAACTGGCGGGCGACCTGTACCCGGCCGGCATCCCGATCCACGCTGAAGAAGAACTGCCCGAATTGATTAAAAAGCACGGCGTCGAACAGGTGGTCTTTGCTTACAGTGACGTGCCGCACGAATACGTCATGCACAAGGCCTCGCTGGTCAATGCCCTGGGCGCCGACTTCCGTCTGATGGGCGCGCGCTACACCCAAATCAAGTCGGTCAAGCCGGTTGTTTCGGTGTGCGCGGTACGCACGGGCAGCGGCAAAAGCCAGACCACCCGCCGCGTTTCCCTCATCTTGCGCGAGATGGGCTACAAGGTGGCTGCTATCCGCCACCCCATGCCCTATGGCAACCTGGTAGCCCAGGAAGTGCAGCGCTTTGCCGATTACGACGACCTGGACGAGTACGAATGCACCATTGAAGAGCGCGAAGAATACGAACCGCACCTCGATAACGGCGTCATCGTCTATGCTGGTGTGGACTACGAGAAGATTCTGCGCGCGGCCGAGCAAGAAGTGGACATCATCCTGTGGGATGGCGGCAACAACGACTTCCCCTTCTACGTCTCTGACCTGCAAATTGTGGTGGCCGACCCGCACCGCCCCGGCCACGAAAACACTTATTACCCTGGTGAAACCAACGTGCGTGCCGCCGATGTGTTCGTCATCAATAAAGTAGATACTGCCGAGCCAGAGAACGTCATTAAAGTACGCGAATCGCTGCGCGCCATGAACCCCACTGCGATAATCATTGAAGCCGCCTCGCCGTTATTTGTAGATAACCCCGAAGCCATGCGCGGCAAGCGCGTGCTGGTGGTAGAAGACGGCCCCACCCTCACCCACGGCGAAATGGCCTACGGCGCGGGTTATGTGGCTGCCCGGCGCTTTGGCGCGGCCGAAATTGTGGACCCCCGCCCGTTTGCGGTCAAATCTATTGCAGCCACTTACGCCAAATACCCCAAAACTGGCCCCATTTTGCCCGCCATGGGTTACGGCGAAGCCCAAATGCGCGACCTGGAAGCCACCATCAACGCCGCCGATGTGGATATGGTGGTAATTGGCACGCCCATTGACCTGACGCGCGTCATCAAAATCAACAAACCCTATCAGCGCGTGCGCTACGAATTGCAGGAAATTGGCCAACCCACACTGGAGGATATTCTGCGGCGCAAGTTTGGCAAATAGTGGAAGCGCCGACTGCCTGATAACTGAAGTAAATTTATCGCTCATCGCAGGCTTTGCCCTACGATGAGCGATTTTTTTTATTCTTCCGCCAGGCGCTCACGGCGGGCTTGCTTTTCGCGCGCCAGGGCTTTGTCGGCGCGCATTAGCAGGTCATCGCTGGTTTCGCCGTCGCGCGGGTAAATGACCGTACCCACACTTGCCGAGACATAATAGCCCTTGCCCGCCACCAGAAACTGCCCTTTGAAGGCCGCCTGAATGTTCTCGCGCACCAGGTCGGCGTCGCGTTCCTGACGGATGTCGGTTGCAATGACGACAAACTCATCGCCCCCGGCGCGTGCTACCGTATCAGACTGGCGGAGTACATGCTGCAGCCGCTCTGCGGCTTCGCGCAGTATGGCATCTCCGGCGCTATAACCGCCTGCATCGTTGATGGATTGAAAATCATCCAGGTCTACCAAAAAGAGGGCAAACATCAGTTGGTTGCGGCGCGCAGTGGTAATCGTTTGCTGCAAGCGGTCGTACATCACATACCGGTTTGGCACGCCCGTGAGCGTGTCGTAATACGCCAGGGCTTTGACTCGCTTTTCCAGCATCATGTGATCGGTGATGTCGCGCGCAATCCATAGCGCCCCCTCGAAGCGCCCGCGCGCGCCCGTGAGCGGGGCTGCCGTTACTTCGATAACCCCCGTCTGGTTGCGGCTGCCCAGTTTACGCAGTTCACCGCGCCAAACGCCATGCCTTTCAACCGCGGTGAGAATATCTGCTGTCAATTGGTCGGCGTTGTCATCGGCGAAAAGCATGCTGATAGATTTACCATCTAACTCTTCTGCCAGGTAGCCGAAGACGCGCTCGGCAGAAGGATTGCAATCCAAAATAGCGCCGCCTGGATCGGTAAGGATGACCGCCTCGAAGAGATGCTCAAAGGCCTGGGCGCGGTGGAGGATTTGTTTTTTGTCCATGAGAACCTGCCTTTGCTGCGCTGCGCCGCCCTGGGGGAGCGTCTTGTTTGCCACAGCATGCCTTTTTGGGGCAGAGGCACACTGAACGTCTGGTGCGGCGTGGGTGGGTATTAATCCTGAATCTATTATACTCACCGCAGATAAAAAAAGACCGGTCTTATGAACCGGTCTGTGCTGACGTGTTTATTGCAACGCCGGAATGCGCACAAAGAAGGTGCTGCCCGGCAGTTTTTCTTCGTCGTAGCCTGGGCTTTCGACCCAGACTTTGCCTTTGTGCGCGCGGATGATGCCCGCCGCAATAGCCAGCCCCAACCCCGGCCCGCCGCCTTTGAATTTGGTGCGTCCGCTGGAGTGTAGTTCTACCTTGCCGAGCTGGTAGAGTTTTTCGAAGATGACTTTGTGGTTGGCAGGGTCAATGCCAATGCCGGTGTCGCGGATGCGCACTTCGACGCATTGGCCCATGCGCTCGTCGGTGACGACGCTGCCCCCAATGCGCACCGAACCGCCATCGGGGGTGAATTTGATGGCGTTTTGCACGATGGCGTCGAAGGCTTTTTGCAGCAGTTGTGGGTCGGCCAGAATGGGGGGCAGTTCTCGCAGCCCGTCGTCCAGCGTCAGGTTAATGTTACGCTCGGCTACATCGCGGCGATATTCGGTTTGTACCTGCGAGAGGATGGGTGCAACGGTAATTTGCTCGAAGTGTGGCTGAAGGGTTTGTGTATCCAGCTTTACCACGTCTAGCATGGCGTTGACGATTTGCAAAAGGCGGTCGGTGCCTTTGAGCGCGCCTTCGGCGACTTGCAAGTACATTTCATTGCTTTTGATGGCGTCTAGCGATTTGAGGATGCCCAGGTTGCCTTTTATGACGGTGATGGGGGTGCGTAGTTCGTGCGCTGCCACCTGGATGAAAGAGGTTTTATTTTTGTCCATCTTTTCCAGTTGGGTGTAGGCGTTGTTCAATTCTTCTACACGTTGCGAGACCATGCGCTCCATCAGTTCGTTGAAGCGGGTCACTTCATCGTACAGGCGGGCGTTTTCAAGCGCGATGGCCGCCTGCATGGCAAAGGTGGAAACCAGGGGCAGGTCATCTTCGCTGAATTCGCCTATGCCCTCGCGCGTGAGCGAGAGAATGCCGATCACTTTGTTTTTGGAAAAGAGCGGCACGCCCATCCAGGAATGGTGCATGGGCAGCCAGTCTAGTTGCACCCAACCGGGTTCTTTGGCAACATCGGGGATGATGAGCGGTTCGCCGCTTTTGGCGATCTGGTCATATACGCCGCCCTGCGTGATTTGGACGTGCAGGTCCTGGGTGCGTGGGTCGTCGGGGAAGCCATAGTGGGCTACAGCGTTGATGGTGCGGCTGATCGTATCTTGCAAGAAGACTGCCCCGCGTCCGTAAGGTAAGACGTGCATCAGTTGTTTGAGAATTTGTTGGGGTACTTCGTCCACTTTGAAGAGGGCCGAAAGATTACGCGAGGCGCGCGAGAGGCGTTCGGCCTGCTGGCGGCGTTCTGCTTCGACCTGGTAGAGGCGGGCATTTTCGATGGCGGCTTGTTCGGCCTGGTCTTTGGCTGCCGAAAGTTCTTCGGCGCGCTGTTTGGCTTCTTCGAGCAGGCGTTCTACCTCGTGCCGGGCTTGTTCGCGTTGTTCTACCAGCATGGTGCGCAGCAGGGCGCTGGATGTCAGGTTGCGCACGCGGGTGTAGGCTTCCCAGTCGCGGGTACCCATTTCCATCCATATAAACCCAAAGCGGTTTTCGGCCAGTGAGAGCGGCATGACGATGGCGGTGTAGCGCTGGTCACGGGGCATCACGTCGGGCAGCAGGCGGCCAGTGGATAGGGTGGGGCGCTCTTTTGGGGTTTGCAGTCCGGCGTTTTGGTCGTATTTGAGCAGCAGGTGATAACTTTTGGTAGGGGGCAGGGCTTCGGGTTGGGGGCGTGCGGTGTCGGTGTAGAGCATCATGTAAAAACGTTTGATGCCCATGGATGGGAAGTGCTGGCTCACGGCGGCGCCGATTTCCTGCAGGCTCATGGCTGGGGCCATGGAGAAACTGAAGGCTTGCAAAATTTCTTCTTGTTGTTCGAGCATCAGACGTTTGTAGGCCTGGGCGCGCTGTGATAGTTCGCCGATGAGCATGCGCGCTTGCTGAAAGAGGTTTTCGGCTTGCAGGCTGACTTGCGGGTCGGTAATGCCAGAAAGGATGTGTTTACGCAGGGTGGAAACCACGTTGTGCCAGGTGGCGGCCTCTTCGCCGTGATCTTGCAGGATGTTGATGGCGGTTTCCAGGTTGGTCAGGAATTTTTCGCGGGTGGAAGTGCCATGCAGGTTGGACAGGAAGGTATCCCAAACAGCGCCAGCGGCTTCTTTGAATGCGCTGGCCAGGGCAGCGTCTTCGGTGATGTTGCCTGCTTGCATCATGGCGTTTATGGCGGCGTCTCGTTTGTTTTCCAGGCGGCCGGTTTTGGCGACTTCTTTTTGTTCTACTATGGCTCTGTTGATGCTTTCGGGCAGGCAGCCGCATGACCAGCGGATGACGAGTTGGGTGGGCAGGGTAGGCGGCTGTGGGGTGTTGTCACCTTCCAGGCGGCGCAGCAGGGTTTCAAGGGAGCGGTATCCTACTTCGTAGAAGGGTTGACGCACGGTGGTAAGCGGTACGCCCAGGGCCTGGGCTTCGCGCACGTCGTCGAAGCCGGTGACGGCAATATCGCCTGGCACGTTGAGCCCGCGCTGTTGCAACACTTCCATTGCGCCGAAGGCCATGCGGTCGTTGGCAGCCACGATTGCGTCAATGCGTCCTTCTACGGTGTCGAGCAGGTGACGCGCAGCGGCGCGACCGCTTTCGGGGCTGAAGTCACCTTGCACAACAAGGCGTTCGTCAAATTTGATGTGGTGTGCTTTGAGTTCTTCTTTGTATGCGTAGAAGCGCTGTTCGGCTTCTACCTGGTCTTTTAAGCCGCGAATGAAGGCCAGGCGGCGGTAACCATGTTCTTCGATGAGGTGGCGCATTATGGCGCGCATACCGCCGATGTTATCTATGCTGAGGCTGGGTATGCCGTCTATTTCGATGGCATTGGCAACGGCGGGGATGTTGGCAAAGTTTTCGCAAAAGCGCTCTAACTCGGCGCGCTTCATGTTGTGGGCAATATCGGCGGCGAGTACCAGTCCGTCAATCTGATCGGGGCGCGCCAGGTCATATAGACCGTAGGATGGTTTAAGTTCACCAGGGGTAAAGAGGGCGCTGGGCTTGCCGCCAATGAAGCAGACCAGGTTGACGTTGTGGGCTTCGGCGGCATCGGTGATGCCGTTCATGAAGTCTAACCCCCAGGTGCGTCCGATGCGTCCGGCAAATAGTCCAATTGTTTTGCGTGTGGTGCTTTTGCGATTCGCCGCCATTGAGGTTCTCCCGTGTTTGAAAATTATAACGTATTCTGCTGCTGGTCAATGGGTTTTACGGCATGCGAAAGATAAAAAAACGCTTGCAATTTTTGGGCGTCTGGCGGTACGGCGCGCAGCGGATTTTACGGGGTAATATGCTATTTTGTTGTGCGCATAGTATATGTTTGGTGCTACAATGATAAAAAACGTCAGTTCGTGATAAGCGTCCCGAAGGCTGATTTTGCCCCTTGAAGTTGCCCGTACAAAGCCTTCGGGACGGTTCAAAAGGCTTATCCCGAATTCAGGATAAAAAGTATTTTGGGGAGGTTGCCATGAATGAAGTTCGTCGTCCGCGCTCGTCAAGCCCAATAACAGACCCTACCAGCCCGTTTCATTTGCGGCCCCAGGGCAGGCATATTGCCAGGGCGGCTGCGCTTTTGGTGAGTTTTTTGTTGATGACGCTGTCCCTGGGTGGGGTAGGGCAATTTGTTTTGCGGGTTTTTGATGAAGGTATTTATAAAGTGGGTTGGAATGGACTTGCTATTCAGTTGATTTTGTACGGGGTCATTTTGGTTTTGGCGTTGGGGGTGTCGTTGCTGGGCATGCGCAATGATGTAGGTAACGTGATGATTTCTGCTGTGTTTGAGGTGTATAAAGTGGCCGTGAGTGGGGCGATCATCTTTTTGTATTATCAGGTTATCTTGCGGTTGTTCAGGCAGATGTACGATTTACCGCGCTTTTTGCTGTATGTCGGTTTTTTGTTGGCTGGCGTGTTGCTTTTGTTTGTTTTGAATGGCTTTTCGGAAACTAAAAAATTACGCTGGCATGGCGGGGCCATTTTGACCATGTGCCTGGTGCATTTGCTGGTGATGGTAGGGTTATATGGGCTGGAACAGAACACGCAGGTTGATTACTTTTTTGCCGACTTGATTGTTTTGGTGATGATGGTGATTTTTGGAGTGACGATGCTGATTAGCAAACCAAGACCTGCCAGTGGGAGCACCTCTCGGCAGCCGGTGTGGCGTGGTAATGGATACCCGCCCGGCAGCGCCTGAGCACTCAGGCGCGCAGCATGGTGAGCAGCATTTTGAAGGGTTGTACCGCCCGAAGGGCATGCGGCTGATTGGCGGGCATGAGGATAGCCTGACCGGCTTGCAGACTGAATATCTGCCCGCTAATGCGCACTTCGGCTGAACCATCCAGAATATGCACCAAGGCGTCGAATGGGGCGGTGTGTTCGCTTAGTTCTTGCCCGGCGTCGAAGGCAAATAAGGTGACATTGCCGCCAGGGGTTTTGACGATTTGGCGGCTGACAATAGAATCGGGCTGGCAGGCGGCCATTTCGGTGAAGACGAGGGGGGTAGCAGCTGGAGCAGTGGTCATTTTTTCCTCCTGTAAACGAAAAATTGGGGTCAGGGTGAGTGTATCACCTGACCCCAATCGCGTCTGTATCTCAAGTCACGTTTTTAGCGGATGTCGAGCTGGTAGATGGCGTTTTGCCGGGTGTGGCGGGTTGTTCCGCTAATGACCAGTACCACAGCGCGTACATCGTCCGCGATGCGGATGGGGATTTCGGCGGTCTGGTCGGCGGCGAGGGTGATGTAGGTGACGGTGGGCGTGCGGCTTTCGGTGATGAGGCTGAGCCGGAAGGTTTGCGGCAGGCTGTTTTCGATGCGCACGAAGCCAGCGGCTTCCCAGCCGCCCGGGCCGTTTTCGAAGTCTTCAAAGTAGCCAATGGCTGGGATGGCAACGTCATCGAGCAAGAAGCCTTCGCCGTTGACGGCCGCGTCGGTGATGTATTCGAAGCGCAGCCAGACGCGCTGCCCGGCAAATTGGCTGAGGTCTACGCGTTCTTCGATCCAGCCCGTGCTTTGTCCGTTGTAGGCCCAGCCATAAGAGTTGCCGCTGGGGTCTTCGGCTGTGCCAGAGGGGGTGATGAGGATTTGCCAGTTTTGGGCGTCGGTCGAGGCCAGCAGGTAGAGGTAGTCGTAATCGGCTTCGATGTCGTACCAGGTGCGGTAGGTCAATTCGATGGGGCTGCTGACGCTGGTGAAGTCGAAAGCGCGGGTGAGGCTCATATCTGATTCGTCGCCCACGTTTGACCAAAAGGCGTATCGCCCAGAGTAGGGGTTGACAGGCAGCACTGGTGCGATGGTTGCGCCCGTGAAGGTAATGGTATGTTCTCCGGGGCAGGTGATTTTGACGTAATCTACACCGTATTGCCGCACGGTGCGGGTGAGGGCGTTTTGCGGGCAGGTTTCGATGGTTTCGGTTGGTTTGGCGGCAAGGGCCTGACGGTAGTTGGGGTAGGCAAAGCGCCCATCGCTTACCTGAGGGTTGAGCAGGTAGTTGGTGATGGCCCAATCGGCAAACAGGTCGTCGGCGGTGATGGGTTGTCCGGTGAGCGGGTCGGTGGCGTTGATTTGGGTAAGGGTGCCATCTACGCTTTCCATGCCGTTGAGTGGGTTGCGGATGAGGGCCTGGGTGGCTTCGTCGCCAAAGCGGTTGAGGAAGTAGTTGAGGTAGAGGAAGCCTGCGCCATAGTGGGGCAGGGTGTCTTCGCTGGGCCAGGTGGTCAGTTGGGTATCTGGGTTGCGGATGTAGTACCAGTCGAAGCCAACATCATAGCCGTTGAGGAATTCGGATAGCACTGAAGCGCCTTCGTTTATCCAGGAGGTTTCATTGCGGTCGAAGTTCCAGTGAATCATGTGTTGAAATTCGTGGGCGAGCGTACCGGCGGTGTCGGGGTCAGAAAAGCGGGCCAGGTCGGCGTTGAAGATGAACATTTCGTGCGCGTTGGAATATTCGTGCACCAGGGGCGAGACGGCGTCGGATGAGGAGAAGTAGCCCACCACGTTGCTGCCTACGCCGCGCGCATAAAGGATGTGGATGCGCGGGTCGTTATCTATGCCGGGGGTGCGTTCGCTGCCAAAAAAGGCGCGGGTGGTGGGGTAGATGACCTGGTCGAAGGTATCGCCCAGGATGCGTAAGTCGGTTTCTTTGTAGTTGACTCCGTTTTGAATCCAGATGTAGGTGTGTTGACCGCGGTAACGCAGTGTGGCGCTGACCTGGAAGTTTTTGTTGGTGTCGGTGTTGGTGACCCGGAAGTCTTTTTGGTCGCCAGGCGAAAAGGGCCCGCTTGGGATAACTGTTGCGAGGTTGCATTTTTGCTCCAGGCGGCAGACCAGGTCGTAGAGGTCTGCCGCC
>FWPV01011011.1_pt1 | contig 14559 bp, 11 predicted proteins | sample 2228371 | NCBI WGS metagenome assembly FWPV01 (sample SAMEA103939776, study PRJEB20133) | metagenome
TGATGTTTTTTCACTTCTTCGCCGACCCCGGCGAGCCGGTCTACCACCTTGGCCCTCTGGTGATTACCGATGAAGGTTTGCGGCAGGGGCCAATTTTCTTCTTCCGCCTGTCGGTGGTGGTGCTGGCCAGTTTCCTGCTGATCTGGACCACTGACAGCCGTGATTTAATGGTCTCGCTGACACAGGCCGGGATCTCGTACCGCTACGCTTTTGCGGTCTTCCTGGCGCTGCGGTTTCTTCCCCTGGTACAGCGTGAGGTCGAATCCGTCCGGGCAGCGCATGCCATCCGCGGGCAGGCAGCCCGCTCCAGCCTGGGACATCGCATCAAGCTGTGGCAGCGTTACATGTTCACCATCCTGGTGAACGGGCTGCGCAAGGCGGAGGCAACCGCCGCCGCGCTGGACTGCCGCGCTTTCGGTTCCTACCCGACCCGCACCAATGTCAAGGCGGTGACTTACCACCCTGCCAGCCTGATCTTGCCGGCGCTGACAGCAGTGTTGATCATTGTGCTGGTCTATATTGAACGGGTAGGACTATGACAGGATGATTCTTTAGCGGTTCTTCACTCTACGGGTATATGCCGGACATCATTGATAAGCCGCGCAGATGAACGCTTTTCTGCGAGGATGATGCGCGTTGAAAGGGAGGATCCGTTATGAGTGTGGCTATCTCTGAATTTAAGACCTCGTTCTGGACTCGCATGCGATATTCGCTGGCCAGCCTGGGGGTGGCTACCCCGGCCGAAACCGTTTCAGGCATCATTGCCTTCTATATCGTAGATGTGATGAATCTACCCGCTACCTGGTTCGCTACATTCTGGTTCTTTTATACCATCTATAATGCTTTCAACAATCCGGCCCTGGGTTACCTGTCCGACCGGACGCGCACTCGCTGGGGGCGGCGCATCCCTTACGTCCTGTTCGGAGGGCTGCCCTACGCAGTCGCCTTTGCCCTGCTCTTCACGGCGCCCTTTGACGGGCGCGATAACCCGGTCGGCCTGCTGCTCTATTTTGGTGTTGCGATCGTTGTCTGGGAAGGCATCTATACCGCGCTGGCAACCGGCTACTACGGCCTGCTGCCCGAGATGTTCGATAATTACCGCGAGCGGACCGACGTGGCTGCTAAAATGAACATCTTCCAGACGGTTGCCCTGGTGCTGGGCGCAGCCCTGCCGCCGCTGCTGGCAGATTTGCTCGGCTGGTCTGGCATGGCGACCGTCCTGGCGGTCATTTCAGTCGTTGCCCTTTACGCCGGCTACCCGGCGCTCTTTGAGCGCCCGGAATTGAAAAAGGACACCGGCTTCCCGTTCGGCGCGGCGCTCAAAGCTACATTTGTAAACCGCAGCTACCTGACAGCGGCTGGAGCGCAGGCGATGCGCTTCTTCGCCACCGGCACGCTGCAAACAGGCATCCTTTTTTACCTGAAATACAGCTTGAAGGTCGAAGAATCGCTGGCTACGGTGATCCTGGGGATTGCTTTCCTGGTAGCGATGCTGTCGTTGTATCCCTGGCGTAACTGGGTGGCTAACAAGCTAGACAGCCGGCGTACGTTGATGCTGGCCAACGCTGTGATGATCCTTGGCATCATCCCGATGGGTTTCTCTCCGAACATCATCTTCACCTATCTCACCGCTATCATCGTTGGCATTGGCCTGGGAGGGCTGGTGTTGATCGGCGATGTGATCATGACTGAAGTGGTAGACGAGGATGAGGTGAAGACCGGCCACCAGCGGGCCGGCATGTATTTCGGCATGAGCGGCTTCCTGATCACCTTGAGCGGTATGCTGGTCTCGACCATTTTTGGGCTGATGATGCCGGCTTTTGGCTACGACACCTTGCTAGAGGTTCAGCCGGCCTCTGTCGAGCTGGGCTTCCGCCTGTTCTTGACCATTCCAACTTCCATCGGGTTTCTGCTGGCGATCTTTCTGCTGTGGCTGTACCCATTGCACGGCAGGCGTTTGAAAGAAATCCGGGTTGCCCTGGCTGCCCGGATCGGCCAGCCGCAGGGTCAAACCGCGGGGCTTTCAGAACCGGCTTCAGAAATCTAATCAAGAGGACTGGTATGAATACGGAAAAACGCGTTATCCTGAGCGTGGCTGCCCACGGCGACGATGCCGAATTCATGGCCGGCGGAACGCTGGCCAGGTTGGTCGATGAGGGTCACGACCTGTACCTGTTGATTGCCACTGACAACGACCGGGGTTCGTACCGCCTGTCTGCCGGGGAGATGAAAGCGATTGCTCGTCCGGAGGCTGAGGCGGCCGGCCGGGCCCTGGGTGCGAAAGGAGTCTTCCTGCTTGGGTACCGAGACGGCGACCTGTGCGAAGTGCCGCAAACCGTGCTGCGCGGCCAGGTAATGTACTATATTCGCAAACTGCGGGCGGATGTGATCTTCTGCTGGGACCCGTTTGCGCCATTTGAGAATCATCCCGATCACCGTGCCCTGGCGCTGGCAGTTTCTGATGCGTCCTCATTTTCGGCCATGCCGCTCTTTCATCCCGAACATCTGGCTGAGGGACTGGAGACGCAGCGCGTCCGTGAGTGGTACTGGTACTCCAAAGCTCATTGGGAGAGCAATAAATGGATCGACATCAGCGGCACGTTTGAACGTAAGCTCCAGGCTCTGTATGCCTATGAGAGCCAGATGATTTTGACCATCGACGATTTGCTGGGCGACGCTCGGGCCATGGGCATTGACGAAACTTTGCTGGCTGCCATCGATCCTGCTCAATACCGGCCTCTGATTGAACTGGGGCTGCGTGCCAACGATGCGAAAATCGGCGCAGAGCATAACATGTCTTACGCAGAGGTGTTCCGCTACCAGACTATTGAACTTCCTGCGGTCTTCCAGGTTTGAAGGAGATTCTATGGCGACTTCTATCCAGAAACTTCCCTTCTGGCGCGTGGCCTTGTATTCCAGCGCCTCGGCCGGGTTGAACATCCTGGCTATCACGGTAAGCACCTGGCTGCTCTATTTCTACGCTCCGCCGCCCGATTCAGGGCGGACCGCGTACCTGCCAGCGGTTACGATTGGGGTCCTGCTGACCCTGGCCAGTTTATGGGATGCCTGCATCGATCCCTTTATTGGTCACTGGTCCGACACACTCCGCTCGCGCTGGGGACGGCGCCGGCCATTCTTGCTGTTCGCTTCTCCGTTTGTCTTTCTTGGAGCCATCCTTCTCTGGACGCCTCCGGGCGGGCAAAACGTGGCCTTGAATGCCGTTTACCTGATGGGGATTATCCTGGTCTACCATACCAGCTACAGCCTGGTCGGCATCCCGTATGACGGCACGTTGCCCGAGATGGCGCCTGATTCGCACCAGCGGGTCGGGTTGAGCTACTGGAAGAATGTCTTTGGCATCCTGGGCGTCTTGATTGGCTCGCTGGTGGCTGCGCCGCTCTTCAGCAGCATCGGGCCGGTCGCAATGGGCATCGTGGTGGGAGCAGTGGCTCTTGTTACGATCTACCTGACCCTCTTCGGGCTGCGTGAGACCAGCCGTCCGCTGGGAGAACCGATGAAGGCCCTGGAAGGGTTGAAAGCCACGTTCCAAAATGATCAGTTTATTACCCTCTTTGTCTCCACCCTGTTTGTGCATGTCGCCTACCAGATGGTTCTGGCAAACTTCCCCTACTTTGTCACGCTCGTGCTGGGCCAGGCCGAGGGCGACGTGGGTATTTACCAGGGTGTTCTGATCATCATGATGGCGCTGACCGGGCCGATTTGGGCCTGGCTCAACCGTAAGCACAGCCAGCGCCGCCTGTTAAACGCCAGCATGCTTGGGCTCGCGGCTGCCTTTGCGCTTGGCACGCTGGTAGGGGTCATCCCGGGGATACCGGTTGTGGCCCAGGCGGTTGTGTTCTCAATCCTGGTAGGTTTTACCCTGGGTGGCTACCTGATCATCATCTATGCCATGATGGGTAACGTGGTGGATTACGACGAGATGCGCACCGGCCGGCGCCGCGAAGCCATCTACTACGGGACTTTCTCCTTCGCGATCGGGCTGGGCACTTCCGTGGGCACGCTGATCCTGCCGCTGCTGCTGGAGGGGTTTGGCTATACCCGGGCTAACCCGCTGGGGGTGCGCATGGCGTTCCCGGTCATGGCAGTGTTGATGCTGGTCGGTTTTTGGGTCTTCCGGCGCTATCGCCTGGGGGATACGGAGGAAGAAACCCGCCGGAATATGCAGATGGAGGGATGAGGATGGAGATGAAAATGGGATTGCAGGCCGGCGTCGCCCGGCGCCTGATCACGCCGCCCAGGGGCATCTTCCTGATCGGTTATGGAGACCGCAGCCGGGGAAACGTGGGCGTGCACGACGACCTGACGGCCACAGCACTTGTTTGTTCTGCTGGAGAGGCTCGCATCGGGATCGTGGCCCTGGATATGCTGGCGATCAACGAATACATTGTCGACCGGGTGCGAGACCGGCTTGGAGGAGGGATAGAGGTGATCCTTTGCTGTTCGCACACCCATTCCGGCCCGGTCGCTTATGCCGGCGAGCGGTCTTCCAGGACTAACCGGGCTTACATCGACTTCCTGGTGGAACAGGTCTGTTCGGCGGTGCGGGAAGCTGAAGCGCGCCTGGCGCCTGCCTGCCTGGAATGGTCGCAAGGCCGGGCGGATATTTCGATCAACCGCCGCGAGCAGCAGGCTGATGGGCATGTTGTGATTGGACGCAACCCGGAAGGGCCGGTGGATGCATCGGTGCGAGTCATTAGCGTGAAAGCGGGTGGGATTCGCGTGGCCACGCTGGTGAACTATGCCTGTCACGGTACGGTCCTGGGGCCAGATAACTTGCTGGTTTCGGCCGACTGGATCGGCGCCATGCGCGCGAAAGTAGAAGAAGAACTGGGCGGGCTGGCCCTCTTTCTGCAGGGAGCAACCGGCGACTTGAACCCGGACATGTATTGGAATGACAAGCGCGCCTTTGAGATGGTTAAGCAAGAGGGAGAACGGGTGGCGCGGGCGGTCATCTCAGCAGTTCAGCAGGGTGCGCAGACCATATCTCCCCTGCCGCTAAAAATATCCCGGCGCGAAGCATGGCTGCCGCTGGAGGCCCCTGCCCGGTCCGCCCGGCCGCCCAGGAATTATGCCCGTCCGCTGCTTGCCATGGCCAGGTTGCCCGGCTGGCTGGCCTTCCTGGCTGACCCACTGTTGAACCAGCGCTATCCGTGGAAGCCGCGGATCGAAGCCCGGGAGGGCTTTTGGTCCGTGCCGATGCGGATTAACGCACTGCGCATCGGCGACCTGGCGCTGGCGACCTTTGGCGCAGAAGTGTTTACCGAGATTGGCATGAAAGTCGCTCAAGATTCGCCCGGTGACTATACCCTTTTTGCCAGCCTGTGCGATGGCTGTACCGGCTACCTCACTACCGCTAAAGCCCATGCCCAGGGCGGTTACGAGGTGGATGTGGCTCCTCTGGCTTATCGCTACCCTGGCCGCCTGGCAGCCGGGTGCGAAGCGATTGCGCTGGATACGGCCCGTACGATGTTGGAGGAATTATGGCAATGGCAGTAATATAATATTATGTTGAATCATTTACGAAATCGGCTGATCATAAGTCATATCTTGCCCTTGTTCGTTATTATTCCAATTATGGGCATCGGGCTTATCTACGTTCTTGAAACCCAGGTTTACCTCCCGGCGCTTGCCAACGAAGTAGAAAATGATGCCTGGTTAATTGCTCGCCTGGCTGCGCTAGACTCGGGCATGTGGCAGGATAGTCAACAGGCCCATGAACTGGTGAGCCTTGAAAACCCACGAAACAATGGAGTGATAAAGATGCTGGATTCTGCAGGCGTTCTGTTGGCATCCAATGATCCGGCCGAGCAGGGGCGAATTGGAGAGGTACTGGCTTCTGACCTGAATGCAATTAATCCCGCGCCCGGAGAAGTGATTCGCCATGTGCACTACAACTCTGCTCAAGCAGCTGAAGTGATCGAAGTTATTGTTCCTGTCATCGATCAAGAAAGGCAGCTTCTTGGCTTTGTTTGGGTTGATTATCCATTTGTGGCTTTTACCGATGAGGTGTATCAGCTACGATTTTTAATTCTCAGCCTGCTGGCTTTGGGGTTGGTCTTTGGCTCGAGTATCGGTTTCCTGCTTGCTGTCAGCGTCTCCACCCCAATCCGCCAGGTGACCGGCGCAATTGGCGCATTAGCCCATAATACACAAATGAAGTTGTTACCTGTTGGCGGGCCAGAGGAAATCCAATTGCTCTGCCGATCTGTGAACGATCTGGTTATTCGACTGCGCGAGCTGGAACAATCCCGCCGGCGGTTACTTGCGAACCTGGTGCATGAGATTGGGCGTCCATTGGGCGCTCTCCGTTCGGCTATTTTTGCTCTCAGGCAAGGTGCAGCGAAGGATGAAAAACTCTACCAGGATTTACTCGCAGGTATGGATGATGAAACAGGCCGATTGCAGGAGTTGCTCAATGAATTGGCAGGGTTGCATGAGCAGATACTTGGAACATTAGAACTGGAGCGCCAGGCAATCAATCTACATAACTGGTTGCCAGGCTGCTTGCGTACCTGGCAGGCAGCGGCTCAAGAGAAAGGAATCCACTGGGAAATGGTTATCCCAGATGGTGTCCCTGTTCTCTTTGCAGATCCCACTCGCCTGACTCAGGTGGTGGGTAACCTGGCAAATAATGCGGTGAAATTTACACCCCCGGGCGGCAAAATTCTAATCACGGTTCTTCTCCAGGCAGAGGAATTAGGGCTTGCCATCCAGGATACAGGCCCAGGCATCAGTGAAGAAGAACGGGAGCAGATATTCCAGCCTTTTTACCGGGGAACGCATGGGCGGCGATTTCCACAGGGCATGGGGCTTGGTTTGAGCATTGCTCGAGATTTGACAGAAGCGCATGGAGGAAGATTAGAAATTGACAGCCAGCCTGGTTCTGGCAGTCGTTTTACTGTCTGGCTGCCTGTTGGTGAAAGAGCGGCTTAATGTTTTCATAATCTTCAAGAAAGGATCGGATAAAGGCACGGTGACAGCCAGGGGGTATTATGGCATCAAGAAGTGAGATGGAGAATATGAATTTCGGTATTGTTTCATTCATCACATTGTAATTTTGGGATCAAAAATGAAAACCTGGCTCTCCCAGTTTTTTAAATCAAGACAAGAAGAATCGTTCATCGATCAAAATAAGCGTCTGGTGATCCAGTTTACGATCCTCGGTTTTATTGCTGTTATTTCCTTAATTGTGTTTACGCTGATCTGGCGAGCTTTTTAAGCACTCACCCCTTTCATGCTTCTCCTCCTTCCGTAGAGAGTCCCAGGCTTACCTGGGGCTCTTTACTTTTAGCACGAAAATTGCGAAAAAAATGAAATGAAGGTCCTGTCAGCGGAAAAACAGATAACAAGGCGTATCAGAAAAAGATACAAGTATCAAAATAGTGATGGATGTATAATGAGCTTATGCGAGGTCATATTCTCATCGTGGATGATGATGCCCTTATGAGGCGAAGCCTGGCGTTCAATCTTGAGCAAGCAGGATATCGTACAGCGACTGCGGCAAGCGCAGAAGATGCCCTGTCTCAGGCAGAAATTGAACGGCCTGACCTGGTGTTGTTAGATATTGGCCTGCCCGGGATGGATGGCCTGGATGCCCTGCGCCAGTTCCGCGACCGGCTGGCAATCCCGGTTATTTTTCTCACTGCACGGCGGCGAGAACTGGATGAGATCTTGGGATTGGAGTTGGGCGCGGAAGATTACATCACCAAACCGTTCGACTTCACGGTGTTGTTGGCTCATATCAAGGCGGTTCTTCGGCGGTTAGATTCACACGGGGTAGACAAGGAAAAAACCGCTCCATTAACAGTAGGGGACCTCACTGTCGATCCTGCAGCGCATACGGTCATGTTGAAAGAGAAGCCGGTCGAGTTGACTCCCCGTGAATTTGACCTGCTGCACACCTTGATTTTGCATTCCGGACAGGTTATTTCGACGGACGATCTGCTTAATCAGGTCTGGGGAGCAGAGTTTGTTGGCCAACCGCAAGTGGTTTATGTGCATATTCGCTGGCTTCGTGAAAAGCTGGAAGAGGACCCAAACAACCCACGGCGCATTCTTACCGTACGTGGGGTTGGATATAAGTTGTTCCCGATTGGCGAATAACCTGGTCGAATAAAGTCCGTCCCCTTGTTTACTTTCCATGATAAAAAACTTTCTCAGTCTTAAGGTGCAGATAAACTAAAAGATAAGTCACGATAAAGACTTTATTGCCAAAGCGGGTTATCCTCCAGAGAGAACCTAGAAATCACTGGCATGGAGGATGCCATGAATAAGATTAAATTCGCCCAGTTTTTACTTGCAGCCGTACTCGTTCTCACGCTGTCGGCCTGCAATATCGCCGGAATGCCCCAGGTTGTCATGGGGCGTCTTGCGGCATCAACAACCAGCAATACCCCTGAGCAAACGGACCAGCCCAATTCTGCGTTAACTGTCTCAACTGCTTCCCAATCTGACCTGCTGGCCGCGTATGATGGGACGCTGGAGAGAATCTACAATCAGGTGAACCCCTCGGTTGTGAGTATTCGGGTTGTTGAGAAACAGTCTGTGTCCCTTTCGGATCCCAATCAAAACCCATTTTTTGCTTTTCCCTTCAGCCAGAGTAATCCCGGTACACCGCAATATCAACAGGGGTTAGGGTCCGGTTTTGTTTGGGATAAGCAGGGACATATTGTTACGAATAACCATGTGGTGGACGGAGCCGATAAGATCGAAGTGACGTTTATCGACGGAACGATTGTCTCAGCCCGGTTGATTGGCAAAGATCCGTACAGCGATCTGGCCGTAATCCAGGTGGATGTGCCAGCCAGCCAGCTCGCTCCTGTGCAACTGGCAGGCTCTTCGGAGTTGAAGGTAGGTGAACTGGCCATTGCTATCGGCAATCCATTTGGCGAGCAAGGCACAATGACCACCGGGATTATTAGCGCCCTCGGTCGGTCAATCAATTCGACGGAAAGCCAGGCATTGGGCCCATCGTACTCCATTCCTGACATAATTCAAACAGATGCGCCGATCAACCCGGGTAACTCAGGAGGCGTGCTGTTGAATGACCAGGGGCAGGTTATCGGGGTGACTGCGGCGATAGAGTCGCCAGTGCAGGCGAGTTCAGGAATTGGTTTCGCGATCCCTTCTTCAATTGTGCAGAAAGTGGTTCCTGTTCTTATCAAGAAGGGGAAATATGAACATCCATATCTTGGGATAAGCGGTACAACCCTGACTCCAGACCTCGCAAAAGCAATGAAACTGCAAGAAGGAACTCGCGGCGCATTGGTTGGAGAGGTTACGCCTGGGGGCCCGGCCGAAGCGGCTGGCCTGCGAGGTAGTGACAGGCAGGTAACCATAGACGGGCAGGATTATTTGGTTGGTGGAGATGTGATTGTAGGGATCGAAGACCAGCCGGTTAAGACAATGGATGAAATTATCTCGTACCTGTACAGTAAAACCGAAGTAGGACAAAGCATCAAGTTGTCTGGTCTGCGCAATGGAAAGACCAGCCAGTTAACAGTGAAGCTCGCTGCCCGGCCAGAGCCGAACAGCGTGGAGAATCAATCGTCTACAGGGAGCGCCTGGCTGGGCATTCGCGGGATCAGTTTAACCCCGTCGATTGCAAAAGCCGTGTCTTTAAGCCCGAACACAAAGGGCGTACTGGTTGAGCAAATCGAAGTAAACAGCCCTGCTGATAAGGCCGGATTGGTGGGTAGCACGAAGCCATTAACAATTGCTGGCGAGAGAATTTTGATCGGCGGCGATGTGATCACTGCACTGAACGGGCATGCGATCAGCAGCGTCGAAGATCTGGCCGGTTTCTTAAGCCAGGCTGCCCCAGGTGACCAGGTGACCCTGACAATTCTTCGGGATGGAAAGTCTCTGAAAGTCAGTGTCACCCTGGACAGTTCTGGGACTCAATAGTTGGTTTATCCCAAGGGGGGCCGGTCTGTGCAAGCGTTTGATCGGCCCCTCTGCGGGTGTAAAACAGCCGCATGCTGAGTCATATGTTGACTTGTGAACCTGTTCAGAACCTTTTAATTTTATCGGAGTCTCAATGAATACGAATATTACCTCTCAAAGAAAACCACGTGAACTTGGCTGGCTAAGGGTGTTTTTGGCTGGTCTTCTATTCTTTTTCTTAAGCTTGATTATCATGATCATCACCGGGAATCCTAACCTGTTTCCGACTGTGGTGCTTATCGGTAATTTCCTGGTTCCGGTGACATATGTGGCCTTTTTCTATGAACGACGCCAGCTGAGCCAGCTTTCAATGCCGGTCACGGCTTACACGTTTCTTTACGGAGGGCTGTTAGGTGTGCTGGCATCTTCAATCCTTGAGCCAATCTTTATCCGCCAGATGGATCTCCTTTCTGTCGCGAGTGTTGGATTGATTGAAGAAGGGGTAAAAATTCTTGGAGTGATTCTCATCGCCAGTCGTTGGCGGCATGATTCTGAAATGGATGGGCTGATCCTTGGCGCGGCTGTGGGAATGGGATTTGCTGCCCTGGAAAGCATGGGTTACGCCTTTACGGCGTTTCTCGCGTCGCAGGGAAGCCTGAGTGCAACAGTGGGTACCACTCTGATCCGCGGAATTTTGTCTCCACTCGGACACGGCACATGGACTGCAATCCTGGCCAGCGTTCTATTCCGGGAAAGCCGTGGTAGGCGCTTCCACATAAACGGAAAGGTTATTGGCGCTTATCTCATCGTTTCATTGCTGCATTCATTATGGGATGTACTTCCACCCGTCGTCGCAAATTTCTTCTCTGCCGGTTATGATGTGCTGATTGCCCAATCCATCCTGGGTGCCATCGGCTTTCTTCTCCTCTGGCTGCGCTGGAGAGAAGCCAGGCGGCTGCAAATTAATCAACAGGTGAGCAGTATGGGATCCCCTGACCTCACGGTTAAAATTGGGGCTTGAATTCTCAATCGTAATGGCCGCAGGGAATAAAAGATTTACCAATTGCAGGTGCGAAGAGAGGATAAGGCAATGAAAAGAATCCGCTGGCTGTTTTGGTTTCTGATCATTGCTTTTCTCTGGTTTGTTATCAGTAGATTAGCAGAGATCCAAAAGCTGCTCTCGACACTCCGTCAGGGTGTTTGGGAGTGGGTTCTGGTTGCAGCGGCGCTGCAGGTGCTTTATTACCTTGTCTACAGCGGACTGTACCAATCCTCATTTGATACAGTTGGAGTGAAGAGCCGGCTGACCGAGTTGATCCCGGTCACGTTTTCATCGATTTTTCTGAATGTCGCTGCACCCCTGGCCGGGACGAGCGGCAATGCCCTTTTCGTCGAAGATGCCCGCCGCAGGGGTGAATCTCCCGCGCGAGCTGCGGCCGGCACTCTCCTGGTGTTGGTCACAGACTTTGGCGCATTTCTACTTATCTTAATCGCCGGGATATTTATCCTGTTTACATTTCACGATTTACAGGTATATGAAGTAATCGGAGCCTTACTTCTCCTGCTGCTGGTGACTGGGCTGAGCGCGGTTTTGCTGTTGGGAGTCTGGCGCCCGGATCTTCTCGACCGGCTCCTGACCCTGGCCGAACTTGCCATCAATCGAGTGGGGAAGGTTTTTCACCGGAATGATTTGCTACCATCGACCTGGGCTAAACAAAATGGGGAGGAATTCAGCGGCGCAGCCATGGCAGTGGCTGCCCATCCCGAGAGACTGGCGCGCACCCTGGCAGTCGCTCTGTTGGCCCACCTGGTCGACTTGTTAAGCCTGTGGGCGCTGTTTCTGGCTTTCCATCGGGCGGTAAGCCCCGGAATTCTGATCGCGGGATATGCGATGGGCGTGCTCTTTTGGATCATCTCGATCACCCCGCAGGGTATTGGGGTAGTCGAAGGGGTCATGACGCTGGTATACACATCGTTGGGGATCCCGGCCGAACAATCAGCAGTGATTGCCCTGGCATTTCGTGGCCTGACCTTTTGGCTACCGCTGCTGGCGGGTTTTTTGCTCCTTCACCGCACGCGGCCATTCCAGGCTCAGTTCAGGCTGCCTTCCTTCGACAAAATTGGCCTGCCCGCAGCATCCATAGGGGTGGCGTTGATGGGGATTATCAACGTGCTGTCAGCGGTTACTCCCAGCCTACCCGACCGTTTTCGCTTTTTGATGACTTTTTCACCGCTGGCGGTTATCCATGGCAGCCGCTTCGCTGCAGCAGTAGCCGGGTTTGGCCTCCTCATGCTTTCAAATGGACTGTGGCGCTCTAAACGGGCCGCCTGGCTGCTCGCCGAGGGAATTCTTATCTTCTCTGCAATCTCGCATATCTTCAAGGGGCTGGATTACGAGGAGGCTATCCTGGCGCTGTTGCTTGCCATCTGGCTGGCTTTTCTCGCACCCCATTATCATGCCCGGTCGGACCCACCTTCGCTGCGCCAGGGCGTCACTGTACTGTTTTCTGCGGTAATTTTCTCATTTCTATATGGCGTTACGGGCTTCTATTTTCTTGACCATCAATTCCAGGTCAATTTTTCATTACTTGACGCCATTCGCCAGTCTGCCGCTATGTTCTTTATGTTTAATGACCCTGGCCTGGAACCGTTAACCGGGCTGGGACGTTATTTTATGGACTCCATTTATGGAATCAGCCTGGTGACTTTCTCGTATGCAGCTATTATGCTCATCAGGCCGGTTCTTGCGCGCCAGCCAGCCACATCTGAGCAGCGCAGCCAGGCTCGCCAGGTTGTTGAGTCGTATGGCCGCACTTCGTTGGCGGCCTATGCGCTTTTGCCGGATAAATCCTTCTTTTTCAGTACTTCGGGTTCAGTCATCCAATATGTTGTCAAGGGACGTGTCGCGCTTACCCTGGGCGATCCAATCGGACCTGTAGAAGATTTGGCAAATGCTGTTCAGCAATTTGTATCATTCTGCAAGCATAATGATTGGCAGCCAGGTTTCTACCAGGTCCAGCCAGATGGCCTGCCGATTTATCAGGCAGAAGGGTTTCAATCCATTTGTATTGGGCATGAAGCGATCATTGATCTGTCTGCGTTCACCCTGGAAGGGCGGGAGAACAAAGGCCTGCGTTCTGCATACAATAAACTTACTCGCCTCGGTTACCACACCAGGGTATTTCATCCCCCTCATTCGGCGGATTTGCTGGCCAGCCTTCGCGAAATCAGCAATTCCTGGTTGACAATGACCCGCGGGAGAGAAAAGCGCTTTTCATTAGGTTGGTTTGATGAAGAATATCTCAATCGCTGCCCAATTATGGTGGTTTATGGACCGGACGAGGACCCCTTTGCCTTTACCAACATCGTCTCAGAATATCAAAAAAATGAAGTAACCATTGATCTAATGCGCTATCGTTCTGATGCGGAACACGGGGTAATGGATTTCCTGTTTGTCTCCTTACTTCAATGGGCGAGGGAACAGGGATATGATACCTTCAATCTGGGGCTGTCTTCCCTTTCTGGGGTAGGAGAGACCCCACAGGATCCTGCAGTTGAACGAGCTTTGCACTATATCTACGAACATGTTAATCAGTTTTATAACTTCAAAGGCTTACACGCTTTTAAAGAGAAGTTCCACCCTGATTGGCTGCCGCGTTATTTAATCTATCCGGATTTTCTCAGCTTACCCCTTGTGGTGGTTGCCATGATCCGGGCTGACTCTGGAGACAACTGGTTAGGATCTTATCTTAGATAGGCGTCCGCGTTGTTTGGGCAGGATCGGCCGGCGGTCGGATCACTGATGCGGCCCATAAACTGTTGGACGAATTAGGGGGAGAAGCGCATCCGCGAAATTAAGGTGTTACAAACAGGCGGATGCTGTTCAAGCGTACCGGTGAAATACTGTATAATCGTGTTCGTAGAACGGAAGTAATTGAAATTGTCTGGGGCAGCCGGCTCATGCCAGTTGAGGTGCTGCGAAGACAACAGGTTGGTCATGAGAGGGTGGCCTCTTTTAAAGTAAGCGCCTGGTAAGATCATTTGCTGGATCGCGCTGATAGATCGATTGTTCAATGGGCTAAAATTTTTGTCATGGTTGATAAATAAATGTTCACCGCTATTCTCGCCGGTTTCACAAGCGCGCTCGCCGCACCCACTCTCCATCGCGTTGGAAAACGCTGGTCCGGGTTGATCATTGCCCTGCTGCCATTGGGGTTGTTGGTTTTATTTGCCCGCTATTTACCAGCTATTGCGTCCGGGGAAACTTTCGAAACCGATGTTTCGTGGGTTCCTGACCTGGGCATCAGCCTGGCGTTTCGCCTGGATGGGTTGGGCCAGCTTTTTGCCCTGGTCATCATCGGAATCGGCGTGCTGGTGGTGATCTATGCCTCCGGGTATATGGCCGGGCACCCATATATTGGGCGCTTCTACCTCTTTCTCCTGGCCTTCCTTTCCTCTATGCTCGGGTTGGTGCTGGCAGATAATCTATTAACCCTGTTTATCTTCTGGGAGCTGACCAGCATCACATCGTATCTGCTGATTGGCTTCGAAAACCAAAAGGCTGATTCGCGCTCCGCGGCGCTCCAGGCGTTCCTGGTCACGGGCAGCGGCGGCCTGGCGATGCTGGCGGGCCTGGTTTTGCTGGGCATGGCT
>FWPV01011017.1_pt1 | contig 14555 bp, 9 predicted proteins | sample 2228371 | NCBI WGS metagenome assembly FWPV01 (sample SAMEA103939776, study PRJEB20133) | metagenome
CCGGGGTGATGCCTGATGTGACTGCTGAAGTGTTGCGATAAGTTTCTGTCTGAGCAAGTATTTGTGCGTTTGTTTGGGCGAGCGTTTGGGCATTTGTCCGCCTTTCTTAGTGTGCGACTGATTGAGCTTTGGTCGCGGCTTTGATTTCGGCAGTTGTTGCGGTGCGTCTGAGACGATGTGAGTTCTGCGTTTCCGGGTCGCGCAGCAGGCGGCGCTGGCTGGGAGTTTGACAGGTTGCATCGAGCGACTATACTGTATAGCCAGTCCCCCGATGCTGTTTGTTCTTATACTTGTGTTGCTATTCGTCGGTTACGGAATAGCAGAGTACGCCCTCCACCGTCACAACCTGGCGCAGATTCCGGTAAGAGTTCAGGTCAATGGCACCCGCGGAAAGTCGTCAGTGACGCGACTGATTGCCGCCGGACTTCGGGGCGGAGGCATGCGAGTTGCGGCCAAGGTGACCGGCACAAGGCCAAGGTTCATTCTCGGCGACCATGAGGAGTACCCAGTTCGCCGGCTGGGCAAGGCCAATATCCTTGAGGAGCTGCGCATCGTCCGGCTGGCGCGGAAGCACCGGGCCGAGGCGCTGGTAATCGAGTGTATGGCATTGGTACCGGAGTACCAACGGATCGAGAACTTGATGCTGATTCGGCCGACCCATGGAGTCATCACGAACGTCCGGGCCGACCATCTTGATGTGATGGGGCCGACCGTCACTGACGTGGGACGGGCTCTGGCGAATACCGTGCCACGCGCGGGGCTGTTCTTTACCGCGGAGCGAGGGCCGCAGCTTGCGACCTTGAGCCGCAGGGTGAGACCAAGCGTCAAGATGACCGTTGCCGACCCAAACTCCGTGAGTGACGAGGAGATGAAGGGGTTCAGTTATATTGAGCACAAGGAAAATGTGGCCTTGGCCTTGGAGGTCTGTGCGAGCTTGAGTGTCGAACGAAGTCAGGCGCTGGCTGGGATGCAGCGGAGCGAGCCGGATTTTGGGGTGATGCGTATCTATCGGATTGAGGATGCGGGCCGGTTGATGGAGGTCGTGTATACAATGGCGGCCAACGACCCGGATTCGATTGCGATGCTTTGGGACATGGTCAGAGACCGGAGCGGTGAGCGGATAGTGCTCGTGAACTGCCGCAGCGACCGGCCGGACCGGTCGCGGCAACTGGCTGAGTTGGTTTCATCATGGGGCGCAGCCAACTATGTGGTGACCGGCGGAGCCACGCGGGTGTTCCTGAACCGGGCAAAAGAGGTCGGGATTGCGCCGGAGCGGCTGCATGACTTGGGCGACGAACGTGAGCCGGCGCTGGTTTACGACGGACTGGTTAGTCTGGTCAAGGACAAGGCGCTGGTCTTTGCGACCGGGAACACGGTGGGTTATGGCGAGCGGCTGATCGAGTATCTGGCTCAAAGAGCAGGGCGGCAGAATGGTAATTGAGACGATTGGCCTGGGAATGCTGGCGTCGTTCTTTCTGACCGAGACAATCGGCGTGGCTGCAGGCGGGATCGTCGTGCCCGGCTACTTCGCCCTGACCCTAAATGAGCCGGTCCGGGTGGTGGGGACGCTGCTTGTTTCATTTGCGACACTTCTCATTGTCAAGCTCGTTGGTCGGTTCATGCTGGTGTTCGGGCGGCGGATGCTGCTGCTTGGAGTGCTGGTCGGGTATCTGCTCGGGTATGTTACTAAGATCGTGCCGCACCTGACGGTCGGTTCGGCTCATTTTGACGTGAGCGTCATCGGCTATGTGATTCCCGGGCTGGTGGCGTACTGGATGAATCGTCAGGGTATTCTGGAGACGGTCGCAACGATGCTTGTGGCCGCGGTGCTGACCAGGCTGGTAATAACTGTGCTGACCGGGGGCGTGTTCTGATGCGGCGGAGAAGAGGTCGGGTCAATCGCTGGGTGCTGGTCGTGCTCGCCTTGGTCGCGGTCGGCTGTCACTGGCTGGTCAGTCGGAGCGCTCGACCGGTGCGGAGCCGGCTTTTTTATGAAAAGGCGGCAGCGGTCGAGCTTTCGCGGCGGGCGTTTTTGTTGACGGCCGGGCTTCGGCACAACCTCGGGTTTCCGGTGGATAGTGTCAATGATCCGAATGGGACCGCCTTGATTGGGGTGCAGTTTTCCCAGACGACCTTTGGCCGGAGCGACCTGAGCGATGCGCTGACCACGACCAACCCTAACTTCAGCGCGGCCTTAGTTGAGATGCTGCACCGGGCCGGCGCCAGACGCGGGGATAGCGTGGGCGTAAGCTGGGACGGCACTTATCCGGCACTGAACGTTCAGTTGTTGGCGGCGTGTCGGGCGCTCGGTGTCGTACCGGTGATTGCGACGGCCCAGAGTGCCGGGATGTGGGGTGCAAATCTGCCGGGGCTCTCGTGGCTTGACATCGAGCGGCAGCTAGTCAATGCCGGACTTTGGGAGTATCGGACCGCAGCGGCTTTCTTAGGCGGCGAGAACGATGACGGGCGAGGTCTTTCACCCGAGGGCCGGGCAGAGCTGGTCGCGGCGGTTGAGTCAGCCGGGGTCAGGTTGTACCTCCCAGAGAGTCTGGAGCAGGGGGCGGCAATCCGCGACAGTCTTTTCGGGTGTGCCCGGGTAGTGGTGACGCTCGGACGGGCAGTCGCGAACTACGGCGGGCCGCTGGAGCGCGTTCCCTCGCGTCTCATTTCTGAACGGTGGCGGCGGACCCGCTATCGTGGTTTGGTCGGTCGGGCGCGGGAGCGGAACATTCCGGTAATCAACATCAGCAATCCGAGCCAGGCGGCGCGGGCGTATCATCTGCCGGTTGCACCGGTGCCGCTACCTGCGCCGGGAAAGGGCAGGCTGTTCTTTGAGCAGCGCTATTCGGCGGTGCTGGCCGCGGTGTTGGCAATGGTTCTGCTCGGTCTATTGGTGTTCGTTGTGCGCTATGATGTCGAGTGGTACTTCGGTGTTCGGGATGATGTGTTGGACAGGGAGGCGGTTTGATGAGGAGAGTAGCAGGTTTTCGGTTCGGCATTGAGGGTCGGTGGCTGGTACTGGCCATACTCGGTGCGGTGGCAGCACTGCCGGCTGCAGAGGTGAAGGTTTCTTCTGATGCGGTGCGGGTTGAGGTGAGTGTGGTGCGGCGGGTTGACATCGGCTACTACCTACTGACCGGTGCTGCGCCGCTTGAATTTGAGGTTGAGGGGCCGACCTGGCTTCGGGTTTACACCCGGTTATGGTGGCCGGGGTCGGGAACCGACCGGGAGCGATACCGGCTCAGCCTGTGGCAGGAGGACGTTCAGCGTCCGGTCGAGCATGAGGTCGGTGTCTCGCCGTCAAGCTGTGGGCCGAATCGGAGGAAGTTGGGGCAGTGGCGGTCGTTCTTTGTCGAGGTTCCGCCCGGTCCCAATCGCTATCGGCTGGTCCTAGACGAGGCCAAATCGGATACTGTGGGGGTCAGGTTTGCGTTTCAGTCGCCGAGGCCGTGGCGGCCAGCAAAGCTCGGAACCAGGCCGCTCGATTTCGTCGAGGGCCGGGATAGTGCTACTTTTCATGAGGTGGCTGCCCGGCAGCCGGTGAAGCTGGTGGTTCAAGGGCCTTGTCGTGTGCGCCTGCGCACGCGCCTTAACTACACGCCGGAGCTGCTCGGCGAGCAGAGTTTCAACTTGCTGGTCAGCGAAGGCAGGAATACCTTGGTGCGGCGCACGTTCCGAGTCAGTCGGTCGCCGTCCGCGGTCTATGCGAATGAAGCTGGGTTGACCCCCTCGACCGAACGCAGGGTATGGTTCAACCTTGGGCCGGGGACGCACGAGCTCTCTTTGGCTGTGAGCGGAACACTGGCTCGGACCGCGGCACTGGCAGTTGACGTGCTGGCGGTCGAGAAGTATGAGTGAAAAGAAGAGGGAAGGGTGAAGAGTGAAGCGGTCGGCGATTGACGTGCTTGCGCTAGCGCTGCTTTTGGTTTTGTCGGCCCGGGCATCAGCCCGGACCGAGTGGCAGATGCAGGGAGCACTGGTCTACCTGGACAATCTGTTCCAGTACTCGAGAAGCGATCTGGAAGCGTTCCGGCATCGTGCTGAGCCGGCCCGATTCCCGATTCGCACGACTGACGATCTGGCAGCGACGCTTGGGTTCAGTGTGGGCCAGCGGTTCCGAGTGTTAGGACGCGGGACGCTGGTGAACCTGAAGACCCGGGTGCACGGTTACTTCGCCAATCCGGCGAAGAGCTACGGCGCGCTGACCGTCTATGCTTCACAGGGGTTGGCCGCGACCAGCCGGGCAAGCCTCTCGTATCTTTACATGCCGAACTACCTGATTAGGTTCTTTCGGGACCCGACCCGGGCTGGTGAGTATGCCGCCTGCAGTTTCAGCGAACATCTGGTCACGGTACGGTTCAGGCAGCAACTGAGAAGAGCAGCTCTTGAGCCGCGCTACCGGTTTGAGGTTGACGCCTATGCCCGGCCGTTTGGTTTCTATGATACCAAGGCCCATCGGCCGGGCGCAGAGCTGAGCTGGGAGTTCTTGCGCGGCCTCGGCGTGACAGTTGACTACGAGTATAAGCTCGCTTTGGCCCAGGGGCCGGTACCGGATATCTCTTACCGCCAGCACCGCGGCGAGTTGCGGGTTCTGACCAGGCCGCGACGGGTGAACCGGGTGAGCTTTGAGGCAGGCTTGTGGCTGGCCCAACGGACTTTCACAACCGCCAACTCCGGAGCAGTTGACCCCGGACATGCCGGCCGCGTTGACTGGTTTGAAGGCATCTCAACCGAGCTGCGCTATCAACTGACCGGTGCAGCGATTGTCGTCGGCTATGAGCTTGAGTGGCGGGACGCGACATCACCCTGGAGCGAGGAGATTGAGGACGTCAAGGAGTATCGGGCCGGCCGGCTCAGCATCGGCGTTGACGTGACGGCAAGAGGGAGGTCATGAGATGAGGCAGGTACTGCTGGTCGGGCTTGTGGTGTTGGTCGGCTGTAACCGTCCGCTCCCGGCTCCGGGGCCGGTGACGCTGGTTGCGCCTGAGGACAGCGCTGTTGTCCGGCGGCCGTTTGTCGTCTTTGTCTGGCAGAACGAGGGAGCGGTGAGTCAGGTTCAGGTCGGCAGTGACCGTCAGTTCAAGAGACTGGTGGCGGACACAACGGTTGCCGCCGAGTCGCTGGAGCTCGACCTGGGGCTTGACGGTGTCTACTACTGGCGGGTGCGGCCACAGAGCGAGGCTGGCGCCTGGGGCGACTGGAGCGAGTACCGGGTGCTCTGGCTCGAACGGTTCCGGCTCGTGACTAATGTCAAGACTCAGGGCTACCCCCACGACGTCTGGGTGCGGGGCAACCGGGCGTACATTGCTGATGGCCAAGCCGGGCTGGCGGTGTTCGACGTGACCGACCCTTTGGCGCCGGTCTTTCTCGGATCGAAGATGGATTCCCTGAACGAAGCGTGGGGCGTTGTGGCCGACGACCGCTACGCTTACGTTGCGTACGGGTACAAGGAGCTGGTAGTGATTGATGTGCGGCGGCCGGACAGCCTCTCAATCATCGGCGTGCTTGAGTATCTCCAGCCCGGGTACGGCTATGACATCGCGCTGCAGGACTCATTTGTCTACGTCGCGGCTGATGCTCAGTTCGTCAAGATAAGAGTCACGAATCCCGCAGCGCCCGAGCTTGTGTTCCAGGGCTACTATCCACGCGACTGCCGGGGAGTCGCTGCGTCAGGGCCTTATGCTTTTGTTGCGGTCGGGCAACTGGGCATGGCCTGCTGGCGGACCGACACCCAGCCGCCGATTCAGGTCGGAGCGGTGGATACGCCGGGCAATGCCCGGGGAATCGCGGTGCGGGGCGGCTATGCCTATGTTGCCGACGGCCGTGAGGGGCTTTGGGTAGCCGATGTCTCAAACCCGCGAACACCAAGCATGGTCGGCCGGCTTGCCCTGAGCGGATACGCGCTTGGGGTTGCGGTGGATGACAGCTATGCCTATGTTGCCTGTGGCGACGGCGGCCTGTCGGTGGTGGACGTCACTTCCCCGGCTGCGCCGCGGCTGGTTGCGCGGCTCGCCACGCCGCACATGGTAGGGGTGTTTGCGGCCGGCCAAATCGCATTCGGCGGGGACCGGGATTTGGGTCTGGTTGTTATCAAGCGTGAGGAGTAAGCGGTGTTTACCTGCTGGTTGCTGATTGTTCTTGGTGTACCCCAGACAGACGGGCCGTCATGGAATCTGCGCGTGACTGACCCCTATACCGTGCAGGTTGTCTTGACCGCGCCGGAAGTCAGTGCTGAACTCGGTTCTTCCGCGGTCGCGCATCTGGTTCCGGCACCGGGCGGGTTCCTGCCGTCCGTAGAACTGGAGACAGAGTCCGGGCGCACGACGGCCGGCGTGACGGTCAGCTTCGGCCAGCCGGCGGTGGCTGCTGGGGTCGAGGTTGTGCCGTTGGCTGTCAGACGGGCTGACGATGACGCAAGCGAGTGGCCCGACAAGATAAGGCTGCGCTTGACCTATGACCGGCCGGTCGCGAAGGGGTGCGGCAGGAACGAGTTGGGCCGGCGGATGGGCGCAGAGCTGGGCCTTTTGGGGCAGGACAGTGGGAGAGAGCAGACCGGCTATCTCATTATCGTGCCGGACGACTTCTATTCGTCTATTCTGCCGCTGGCAGAATGGAGAGAACGCAAAGGGTTCAAGGTCTGGGTCAGGCGGCTGTCTGAGACCGGTTCGACCAAGGAGCAGATCCGAGCCTTCATCGCCGATGCCTACGCCACCTGGGAGCCGTGTCCGAGCTACGTGCTGCTGGTTGGAGCGGTCAGCAAGATTCCGGCCTTCATTACTGCCGGAACGCCGTGCGTCACGGACCACCCGTATGCCTGTGTGGACGGCAGCGACTATCTGGCTGACCTGTATGTCGGACGGCTGCCGGCTGCCAACTCGTCAGAGCTTGACTGCATGGTTGCGAAGACCGTCGGCTATGAGAAGACGCCTTACACGGCGGATACGTCCTGGTACCGTCGGGCCCTGATGGTCGGAACTTCGTATCAGGAGGGAGGGACGCCGGCGGTGACTGCGCTGGTGACCAAGCGTTGGCTCCGCGAGTTGATGCTTGGGCGGGGGTTCAGCTCAATTGACACGGTTTTCTATCCGCCGACCCGGTACGGCCGCGGCCCGGTGGATACGGCAGTCAACCGTGGGGTGTCGTTCATCAACGGCCGGGGCTGGGGCAACTACGACGGCTGGGGCTATCCTCAGTTTCTCATCAACGATGTCTACGGCCTGAGCAATGGCTGGATGCTGCCGATTGTGACCAGTATCTACTGCGGGACCGGAAACTTCCAGCGCAACCCGTGCTTTGGCGAGGCGTGGCTTAGGGCCGGGACGTCGGCCAATCCCAAGGGTGCGGTTGCGTTCTGGGGAAGCTCGTACTCAGGCACCTCGACCCGGTGGAACAACTGCATGGACTACGGAATCTACCGCGCGATTTTCGACCGGCAGATACAGATCTGTGCGCCGGCGATGTACGCGGGCAAGCTGGCACAACTGGAGAACTTCCCTCTGCCTGAGGATTCGTTTGACTTGAGACTCTACTTTCACGTCTACAACCTGCTCGGCGACCCGTCGCTTGAGATGTGGACCGGCGTGCCGCGTGAACTTGTGGTCACCTATCCGGGTTCGATTCCGGTCGGCACGAGTTCGTTCGAAGTGGCGGTCAGGGATGGCGCCGCGCGGCCGGTGTCGGGTGCGCTGGTCAGTCTGCTCTGTCCGGGGCAGGCGCACCTGGTTTCGCGCACGGCTGCGTCGGGTAGGGCCAGGTTTGTTCTGCCCAATTCGGTTGCCGATTCGCTCTTGGTCGCCGTGACCGGGCCGAATCTGGCGCCGCATTTGGGCCGAGTCGAGGTCGTCTCTTCACCGGTCTTTGTCGGTCATCTTGAACACAGCCCGGCTGAGGTCGGGCCGGGAGGTGTTGATCTGAGCGTTGTTCTGAAGAACTACGGCACGAGCCAGACCGCAACCGGTGTGAGGGCGGTGCTTCGGGCGCTGGACGGTGCGGCATCGGTCTTTGACTCAGCCCGAGACTATGGCGACATCGGGCCGGGCAGCGTCGCGAACGCGAGCCCGTTTGGGGTGGTGGTGGCGGGTTCGTGCACGAGCCGGCAGGCGGTTCCTCTTGGGCTCACGGTCACCAGTGGGGGAAATACTTGGGAATCGGGGCTTCAGCTCACGGTCGTTGCGCCGACGCTCAAGACTAGCGGTTACACGGTTCACGACGCGAACGGCGTCTTGGAGCCGGGCGAGACTGTCGAGCTGTCGGTCAAGGTGCGCAACACCGGCAGTGCTGCTGCCTCGGGTCTGGTGGGCGTGTTGCGTTCACTCAATCCGTCGGCCTTGGCTGTTTTCGACTCGGTCGGGAGTTTCGGCGACCTGGCGCCGGGTGAGTCGGCGTCCAACTCGGGCGACCGGTTTCGAATCCGGGCCGACTGGGCAATCGGCAGCGGCCGGGCTTTCACTCTGCGGCTGGTGATGCGCAGCGGAAGTACGGAGCAGGTTTGGGACTTTCCGGTTACGGTCGGCCGGCCGACCGAAGAGTCGCCGCTTGGGCCTGACCGGCACGGCTACTATGCCTATGACGACGCTGATGCCGGGTATGCAGAACGTCCGGAGTTTGGCTGGGTTGAGATTGACCCGGCGCACGGCGGCGGCGGGACAAGGGTTAGTCTGGCAAATGACACCTCGATTCCGGTCGAGCTGCCGTTCAGCTTCCAGTTCTACGGTCGCGAGTACAGCACGGTGTCGGTGTGCGACAACGGCTATCTGGCAATGGGCAGCACCTGGCTCGGGGACGCTTACAATTGGACGATTCCGTCGCCGATGGGGCCGGACGGGATGGTCGCGGTCTTCTGGGACGACTTCAGGACCGACACGATGGGTGCGTCTGGTCTCTACCACTGGTACGACGTCGCAAACCATCGCTTCATCGTCGAGTGGAGCCGGTGCGTCCACATGCACGGGTTCCGGCCGCCCTATCCGGCTGAGCAGCAGACGTTTCAGGTGATGCTATACGACCCGCAGTACCACCCGACAAAGACCGGGGACGGGCCGATTGTCTGCCAGTACCTTGTGGTTCAGGACGACGACACGCTGTGGGGAAACAACCACAACTATGCGACGGTCGGGATTCAGAGCCCGTGCCACTTTGACGGGCTCGAGTGCGCTTTTGCCGGTGCGCGGCCGGCCGCGGTTGCGCCGATTGTCCCGGGCCGGGCAATCAGGTTCACCACCAATCCGCCGGATACGTTCACCGCGGTCGAGGAGCCGAGCCAGCTTGAGGTTCAACACATGACGCTAGACATCAGGCCGAATCCGGCGCGGGGCTGGGCGGTGGTGAGGACGCCTCTCGCCGCTCGCTCTTTGGCCTCCGTTCTGCGCATCTTCGACGCCTCGGGCCGACTCATTATGCAATCGCCAATCCGTAGTCTGAAGGAAATCCCGGGACAGTCCCATGCTCCGCACAGACTGGGGGACGGTCCCGGATTTCCGATGTTTCAGATTGACCTCGGCGGTCTTTCGCCCGGGGTCTACTGTCTGGTTTTGACCAAGCGGCCGGATGGGTGTAAACTACTAGCTGCTCGGTTAGTGGTAATTGACTAAGGAGCGTGCGTGAAGCAGTTTATCCTCGGTGCTTTTCTTGTAACAATCGCCGGCTCAGCTTCAGGCCAAGTGTATCACGGCGTCGCGGTTGCGCCGAACGGACTCGATGCCTGGGTGATTGACATTGAGTCGGTGGCGACTTATCACACGCCCGATTTCGGCGAGTCTTGGGAGCCGCAGGACATCCCGACGACGCGCCGTTTGTTCGGGGTCTTTTTCCTTGACGAGCAGCGGGGCTGGACCTGCGGCGACATCGGCGCGATTCATGCGACGACCGACGGCGGAGTGAACTGGTTCCGCCAGAACCTCGGCGGGCCGAAGTTCTCAAGCCGGATTCAGTTCTTGGACACGATGCACGGCTGGTCGTCGGGCGGGACCGCGATGCTGCTGGTTACTGATGACGGCGGCTCGACATGGCGACTCGACTATTTCCCCAATCCGCCTTTTGTGCCGGAGACGGTTGACTTCCAGGGGCTTTCGTTTGTTGATACTGAGACCGGCTGGCTCGCAGCCGGCCGCTACCCAGAGCTGGATACGTTCGGCAACCCGACCTTGTTCACCCGGGGCCAGGGCTACATCGCCAAGGTCACGGCGAGCGGGGACACGTTCATCCATGAACTCCAGCACAAGGACACCGTGTACGATTTCTATGACGTTCACTTCGTTGACGCCGAGTACGGCTGGGTTGTGGGCGGCGAAGACTCGACCATGGCCGCGGTCGTCTTCCATACGACCAACGGCGGGACCGACTGGTTCAGACAGGACGTCCCGTCTCAGGCGCGGTTTCTGCGGGCGGTGGACTTTGTCGACCGGCAGCACGGCTGGGCCTGTGGTAGAAACGGGACGATAATCAGAACGACCGACGGCGGCGCAAGCTGGCACTACCAGCAGGCGGTGAGCGATACGACCTTGTTCGACATTGACTTTGTTGATTCCCTGCGCGGGATGATAGCGGGCAACTCAATCATCATGTACACGACCGACGGCGGTGAGCAGTGGATACGCTGCTTCGGCGGAGTCGAGGAGCCGCGCCGGACGCTTGAGGCTCAACGCATGACGCTGGACATCAGGCCGAATCCGGCGCGGGGCTGGGCGGTGGTGAGGACGCCTCTCGCCGCTCGCACTTTGGCCTCTGTTCTGCGCATCTTCGACGCCTCGGGCCGACTCATTATGCAATCGCCAATCCGCAGTCTGAAGGAAATCCCGGGACAGTCCCATGCTCCGCACAGACTGGGGGACAGTCCCGGATTTCCGATGTTTCAGATTGACCTCGGCGGGCTTTCGCCCGGGGTCTATCACTGCCGGGTCGAACCGGCAGGCATGAGCGCTAGTTTGGTGCTGGTCGGCGAGTAGCAGGCTGGAATGAATCCGAAGTCTGCAGCTATTGCACTGTTGTTGGCGTCAGTCACGACCACTCTGGCTGAGCCGGGGGCCAAGTACCTGATCATCGCCCACGACAGCTATGTCGGCTCGGTCCAGCCGCTGGCCGAGTGGAAGACGAGAAAAGGGGTTCTTGCCAAGGTTGTGCCCATTTCTGAGATTGGAGCCAACTCGACCGCGATTCAGACCTACATCAGAAACGCCTACAACAACTGGCCGATTAGGCCTGAGTTCGTCTTGCTGGCCGGTCAGCCGAGTCTGATTCCGGCCTATGCCAACACCCATGACTGCTACTACGGCAACATGACCGGCGACTACAAGATGGAGCTATCAGTCGGCCGTCTGCCCGCGACCACGGCCCGGGAATGCAGCACGATGGTGAACAAAATCCTCGCCTATGAGCGGCCGGCGCTGGCCGGCGATACCGCGTGGTTTCTCAAGGCGACGACCTGCGTGCGTGAGGATGCGAACGACACTTTCTACTGGGGCGACTCGCGGTTTGCCCATCGGTTCTGGCAGGGCCGGGGGTATCTGACGATTGACTCTTTCAGCATGAACCGGGGCCACAGCAGCAGCAACGTCAATTCGGCAGCGGCTGATGGGCGTGCGTTCCTCACCTACCGCGGTCAAGGGGTCGGAACCTGGTGGTCGCCGTTCAACGCGATTACTCCATCAAGCTGGAACAACGGCGCGAGGATGCCGGTAGTGGTCGGTGCGACCTGCGCAACGGTGACACTCCGAGCCGGTGAGTCAATGTACGGCGACCAGTTTGTCCGGGCCGGCTCGCCCTCGGGTCTTGGCGGCGCGGCGGCATACTTCGGTACGACCGGCTCGATTTCCTCCGGCGCCCACTTTCGGAGCGCGGTCTACCGTGGGTTCTTCAACGCGCTCTACGATGAGAAGGAGCACCGGCTTGGCCCGGCAACACTGCGCGGCCGGTTTCGAGTTGACTCGCTTTATCATGTTCAGGCGCGTTACGAGGAGTGGAATCTGCTCGGCGACCCGGAGATGGGGGTCTGGACCGGAATGCCGCGGCGGTTGGTGGTGGAGTACGATTCGGTCATCCCGATGGCGCCGCAGACATTCAGCGTTACCGTTCTGGCGCAGGGCGTGCCTGAGCCTGATGCTCAGGTCTGTGTTTGGATGGACAGCGTGGTCTATGCGGTTGGCACGACCTCGGGCTCAGGTCAGGTCGGGCTGCCGATAAACCCGACGCATGTCGGTACGATGAGCGTGACCGTGACCGGGTCGAATCTAGCGCCTTTTGAAGGCACTGCCCGGGTGACGGTCGGCAGCGCTCCCTACCTTGTCACCGCCGGAGTGGCGATTGATGACTATATCGGCAACCGGGACCAAGCGGTGAACCCGGGCGAACGGTTCCGCCTGACCGTATCGCTGCGCAATCTGGGCGGCGCGAGCGCAACCGGCGTCACCGCCCTCTTGCGGACCAGCGACCCATGGGTGACGGTCTATGACAGCACCGCCTACTTCGGCATCATCATGCCCGAAAGCACGGCGGCCGGCGACCCATTCGACATGGCGGTTGACTCGACCGTGGCCGAGGGGTATGTGGTTTCGGCGAGCTTGAAGGTTCGGGACAGTCAGGGCGACTCGTGGACCTGTCCGGTTGACATCGTCGTGCGTGCGGGCCGACTCGGGTTTGTTTCGGTCCAGTTTCTTGATTCGCCGCCGTTCGGGAACAACAACGGCCGGCTCGGAGCAGGGGAGAGCGGCCGGCTTGAGCTGCGGATTAGCAACTCGGGCGGCGGGGCTTTGGCTCGGGTTGCCGGAGTGCTGATTTGCTTGGACACGAACGTCGTGGTCACGGACTCGCTCGGGTTCTACGGCACGGCCTGGGTTGGTGAGACGCTTGCCGGCAGGGCTGACCGGTTCGGCGTGACTGCCGGGCCGGGACTGGCAAGGAACCGGCCGGTGCAGTTCCGCGTTCGGCTGAGCGGAGACGGCGGCACCTACCGTTATGCCGACACGTTCAGCTTTGAAGTTCCGGGTGAGCAGGGAATTGTCGGCGAGCCGACCGGGCCTGACGCCTATGGGTACTGGTGCTACGATGACACGGACACGGCAGCGGGTCGGGCTCCGGTCTACGATTGGTTCGAGCTCGCGCCGCCCGGGCCCGGAGAGGTGATTCCGGCGGTGTCGGATTCGGATGCGGCAACAAGGACTCTGCCCACGCCGTTTCCGTTCCGTTACTATGGCATCACCGACAACTTCATCTCGGTCTGCTCAAACGGCTGGCTCGGTCAGGGATACACGACCTCGCGTACCGGCAACAACCGGCCGATTCCGGATACTGCGGGTGCTCCGGTTATCGCGCCGTTCTGGGACGACTTGGACCCGGACGAAACCCGGGGCGGGTATGGGACCGCGTACCAGTACTATGACACCGCGAACCATCGCTGGATTGTCGAGTTCAAGGATTTCGCCCACATCAACCAGGGCAATATCCGCGAGACGTTTCAGGCAATCTTTTATGACCCGGCTTGCCATCCGACGCCGACCGGTGACGGCGACATTGTGTTCCTGTACAACCGGGTTTCGCTCAACTCCGGCTGCACGGTCGGGATTGAGGACCAGACCGAGACTCGCGGCATCCAGTATCTCTACAACAACGTCTATGCGCCGACCGCAGCTTATCTGCAGAGCGGCCGTGCCATTCGGTTCACGACTTGGCCGCCGCTCAGCCGGACGCGGCCGTGGCTCGTGCTCGTGTCGTTCCGGGTGAGCGACTCGCTGTACGGCAACAACAACGGCTTTGCCGAGCCGGGCGAGACCCTGACGATTTCGGTTCGGGTACGGAACTCAGGCAACGCCACCGCTCAAAATGTGGCGGCCTTGCTACGGGAGGATGACGGTGAGGGAGTGATGCTCGATTCGACCTCGACCCTGCCCGACCTGCCGGTCGGCGCTCAGGCGGGAAACGAAGCTGCCCCATTCGTCTATCAGGTCGCCTCCCTGCCGGCCGACTCAAGTGTCGAGATGACGCTGGTGCTTACGGCAGAGGGCTATGCGGCGGCGAGCTACTTCTCTTTCGGACTGGCACCGGTTCAGTCTCTTGCTGCCGCACCGCTGATGCCGCCGGTCCGCACCGTGCTTGCCCAGGTTTGGCCCAACCCAAGCTCGCGCACGGTAACGGTTCGCTATGGTCTGGCTCGAACCGCTCCTGTTGACCTGTCACTGTTCGACCCGGCCGGCCGTCGGGTGATGACGGTTGTCAGGACGGTTCAGGGGCCGGGTTGGAAGACCCATTCGCTGTTAGTAGATCAACTGCCGGCCGGTGTCTACTTCTGCCGGCTTGCTACTCCAGACGCGCGACTCGTTCGGAAGCTACAGGTCTCACGCTGAGTCAGGCTGCCCGCACCAAGGCAGGCGGGTTGTGGCTGTGGCAACGACGGCCCGGCCCTGATTGGCGGCAGGATAGGTTCCCGCGCCTCGACCATTTGGACCGGCACGAGCAAAGGCCAATCAGGGTTAGGGCATGTCTCTTCCGGCCCGGCAAGAAGCCTCAGCTGATTTACGACTACGGCCAAGACCATGCCCATCAGGTCCGGCTCCAAGCCGAATCGA
>FWPV01011019.1_pt1 | contig 14553 bp, 11 predicted proteins | sample 2228371 | NCBI WGS metagenome assembly FWPV01 (sample SAMEA103939776, study PRJEB20133) | metagenome
TACGCGTGGGCTTTCTTCACCGGTGCCGGGTCTTCGTTCGTCTATCTGCCAGCATTAACGGTCGTCCAGGCCTGGTTTGTCAAGAAAAGGGGGACGGTCTCGGGCATAGTTAGCCTCGTATTCGGCATGTCAGCCGCGATCATGGCGCCAGTGTTCAGCCGGCTTCTTGCGACATTTTGCTACGTTTCAATGAATAGCGTGCTAGCCGTTGTCACTCTTGTCGTAGGGATTGCCGGCGGCTCGGCGAGTGGCAAGACAACGCTGTCCAAGCGTTTTGAGCAAGCTCTCGCCGACCTCGTGGTTGAGACGATTCACATGGATCGTTACTTCCTCAAAGTCAAGCCTCGTATGATCGCCCCCTTTACGGGCATCGAATATGAGGATCATAACCACCCCGACTCTTTCGACCTGGCCGGGCTGGTGCGCGACCTGGATGCCCGCCTGCAGAGCGCGGACGCGCCGCAGGTGATCCTCATCGAGGGCTTGATGACATTATACGATGATGCCATCCGCGCGCGCCTTGATCTCAAGATTTTCTTGGATGCCCAGTCCGATGAGCGTATCGTGCGCCGACTAAAGCGCAACATGGCCGCGGGAGGCGACTATGATCAAATCGCGGCCTTTTTCCTCGACTCGGTGCGCCATCGCCATCAGCAGTTCGTCGAGCCCTCGCGCTGGTATGCCGATATCGTGCTCAACGGCTCAACACCCTCCGCGCGCGGTGAGGAACTGGTCACCGAGTGGATTCGGCGCCACGCGCCGGCGAGGCGAGCGTTAGAGGCCTCTTCTTCTCGTGAGCAAGTCATGCATGAACGCTAGCAAGCCCCTCGTCGTGGGCATCGCGGGCGGATCGGCCAGCGGGAAAACCACACTCAGCCTCCGCCTGGAAGAGGCCTTGGCGGGCCTACGGGTCGAGACGTTCCATATGGATCGCTATTTCCTGAAGGTCAAGCCTCAAATGGTCGCGCCCTTTACGCGGCTGGTGTACAACGATGCCAACCATCCCGACTCTTTCGACCTGGCCGGGTTGGTGCGCGACCTGGATGCTCGCCTGCAGAGCGCGGACGCGCCGCAGGTGATCCTCATCGAGGGCCTGATGACGTTGCACGACGACGCCATCCGTGCGCGCCTTGACCTGAAGATCTTTTTGGATGCTCAATCTGACGAACGCATTGTGCGCCGTCTGAAGCGCAACGTGGCTGCGGGGGGCGATTTCGACAAGAACGCCACCTTCTTTCTCGATACGGTGCGTCATCGCCATCTGCAGTTCGTCGAACCCTCGCGCTGGTATGCCGATATCGTGCTCAACGGCTCGACACCCTCCACGCGCGGTGAGGAGTTGGTTGTGGAGTGGATCAAGTGTCACGCACCCGTGGCCTAGAGGATGGACAAGTGAACGAGGATTTTGCCCCAACATCCGATGGAAACGCCTTCGCCGTGCCTGCCCAGGCAACGGACGGCGCGCCGATACAAAAAGTCAAAGCGACGATCATCGCTTACGGCGATGCGTATTGCGAAGAGGCTGAGGTGCGCGATAAGGAGTGTCAACTCCCCAAAGAAGATGCCGCCGTCACTTGGATTGACGTGGACGAGATGCGCCAAACGGCTCTACTGGAGCAGCTCGCCAAACGCTACGGCCTGCACCCTCTCGTGGTCGAGGATATATTGAGTCCTAGTCAGCGACCTAAAATGGACGATTATGGAGACTATCTTTATATCGTCCTGCGTATGTTCTATCGCGACTCCCAGCAGGATGAGCTTCATTTCGAACAGGTGAGCATCGTGTTGGGCGAAGGGTTTGTGCTGTCGTTCCAGGAAGGCGAGCGCGATGTGTTCGACCCCGTTCGCCAGCGTATCCGCGTGAACGGGGGGCGCATCCGCAAAACCAAAGCCGACTATTTGGCCTACTCGCTCATTGATGCGATTGTAGACAGCTACTTTGCCGTCCTTGAGACTATCAGCGATAAGGTGGACGATCTCGAAGAGGAATTGGTCAGCGACCCCAAACCCGAGAAACTCGAGCAAATGCATAGCCTCAAACGCGACATGATCACGTTGCGCAGCTCGGTTTGGCCGCTGCGCGAGGTGGTCGGCAGGCTACAGCGGGGCGAGTCGCCTTTAATCCACGATGCTACCCGCGTGTATTTGCGCGACGTTTACGACCATACCATCCAGGTCATTGAAACCATCGAGACCTACCGCGACATCCTTTCCGGAATGCTCGACATCTACCTTTCCAGCGTCTCGAACCGCCTCAACGAGGTCATGAAAGTTCTGACGGTCATTTCCACCGTGTTCATGCCGCTTACTTTCATCACGGGATTCTATGGCATGAACTTCCGATACATGCCGCTGTGGGAATGGAATGCGGGCTATCTCATTCTTTTCGTTATCATGCTCGCCATCGCGGGTGTGATGGTGCTCTATTTCCGTAGCCGAAAATGGTTCTAGAGGGGGGCACATGAAAATCACCAATGTGCGTTCATGGATCGCCAAAATACCCTGGGACAAGAATCCGGGGGCCGGCGTCGTGCGCGCGCCCACGCGGCGTGCGTTCATTTTCGTCCAGGTGGATACGGACGAGGGCATCACCGGTTGGGGAGAGGTTACGACATATCCTGGGCCGGTCGCAAACCGCGCCGTTGCCGCGTACATCAATGAGATCGGCCAATGGCTCAAGGGCGAGGACCCCGAACGGATCGAGGCACTATGGAACAAGATCTTTCGCGCCATGACCTATGTCGGCACACGCGGCGCCACCACGGGGGCGATCAGCGGGATTGACATCGCCCTGTGGGATATTCGCGGCAAAGCGCTGGGGCTGCCGATCTATAAGCTCCTCGGAGGTGCAGTGCGCGACCGTATCGCGCTGTATTGTCATCCCCATAACCCGTTTTCACCCCAAGAGATCGTGGCCGCGGCGCGAGAGATCGTAACAGCCGGATTCAGTGCCTTCAAGATGGATCCGATGCTGCATAACCTGCACGTCACCAACTCATCCTACCTCGACGGCGAGATCAGCCCCGAAGCCGAGGCGCGCGCTATCGAGATCCTCGCCGCCACCCGACAGGAGGTCGGCCCGAACATCGAAATTCTGATCGACGCGCACGGTTTGTACAACGTGCCCAGCGCGGTGCGCCTGGCGAACAAGATGGCCGAATACAAGATCCATTGGTTCGAGGAGCCTGTGCCTGCCGAGAGTTGGAAGGCGCTCAAGCAGGTCAAGGAGCAGGTTGCCACGCCGATTTGCGTAGGCGAGCGGCTACACACCCGTTGGGAGTTCGTGCCCATCTTTGAGAACGGCCTGGCCGACTTTGTCATGCCGGATGTCACCTGGACGGGGGGCATCTCGGAGCTAAAGAAAATCGCCACAATGGCGGAGACCTACTACATACCCATCTCGCCCCACGATGCCAGCGGGCCGATCAACGTGCTCGCCGGCGCTCACGTAATGATGACTGTTCCGAATTTCTACAAGCTCGAAGTGACTCGCTACAACCTTTCGGGCTACAATATGCTGATTGACAGCCCATTGGATGTCAGGTCAGGCTGCCTATATGTGCCCAATCGTCCGGGGCTGGGAATAGAGCTGCAACGAGATGTCCTCCAGGCCTACGAGGCTGCGCCCGAAGACAGCATGTCCGATCCCTGAATCAAGGGGAATCTGACAGAGGAGTCGCCATACCTCACATAAGAGGGGCGACTCCTTTCAGTCGGTGGATTTCGCTTCTGATCCCTCGCTTTGCGCCGGTGAGGACGGGCGCAACAGTGACGCCCCTACTGCCCCCAACAGCGCCACGCCCGCGGCCAGCAGATAGGCCGTGTAAAACGACCCCGCCGCGTCTGCCATAGCGCCGGCGACGCTGGGACCGACAGCTTGCCCGATGCCGAAAAAGAGCGTGATAAAGCCCAATGCTGCGGGGGCCAGCCGAGGTCCGAGCACATCCCCACAGGCGGCGGCCATGATCGCGGGGATGCTCCAGGCTGTCAGGCCGTAAAGCACCGCCGAGAGCATGAACCCGGCCGGCACGGGCCAGAACGCGAATAGGCCAAACGCCAGCGCGTGGATCAAATAAACGATCACCAGGGCGCACTTGCGGCCGATAACGTCCGACAGGCCGCCCCAGATAAGGCCACACAACAGGCTGGACCATCCCGTGACCATGAAGAGCTGTCCGGCGGCTGCTTGGGTGTAGCCACTTTCGAGCAAACGCTTGGCGAAAAACGTCACATAGATAACGTAAGAGAAACCAAAAGCCACATACACCAACCCCAGATGCCAGACGGGCGCGGCACGATATACGCGCTCCCACCGGAGACTTGCGCCTTGCGAGGCGGGATGGGGAGTTTCGCTCGTCGCGCCGAGGGGTTTCAGCCCCATCTGCGCCGGACGATCTCGCAACACAAGGAAGCTGAGCGCGGCCAGCACCAGCGCCAGCGCGCCAAAGATGTACCACGAGGCCCGCCAGCCGTCCGTTCCGTAAGCCAGCATCAGGCGTGGCACGAGCGGCCCAACGAGGATCAACCCAAAAGATGATCCCGCCACCACAATGCCCGACGCAAAACCGCGTCGCCGTGCGGCGAACCAGGCAGCCATCAGGCCCAGGACGGGGACGTTACTCGCGCCGCTACCCATGCCGGTCAACGCACGCCAGATGGCCAGCCAAAGGAAACGTTGCGATAGGCCCGTCAGAAGCATTCCCGCGCCGGCCAGGGCCAAGCCCGCCGAGATCACGCGGCGCGGCCCCCAATGCGCGGCGAGGGCGCCTCCGATCACGGATAGGGCCACATAGCCCACCAGGTTGGCGGTCGCCAAAGCCCCGGCCTGTGTATTGTCCATCCCCAGGCTCGATTGCATAGCGGGCAAGACCGCCGTGTAGCCAAAACGCGCCAATCCCAAAGAGGCGAACACGACCAGCACGCCCATGATGAGCATGACCCAGGCATAATGCAAGCGCAGCAACATCATGCCCCAATACCGAGAGTCTGTCGGCAATAGCGCACGCTGCGCTCTAGATCATAACGCTCTTGGGCCACGCGCGCGGCCTCGTATTCGGGTGGCAAGTCCCGGTCGCGGGTGAACATCACCATTGTGCCCATGAACGGCGTCCCCTGGCGCACCAAGCGCTCGAAACGCGCAAATTCCGAGGCACGCGCGGCGGGAAAGGCACGCCAGTAATCCTCTTCCAAATAGTTCAGCACGCGCGGCGGCGCCCCGGTGATGATCTCCAATGTAAAGGGCGCCTGTGGGCATTTGGCCTTGAACTGCTCAGCCCAGGCCGCGATGCCCACGTTGCCATCGCCCATTGCTACCCACTGCACGGCGGCCCCCTTGGGGTGCGGCCATACGACGCTGTCGCGGACGTGACTGGTGACGACATACGGCGCCAAGTGCTCGAGCGTGACGGCCGGATCCTCGGCCACCCATACGGGGTTGCCCGAATCAATACACGCGCCCACGTACTCGGGCCCCGCTTCTTCGATAAGTGCTTTGAGCTCCCAGCCTTGCAAGTCGCCGGAGTGATTCTCGATGGCCAATTTGATCCCTAGGTCCAAAGCCAGACCGCGCACGGCGCGGCACGTGGCGATCACGCCCTCGATGTGTTGCTGCAGGGGGATCGGCGTGTGCCGGTCGGCATTGGCTCCCAGGAAACAGCGCAAAACCGGTGACCCGAGGACACTAGCGACGCGCAACATTTTGGTCACCTGTTCGACCGCGGTACCCGCGTATCCGCGGAAGGTCGTAGAGGTCGGGCAGATGGATCCCATCCCTGCTTCGATGGCCAACCCCAGCTCATCGGCGCGTGCCTTGACCGATTTCAGATAGCTCTCGTCGGTGCTCTCAAATGGCCCCAAATCGGAAAAGTGTACCACCTCAAGGCCGATCTTTTTGCAGTAATCCAAGTACTGAAAAGCGTTCCAGCGTTGGGAACGGATACTATAGACGTCCACGCCCAGTTTCATCTTGATCCCTCCCCTACCGTGTTTCGACGATGCTTTGTCGAGCCTGACGACGATATAGCATACTCCACATGAGCGCGGCGCTCAAGCTCGCCAACCCCGCGCCTAGTAAAAAGAGCCGCCGATAGCCAAGCGCGGCGACGATATATCCGCCGCCGAAGCTAACCGCGCCAAAACCAAAGCTCATCGCCATAGACCCTGCACCAGCAACCAAGGAGCGCCATTCGGGATCGGCCATTTCCATCTGCAGCGCTTGGTAGGTAGGCACCCACATCGCCGAGAGGGCCAATGTGCCGATGGCGCCCAGCCCGGCTGCCGACCAATGCGGGACGAGAGCTGCCAGCAACAGGCTGCCCCCCAACCCTAGGGAGGCGATCAGCATCGCTTGGCCGCCCTGTTTGCGCGCCAATCGTGGGCTGCTCAGCGCAGCGAACACGGCCAGCAACTGCCCCAAGCTCGAAAAGATGCCGATCACCGAGGCGGGAAGGCCAAACACCTTGTCCATATAGGCCGAGTAAAAGGCTTTGCAGCTCGCCACCGCTCCGTTGTTGAGAAAGCCGGCCGCCGCCAGAATCGCCAGAGGCAGCAAAGGCGGAAAGCGTGTCGGCGCGCCGCGCACCCGCGTGATCCGCGGGATGGGCGCGACCATCGCCGCCGGTATCAGGGCAGCCATACCCAGGAGGACAGAGACCCACAGCCCATAGCGGTACGGCGTCGGCTGGTCGGTGGTTACGTTGAGCAAAGAGGCAAAAAGGCCGGGCAACATCCCGCCGATTAACGCGCCGAGGAACATGCCCAAGCCGGCCATTGCCTCGCGCACGGCATAGGCGTTTTTGCGGTTTTCAGCCGTTGTGAACGCGACCAAGCCAGCCACTTGACTGACGACGAACAACGACCAACCCGCCGATGAGACGACCTGCACCAAAAGGGGCCAAAGCGCCTGAACTGCACGCGGCACAAACTCTGTGAACGGCAACAACGCCATGCCCAACACGTTGACGACCCCGCCGATGAGCATCACGCGGCGCGGGCCAGCTGAAAAGCATGAAGCTCAGCGCACCGGTGGCAAACACGGTGCCGATGAACTCCGGCCCGTATCCCAAGCGCAGGACGTATAACACTTTGAGCAATTGCATCATGCCGAGATGGCTGCCCGCGAGCAGGGCCGTCGCGCTACTGAGCAGCCAGACGTCTCGGCGGAATTTCGGCAACCAGTGCGATAGGATCAATCAGAATCCTCTCAGGAGGGTGCTCTGTCTTCTGGGAAGCCCATCCTTTGGTTTGCGCGTCAGGACAACGTACTCGAGGCCGTGCGCTAAGCAAAATTCCCTCTTTTCGGGCACGTCGCCGTCCTCGTTCACCACATAGAGGTCCGGCTTGAGCAAGGCGATCTCGGGTTCGGCATCCATCCATCCATGCCCCGAAGAGATGAGTGCCGCCTTGACATAGCGGATGGCCCCCACCATGTATCGGCGCTCGTCCTGCCCGAACATGGGGTGCCCTTCCCCCTTGAGCAGCCGGACGTTGGCGTCATGTCCCACGACAACGTACAGCTCGCCCAGCTCGGAAACTTCTTCGAAAAACCTCACATGACCCGAATGCAGCCAATCGTAGCATCCCGTAACGATCGCCTTCTTGCGCGGCGACACTCCCGTGTCCAGATCGAGCGGCGCGGCAGGGAAGCCCTTGAGCTGCTCGTCGCTTAGGACACGGTATTCGATGCCGTGGGCTAGGCAATAGGCGCGCTTTCGGGCGTTGTCCTCTGCCTCGCCCACGACCCATATCTGCGGGCGTACCTCTTCGAGTTGCGGCAAGGCGTCGCGCTCGACAGGCCCGCTGGCCACCGTAACCCGGCTGACGTAGCGAATCGCCTGCACAAGGTAGAGGCGCTCCGCCAGCGGGAATTTCGGGGGACGTCCGTCGAGGGACGAAGCGGTCTGGTCGGACCATAGCACCACATGCACCGCCCCCAACCGCGAGGCTTCCTCAAGGAAGCGCACGTGTTTGGAGCGCAAATCGTCGAAACTGCCCGTCACGACGACCGTTTTCACAGCGTTACCTCGCTGCGTACCTGATTTGTACGCGAATCCCGCCGGGCACCGGCTCCTCGGACACGACGTAGATATATCCCCCGCCGCAGCCCGAATACATCGCCCCGGCATACCTGGCCTGGTAATAACCCAGGATCGCCATCAGATCCAACCGGATGGTCGGATGCCTCACGGTGTTGGGCAGGATCGCTTCCCAACAGCGCATACATTCATTCATCGAAGCCCCTAATGACAGCGAGTTACGGGCCAGAATAGCATCATAGCAATCCTTGCCCGATTGGCCCAGCCTGCTGATCCACGCCGGATCCAGGTTCTTGATGCCGAGAGGATTATAGCCATCGGGTCGCTGGGCGATCGGCAGCAAATACAAAACGCTCTCCAGCCAATGCACCACCTCGGGATCGTTGTTGGACTCGATATGTTGCGGGAAAACGCCGCCTTCGTGCTCGAACGCATAATCGAGACGGTTGATGCCGGGATAGATCAGCCCGATCATATCTTGCGAGCCGGAAGGCTCCGCTTTCCCGCGGTTCTCTTCGGCATACAGTTCCCGCACAAGTTGCGCAGGGTCTCGCTCTGGCAGCTTGCCACCCCATAGTCGCATGGCTACTTGGCGGGTGCTGCCCGCAATGCCGCAGCGGTCCATGTAACGAAATGTCGGCTGCAGCGCGACCACTACCATGGACCCCGGTGGCCTCGGGTTGTGTCGGGATACGAAGGGCTGATCAATCCAACCGCCCGCCAGCGCCATGCGATAGGGAATCTCGCCGATCACATCGGTAATATGGGGAAGATGGCTTGGTGAAGACATATCAACTAATCGTCCGTTTGCCGGCCTTTCGGGCTTGATATTGCTCTTCGATCCAGGCGTAGGTCTTGGCCAGCCCGACGCGGAGCGGGGTGTTAAGTTCCCAATGCAGGATGCTTCGGATCATCGTATTGTCGCTGTTGCGGCCCGCCACGCCTTTGGGCGCGTCCAGGATGTATTTGCGCTGTAGCTTGACGCCCGCGATCCCCTCGATGATGGTCACCAAGTCGTTGATAGACACCAGCTCGCTCGATCCGAGGTTGATCGGCGTGGCGATCAGCTTGTCGCAGTGCGTAATCATATCAATGCCTTTGAGGCAATCCTCGATGAACATAAAACTGCGCGTCTGGCTGCCGTCGCCCCAGATCTCGATCTCCAGCTTGCCGCTGTCCTTGGCCTCGATGACTTTGCGGCATAGCGCGGCGGGAGCCTTCTCGCGGCCCCCGTCCCATGTGCCATAGGGGCCATAGACGTTGTGAAAGCGCGCGATAAAGGTTTTCAACCCGCGCTCGGCCCAGTACTCCTGACAAAACATCTCCGACATGAGTTTTTCCCAACCATAGCCCCTTTCGGCCATGGCAGGATAGGCGTCCGATTCTTTCAGCGCACGGGCATGAGGGTCCTTTTGCAACTCGGTGTTATAAGCGCAAGCCGAGGAAGAGAAAAAGTAACGATCGACGCCGGCGCGGTAGGCTGCCTCGATCATGTGCGTGTTGATCAAGATGCTGCGCAGGCATTCGACGCGAAAACGCTCGATAAAGCCCATGCCGCCCATGTCGGCAGCCAAGTTATAGACCTCACGGGCGTTCTCACAGGCCCTGGCACAATTGTCAGGGTCGCTTAAATCCATACACAGGCACTCCACGCCCGGCGTTCTCTGATACCATTCGGGCAGCGGCTTTTTATCCACAGCGCGCAATCTGGTGAAACCCTGCTCGTGGAAATAGCGCACCAGCGATCCGCCAATGAATCCGCCCGCGCCCGTGACGACGATCAAGTCGTCCTTGCCGGGCATCTGGCCGTGATGGGTCATCTGAGATCTGTCCATAAGAGAAATTCTCCTAATTCAAACGGGTGCAAAGCGCACAGCGCAATATAGCACGGTAAGGTCGAAGGTCAAAACCATTATAGAGGGAAGCTAAGAATGGCTTGACCTGCTTGGTTTCCCACGTCCGGCCGTCGCCACCCGATTGCGCAATCCAATCTATCGGCAGCCCTGACCGTCGAACTATTCCAAGAGATCAAAGGGCACCGCGCCCTGATTGTGCATGGGCATGCGCAATCCCATCAGATGGCAGATAGTGGGGGCCACATCAATTTCGCGAATCAGCCCCCAACGTTGCCAATCGCGCTCGTAGCCGCCCTTCTTGACGCCCGGCCCGGCTAGGATCATCATGCCCATCGTCGTAAAGTATTTGGTTTCATAAGTGGGCATCTGCGAACCGTGCAGTGCCCCCTTGCCCGGCCCCACGCTGGCGCCGCCCGGCACTGCGCCCCAGCCCATGCTGTGATCGAAAACGCAGATCACGTCGCCGTTATCCGCGCCCCAATAGCCGATGATTTGGGCGTCCTGCAGCTTGAGCGCCAGCGCGATGACGCGCTTGTTGTTGGCCGGGTCGCGCCAGTCAAGCAGGGCGTCAATGATGCGATCCTGCATCTCCTCGTACCGATCGGGCGGCACGACGCCGGTCGGCTCGCGGCCCACCAGGTTGATCATGATCTCGGCCCCGCGCTCCGGCCAGGTGTACGTGGGCGAGCGCGTCAGGTCAATCTTGCGCGTCTTGGGGTCCCACACCATCAGGCCACACTCGGCCAAGCGCGCGTTGATGTCGGCCCAGCGGTGCGCGGGAGGCATGGCATGATCCGAGACGACCATCACATAGGTCTGGTCATCCGCCAACTTCAAGAACTCGGCCAGCACCTCGTCCGAGATGATGTAGGCACGACGCTGAGCCTCCATGTTCCACGCGCCCACTTGGGGATCGTAATTCGGCCCTTCGGGGTCGGCCAGGTTGACGGTGGGATGATTGATGTTGTCAAAGATATGCCAGTGGCAGAAATGCAGGTCCCAGCCGTAATGCGCCTGCATATACTGTGCCACATGGGCCTGCCACAGCCCTTGGTAGCGCACGTCGTCCAAGAACGCCTCTAGCTCCGGCTGGCGACGCGGGTTGACCGTAAACGCCGAAAACCACGGCCCCACCTCGCGCACAATCTCTTCGGCTAGAGCCTCCGGATAGGTGAACCCGCGTGTGGCATAGATCTGCGAACGCAGCAGGTGCACGGTTGGCCCCTGCGCGATGCCCAACAGCCGCCAGCGCACGCTGGCCTCTCGGCCCGCAAAGTTGATGAAAGCAAAGGGCGTCCACTGCCCTAGCGGCAGCTCGGCCAGAGGGCTGGACGCATCCTTGCGCGCATAGACCCACACGCGATCCCGCACATCCGGCCGCACGAGCAAGAAAAAGGACTCCTGGCCGCTCGCTTTATAGTACTTGGCGGGCAGCTCGGCCTCCCAAGCGTCGCCTTGTAGCCCGGCCCACCCCTGCGCCGGACGTAATACGACGGGGATGCTGCCCTCCGGGCCGCCCTCCTCCAGGCGGTCCACGGTGCGTAGCGCGGGGCTGCTGTCGCGGGCGCGCTCCGTGGGCGAGCAATAGTACTCACCCCCCGCCGAGAGCACAAACGGCGGCTCACGAAAGCCCGGTGCGACCACGTACCCGCGACAGACGGGGCTGGGCCACACGCCCACCGGATAGTGCGTGATGAGCGAGGTCAGTCCCGCCTCCTCGGCCACCTGCCACACCGTCTCCGGCCCCCATTCTACCGACTCCCACGACTCGATGGCGCGCACGGAGAGCGGATCGGTTTTGCGATGTTTCGTCCAGCCCCCCAGGCCATGGCTGCCGGGCTGCGCGCCGGTGATCTGTGCGGCCCAGTTGGTAGGCGTCCAGGCGGGGATGGAGGGCAGCAATCTGTTAAGCGTGCCCTCCTCGACCAGCCTGGCGAACGTGGGCAAGCAGCCCTCAGCCAGGAAGCGGCGGAAGAGGGGGTAGTTCATGCCGTCCATGCCGATGTGCAGCAATCTCATGATGTGTGTCCCTTCAAGGGTATTTTTGTTTTGTAAGGAGCGGGGCGCGCCTCACCCTTCACATCAGGGCAGGTCCAAGTCGTCCGCCACATGAGCCAGGCCCAGCTCCTCCAACGTCTCGCGCTTGGGCACGCCCTTTTCGTCCCAGCCGAGGCGTTGGTAATAGTCCTTGACCATCTTTTCCCAATAGGGTTGGATGGAGATGCCTTGAGCAGGGCCGTCCACGGGCGTCGAGCCATAGCGCTCCGACGGGCGGTCCATCTCCGGCCCCACGCCGTGGCGGATGTTAAAGGCGCGCAGCAGGTTCATGGCGCGGCGGCCAGCCTTGAATGCCTCCTGCGGGGTCATATCCCAGCCCATAGCCGCGTTGACCGCTTTGGTCAAGTAAATCACGTCCGTCTGCGTGTTAAAGCGACACACGCCTAACGAGTCCTCGAAGAGCATTCCCCCGCTCGCCTGCGCGCTGAAACGCACCACCTGCTCCGGCGAAAAGGATTCCTGCACCTTTTCGATGCCCAGCGCCTGGAGCGTGTCGGCGGGCATGTTAAAGGCCGGCCCCACCTCCAGAGTGCCCGTGTCGGAGACGGAGGTGTCAAACAACTCCATCCAACGCGCGCGATGATCGTGGCCGCGTGGGGTATTGCCTTTCATGGTATGGATGGCCATGCGGGGGGCCTCACCGCCGATCTTTTGTGCGGCGCGCAGGGAAAGAGTGTCCAGGAGGTCTCCGATTCCCTCGCGGCGCGCGATCTTGTACATCAGCGCCTCGACCGCCTCGGCGTTGCCCCAGCGCATCTCCAACCCGCCGAGCTGCTCACGCGTGAGCAGGCCTTTCTCATAGCACTCCATCACCAGTGACATCAGCCAGCCCATCTCGTTGTTCTCGAACCCTAGCCGGTCGCACAGATTGGCCAGGAAAAAGGCCTCGGCGGGATCCTTGTTGTCAATCACGGGGCCGAATGCGGCAAACTGCTCATATTCCGGCTCCTCGCCCACAAAACCTTTGTGGCGGCCCTCGGGCACGGTCATGCGTGTGCAATGGTTAAAGCGACAGGCCCAACAGCTATGGCGCTGCGGATTGTAATGCTCCTGGAGATAGGGGCCGTCCCATTTTTGCACCTGCTCAGGAGAGATGTCCCACCAGTTGGTGGTATAGTTCTTGATAGGCAGCCAACCATAGCCTTGGGTGACGCCGTTGGCCACACCGCGCAGTGTGCCCCAGCGATAGGGACCCTCGGGATTTTTGCGATTAAAGATCTCCTCCGCCACCTGCGAGACGGCCTCCGGCTGATGCACCGGCACCATTCCCGGCGCGCGTCGCACAACGATGGCCTTGAGCCGCTTGGAGCCCATCACCGCGCCCGTGCCATTGTGCCCCCCGACGTGCCCGCGATCGCCCACAAAGGCAGCGAAACGCACCAGGTTCTCTCCCGCCGGCCCGATGCCGAACACGCTGATTTGGCTGGCGCTCACCTGCAGCTCCTCGGCGAAGCGGTCAATCATGTCCCACGTGTCCACGCCCGCCAGATGGGTCGCGTCGCGCAGCTCGGCGCGGCCGTCGTGGATGTAAAGGTAGGCCAGCTTGGGCGCTGCGCCGTAAATGATCAACCCATCAAAGCCGTTCAGCCGCAAAAAGGCGCCGAGGAAACCGTTGGCCTGGCATGTAGCAGCACCGTTGGTCAGTGCGCCCTTGGTGACCACCGACACCGTGCCCGATCCGTTCACGCGCGTCCCGCCCAGCGGCCCCGAAGCGACGATGAAGCGATTCTCAGGGTCTGACCAGGCCACGCCGCGCGGCACCTCGTCGTATAGCACTTTGACGCCAAAGCAAGTGCCCCCCAGATAGCTGCGCAGCGTCGCGGCGTCGAGCTGCTGGATCTCGAATTGTCCGCTCGTCAAATTGACCCGCAAATACTTGCCGCCATAGATAGACGCTTGGTCTGTCATGTGATCCCCCCTTTCTGAGGCTGATTACGTGCCTTGCCATGCTGTAGAAACTAATCCACTCTGCACGACATGGTATCACGTTATAGCGTGAACAGTCAAGGTCGAAATGGCCTTTTTTGACAATCCTTTCAGGATAAATACACTCCTGTTCACAACCATCGTGGGCTGAAGCAACGGAGCTGCCAGGAGGGCACCATGGGGAATCGTCGACACGCAATCATATTCACCATCATTTTGGGTGTCGCAGTGCTTGGAATCCTATCGTCGCTACAATTTCACACCCTTCAGGCCGTCCTGCCTGAGGCGGTCCCAACGAACACGCCTCTTCCAACTGTTCCGGCTCCCACAGCCACAGACGATGGGACACGAAACACGCCCACCCGGCCCTCTAAAACACGGACACTGAACGCGATCCCCGGCAAACCCATAGCGACGGGAGTAGGTTATTGCAGCAAGCCTCGAGGCGAAGATCCGCGCCGAACCACCTTGGACATCTACTCTTTGGAGAGTGCGCACAATGCGCCGGTCTTGATCTACGTGCATGGAGGTGGCTGGGTTAGCGGTGATTGTAGCTCGGTCGGCGCCAAGGCGACCTATTTCCCGATGCATGGTATGGTCTTTGTAAGCGTCAACTATCGCCTGTTGCCCGCGGCGCAGCCAGCCGAACAAGCTGCCGACTTGGCGACCGCGGTGGCCTG
>FWPV01011020.1_pt1 | contig 14553 bp, 14 predicted proteins | sample 2228371 | NCBI WGS metagenome assembly FWPV01 (sample SAMEA103939776, study PRJEB20133) | metagenome
GAAAATATTTTTAAAAAATGATTGTTTCTAACCTTCAAAATAATAAAGAAGAAAATTTTGAGGCTACTTTAAGGCCAAAAACTTTTAGTGAATATGTTGGACAGGAAAAGACAAAAAGAAATTTACAGATGCTGATTGATGCTGCTAAAAAAAGAAAAGAATCTATTGAACATATTCTTTTGTTTGGTCCGCCTGGATTAGGAAAAACTACCCTCTCCTATATTATTGCTAACGAATTAGGAGCAGGTATAAAAACAACTTCTGGTCCTGCTATTGAAAGAGTGGGAGATTTGGGATCAATTCTAACTAATTTAAATGATGGTGATATTCTTTTTATTGATGAAATTCATCGGCTTAGCAAAGTAGTAGAAGAAGTTCTTTATCCAGCTATGGAAGATGGTAAATTGGATATTATTGTTGGAAAAGGACCTTCAGCAAGAACAATTCAACTAGAACTTCCTAAATTTACTTTGATAGGAGCCACAACTCGATTAGGAATGATTTCTTCTCCTCTTCGTAATCGTTTTGGAATAATAAATCGCCTTGATTTTTACTCTCTTGATGAAATTGGAGCAATTGTGAAAAGATCAAGCCGTATTTTAGGAGTAGAGATTAATGAATCTGGTTGTCGAGCAATTGCCAATTGCAGTCGTAGTACTCCTAGAATTGCCAATCGTCTTTTAAAAAGAGTAAGAGATTATGCTCAAATTAATGATATTAAAATAATTACAGAAAAAATTGTTAAAAAAGCTTTAGCACTTTTAGAAATTGATGAAATGGGGCTAGAGCCACATGATAGAGAAATTTTAAGAATTATTATTGAAAAGTTTGAAGGTGGGCCAGTAGGAATTCAAACTTTAGCAGCAGCAATTTCTGAAGAAATTCAAACCATTGAAGATGTCTATGAACCTTATCTTTTGCAAATTGGTTTTTTGGAAAGAACTGCTCGAGGAAGAAAAGCTACAAGAGCAGCTTATCGGCATTTAGGAATAAACTCTTTCAAATCCAATCAATCAAAACTTCTTTAAATTTTAGTTTTAATAAAAAATGAACAATATAACAACCATCAATCTTTTTAGTATTATTTTTGGTTTAGTTTTTTTATGTTTTCTCTTTGGTTGCTTTGTAGTTATTTTTCATCTTCAAGCATACAAAATAAATCCAAAAGCTTCTTTTTTAGCAACAGCAATTTTTATTTTTGGTGCAATAATATTATCCTTTTTTGCTTGGAAATTTTTTGGAGAAATTGATTTAAATCAATTTAATATTATTTTTTTCTAAATCAAGTTTTTAGTTTTTAAATTTTTAAGATAAATTATTTAAAAAAAATGAAGGAAGATTTTCAATATAGATTTAAGAACTATATTTTTAAAGAAAAAAGAAGTGATGAAGAAATAATTTTGGTTTTGCGACGTCATTGGTTAGTATTGGTTGCTAAAATGTTACCGTTTATATTACTTTTTGGGATGGTTTTTGTTTTTCCCTTTTTACTTAAAATTGCTTGGTTTAATTTAAACTTAATAATGGGGATAAATTTTGAACAAAGCATTGTCAGTTTTTTGCAAGTAATTTTTTTGATGTTTTTATGGGTTGGATTATTTTTTGCTTGGATTGATTATTATTTAGATGTTTGGGTGATAACTAATTTTAGAATAATTAACATAGAACAAAAGGGACTTTTTAGCAGAGAAGTAAGCGAACTAGATCATGAAAAAATTCAAGATGTAACCACTGAAATACATGGAATTATTCCAACTATTTTTGATTTTGGTAATTTATTTATTCAAACTGCTGGTGAAAAATCACGTTTTATTTTCAAACAAATTCCTCATCCGGTAACAGTTCGAAAAATAATTATGCAACTGCAGAAAAAAGCCAAGCTTAATCAAATGAAAGAAGAAGGAGAGATTATAAGAGGGAAAAAGTAGTAAAATTCAAAAAATAACTAAAAGTAAATTTTGTTATAAGTCAAATTTTGTTTTAGTAATTAAGTTTTTAAAATTTTTTGATTCTAAATTCAAACAAAAAATCTTTTAAAAAAATTCTTAAGATAAATACAAAAATAGACGACGATTGAAAAATAAAAAATAAATGATTGAAAAATAAAAGAGTTTAAAGAGCCTATAGCTAAGTAAATTATTTTAAACAAAGAATCAAAAACTAGAAATTATTTATAAAAAAATCAAAATCAAGATAAGATTATTTAAAAAAATTAAAAGTTAAAAATCAATTGGTAATTTCCTGTATAAAAAGTTTCAACTTGATTTAAATCAGAAAATTCTTTTACAACATCAGCTTCAAAGTAAAGAATTCCAGTTTTATTTTCCCAACTTTCTATTTTGGCTGTTTTCCAATAAATTTTACCAGACTGATTTATTTCTAATTTCAAAGTTGGTGAAGTATTTTCATTTTTTAGTTTTTCGTTTTGAATAGCTTTTAAATAGATAAAAGAATTATCCTTGTTTATTTTAAGAAAGTTTTTTGCTGGATCAAATTTTCCTATAACAATCTGTGGTGGTGTAGAAACAATTTTTTGGTTTTGAACAAATTGATCTTGATTTTGGAAAGAATTGCTAGTTGAGTTAAATAAGGATGTGGTAGCAAAATAAGAAAGATTTTTAGAATGATAGAAAGTGAAAATGAGAAAAAAAACAAAAAAAGTTATGACGGGACCTGCAATTATTTTTGAAAATAATCCTTCTTTCATTGAAGTTTGTTTTTTTAAAATTTAATTTTTAACCAATTTTTTATTTAATCCTTGATAAAGCAGCAGAAATTTTGTTTTCTGTGATTATTGTCTAAGGAAGAAGAAACCTCCTGAATATTAAGAGAAGATAAGAACCTTTTAAAAATTATAACATAAATTAAAAAAAATGAAAAACAAAAAAATATGGGCGTTTATTTTATTATTATTTTTTTGGTTTTTTAGCTTATTACAGTGGTTTTCTTTATCTCAAGCAATGAAAAATAGAAATCTAGAAGCGATTCTTTTTTGGTTTAGCCTTTTCTTTATTTTTTTGGGTTTATTCTTGTTGTTATTTTTTTTGATTAAAAATAAATTTCTAATTGGAGCTATTTTGTTAGGCGTCTTTGTGCCGGTTTTTCCAAAGACAACTTTGGAAATAGTAAATATTGTTCTTGTTATTTTTGGACTTTTTTTATTTTTTTCTTTTTTAGCCCATGACAGAATTAAAAAAGAAAAAAGTAATTGTATAAGAGTAGATATAAGTAGAAGTATTCGTGCCGGAATGTTGTTTTTTGTTTTGGCGGTTTCGCTTCTGGCTGGAGGATATTCTTTTGCAGTTTGGAAAAAAGAAAACAAAATTAATTCAGTTGATTTTTTGTCTCCTCAAGTTTCTCCAACTTTTGTTATTACTATAGCTAGTTTTTTAAAAGAATTGATCCCCGATGAAAAAATCAAATTAATTGCTACTGATGTTACGGTTGATCAATATTTAGAAAAAATTTTTACTAGTGATTATTCTTTTTTAGAAAAAAAAGACAGAGAAATTACTTTACCAAAAGAACTAGAATCCAAAGAAACAAATTCTATTGAAAATCAATTTCAAGAACAAATTTTTTCGTTAGAAAAGAAGAGAATTTCCCAATTAATTGGTCGGGAGATAACTGGTGATGAAAAAATTTCAAAAGTGACCGCTGAGGTGATTAATTTCAAAATAAAAAACATTTTTAAAACAAAAAAGGTTTCTTTTAATCAACTTTCTTGGAGTTTTTTGATAGCAGCCATTTTAACAGTTTATTCTTTGATTTGGTTCTTCTTGTATCCTTTGCTCTGGACTTGTGAGTTGTTTTTTTATATGCTACTAAAAGCAAAAATTATAAGAAAAGAAAAAACAATGAAAGAGGTGGAGTGGTTAAGAGTATTATAAATTTGTAATGGTCTCACCAAAAATTTTTTGACATTAATTAATCAATAAATAAAAAATTTTCTCTTGTAAAATAAGAAACAAAAGTTGTTTTTAAGGGTTTCTACTTTTTTGAATAGTTTAATCTTACAAGATAAGATGCTTAAAATAGTTAAAATTTTAGCAATATGGCGAAAAATTACTATGATATTCTTGGGGTAAATCAAAATGCATCGGAAGAAGAGATAAAAAAAGCTTATCGTCGTTTGGCTCATAAATATCATCCCGATAAGAAAGGAGGAGATGAAAAACGATTTAAAGAAATTAATGAAGCTTATCAAATTCTTTCCGATCCCCAAAAGAGACGTCAATATGATCAATTTGGTCAAACCTTTGATCAAGCACAAACAAGAGGTGGTTTTGCGGGATTTGATGGCTTTGATTTTGGGTTTGATATAAAGAATGGTTTTTACTCTGGATCTGGAACTGATTTTGAAGATATTTTTTCTGATATTTTTGAAACAATGGGTTTTGGAAAAGGACAAGAGCGTACTTATTCTCAAAGAGGTTCAGATATTGCAGTTGATCTAGAAATTTCTTTTGAAGAAATGGCCAAAGGAGTAGAAAAAGAATTAAATCTCTACAAGAAAGTTATTTGTTCACAATGTGGTGGTAGTGGAGCTAAAAATCAAAAATTAAAAAAATGTCCTCAATGCAATGGCAGTGGTAAAGTTCAAGAAACAAAGAGAAGCTTTTTAGGAATATTTACTCAAGTAAGAAATTGTTCTAATTGTAAAGGAAAAGGAAGTGTTCCAGAGGAAAGATGTTCTTTTTGTGGTGGAGATGGATTAAGAAGGGAATATCAAAAAACAACCATCAAAATTCCAAGTGGAATTGAAGATGGTCAATCAATTGTTTTTTCTGGTTATGGTGAAGCAGGTGATAATGGTGCGCCAACGGGTGATCTTCATGTAACTATCAGAGTAAAAGATCATCCCTATTTTAAAAGAGAAGGTAATAATATAATTTCAACTCAAAGAATTCCTTTTTCTTTAGCAGTTTTGGGTGGTAAGACAGAAGTGGAAACAATTGATGGACCAATAAAAATAAAAATACCAGCAGGAATTCAATCGGGTACTTTTTTGAAAATAAAAAATAAAGGCATTTCTCTTTTTGGCAGGTCAGAAAGAGGAAATCATTTGGTTAAAATAGAAATCGATGTTCCTCAGAAATTATCTAGGGAACAAAAAAAATTAGTTGAAGAGTTAAGAAAATATAATCTTTAATCTTTTTCATTAGAAATTTTTCAACAAGCAATTTTTTTGCCTGGTTCTTATTTTTTTGAACTTATTTTCTTTGTGATATAATTTAAAAGATAGTTAAGTTTAGCTAAGTTTGATTTGAATGCCTCTTTATACCAAAAAACAAAAAATAGAAATAGAAAATTTAAGTGTAATTTACAATTTGGGCCAATCGAATGAGGTAAGGTCTTTGGAGAATGTTAACTTAGAAATTTATCCTCAGGAATATGTTATTATTTTCGGTCCTTCTGGTTGTGGGAAATCAACTCTTTTATATTCGATTTCTGGTTTACAAAGGCCTACCTATGGAACAATTAAGGTAGATGGTGAAGATATAAATAAAATCAGTAAGAAAGATCAAGTGGAGTTCCATCGAAGAAAAATTGGAATGATTTTTCAAGCTTTTTATTTGATTCCATCTTTAAATATTATTGATAATGTTTGTTTGCCCAAAATTTTTACCGGCGATAGTCAAAAGGAACGACGAGAAGCGGCAATGAAGCTTTTGCACAGATTTGGAATAGCTGAACAAGCTAATAAATTTCCCAGCGAACTTTCTGGGGGTCAAAAACAAAGGGTAGCAATTGCTCGCTCTTTAATAAACAATCCAGATATTATTTTGGCAGATGAGCCGGTAGGAAACTTAGATTCAACATCTTCTCATAATGTGATGATGATCTTAAAAGAATTAAATGAGATTGACAAAAAAACTATTATTTTAGTGACTCATGATCCGAATCATTTAGTTTATGGAGATAAAATTGTCCACATGAAAGATGGTAAAATAATAAAAATTGAAATTATTGAGAAGAAGAAATCTTTAAAAGAAAAAAAGGAAAAAGAAAAAGTAGAAGTCAAAGAAATTATTCCTCTAGATCTAAAACTTTTAACAGAGGCATTTCGTAATCTTTCTGTTTCTCAATCAGGAGTATTGCTTATTCCTTTTAAAGCTAAGCAAATTTTTTCTCACGTTCTGCATAATATGTCGGAAGAACAAATGGAAGTAGCTCAAAAAAAGATTGAAGAAGTTATGTACTCAAGACTGAAACCGGAAGAACTGGAAAGAGAATTAGATCTAGATCTAGAAAAAGGAGGAGCTGGCTGGGACAGAAGAACGGCTAAAAAATTTGCAGAAAGAGTAAGAAAAATTTTAGATCAAGCAGAGAGAATTGATTTTTCAAAACCAGAGATTACTGCATTAAGATTATCTCAATATTTAGAAAAAATTTCAGAAACTCAATTTAATGACGAGCAAAGAAAAAGATTAGCGCTTTTAGTGAGAGCTAGATTGCAAAATAAAGTTTCTGTTCTTGAATTTTTAAATCAAGCTGACTTAAATTTTGCTGAGGGAGGAATTGGATTAAATAAAAAAACTGCTCAAAAAATAGCGAGAGAATTGGAGTTGCTTTTGCTTTTAAGATATTCAGGTTAAAAATAGGTTTTTTTATTTTGTTTTGGTTGAAATTTACACAAAAAATTTAATAGAAAATAAAATATTATGAGATTAACTGACCTAGGAAAACTTTCTACCAGAATGTTTAAGGCAAGAACTTCAAGGACATTGCTGACAATATTGGGAATGGGTGTTGGCATTGGAGCAATTTTATTTTTAGTTTCAATGGGTTATGGAATGCAAAAAGTACTTCTAGAAACAATTACTACTTCAGATTCTTTACTTTCTTTAGATGTTTCTGGTAATCAATCAAAAGGATTGATATTGTCAGAAATGGAGATTTTGAATATCAGAAAGGTAGAAGGAGTAATCGAAGTTAGTCCAGCTTGGGAGGTAAAAGCTCAAGTTAGATTTAATGAACTTACTTCTGATTCAAAGGCGATTATTGTTGGACCAGATTTTTTAAAGCTAGATGGAACAAAAATTGCCGTAGGAGAAAGTTTGAGTGATAATGAATCAAATGGAGTAGTAATATCTTCAGCTTTTGCAAAAATTTTCAATCAAACACCTCAAGAAATAGTGGGAAAGGAAATAGATATTAATCTTTTTAAAAAAAGTACTTCTGATTCTAACAATAACAGAGAAAAACAAGAGGCAGAAAAAATTGAAGTAAAACATAAATTAAAAATAATTGGAGTAGTAGAAGCAGAAGATGTTATTACTTATTTAAATAAAAAAATGATTGAAAATAAAGTTTCTATCGAAAGTTATTCTCGATTAAAAGTAAAATGTGAAAATAGTGGATATTTGAATCAAGTTAGAGGAGCCTTGGAACAAGAAGGTTATGTAGTGGCATCTCTTTCGGATACAGTTGATCAAGCCAACAAGGTTTTTAGAATCATTCAAATTATATTGGCTTTTTTTGGAGTAATTGCCTTAATTGTTAGTGCTATTGGAATGTTTAATACCATGACAGTGGCTCTTTTGGAAAGAACGGAAGAAATTGGAATAATGAAATCAATTGGAGCATCTGATATTGATATAATGATGATGTTTATTTCTGAATCTACTATTATGGGTTTTTTTGGTGGTTTAACAGGAATTGGATTGGGAATAATTACCGGAAAAATATTTAATTTAGGAGTAAATTTCTTAGCAAGTCATTTTGGGGGACAAGCTATTTCTCTGTTTTATTATCCAGCTTGGTTTTTAATTTTTATTCTTAGTTTTGCTACTTTTGTTGGTTTTTTAACGGGAATTATTCCAGCTAGAAGAGCTAGCTCAGTTGATCCTTTAGACGCTTTACGTTACAAATAATTTAATTAATATAAAATATTTCTTTAAAAACTAATTTTTAAAATAAATGGAGCTTATTGAAATCATGGAAAAAGCCCGTGCTTTTTTAGAAAGGTCTTTTTTCTTTAAAACAGCTCGATTTGTAATTGGACTTTATCTGATAATAATGATTGTGGTGGTAGCGGGTGTTCTCTATCGAATTGGAAAAATTTATTGGGTTATTCTTTTTACTGGACAGGAATTTCCTGTTACTAAGGGAAGGACGCAAAAGAAATGGGAAAAATTAAAAGGCTATTTAGAAACTAACAATCCTTCTCAATGGAAAGTGGCAATTTTAGAAGCTTCGAAAATGCTCTATGAAATTTTGGATATTATTGGTTATAAAGGAAAAACACTTGGAGAAAAATTAAATGTAATGTTGCCTTCTCAGCTTGAAAACTTGGAAGAAGTAAAAGAAGCTAATTTGATTAAAAACAAAATTGTGAGAGATGATGAATTTCAACTTTCCAAAGAAGAAGCTCGACGAGTAGTAAATGTTTTTGCTCAAGCTTTGAAATTTTTTGAAGCTATTGAAGAAGATCAAGAATATTTTAATAATGCCAAAGATTAATTATGTCAGATAAAATTAGATTTCCTTCTAATTTTCTTTGGGGAGTAGCTTATTCTTCACATCAGGTAGAGGGAAAAAATATTAATAATGATTGGTGGGAGTGGGAACAAAAAGGAAAAACAAAAGATAAATCAGGCGAAGCTTGTGATAGCTGGAATCGTTATCAAGAAGATCATCAATTAGCACAAGATCTTGGTTGTGGTGGTTTTCGTCTTTCTTTGGAATGGTCGCGAATTGAACCTAGAGAAAAAAATTTTTCTTCTAAAGCAATTAAACACTATAGGGAAGTTTTAGAAGATATAAAAAAAAGAGGCATGAAAAGAGTGGTTACTCTTTGGCATTGGTCTTTGCCAATTTGGTTAGTTAAAAAATATAGTGGTTGGCAGAGGAGAGAAATAGCATTTCTTTTTGAAAATTATTGTCAAAAAGTATTAGATGAATTAGGTGATGAGATTGATATATTTATTACCATGAATGAGCCAATGGTTCCTTTAAATAATGGCTATCTTACTGCTAAATTTCCTCCTGGTAAAAAAAATCCTTTACTTTATTGGCAAGCTCGGAAGAACATGATTTTAGCTCATCAAAAATGTTATCAATTGATAAAAAAAAGACGAAATGAGTTACCAGTTGGAATAACAACTCTTTATGTTTTTTTTGAGCCACAATCAATTTGGTGGAAATGGTTAGTAAAAAAAATTGAAAACTGGTATAACCACTCTATTTTAGAAAAGATCAGAAATCAACAAGATTTTGTGGGAATTGATTATTATTTTCATAGCAGGATTGGTTTTAAATTTTCTTCCCCTTTTTTTATTTGCAATGAAAATAAGAAGGTTTCTGATTTGGGTTGGGAAATTTTTCCTCAAGGAATTTATGAAGTTGCTAAAGATGCATGGAAAAGATATCAGAAACCGATTTATATTTTTGAAAATGGCTTAGCTGATAAAGAGGATAAATATCGCTCAAAATTTATTCAAGATCATTTGATTTGGCTTGGCAAAGCTATTCAAGAAGGAATAAAAATAAAAGGCTATTTTCACTGGTCATTGATTGATAATTTTGAATGGACACAAGGTTTTGAACCGTGTTTTGGTCTTTGTGAAATGGATTATTCAACCATGAAACGCAAACCACGACCAAGTTATTTCTATTACCAAGAAATAATTAAAAATAATGGAATTTTAAAATAAAAAGTAGATCTTATATTTTTAAAATTTATCAATGGAGTTTATATAATTAGCAGAAATTTTTTAAAGAGTAAGATCAAAAATAAAAAAAGAGGCAATGAATGCATTTTTTTTAGCTGTTTTGGGTTATTTTCTTTTGGGAATAGAAGCGGTAATTAGTAAATTTTTATTAACAGGGAAAATAAAAAGTTGGCAGACGTATTCTTTTTATGTAGGAATGCTTTCTTTTTTTGCTTTCTTTTTTGCTCCTTTTGGATTAAAATGGTTTGGCTGGCAGAAATTTGTAGTTTCTTTTTTTGCTGGATTTCTTTTTTTATTAGCCGTCGCTACTCTTTATCGCTCTTTAAAGAGAGAAGAAGCTTCTCGAGTTTTTGTTGTTTTTGGAGCCACTAGTATTGTGGCTACTTTTTTGATTGAAAAAGTTATCAGTCAAGAAAATTTTTCCTTAGATGAATTTTTGGGAGTTATCTTGTTGATAAGCGGCAGCTTTTTGATTTCCTTTAAGGTATCAAAACAAGTTTTTTTTGATAAACTTAAAGAAACTATTTTAGGAGGAATTTTAATGGCTTTTGCACTTATTTTTCTCCAGTATTCTTATCAAGAGCAAAATTTCATAACTGGTTATGTGATTAGTCGTGCTGGGATTGTTTTTACTACAACTATTTTTTTCCTTAATTCTAATTTTAGGCAGGAAATCAAAAAAAAATTTTTTCAAAAAAAGAGCAATAAAAATAAAATTAGAAAGAAAAATCTAAAATATTTTTTAGCAGTGACTTTTAGTAAAGTTTTAGCAGGAGGAGGAACCTTACTGATTCACTTAGCAATAAATTTTTCTTCAAGAGTTTCAGTTATAAACGCTTTAACTTCTTTGCAATATGCTACCACTTTCATTTTGGCTACTTTTTTATCTATTAGATTTCCAAAAATTTTTCAAGAAAAATTTAACAAAAAAGAAATAACCTTAAAAACTCTAGGGGTGAGTTTGGTTTCCTTGGGAATTATTTTGGTTAATTAAAAATCTAATCAAATTAAAATGTATTTATTAATTAAGAAATTTTTGAAACTTATTTTAAAATTAATTTTCGCAGTACTAATTTGGGTGGGGATAGCTTTAGTTATTTTTAATTGGCCGGTTAAAGATAAAAATAGCAAAATGGAGTTTCATATTTCTTTTTCTGATATTTACGCAGAAAGTTTAGGATTGGACTGGAGAAAAGCTTATCAGGAAATTCTTGATGAACTTAAACCTCAAAAAATAAGAATAGCCGCTTACTGGAATCAAATTGAAAAAAGTCCAGGCCAATATGATTTTTCTAGGGTTGATTGGCAAATCGAAGAGGCTCAAAAAAGGAATGTAAAAGTTATTTTAGCCTTTGGATTAAAAGCTCCTCGTTGGCCGGAGTGTTTTATTCCTCAGTTTTATGAGAAAAATAAAGTATTAAGAGAGGAAGCTCTTTTGGAATATGAAAAAATATTGGTGGAAAGATATAAAGATAAAGATAATATTATTATGTGGCAAGTTGAAAATGAGCCTTTTTTACCTTTTTTTGGGGATTGTCCAGAAGGTGCAGTTGATAAAGAATTGGTTGATAAGGAAATTATGTTAGTAAAAAGTATTGATGATTCTCGTCCAATTATATTGACAGATAGTGGGGAGCTAAGTTTGTGGTATCAGGTAGCAAAAAGAGGAGATATCTTTGGCACTACTCTTTATCGGATTATTTACAAAGAGCCTTTTGGTTATCTAAAATATCCTTTAGGTCCAAACTTTTTTCGAATAAAAGGCTTTTTTATTAAATTTTTTGCTAAACAGAACAATATAATTATTATTGAATTACAAGCTGAACCTTGGGCAGCCGGTTGGATTCCTCATCTTTCAGTGGAAGAACAGTATAAATCAATGAATCCGGAAAAATTTAATCAAATTATTGATTATGCTCAAAAAACTAAATTTAAAGAAAGTTATCTTTGGGGAGTAGAATGGTGGTATTGGTTAAAGGAAACTAAAAATAATTCTCAAATGTGGAATGAAGCAAAAAAATTATTTATTCTAAAAACAAGTAATTAATTTTTCAAAAATTTTTTCTCAAAATGATTTTTAAATATATAAAAAGGCCTTCCAAGTGAAAGGCCTTTGCAAAGGGGTGCTCAGCTTTTGGTTTTGTTTTTCAGCTTTTAGCCATTGGAAGAATCAAAGGAATTATCAGTTTTGCTTTCCATTATTTTTTGATAATAGATATTAACATCGCTGATCCATTTTCTAACGCTTTCCATGGAGTGTTGCTCACAGGAAGATCCACATTTCCAAATTACCATTTCAGAGGGAGTATTAATATCTGTTTTTACTAATTCTTTAATTCTTTTGGCTACGGTATAGACTGCATCCTCAGGACTATCAAAACATGTGTGCCCATCAGTTCCCATGCGTGGTCTTATTCCGCGGTAGCCCCAATAATTAAAACAATCTTGACCATTTAAAATTGGCACACGTCGGCCAAAGTTACTTTCTTTTTTGGCAATTCCTACTAAAAAAGCAGCCACTTTTCGATCTTGTTTAGCAATTAAAGGAGCCATTTTTTCCATAGGACTATTAGCAACAATTGTTCGAATTTCTTTTTCAAGTTCTTCTTGTTGAAGTTGATTAAAAGCCAAAAGTATTTTTAAGATAAAATCATCAAAATTTTCTTCAAATTCTGTATTTTTGACAGAAGTTCTTTCTCCCAAGACTTTAACTTGGTTTTGAATGATTGTTTTCATGGATTGATTTTGATTGTTTTCCAAAGGGATTATTATTTGGGAATTGAATTGTTGAGTATAAAAGTAGGAAAGGCCAAAAACAATTAAAAAGACTCCTAAAATAGTTGTTTGAAAAAAATAACTTTTAATAAAAGAGTTTTTTAAACTGAAACTCCAAAAATTAGAGAAAGAAAAATCATTTTGAACAGGTTTTTTTATTTTTTCCAAAAAAATTTCAGTTTTTTGAATAAAAGGAATTGCTTTTTTAGGTTTTTTTTCGAAAGAAAAAGCAGCAAAATTATATTGTGAGTTGATTTTATTTTTAAAAACATATTCTGGTTGAATATCTTCTGTTAAATTAACTTTTTTGACTGCAAGGCTAGTCCAACAACCGGGCCGGATAGCAATTCGTTTATTTTTTGATATTAATTTACGATTGATTTTTTTGTCAAAAAAAATCCTTTTTTTTGAGCTAACAAAAAAAGTTTCTCCTTGGATAGAGTTTTTTATTTTTTTTATTTTTATTTTTGCATCGGAAAGGTTTTCAAAGAGAAACCTAAAATCAGGACGATTGTTGTTATCAACTATACAATAAAACTCCTTTTTTATTTTCATAATTTATTTTAGCAGATTTTGGCTGAAAAAATGAACACAAAGAAAAAGTTACTGATTTTTGTTAAAAACGAAAAAATTTTTAATAACAGAAATTATTAAACTATCGAAGTTGAGAGAAAATATTCTACTTATTTTATTATATTCTATTAGAAAGAACGCAAAAGTCAAATTTTAGTTAATTTTTTAAGGAAATTATTTTTTGATAGTTAATAGAAACATCTTTTATCCAATTTGACTTACTTTCAGAAGAATGAGTTTGACAAGCTGATCCACATTTCCAAATGATCATTTTTGCTGGAGTATCTAATCCTTGATTGATTAGATTTTCGATCCTTTTACTTACTGTCTCAACTGCTTCCAAAGGAGAAACAAAACAACTATAACCTCCAACAACGGGATTAATATTTCCCTTATAACCCCAATAGTTATAACAATCCTGACCATTTTTGTGAGGGGCATTTTTCCCAAAACCGCTTTCTTTTAAAGCAATGCCAATCAGAAAGGCAACTATCTGTTGATTTTTTTGAGCAATAATTGGAGCCATTATTTCCATGGGTGTTCCAGCTAAAATTTCTTGAATCAAAAATTCTTTTTTAGTTAATTGTTTAGAAGATCTTAAGGAAAGAGAACAGAAAGGTGTTTCTTTTTGAAAAGAAACCTTTTTGAAAATGGCTGTCTTTTGGAAAAATGTTTCTTGATCAAAAAAAGAAAGAGCTTTTGTAAATTTGCCTTGACAAGAAATAGACGGAGTTGAAAAAGTTTTTTGTTGAAAAATTAAACTAGCAGAAGAGTTTTTTTTGGAAATAAAAAAGAAATCATTTTCTGCTTTTGAATAAGGTTTCTCTTTTTCTTTTGGTTTTGAAAAAGATAAAGAAATGATGATGACCAAAGCTCCACTTATTAATCCAATTAATAAGCTCCAAAACCTTAAGTTTTTTAAAAATCTTTTATTTTTATTGATTGATTTTTTATTTGAAAAAGAAGAATTGTTTTTGAATGATTTTTTTTGGGGAATTTTTCTCATTTAAACTGATTAAAATTTATCCCCCTTGAAATTCCTAGAACGGTTTTCCAGCTGAATTATTCTTAGAAAATAAAGCAGGACTTTTCTTTAGCAACAGTCGCTATTTTATAATTGCTTTTATAATCTTGTCAAGTTCTGAAAACTATGCTAGACTTTTCTTTGTAAAAATATTTGAAAAAGAAGGAAAAGAAGCAATTGCCGCCATCGTCTAGTGGTTAGGACATCAGGTTTTCATCCTGAAAACCGGGGTTCGATTCCCCGTGGCGGTACCAATAAATTATCAATTTTGCAAACGTTATTTTAGTTATATTCGTTATATAGATTCTAATTAAAGCTTTAGCACTTCTTTTTTTATATAAAATATATAAAAATTCTTTAGAAAATATTTTTTGAAATTTTATAAAAAATTTTTATTGTAGACTTTATAAATTTGTCTTTTTGTCTTTTCTAATGTTTTTGGAACTTATCAATTGTATACAAATTTTTTCTATTTTAATCTTTTTTATTTTTTTTAATTTTTTT
>FWPV01002972.1_pt1 | contig 14552 bp, 8 predicted proteins | sample 2228371 | NCBI WGS metagenome assembly FWPV01 (sample SAMEA103939776, study PRJEB20133) | metagenome
TTCTGCTCTGGCAAGATCAATCCTGGAAATCCTCAGCTCGCCAGAAAAGTACCGGGGCAATCCGGTGGAAATTGCCCGCCGATTCTCGCCGGATGCCATCGCAGCAGAATATGAAAAACTGTTTACCTGCCTGCTTCAAGAGAAACGTGGGGGCAGATCAGACGAGCAGGTCGCAGGTTGAGGCGCCAGGACATTGGCGCCAATCTTGAGAGAGGGTTAGGCAGATCATTCGATGCGCGCTTCTGATCCCGCAGAAAAGAAGGATTTTCTCCGGTTGCACCTGCGCGATTTGCCATATTTTCGCGCCCTGGTGCGCTCGGTCGAGGCGGAGTTCTTTCAGGAACTTGACCTGCCTTCCCCGCAATTAGATATCGGCTGTGGGGATGGACATTTTGCCTCCCTGACTTTCGACCAGGCGGTTGATGTCGGAGTGGACCCGTGGGGCGGTCCGATCCGCGAAGCCTCCCGGCGCAACTGTTACCGCTGGCTGGTTCAGGCGGATGCGGGGAGGCTGCCATTCCCGGACGGTTATTTTGCCAGCGCTTTCAGCAATTCGGTGCTGGAGCATATCCCTCATGTACAAACTGTGTTGGCGGAGACGGCGCGGGTGCTCAAACCGGGCGCCCCTTTGGTGTTCTCCGTCCCTAACCCGGATTACTTCAGCGAGCTTTCGATCTCGGGCTTTCTCGACCGCTGCGGATTGCGCAAGATGGGGGATGCCTATCGTGAATGGTTTCGGCGCATTTCGCGGGTGCACCATGCTCAACCGCCCGAAGTCTGGCAGAGCTGGCTGGAGGTTGCCGGTTTTTCCCTGGAGCGCTGGTGGCATTACTTTTCACCGCAGGCGATGCGCGTTCTGGAATGGGGTCACTATTTTGGCGCGCCAACCCTGCTCCCGCGCCTGTTGACCGGGCGCTGGATTCTGGCGCGAGGGAATTGGAATCTGTCATTGACCGAGCGGCTTGTGCGTCCGTATGCCATGGCAGTCTCTCATCCGCAAGGGACGTTCACGTTTTTTGTCGCCAGAAAGATTACCGATTGAGTGATCATCGTCGCTTATGCCCAACACATCTCATCCATTTGACGATACGTATTTCAAGCGGGCAGCTTATGCCAATGTCTCGTTTGGACGTTTCAGCCAGTATTGGTGGTCCAATCGTTACTATGCCGGCTTGGCGCGCCGTCACGGACCGCGACATGGGCGCGTCCTGGAAATCGGTTGTGGCATGGGGCATTTATTGGGGTGGCTGACCGATCGGTATCAGGTTTTTGGGGCGGATATCAATCCCTGGGCGTTGGAGCAGGCGCAACGGAATGTGCCTGAAGGGAATTTTCTATTACTCTCCGCTGAGGATTTAGGCGCGTTCCCAGCCGCCACTTTCCAGATCGTCATCGCCAAACATGTGGTCGAACATCTACCTCATCCCGAGATAGCTATAAGCGAGATGAGCCGCGTCCTGTCGCCTGGAGGGTTGCTGCTCCTGGCAACCCCTAACCTGGCTTCGCCCATGCGCTCTCTGAAAAAAGAGCGATGGATTGGCTACCAGGATCCTACCCATATCAACCTGCAGCCGCCGGATGTCTGGCTGGATTATCTTCGCCGTTATGACCTGAACCCCAGGAGGGTCTTTTCGGACGGTTTTTGGGATGCTCCCTACCTGCCCTGGATACCTACAAAATTGCAAAAGCTCCTTTTTGGCATGCCGGGGGGATTGCAGGCAATATTCGGATGGAGTATCATTCCCCTGCGCATGGGTGAAAGCATGATCGTTCTGGCAGAGAAGAAGTAAAAATGGAAGAACCAAGCGTCCTGGATTACCTCAAAGCCAAATTGATGCCCTGGCGCGGTCCAGCGCCGGAGATTCCCCGGATTGCCTCGCCCGAAACCGAGGCGACCCCCGAGGCTGAGCTATCCAGCTCACAACCGGCAGGGATTGAAGCGCCGCAAATTGTTCCAGCCATCCCGGCGATTGCTCCCGAGAGGGCTTCTACGGTCAAAGCTCAAACCTGGCTTTGGATCTCGGTGGGGTCGTTTTTGCTGGCGGTTATTGCCCAGGCATCGCTTGAGCCTGGACCGAATCGCACCTGGGTTTTGGGGGCAGTGCTGTACCTCATCTCCGCCGTGGGAGCTTTCGTGGCAGCCTGGCGGGGTGAGTGGACGCCTCACCCTTTACCCGAAAGTCAAGCCCGGCGCGACCCCCTGACAGTGCGGTATCTTGGCATCATTCTGGGGATACCCCTGGCGCTCCTGGCATTATGGTTCTTTAAGGATAATCTCTTCACCCGCTTGAATGTCATTCTCTGGCTTGCCTCCCTGATTGCCATCATCTGGGCTTTCTGGCTGCCCGACCCGCAAGGGCAATCCTGGATCAGGCGCCTGTACCGGGCAGTCTCGAAGCCGGAATGGACACTGTCTCTCACCCGTGGCACATTGCTTGGGCTGGCGGTCATCGCTTTGGTGTTGTTCTTTCGCCTTTACCGCTTGAACCAGACGCCGCCGGAGATGTTCAGCGATCACGCTGAAAAGCTGCTGGATGTGTGGGATGTGCTCCATGGGCAGACGCGCATCTTCTTCCCCCGCAATACCGGTCGCGAGGCGCTCCAGATGTATATGGCTGCCGCCACGATCTTACTCTTCAAAACCGGCTACAGCCACCTGACGCTTAAGATAGGGACTGTCCTGGCAGGTCTGATGACCCTGCCCTTCATCTACCTGTTGGGCAAGGAATTGGGCAGTAAGCGCATTGGCTTATTGGCGGTGGCATTTGCCGGGATTTCCTACTGGCATAATGTGATCTCGCGTGTGGGCTTGCGTTTTCCATTGTATCCATTGTTTGTCGCGCCGTCTCTGTACTACTTGCTGCGCGGCATCCGCACCTCCAACCGGAACGACTTTATCCTCTCCGGTGTGTTTCTTGGGATTGGCTTGCACGGTTACACGCCGATCCGAATCCTGCCCATCGTCATATTGATTGCAGTGGGCATCTATTTGCTACATGCGCAATCGCGAGGACTGCGAAAACAGACGGTCTGGGGGCTGCTTGTGCTGGCGGTGGTCGCTTTGATGGTTTTCCTGCCGCTGTTGCGTTATTCTCTGGATAACCCCGAGGCTTTCTCATACCGCTCCTTTTCCCGCCTGGGGAGTGTGGAGCGTCCCTTGCCCGGTCCGGCGGGGGAGATTTTCCTCAAAAACCTGTGGAAGGCGCTCACCATGTTCGCCTGGGACGACGGAGAAATCTGGGTCATCTCCGTCACCCACCGCCCGGCGTTGGATGTAATTTCTGCAGCCCTGTTTTACCTGGGCGTGGTGCTGGTGCTGGTGCGCTACATCCGCCGGCGGCATTGGTTGGATTTGTTCCTGCTGCTCTCCATCCCTTTGTTGATGCTCCCATCCATCCTCTCGCTGGCGTTCCCGGGTGAGAATCCCGCCCTGAATCGCTTGGCTGGCGCAATCGTGCCTGTATTCTTAATTGTCGCCGTTGCCCTGGATGGATTGATGACCGTCTTCCAGAATCGTCTCAGCCCAGCCTGGGGTGCAAAAGTCGCCTGGGGCTTGGCGCTGGGTTGTCTGGCGCTGGCATCTTTGCAAAACTACAGCCTGGTCTTTGGTGAATACCAGCGTGTGTTCGAGATGTCGTCCTGGAACACCTCCGAGATGGGACAGGTGATCAAGTCTTTTACCACCAGTGTGGGATCGCCCGATACCGCCTGGGTGGTGGCTTTTCCACACTGGGTGGATACCCGCCTGGTGGGGATGAATGCCGGCTATCCACTCAAAGATTACGCCATTTGGTCTGACCAGCTTGCTGAGACGCTTTCTGACCCTCGCGCCAAGTTGTTTCTGGTGAAACCGGAGGACGCGCAAGGCTTAAGCACGCTACAATCGCTTTATCCGCAAGGGGTCTTGCAGGAGTATACTTCACGGGTTGAGAATCACAACTTCTACATGTTTTTCGTGCCTCCCCAGCAGTAGGATAGATCTGGTATAGCGCTGAAGAAGGTTGATATACGTTGCTGAACATGGAAGAACCGGTTGCTTCGACGAAAAATAAGAAATCGCGGACGTTGATTTTTGACATCCTGCTGGTGTGGGTTCTGCTGGCGGGCGCCTATTTCCGCGCAGTGGGACTCAATTGGGGTGAGTATCAGTACTTGCATCCAGACGAGCGCTTTCTGGTATGGGTGGGATCGGATATCACGCCGATCAAGTGTCTTGATCCAGCTTATGGGATTCACGATTGCCCGCCAGATCAGAAAGCCTGGATGAGCATCTCAGAATATTTTGATACCGTCAATTCGACCATGAATCCGAATAATCGCGGTCATGGGTTCTACGTCTATGGCACATTGCCCATGTTCCTGACGCGCTATCTGGTTGAGTTGGTCTTTGGGCATTCGGGTTTTAACGAAATGACGGACATAGGCAGGCTGCTCTCCGCCTTGGCAGACCTGCTGACGGTCGCCCTGGTCTACCTCATTGCTGCCCGTTTGCATGATCGCCGTGTGGCGCTTTTATCCACCGCCTTCGCCTCAGCCGCGGTGCTGATGATTCAGCAGGCGCATTTCTTCACCATGGATACCTTCGTGAATTTCTTTATCTACCTGGCGATTTATTTTGCCGTGCGGGTGGGGATGCTGGATTGGCGCGTGGTGGATATCGAGCCGCAGATGGCTGAAGGAATCACTCTGGAAGATCGCCTGCCCGACTCGGGCGAGGTCCAAACATCTCCGCCGGTCACCAAACCGGGGGTAGATGCCTCCCGTTACCTCTCAATCCTTGCCAGGTTTGTGCGCCATCCCTTATTCTTATTGAATATCGGTTTTGGCGTGGCGTTGGGCTGCGCCGTGGCATCCAAGCTGAACGCCGCCCCGGTGGCTTTGCTCCTCCCCGCCGCGTTTACGCTCCAGCTGCTGAAAATTCCCGCCCAAGATCGTGAAAAACGCTTGCTGGAGATGGCGGGTTATATGCTGGTTGCCGCGCTGGTCAGCATCTTCGTTTTTCGGCTCGCCCAGCCTTACGCTTTCAGCGGACCGGGTTTCTTCGGCGTGAAACCCAATCAGGCGTGGGTGGAGCAAATCCGTGAGCAGCGCAACCAGGCGGGGGGAGATGTGGACTTCCCCCCTGCGATGCAGTGGGCGCGGCGTCCCATCTGGTTCTCCGGGCAAAATTTAGTCCTGTGGGGGCTGGGCTTGCCGCTGGGGATGCTTGCCTGGGCGGGCGTCCTCTGGGCGGGTTGGCGCATGCTGGCAGATAAAACCCCAGAACGGCAAGAAATTCAACGCCATGCCCTGCTCTGGGGCTGGACGGTATTGTATTTCATCTGGCAATCGTTGCAGTTCAACCCCACCATGCGCTATCAACTGCCGATATACCCCTCGCTGGCAATTTTCGCCGGTTGGGCGGTCTGCGCCTTATACGATCGCCGCCAAACTGCGTTGGGATTAAAGAGGCGGGGCTACGCCCTCCTGGCAGTTGTGGTTGGGGGCGCGGTTTTGCTGGGGACTTTTGCTTGGGCTTATGCCTTTACCCGCATCTACACCCGCCCGATCACCCGCATTGAAGCCTCGCGCTGGATTTACCAGAATATCCCCGGTCCAATTAACCTGCGCATCCAGACCGAGGGGGAGACTTACAATCAACCGCTTCCCTTCATCAATGGCTTCTTAATCCAACCCGGGCAACCCTATACGACGGAATTTAGCGCGCGCGCCAGCGGCGATCTGGAAGAGGTTGTCCTGCCTTATGCCCTCGATATTCAGGCTGGATCGGGCACAAAGACCCTTTCCTTGCGAGTGCAGTCGGTTGGCGACCCGCAGGCGTCAGCCGAGGGCAAGTACATCGGGGATTTTCAGCCGGCTTCTGACCCGCGCGGGCAGAGCATCACCTTGAGGCTGGATTCGCCTCTGCCGGTCATCGAGGGTCAGTCTTATCGCCTGACCCTGGGGATTGAGGCGGGTAACGGGAACATCACTCTAACCGGAGCGGCTCCTGCCAATGAGGGCGATTGGGATGACGGATTGCCCTTGCGCCTGGATGGTTATGACGGGTTCGGAGGGATCTATCCGCCCGGGCTTAATTTCAACATGTACCCAGATGACAATCAGGAGAAGCTGGATCGCTTCCTGGGTATCCTGGATCAAGCCGACTATATCCTCATCAGTTCGAACCGTCAGTGGGGCAGCCTGCCGCGCTTGCCGGAGCGCTTCCCGATGGTCACGGTTTACTATCGTAATCTGTTGGGTTGCCCGGCGGGCGAATCGATTCAAACCTGCTACACCATCGCCCAGCCCGGCATGTTCCAGGGCAACCTGGGTTTCGACCTGGTGAAAGTCTTCCAGTCTGATCCTGCCATTGGTCCTTTCAGGATTAACGACCAGTGGGCAGAGGAGGCGTTCACCGTCTATGATCATCCCAAGGTATTGATTTTCAAGAAGAATGATACCTATGACCCCCAAAAGGTTGCGGCGATATTGGGCGCAGTGGATCTCTCCAAAGTGGTGCATGTGACCCCCAAACGGGCAGGGTCCTACCCAGCGAACCTGCTGCTGCCCCTGCCGCGCTGGGAGGGACAGCAGGCTGGCGGGACCTGGTCTGAGCTGTTCAATACGCAGGCTTTGCAGAACCGCTATCCGTTCCTGGCGGTGCTCTTGTGGTATTTTGCTGTTGCCTTATTGGGCTGGGTGGTCTATCCGCTGCTGCGCCTGGGCTTTTCCGGTTTGCCCGATCGTGGCTATCCTCTGGCGCGCATTGCGGGTATGCTCTTACTTTCATATCAGGTCTGGCTGGCGGGTTCGGCGGGAATTGCTTTTAACCGCATGACCATCAGCCTGGCTTTCCTGCTGCTCTTGATCATCAGCCTGCTGGCAGTCTATAACCAGCGCGCAGAGATGCGCCTGGAGTTGCGTGAGCGAGGCAGGTATTTTCTCTCGGTGGAGTTAATTTTCCTGGCGTTCTTCGTTCTGGACTTGCTCATCCGCCTGGGCAACCCCGATTTGTGGCACCCCTGGAAGGGCGGCGAGAAGCCCATGGATTTTGCCTATTTCAACGCCATTCTGAAAAGCACCACCTTCCCACCCTATGATCCCTGGTATGCAGGCGGCTATCTCAATTACTATTACTATGGCTTCGTCATGGTGGGGGTGTTGGTGAAATGGTTGGGGATTGTCCCTGCCGTTGCCTATAATCTGATTCTGCCCACGCTGTTCGCTTTGATCGCGGTGGGAGCGTTCTCGTTGGCGTGGAATCTCGCCTCGGCGGTCTTCAGCCGGAATGGGCGTTTTTCCTTCTTCAGCCGGGCTTTCTGTGTGGGTCTGGCAGGCGCGGTCGGTATGGCGCTCATGGGCAATCTGGGTATCCCCAAGATGATTTACCAGGGCTACCAGCGCCTGGCTGCTCCGGGTGGGGTGATTGAAGACGCTGGCTTGTTCACCCGCCTGATGTGGGCATTTCAGGGTTTTGTGCGCGCCCTGGGAGGCGCCTCATTGCCGTACAGCATCGGAGATTGGTACTGGTTGCCCAGTCGAGCCATCCCTGCTCCGGGTGATGTGGAACCCATCACCGAGTTTCCCTTCTTCACCGTGCTGTATGCCGACCTGCACGCCCATCTGCTCGCCCTGCCCATCACATTGCTGGCATTGTCCTTTGCGCTGGCGGTGGTTTTGGGAATGGGTCGTTGGAAGGGTTTCTTTGGCGCGGCGACAGGCTTTCTTCTTGGCGGGCTGGCGATCGGCGCGCTGCGTCCAACCAACACCTGGGATTACTACACCTATCTCGCTTTGGGCTGTGTGGCGGTTGCTTACAGTATCGCAAGATACTATCAACCCCGAGGCAGGGGCGATGGTAAAACCATCCCTGTTTTCGACAACTTACCCCCTCTCAGCCAGCGCTTGCTGGCAACCGCCGGGGGCATCATACTGCTGGTGTTTATTTCGGTTGTGCTCTTCAAACCCTTCTCAGACTGGTATGCCCTGGGGTACAACAAGGTGGATTTGTGGAGATATAGCCACACCACACTGACCGCTTATCTGGTGCATTGGGGCGTGTTCTTGTTTTTGATCGTCAGTTGGATGACCTGGGAGACGCGCGATTGGCTGGCATCCACACCCCTCTCATCGCTGAGAAAACTGGAACCTTATAAACTGCTCATTCAATTTGCGCTGATTGTGCTTTTGCTTTTGGTGGTGGTGTTGCTTCTGCTCAAAGTAGGCATTGCCTGGTTTGTACTTCCGCTGGCAGCCTGGGCGGGAGTGTTGCTGCTGCGACCTGGGATTTCCGACGCCAGACGTTTTGTGCTATTCCTGGTAGGCACGGGGTTGGTGCTGACCTTGATGGTGGAGGTCATTGTCCTGCGCGGTGATATCGGCAGGATGAACACGGTCTTCAAGTTTTATCTGCAAGTTTGGACGCTGTTCGCCATCAGCGCGGCAGCCTCCCTGGGCTGGCTGATACCGGCGTTACCGGTCTGGCGAGCGGGTTGGCGGGCAGTCTGGCAGGTTGCCCTGGTGGCGCTGGTGGCTTCAGCCGCCTTGTATCCCTTGATGGCAACCATGGCGAAGGTCCAGGATCGTATGACCAGCCTTGCGCCTCATACCCTGGATGGGATGGCGTTTATGCGCTATGCGGAGTACGCCGACGAATGGGGGGTGATGGACTTGAGCCAGGATTACCGCGCCATCCGCTGGATGCAGGAAAACGTCAAAGGCTCGCCGGTGATTGTTGAAGCCAACCTGCGTAATCTCTACCGCTGGGGATCGCGCTTTTCGATTTATACCGGCTTGCCCGGCGTGGTCGGTTGGGAATGGCACCAGCAGCAGCAACGCGCCGTCCTGCCGGGAAACTGGGTGAGCGACCGCATCGCCGAAGTAGATAACTTCTACCGGACCACCGACCTGCAACAAGTGGTGGATTTCTTGCGCAGGTACAACGTGCGCTTCATCATTCTGGGGCAGCAAGAGCGCGGTCATTATGCGGGCGAGGGCTTGAATAAGTTTGAGCTCGCCAATGGGATGCTCTGGAAAGAGGTTTATCGGGATGGCGAGACTGTCATCTACGAAGTGCCTGAACAATAGGTGAACAGGTTCCGAAGATGCTTTACGCCTTTCTCTGGTATTTGCTCATCAGCCTGCTGGGATGGCTGGTTTTCCCCCTCATCTATCGTCTGATGCCTGGGCTGGCTGATCGCGGCTTTGCCTTGAGCCGCGCCTTTGGCTGGTTGCTGTGGGGCTACCTGTTCTGGTTGCTGGCTACGTTGGGTTTTTTGCGTAACGAGGCGGGAGGTCTGCTTTTGCCGTTGCTCTTGCTGATTGCGCTGAGTTACATTTCCTTGCGAAACAGCGGGAAACAGATTTCAGCCTGGTTGCGGGGTCACACCCGACTGGTGTTGATGGTAGAGTCGCTTTTCCTGCTTTCTTTTGGGTTGATGGCGTTGGTGCGCGCCGCCAACCCGGAGATATTGGGTACTGAGAAGCCGATGGAACTGGCGTTTATCAACGCTATTTTGAATTCGCCCACCTTCCCGCCGCATGACCCCTGGTTATCAGGTTATGCTATTTCGTATTATTATTTCGGCTACGTGCTGGTTGCCATGCTGGCAAAGCTCTCTGGAACGCCAGGGGGGATTGCCTTCAACCTGGGTGTTACCTCGGTCTTTGCGCTGAGCGCTATCGGCATTTACGGGGTTATCTATAACCTGTTGGCAGCCTACCGCAGACAGCCTGTGGTGGTTGAGGCGCGAGGGAGCCTCAGTCTGCCCTTGCTTGGACCGGTGTTCCTCTTACTTGTTGGAAACCTGGAAGGCTTTTTACATGTCCTGCATTCACGGGGCTTGTTCTGGCGGATGAACGCCGCCGGCGAGCCCGTCTCCACTTTCTGGAAATGGCTGGACATTCTGGACCTCAACCAACCGCCCGCGCAACCTTATTCCTGGATTCCCTCGGGTTGGTGGTGGTGGTGGCGCGCCTCGCGCGTTTTGCAAGATTACGACTTCGCCGGCAAGACGCGTGAAATCATTGACGAATTCCCGGTTTTCTCCTATTTACTCGCCGACCTGCACCCCCATGTGCTGGCGATGCCCTTTGCCTTTCTGGCGATGGGTTTCGTGCTGAACCTCATACTTGGAGGCGCAGAGGGTCAAATCAACTGGTTGCAACAAAAGGTAAGCAATCGCAGCCTGGCATGGGTTGGGTTGTTATCCCTGGCATTTGGCATCCTTTCCTTATGGATGGGTTTGCTTGGGCAGACCCTGCGGTTCAGTTTGTTGGGGCTTATGGGCATTTTAGTTGGCGGTTCCCTGCTCATCATCATCTGGCAGTCCATCAGCCAGTTTGGGTCAGGGATATTCGGGAAAGAGGATACAGGCGCGAGGCAAATAGGCTTTCCCATCGCGATCAACCCTCTCTATTTTCTGGTCACAGCGCTGGTGCTGGGAGCGCTGGGCTTTTTGAACCTTTGGGATTTCCCCTTCTATGTGGGGCTATTTTCCGTCAGCTACGGCGTGTTCCGTTACCTTAAGTATCGCTCGGATCAAAACTCACCGGATCGTGCTGCTGATGAGCAGAAAAGTTATCCCCTTGCGCTCTTCCTGAGGGATGTCATCTGGGTTGGGCTGATTTTGGGTATTGTCAGTTTTGTCTTATACCTGCTCTTTTATCTCAGCTTCTCTTCCCAGGCGGGTGGTGTGATTCCCAGCATGGTCTTCATCACCCGTGGCGCGCACCTGTGGGTGATGTTTGGGGTGCTGCTCTTGCCGATCGCCGTTTACCTGACATTTTTATGGGGGGAGTACGGCAGCGGCTCGAAATTGCGCAGGAGCTTGTTGATCGTGATCGCCTTTTCTCTCGCGGCATTGGGCTTGTCCATTATCCTGGCAGTGTTGATCGTGAGTCTGCCCGCCATTGGCGACATCTTCCTGGCAAATTTTGCTGCCCCAAATGGGGGCGCGTTGATTCGCGAAACCCTGATCCGCCGCCTGCTCAACCCCGGTGCATGGATCACCCTGGTTGCTTTGCTGACATTCACCCTGGCTTTGCTCCTGCCCGCTAGACAGAAAGGAAAGAATCCCGCTGCGAGTTGGCTGCTCCCATCGGAAGCGTTCACCTTGCTGTTAATCCTGTTTGGTGGATTGTTGGTATTCGGTCCCGAATTCTTTTACCTGCGCGATCAGTTCGGCTCGCGCATGAACACCATCTTCAAGTTCTATTATCAAGCCTGGTTGATGTGGGCGGTAGCGGCGGCTTTTGGGTCGGCTGTTTTGCTCAAAGTCTTATCGCCTCGTAGAAACTTAGCCTTCAGTATTGGCTTGGTCTTGCTGATTGGTATGGGCATGACCTATACCATCCTGGGGTTGTGGAATAAGACCGCTGGCTTTTCACCCCCTGGCGGGTGGACTCTTGACGGTACAGCTTATCTTGCCCAGCAGTCGCCGGACGAAATCGCTGTGGCTTTCAAACGCCCCTCCCGGCGTGGTGGCTGAGGCGATAGGGGGTAGCTACTCCGCTTATGCTCGAGTCTCGACTCTGAGCGGTAAGCCCACGGTGCTTGGCTGGCCCGGTCATGAAAGCCAGTGGCGAGGCGGCGCAAAAGAAATGGGCTCCCGCCAGCTGGATATTCAAACCCTCTTCTGCGCTCCAAATTGGGAGCAAGCTCAGAGGATTATCCAGCAGTACAATATTCGTTATATCTACATTGGATCACTGGAGAGGTCCACCTATACACCTCAAAGTTGCGGCACGGGTCTATCTGAAGCCAAGTTCACCCAAAATCTGATCCGCGCCTTCCAGCAGGGGAATGTCACCATCTATCAAACGCCTTAGCCCTTCGCGTTATAATACATACCAGTCATGCGACAATCCCACATAACCACTGAACAGGTTTTATGGATCCTGGTTGGGATACTGGCGCTGGGTATCCGCTTGCTCAACCTGGGAACCGAGGCGCTCTCCGACTCGGAGGCGAAACTGGCTCTCCAGGCGCTCAGCATTTTCCCTGGAACTGCTCATATTGATCCCTTCCCGCCTGGCTCGCAGGTCTCTTATCTGTCGCTAACCGGCTTCCTGTTCAGCTTGCTGGGCAGCAATAATTTTCTGGCGCGCTGCCTGCCGGCGCTGGCTGGAGGGCTTTTGTGTTTGGTCCCGTATCTCTTCCGCCATCGGCTGGGAAGCCGGGCAGCGCTGCTGATGGGTTTTGGTCTGGCGTTAGATCCCGGCATGGTGGCGGTTTCGCGCCTGGCTTCTGGTCCAATGCCAACCTTGAGCTTTGGGATGCTCGCCCTGGGTTTTCTGGCAAATGGCAGAATGGTTTTGGCGGGCATCCTGTTTGCTCTGGCGCTCCTTTCGGGTCCTGCTTTCGTGCAGGGTCTCTTGATTTTAGTTCTCACTCTTGCGATTGCCTGGCTGGCAGAAAAGAGCGAATATCTTGCCCCAATGAGAGAGGGGGAATGTCCCGCAACCAGGATTTTCCCGTCGTTCTCTACCTGGAAGCCGGGTCTCCTATCGGCGGGAGTGACCCTTATCCTGGTTGGGACGTTGTTTGGTCGCTTCCCTCAGGGTATCGGTGCGTGGCTTGGATCGCTGCCGGAGTATCTGTCTGGTTGGGTGGCTGTTCCGGACATATCTTCAGGGAGGATGTTCCTGGCGTTGATTTTTTACCAGCCCATTGCGGTGATTTTCGGAGTCATCGCCTTGGTGCGTGGCTGGATTAAGCGTGAGCCGCTTGCCCAGAGGCTGTCTATCTGGTTTTTGGCAGCTTTGATCGTCGTCCTGATCTATCCAGCCCGTCAGGTGGGTGATCTGGTCTGGGCGTTGTTTCCCCTTTTGGGGCTGGCTTCCATCGAGCTATCCCGCTACTTTGAGATAGAAGACCAACAACGTCTTGTCGCGCTTGGGCAGGCGATCCTGATCTTTCTCCTGTGGGCGCTTTTCTGGCTGAACCTGGCTGGGATGAGCCAGCCGATACTCGACCAGCGCGCCTACACCCTGCGCCTGGGTGTTTTGCTGGGGATTTGTTTGCTGGCGGTTGTGACCACCCTCCTGCTCGGGTATGGGTGGTCCTGGCAGGCAGCCAGCCGGGGTTTGGTTTGGGGGGTTGTCGCTGCTTTGGGTTTGTACCAGTTTGCAGGGATATGGAATGCCTCTTTCACCCCCTCTGTTCAGCGTTACTCGATTTGGGGACCCATGCCGCAAGTGGGGCAGGCAGATTTATTCATGCAGACGATTGGTGAGCTATCTTCCCGCACGACCGGACGGTATGAATACATTGAAATCGCCTCTGCTGTGGATACGCCCTCGTTGCGCTGGCTCTTGCGGGGTTTTCCAAATGCCCGTTTCGTCCCTGCCGGGGCGGTTGCATTACCTGGTCAATCCCCGGCGATTGTCATCACTCTGGCAACCGATCAAGCGCCTTCCCTGTCCTCCTCATATCGAGGTCAGGACTTTATCTGGTGGCGTTATCCCGGTTGGGAGGGTGCAATACCGCCCGGTTTGCCCCTTTTTACAGCATATCGTCAGTTTCCCGCCCGGGGTGAACAGGTGATCCTGTGGGCGCGCAGCGACCTATTCCCGGTGAGCGCGCAGTCGCAGGCGGAACAACCTTCCTTCCCGCCCCAGGTCGAGTTTCCGGTTGAGGCAGAAGCGCCTTAAGTCCAGCGCCTACTGATGCTGTTTTCGCTGAGCTATCATGACATGGGTAAATTACCGGATATCATCGCCATTGATGGACCATCTGCTTCGGGAAAATCAACATTGGCAAAAAGGATAGCCGATGAGTTGGGTTATCTTTATTTTGACACGGGCGTGATGTATCGCGCCATTACCTGGATGGCTCAGCAATGCGGCATTGACCCTGGCGACGAAGCTGCAATCACCCGGCTGGCTGAAGAAACGGTGATTGATGTGCGCCCGGCATCGGTGGACGATGGTCGCAGTTATGATGTCTGGGTGGATGACCAGGATATCACCTGGGCGATTCGTCAGCCGGAAGTTGAAGCCAGCGTTTCGATTGTCTCGGCGTATGCGGGTGTGCGCCAGGCGCTGACCAGGCAGCAGCGTCGGATAGGCATGCGCGGCAAGGTGGTGATGGTCGGACGCGATATTGGGACGGTGGTTCTGCCCGAGGCAGATTTGAAGATCTACCTGGACGCCTCTGCAGAGGAGCGCGCTCGCCGGCGTTATCTGGAGCTGGTGCAACGCGGACAGTCGGTTTCTTATGACGATATTCTCGCTTCGATGAAAATGCGTGACCAGATTGACTCGACCCGCCAGATTGCTCCCCTGCGCCCGGCGGCGGACGCGGTCATCCTTGACTCGGATGGGCTGAGCATCGAGCAGGTGGTTGATTTTGTTCGGCAGGTCATCGCCGAGAGTTCCAGGGAGGGCGAATAACTGCGCAGGTCATGAGCGCTGATTATCAGGTGCCTTTTCGCGTCCGTTTGTTTCGCACGCTATTTCGCCCGGTTTTTCGCGGCTTATTCCACATCTTGAGCCGGGTAGAGATCAGCGGGCTTGAGAATGTGCCCAAAGATGGCGCTTATTTGATCGCCATCAATCACGTCTCTTTG
>FWPV01011023.1_pt1 | contig 14551 bp, 11 predicted proteins | sample 2228371 | NCBI WGS metagenome assembly FWPV01 (sample SAMEA103939776, study PRJEB20133) | metagenome
ATGGAGTTGAGGCGGTTGCTTCGATAGGCTTTGCACTCAGCAACCGGTGGGGTTAGAATTAGAATGGAGTTGAGGCGGTTGCTTCGATAAGCTTTGCTACTCAGCAACCGGTGGGGTTAGAATTAGAATGGAGTTGAGACGGTTGCTTCGATAGGCTTTGCTACTCAGCAACCAGTTGAAAACGAATTGTGATGGAATTGAGGCGGTTGCTTCGATAAGCTTTGCTACTCAGCAACCAGTTGAAAACGAATTGTGATGGAATTGAGGCGGTTGCTTCGATAAGCTTTGCTACTCAGCAACCGGTGGAGTTAGGAAAAAATTTTGAGATAGTTTAAAAAAAATAATTTTATTTTATTTATATAAGTAAAAGGAATATTATGGGTAAAGTAAAAAAAATAAATAATGTTATTGATTTTGATAAATCAAAAAAAGTTTTAATTGAAAAAAGAAAGTATGAAAGAGTCCTTTCTTTATTAAAAGGAATTGCTCCGAAAATAATAACAATAGGTATAATTGCAGCTGAAAATTTTAAAAATTATACTACAGAAAAGGGAACGAATAACCGATCAAGTAAAAATTTAAATGGGCTTCTAAGATGGGGGGCTTATGGTTATACAAAATTAACAGGGAGATACTGTGACGATACTGAAGATTATTTTTTAATCAGAAATATTCCTAAAGATGATTTGTTGAGAATTGGAAATATTTATAATCGCGATAGTGTAATTTTTGGTAAAAGAGTAAAAAAGGGAAAATATACCGGAATGAAATTTGAATTAGTGTTGTGTAAAAGTGGTAAAGTTTCAGGTTCATTCTCTGTCTTTATTGATTTAAATAATATTAAAGATTTTTATTTTGATAAGAAGGGCGCGGAGTTTTTTATACCATTCTTTGATGAAAAATATTGTGATTCGGAAGAGAATACTATTGAACGAATGACCCGAACGGCTGATGAAATTGATACTGTAAATTTAGCTGAAACGATAGATAAAATGAATTGTTTAACTAAACGATTGTTCAAGAAAGGCTATGTAGGTAAATATTATTATTTAAACAGAGGCAGAATTAAGTTATTACAAAAGCTAATTGATGATAATTGTTGATTTTTCCATTTAAATATTAATAGAATTATATCAACCAGATATTAAATTTCTTATATTTAAGATTGAAATCTGAATATGGGATTTTTTCATTCAAAAATATTTCTTGGGTATTGGGATTTGTGGAATTTTGTGAATTTAAGTTTTATTGTGCTGGTAGAAATTTATAATGGTTTAGATTTCATTATAGAAAAGGATATTTAAATTGAAAAAAAAAATAAGTATTTTTTAAACAAGATAAAATAATAAAAATAAAAATTATGATTAAGAAATTAACATTTTTTATTTTAGTCTTATATTCTTATTTAGGGTATTCTCAAATATATTTTAATACATCACCTTTTTGGGTTTCTACAGATGTGTCTAATTATTCGACGGGTTGCGGATGGGCGGATATTAATAAAGACGGATGGCTTGATCTTGTTGTTGCCAATGGGAACGATATGGCAAGGCAAAAAGTCGCTGTTTATATCAGTAATAGTGGGGTTTTGCCTACTACTCCTACCTGGGTTTCTAATGATATTGATTATCACGGTCATTTGAGTATCGGAGATGTTAATAATGATGGGTTTCCGGATGTTGCAGTTTCTGTTTATATTGGTCCGGGTGGATTTGGTCAAAGGGGTAAGGTTAAGATTTATATGAATAATAACGGTGTTTTAACTTCAAATCCTGCCTGGGTTTCAGCTGATACTGTTTATACTTTTAGTTGTGCTTTCGGAGACGCGGATAATGACGGAGATTTAGACCTTGCAGTTGCGTGTGGTGAATCTTACTATCTTAAATCCGAACAAATGAGAATTTATTATAATAATAACGGAACATTTGCTTCATTACCCGGCTGGAAATCTGCTTTAAGTTTTTATGCTATGGATGTTGCATGGGCTGATATTAATAAAGATGGAAAGCTTGATTTAATATTTTGTTGTGAGCGTGGTCCGAACAGAATGTTTTTAAATTATGGTGATTCTATTGCTACTGTGCATTCGTGGGTTTCAACTGATGCAAGCCAGTATGCAAATTCGCTTTTTGTTGATGATGTAAATGGTGATGGATGGCTGGATTTAGCTGTATCAGATAATAATCAACTTGGTGGCTCCGGTAAATTTAAAATATATTTGAATAATTCAGGTACTCTGGCTACTACTCCTTTTTGGTCTTCTTCTTTTTCTGGGTATGGTTCTGGTATTAATCTTGCAAGAGTTACAGCAAGTAATTATCCGCACTTAATTTGCGGTGGCTGGTGGACTGCATGCTGGATTTATGAAAATACAAATGGTACTTTTCAACTTACCCCTCAATGGACTTCTTCCACAAGCAGTGTTGTTGAAGCAATTGTTTGTGCTGATTATGATAATGATGGTATAGCAAGTAAGCTTGACCAGTTTACAAGTAATGGCACTAAAAAGTTATATTATCTTTCCCGTTATCCCGTTCATAAAATTCAAAAAGTTGTGTTTGGAACTGATTCTATTCCGCTTTCTCAGTATTGTTATGATTTGGAAAATGGATGGATTGTTTTGAAGAATCCTCCCGCTTCCGGTACTATAATTAAGATTTATTATTATGCATCTTATGATCTTGATTTTGCGGTTACAAACTGGGATAATAATAAGGGTAATTATTTATTTAAAAATTCAATTGTAGTTAATGTAAATAAAATTTCTGCTACCGCTTCTGAGAAATATGAGTTATATCAGAATTATCCAAATCCATTTAATCCCGAAACAAATATTAAATATATAATCCCTAAGGAATCTAATGTTCGCCTTGTATTATACGACCAGTTAGGAAAGGAAATAATTACGCTTGTAGATAAGGTTCAACCTGCAGGTGAATATTTAGTTGTGATTAATGCGAAAATGCTCGGTCTTGATTTGACAAGCGGGGTTTATTATTACTCTTTAATCGCAGGTGATTTTAAAGATTCGAAAAGATTGATTCTTGCAAAATAACGTTAATATAAAGTTATTAAGATAAAAATTATAAAGCCGTTTTTTCAGATAATTATTTCTCTGATGATTAATTTATTTATAGCGTTTTTCTAATTTATTAAATGAGTGAAAGAAAAAATATTTTGCTTGGTATTGATATCGGGGGAACATTAACAAAATTTGGTTTTGTTGATTTTGAGGGAAATATTTTGAAAAAATCTTTGATGACTACTTGTGAGTTCAATGATTTTGATGATTATATAAATTCACTTGTTAGTAAAGTAAATAGTGACTTACCTTATGATTATGAAATAATTTCCGTCGGTGTCGGAGCGCCAAACGCAAATTATTTTACGGGGTATATTGAGGAAGCGCCAAATTTAAAATGGAAGGGAAGGGTAAATATTAAGGATAAATTGCAGAACCTGATGGATAAACCTGTTTTCATAATTAATGATGCAAATGCGGGAGCAATCGGAGAGAAAACTTTCGGAGCAGCGAAATTTTATAATAATTTTATTTTTATTACTCTTGGGACTGGTCTTGGCTGTGGTATATATTGTGATGGTAATTTGCTTCTTGGTCAGACTGGTATTGCAGGAGAATTTGGTCATACGATAATTTTTAAAGATGGCAGGCAATGTAATTGCGGAAGGAAGGGTTGCCTTGAAACTTATGTATCTGCGACAGGTTTGAAGAGAACAGTTGTTGAGTTTTTAAGTAAAGGAATGGAAAGTGCGCTTAAAGATATTCCGGAAAATGAATTAACATCTAAGAAGGTTTTTGAGTATGCTTTAAAAGGAGATAAACTTGCAATAGAATCATTTGAGTTTACAGCTGAAATATTGGGTATTGCATTAGCAAATATAACTGCAATTTTAAATCCTGAAGCAATTTTCCTTTATGGTGGATTATCAAACGCAGGTGATTTAATTTTCAAACCAGTGAAATATTATTTTGATAAATATTTACTGAATGTGCTTAAAAACACTGTTGAAATACTTCCTTCTGGTTTACCACAGGATGATGCATCTATTTTGGGTGCATCAGCATTGTGTTTAAAGGAATTAAAAAAAATAAATTTATGAAAAAAATAATTTTTACTTTTGTTGTTATTCTGATTGCAACAGTTATTTTTATTTTTCTGAATACTAAAGGTTCGGAAGTAAATAATACATCAGTTTCGGGCAAGGAAAAGATTAAACTTCCTGACCCAAATACAACAGGTGGTATGCCACTTATGGACGCACTAAGAAATAGAAAGTCATCAAGGAAATTTAGTGATAAGATGTTATCAGACCAGATGTTATCGGATTTACTCTGGGCAGCATTCGGTATTAATCGTCCTGAAAGCGGACTGAGAACAGCACCAACTGCTAATAATACTCAGGCTATGGATATATATGTGATTATGCACAGCGGTACTTATATTTATAATGCAAAAGATAATTCCCTTGATTTAATAACAGATGAAGATTTAAGTGAATTTGCAGGCTCACAGGATTTTGTTAAAATTGCACCTGTGAATCTTGTTTATGTTGCTGATTATTCTAAAATGAAAAGCGGTTCAGAAAAAGAGATTTATTCCGGTGCTCATACTGGTTTTATCGGAGAAAATGTTTATTTGTTCTGTACTTCTGCAGGTTTAAATACAGTGATAAGAGCCTGGGTTGATAAAGAGGAACTTAAAAAAAGATTAAAACTTAAAGAAGAGCAACATATAATTTTAGCTCAAACTGTCGGATATCCCGAATAAAATTTTAATACAGAAATTTTCTTTCTACAGACATAGCTCTGGAAAGTAACTGATAGTAAAGTTTTATTGGTATATTAATAGCCCCGAGAATTTTAAATACTGATGTAATCATTTGTATATCAAACAATAAGTAATTATTTTTTATTAAAATTTCATATAGTTTTATAAAAGCAACTTTTGATGCATTGGGTTCTGTATGAAACATCGATTCTCCGAAAAAAGCACCTTTATATGCAACACCGTATAAACCACCGACAAGTTTATTACCTTTGTAAGTTTCTACACTGTGTGCATAACCTTTCTTGTGAAGTGTAATATATAATTTTTTTATTTTAGGAGTAATCCATGTATCAATTCGGTTGGAACAATTTTCAATTACTTCTTCAAACTTCGTATCAACTTTAACTTCAAAGAGATTTTTCTTTAATATCTGTTTTAAAGACCGCGGAATGTTTATCCCCTTAAAATCAGGCTCCAGTTTTATTATTCCTCTTGGATCTGTATAGTACCAACTGAGAGAACCATCTATCGGATTACCCATTGGGAAAATTCCTAAAGAATATCCTTCAAGAACTTTTTTATAAGTTATTTTATTAACAAAAGATACTTCAAAGTACATATTCAGAAATTATGTTTTCCGAAAAAATAGATTCAGTAGATACTCTGCTGCTTCAGTTGGTAATAATTCACCTTTTAAAATTTTTGATTTTACAGAGAGAATTTCTTTATTTACTAATTCGTTGGAATAAAAATTGTCCTTTAAATTTTCTTCAATTAAATCTGTTGTCCAGTCAAGCATTTGTTGTCTTCTGCGTTCTTCAAATATCCCTGTAGCTTTTGCTTTTTTCACAAATTCCTCTATTGTTGACCATAAGCTTTCGATACCTTCACCCGTTAATGCTGAGCATATATCTACTTTCGTTTGCCAGTTTTTTGTTGCGGAAGGTATGTGTTTTATTATTGTTGAAAATTCATTTTTTGTAAGTAAAGATTTTTCTCTGTTATCACCATCACATTTATTTACATATATTGCGTCCGCCAGTTCAATTACTCCTTTTTTTATCGCTTGCAGTTCATCACCTGCACCTGCTATAATTAATAGGAGAAAAAAATCTACCATTGTCCTTACTGCTGTTTCATTTTGCCCAACTCCAACAGTTTCTACAAGAATTATATCATAACCCGCTGCTTCACAAACTAAAATTGTTTCTCTTGATTTCCTTGCTACTCCACCTAAAGCGCCGGCAGATGGAGATGGCCTGATAAAACAATTTTTTTCTTTTGATAATCTCTTCATTCTTGTTTTATCACCGAGTATGCTTCCTCTGCTTATTATACTGCTGGGATCTATTGTGAGTACTGAGATTTTATGACCTTTTCTTATTAAATACATTCCAAGAGCTTCTATCAATGTACTTTTTCCCGCGCCGGGTAAACCTGTAATCCCAATTCGGATTGAATTGCCTGAATACGGTAAAAGTTTTTTTAATATTTCCCTTGCTTTTTGATGATGTGCAGGAGAATTGCTTTCAATAAATGTTATTGCTTTGGCAAGTAAGGTTCTATCATTTTTTAATACTCCCTGTATTATTTCATCTGCATTATAAGACTTTCTCTTTTTTAAATGTATCTCAGTATTTTCAGATGTGTTATTACTTTCTGCAGGAATTATTTTTGTTGCAAATTCTTTACCAGCATTATCAGGAACCCAATCAGGTTTTATCGTTTCTTTTGCCATTGTAAAATTAAAATAGGAATTTTATTTTCATTTGTCTATTCTATTTGATGTGATATGAAATTTTTTTAAGGAGGGGGTTGTTTTATATAGAAACAAAATGTAAATTAATTTGATAAATAAAAAATACTTATTTGCTTTTAAAATTATAATTAGTTATATTAGTATAAGTAAACCTCTAAAAATGAAAATCCTAAACTACATCGTCGTAGCCATCCTTCTAATAAGTAGTTACGCATTTTCACAATCTGCAGGTGACTACCGAACGAAAGGCAATGGCAACTGGTCCCAATATTCAATCGTATGGGAACAATACGACGGTAGTCAATGGATAGATGCATCTAATTACCCCGATAGAACTGCTGGGGTTATTACGGTAAATCATAATATATCAGTAGATATTAATTTAAATATTGATCAGACTACCGTATCAGGTGGTAAAACTCTTACAGTTAATTCCGGACGTACATTGACTGTATCAGGTTCTGGAAACCAATTAATTATAGATGGATACTTGGACTTAGAAGGAACCCTTTCATTAACAGGAGATTGTTTAGTTAATGGTACTTTATCAATGTTAGATGGAGGAGAATTACAATTAATGGATGGGGTCTTAAAATATGGTAGTAATGGCACTTTAAGATACTCAATATCTGAGGCGATTTTAGCTGGAGATGAATTTCCAGAAGAAGACGGACCCGCAAATTTAACAATGGATGCTTCTGCAAATATTACACTCCCTTTCAATCGCACAATACCGGGTACATTAACTATGATTAGTGGTTATATAATTATGTCTGGAAACTATACTCTAACTTTAGGTTCAAGTACTTCAAATTTAGGAACTTTATCTTATGATGATGGTAGAATCGTTGGTAATTTTGCAAGATGGTTTGCTGCAGAAACAGTTTCTAATGTGCATTTTCCGGTTGGTACAACTTCCCGATTCAGAGAAGTATATATTTCTTTTACTTCCGCTCCCACAAGTGGTGGTACATTAAGAATAAGAGCATATACAACTGACCCAAGTTATCTGAACGCTGGTCCCCTCAATGATGACGGATATAGTGTTGATTCCTATTCTCAGGAAGCATGGTGGCAATTAACTGCAGGTAATGGTTTGGAAGGTGGAACATATAATATTAGTTTGCTTGCAAGAAGTATTACAGGTGTTTCTTCCACTAACTATACTTTGTTAAGAGTATTAAAAAGGACGAATAGTTCTTCAGAGTGGGTAATGGAGGGAACTCATCAAGATGCGGAGGGCAGTGCAACAGCACCAAGGATAAAGAGAACTGGTTTAACTACTTTTTCTCAATTTGGAGTAGGTGGTAACATTGCAGATGGCAATCCACTTAATAGTCCATTACCTGTTAAACTATCATCTTTCAATGCTTATGTAAACCGAAATGATGTTACACTTCAATGGGTTACATCATCAGAAGAAAATAATTATGGATTTGAAGTCTTTAGAAGTGAATACGGCAAAGAGCATTGGAAATATATAGGGTTTGTAAAAGGCAGTGGTACGAAAAATACTCAAACCATTTACAGATACGAAGATAAAAATCTTAATAAAGGACAATATGAATATGCAATTAAACAGGTAGATTTCAATGGTAATTATGAGTATTTTTACTTGGAAGATTTTGTCAGTATTTCACCACCAGCTAAGATATTTATTTCGCAAAATTATCCAAATCCTTTTAACCCGGTAACCAAAATAGACTTCGAACTTTCACAAAGAGAATTTGTATCATTAGTCATTTATGATATTAGTGGGAGAGAAGTAAAAACTCTTGTTAATGAATACAAAGATAGTGGTTTTTATACTGTAGAGTTTAATGCCACCGCATTATCTTCCGGTATTTACTTTTATAGATTTAAAGCAGGTGATTATATTAAAACAATGCGAATGATTGTTCTAAAATAGTTGAAATCCGGAAGTTTAATTGTAATAAAAAAAGCAGGTATTCAAAACCTGCTTTTTTATTTTTTAATAATATTTTAGTGTAAGGATTTGTTTAGTATTTCCATTATTTTTAATGCGGCATCAGGAATTTTTGTCCCGGGACCAAAAATAGCAGAAGCACCATTTTTAAACAGGAAGTCATAATCCTGAGGAGGGATTACTCCACCACAAATAATTATTATATCTTCTCTATTTAATTTTTTCAATTCTTGTACAAGCGCTGGTAATAGCGTTTTATGGCCACCAGCAAGAGAACTCATACCAATAATGTGAACGTCATTCTCTACTGCCTGTTTTGCAGTTTCTTCCGGAGTTTGAAATAAGGGACCAATATCAACATCAAAGCCCATATCTGCATAAGCAGTAGCAACAACTTTAGCGCCACGGTCATGACCATCTTGTCCCATTTTAGCAATAAGAATTCTCGGCCTGCGGCCCTCTCTTTTTTCAAATTCATTCGTAAGTTTTCTTACTTGATTTATTTTGATTTCATCGCCAGCACTGTATTCGGTGCTGTAAATACCTGATATTGTTTTTGTCATTGTTTGATACCTTCCCCAAACTTTTTCTAATGCAAATGATATTTCTCCTAATGTGGCTCTCGCACGTGCTGCTTTTATCGAGAGTTCAAGCAAATTTCCTTCCCCTGTCTCTGCGCATTTCGTCAGTTCTTCAAGGCAACTTTTTACTTCATCTTCGTTTCTTCTGGATTTTATTTCTTTTATTCGTTTTATCTGTATTTCTCTTACTGCTGTATTATCTACTTCAAGAATTTCTATTGGCTTTTCTTTTTCAAGCGTATATTTATTTACACCAACTATTATTTCCTGTCCTGAATCAATTCTTGCCTGCCGTCTTGCAGCAGCTTCTTCTATTCTAAGTTTCGGAATACCTGATTCTATTGCTCTGGTCATCCCGCCTAAAGATTCGATTTCTTTTATATGTTCCCAACCTTTATTTATTAATTTATCTGTTAAATATTCAATAAGGTAAGAACCGCCCCACGGGTCAATTACTTTTGTGATATAGGTTTCTTCTTGTAAAAATAACTGAGTATTTCTTGCAATTCTTGCTGAAAAATCAGTTGGTAAAGAAATTGCTTCATCAAGAGAATTTGTGTGTAATGATTGTGTATGTCCTAAAATAGCAGAAAGTGCTTCTATACATGTTCTTATTATGTTATTATAAGGGTCTTGTTCAGTTAAACTCCAGCCTGATGTTTGAGAATGAGTTCTTAAAGCCATCGATTTAGGATTTTTGGGATTAAACATTTTTACAAGTTTAGCCCAAATAACTCTTGCTGCTCTCAATTTAGCGATTTCCATAAAATAGTTCATTCCTTCTGCCCAGAAAAATGATATCCTTGGTGCAAAGTCATCAACATTTAATCCAGCATTAATACCTACTCTTAAATATTCTAATCCATCTGATAGGGTATATGCCATTTCCAAATCTGCTGTTGCACCTGCTTCCTGCATATGATAGCCTGAAATACTTATACTGTTAAATTTAGGCATATAACGGGATGTGAATTTAAAAATATCCGCTATTATTCTCATAGAAGGTTCAGGGGGATAAATATAAGTATTCCTGACCATGTATTCCTTTAGAATATCATTTTGTATTGTGCCGGTTAATTGTTCCCATTTTACACCTTGTTCTTCCGCAGCTACTATATAAAAAGCCATAACAGGAAGGACTGCACCATTCATTGTCATCGAAACAGACATTTTATCTAATGGGATACCAGAGAAAAGTATTTTCATATCCTCGACAGAATCAACCGCAACCCCTGCTTTACCGACATCACTAATTACTCTTGGATGGTCTGAATCATACCCGCGATGAGTTGCTAAATCAAACGCAACTGAAAGCCCCATCTGACCAGCAGCTAAATTTCTTCTGTAAAACGCATTACTTTCTTCGGCTGTTGAAAAACCGGCATATTGTCTTATTGTCCATGGTTTCTGTACATACATAGTTGCATAAGGTCCTCTAAGGTATGGGGGAATACCCGAATAGAATTTTAAATGCTCACAGTGTTTTATGTCATCAAAATCGTAAACTGGTTTAACAGGTATTTGTTCCAAAGTATTCCAAATAAAATCATCAAAGCTTTTTCCTGTTTGTTTTTCAAAAATTTTTTCCCATTCCTTGAAAGGAACATTATCTGTTTTAAAATCTAAATCTATTTTAGAAAAGTCAGGTTTATTTATTTTATCCTTTGACATAATATTAATAAATCATAAAAATACTTTCAAATAATCCTTTTAATAATATTGTTTAAAGTTTCAAATGCATTAACTCCCAGATATATAAATTCATCTATTCCCAATTTTTTATAATGTTCGACCTGTTCTTCGGGATAGCCTGCAAGAACAAGGATTATTTTAATTTTATTTCTGCTTAATTCTGTTGTAATTTGAGGAACAAATTCTTTATATAATTCATCAGTAGAGCAAATAACGATTATTTCAGGAGAATTTTTTAACGCTTCTTTTATAGCTTCTTCTCCTGAGTTATATCCTTTTCCAATAATTACATTAAAACCACCAACTTCGAAAAACTCTCTTGAAAATTCTGCTCTTGCCTTGTATTCTTTAAGAGAGCCCATAGTAGCAAGAAAAACCACGGGTGCTTTTCCTCTCTTCAATTTTATTTCGTTGGTTACTTCTTTTAATACCTCGAATATTTCTGCTAATCTTTTTTGTTTTATTGTTTTAATTTTTAAAATTTCCTGAGAAGGTGATTTTATGAAATTGAAAATATCTTCTATTGTTAATTCTGTTATGAATTCCTTATCTATTTCTTTTAAAATGTTTTCCTTGTTTATTGTTGAAATTCTTTCTGAATTATTTTGTGATTCTTTGATTTTCTGTAAGTCTTTATATCTTTTTTGATATATATATTCGAAATCCTGATTGTTGCTTTCAAGTCTTTTTTCATTAGTATTTGAGTATTTGTTAACTCCTACAAGGATGTATTTTCTTTTAGCAAAATCATTAACTTTTAATTCATGTATCTTTTCAATTTCTTTTTGGATTATTTCATTTTTAAGTAAATGTAAAAACCCCCCTTTAGAAATTATTTCCTTAACATATTTATATGTGTTTTGTGCTATTTGATTTGTTAAATACTCTACAAAATAAGAACCACCTGCAGGATCTATTAACCTGTACAGATTTGCTTCGCTATTTAAAATAATTTGCACATTCCTTGCAATGTGTTGCGAAAATTCATCAGGTAATCTTATACTCTCATCAAATGGTGCTGTTTGAATACTGTTTGCACCACCTAAAACGGCAGAGAAAGTTTCTGTAATTGTTCTTAAGATATTAACATAAGGATCTAATATACTTTTATTATATGTAGAAGTAACAGATGTGATATGAATTTTTCTGGAATCTTCATTTCCCCCATAAGACGCGATAATCTTACTCCACAACATTCTTGCTGCTCTCAGCTTTGCGATTTCCATAAAATAAAAAGGACCAATCCCAAATGTGAAAGTAAAACTTCTTGCAATTTTATTAATATCAAGATTCCTCTCAAGTAAATTATTAATGTACTCAATAGCAGTTGCAAAACAATACGCTAATTCTTGAATTGTTGTCGCTCCTGAATTATGATAAGGAAGACCGCTAACATTAATTGTTTTGAAATTATCTGAATTATTAGAAATCCAATCTGTTAAAATAGCAAGTGAATCAAAAGTATTTTTTAAAGAATCAGGTAAGCTCCCATAAAGTACTAAATGTTCATAAGGGTCGGTATAAAGTCCACCTTTAATTTTATTAAAGTCAAGACCGTGTTTCTTTAAAAACGTATAGAATAGCATAAAAATTGGTAAGCCATTGAAACCTGTCTTAATATAAACTGGATATTTGTAGATATCAATATTTTTAAAAATATTATCAAAATCAGAATGATGGAAAATGGATAATCCGTTGTAATAATGTTCTTTTGTGTAATGCGATGGTGGATTAAGATTACTTATCGAGTACCAGTCAGGATATAAATAAATACAATTTTGGCCATATTTTAAATTATGTGAAAGAATATTATTAAAATCTTCCGGTAATGTATTATGTATGGATTGATGAATATTCCAATTTTCAATTAAATATCCGCTTATTCCGGTACCCCTGATAAAATCAGGATAACCAGGTTTTGATTTCAGTTGTTCAAGATTTTTTATGTCATCAATATCATAGATAGGTTTTAAATCAATACCCTCGTAAGTTTTTGTGACAAGTTTTTTATCAAAAGGAATTCCTTTTAATTCTACTTCAACAAACTTTTTCCATTCTTCATAGTTTAACTCTACAAAATCCTTTAATAATTGGATTTTTTCTGGTAGTTCTATCATAAAAAAATTTTTATAAATATGCTTATTTTAATATCAATATTAAATGTATATAGAATTTGGGATAAAAGAATTATTTATTCAAGTAAAGTAATATTAATCTGTATTAGTAAAATATTTTTGTGTATTTCAGATTTTAATTAGAATGATAAATAGAATTTAGAAATCAATGCTATGTTCCCGATATTCGGTACTCTATTAATTAAAAGTGGGCTTGATAAATTCTTTTCCGGATAAAAGTTAGTATATCTTAATTCAATTTCTCCCGATAAATATTCGAATGTTGGAAAAGTTAATCCTATCGCAAGTTTAAAACCAGTACACCACTTGGAATCGCTATAAGTTTTTATCAGATAGGTATATCTGTAATTGTAGTAATTATAATATGAATAATCATAATATTCCCTGACTCTGTCCATTTTTTCTTTTACATATAACCAACCAAAACCGGTAGATAAGTAAAGACCAAATATTCTGCTTAAAGGATAAATTTTTAAACTGATTATATATGGATTTGCAAACAGGAAAGAATCATCAAATTTGTCAATGTAATCTAAATTCCCAATCGTGCCCGTTTCATATTGCCTGTCAGGCCATCCGTGAAAATGCCATATAAAAGAAGTTTCGAATTCTAATGCAAGATGGTTACTTATATTCAATCCGGCACTTATATCGAAACCCAATGGACTTATTATATCTCTATTATCATCATAATATTCTCTATTGTAATAATAATAATCATCATCATAATTATATCTGCTGAAAAACCTCAAAGAATATGCTTTACCAAAATCACCACCAATATATGATTGTAAACCAGTTCCTATGCCAATGTAAAAAGAAGGATAATTATTGAACTGTGAATACAATGGAGTATAGGATAAAATTAAAAGAAGTAGAAAAATTATAAAAGTATTATTTTTGTTTTTCATATTAATTTAACTTTATATTAAAAATATATGTTCCTTATGAAGTATTCACATAATTATCTTTATTAGTACTCCAAGCAGTCCAAAGAATATAATTAAAAATATTGGTTTTATTTTTGTCAAACTCAAAATTAAAAAAGCTGATAATAAAAAACCAATAGTAAAATAATCATTAATTGAATCCATAGCAATAAAATATGCAGTTGATATTATTGCTCCTAAAGCACCTGCGTTTGCACCCTTAATTAATGCTTTGATATAGAAATAATTTCTGATTTTATAAATATATTTGGCTATAATTAAAACGAAAATTGTAGTAGGTAGAAAAATACTTATTGTCGCAACAATAGCACCTGGAATACCTGAGGTAATATAACCGATGAATGTGGATGTGATGACAACAGGACCCGGTGTAATTTGTCCTAATATAAGTCCGTCGAGAAATTCTTTTGATGTTAACCAATGAAAATTGTCAACAACTTCCTGTCTTAATACTCCTACTATTACAAATCCACTGCCATAGGTTAATGTACCTATTTTAATAAATAATAAAGCGAGTTTATCTAATGATGCATTTGTATAATTTTTAAACAAAAGAAATATCATTAGTAATGCGGGGAATAGTGATAATATTCTATTTTTATTGATTATAGTATAATATATTAGTGAAATGAACGCTGATGCAATTATTATATAGATTATCTGAACATTAAAGAAAATTGTTAAAAAGATTGAAGAAGAAAATAATATATATAAAAA
>FWPV01011024.1_pt1 | contig 14551 bp, 10 predicted proteins | sample 2228371 | NCBI WGS metagenome assembly FWPV01 (sample SAMEA103939776, study PRJEB20133) | metagenome
CTTGCGGAACGCCGGGATGCCTATCAGCAGCGCGGTGAGACGATCAGCGTGTATCAGCAGCTTGCGCGGGTAAAGGAGTACAAGGCGACCAACCCCTCTGCCAAGGGTATCCACAGTCATGTCTTGCAGACGGTTGTCGCCGACCTGGATCGCGCTTTTCAAGCCTTTTTCCGGCGTGTCAAGGCGAAACAGAAACCGGGGTATCCGCGCTTCAAAGGGCGCAATCGCTTTTCCAGCTTTGGCTTCAAAGAGTACGGGAACGGGTTCAAGGTGGATGGTCGGCGGCTGCGCCTGTCGGGGATCGGTCGGGTCGCCGTGCGCTGGCATCGCCCGCTGGAAGGAACGATCAAAACCGTGCGGATCGTTCGGAAAGCGGGGAAATGGTATGCGCGCTTCGTGTGCGCGACCGCCCCGTCGCCATTGCCGCCAACCGGACGAGCGGTCGGGATTGATGTTGGTGTCACCAGTCTGATCACCACAAGCGAGGGCGAGAAGGTAGCGCACCCTGGATGGTATCGTACCGAACAACGGCGCTTGCGCGTGGTGCAGCGTCGGGTCGCCCGCCGGAAGAAGGGCGGCAGGAACCGACGAAAGGCGGTGTTGGCGCTTCAGCGTCAGCATGAGCGGATCGCCAATCGCCGGAAGGATTTCTTGCATACGCTGGCACATCACCTGATCACACGCTACGACCGGATCGCGCTTGAAGACCTGCGCATCACGAATATGGTGCGCACCCCACACCTGGCAAAGCGCATCCTGGATGCCGGATGGGGCTACCTCGTTCACCACCTCACGCGCAAAGCGGCGGAGGCTGGCCGGGTGGTGCTGCTGGTAGACCCTCGGAACACGTCCAGGACCTGTAGCCGGTGCGGGCATGTCTTCGAGTCGCTTTCGCTATCGGATCGGTGGATTGATTGCGGCTGTGGCCTCAGTATTGATCGCGACCATAACGCCGCAGTGACCATCCTGAACCGGGCTGGACAAGTCCGTTGGGGCGTAAGCTCGCCAGTGGGCGGGCTGCCCCAAGAAGCCGCCGGGTTGTAACCCGTGCGGAGTGTCACCAAAGCAATCACGGCAACCTGCGCGATGCAACTGGTCGAGCAGGGCAAACTCGATCTCCACAGTCCGGCCAGTCAGTGGGTGCCGATGCTAAGCGAAGCGCAGGTGCTAGAGGGGTGGGATGAACAGGGTCAACCACGGCTGCGCCCGCCGCGGCAACCGGTGACCCTCCATTATTTGCTGACGCACACGGCAGGTTTTTCCTACGAGTTTTGGAATGCCGACATTCTCAGATACCAGCAGGTGATGGGAATTCCGGGTGCGGCCAGTTGCGAGCGACGCGCTCTTGCCACGCCGATGTTGTTCGACCCCGGTGAGCGTTGGGAATACGGGATCAGTATCGACTTTGTCGGGATGGCGATCGAAGCAGTGAGCGGGAAGTCGCTCAGCGAGTATATGCGTGATGCGCTGTTTGAACCGCTCGGCATGCGCGACACCGCGATGAAGATTCGTCCTGATATGCGCGCGCGGCTGGCTTCGATGCATGCGCGCAGCGCCGATGGAACGCTGGCGCCCATGGAGTTCGAGCTGCCGCAAGAGCCAGAAATAGAGCTGGGCGGCGGCGCTTTGTATAGCACAGCGCCTGATTATGCCCGCTTCATCCAGATGGTGCTGAATCGCGGCGAAGGCAACGGTCAGCGCGTGCTGGCTGCCAGCACGATTGATCTGATGTGCCAGAACGCAATCGGTGATCTGGCCATTCCTAAACTTGTCTCGGTGATGCCCGTCTTCTCAAACGACATCGAGTTTCTGCCGGGAGTGAAGAAGGGATGGGGCTATAGCTGGCTGATCAACCTTGAACCGGCGCCCAGCGGGCGCTCGGCGGGCAGTCTGGCGTGGGCGGGTCTCTCCAACTCGTTCTTCTGGATCGACCCGGCGCGCGGCATCGGCGGTGTCTACATCTCACAGATCGTTCCGTTTGCCGATCAGCGATCGCTCGCCCTCTACGAGGCATTTGAAGCGACTGTGTATGAATATTGTTGAGGCGAGCAGCTCGATGCCGACGGGTACGGGACGGTGTTGCGTCTGCTGACAGCCATGCACTGATCCTCGTCTTGCCGACAGCGATATGTAAAAATCCGTTGGCTGCGGATGGTATTTTTATCGCCAGTGGCTCCTCTGTTAGGGTGAATTCAGCAACGGAAGAGCATCCTGACAGGGAGGATTTGTATGCAGCCAATCGATATCAGTCGGATCAAGCGCACGTACACGACCCATATCGTTCCATCGTCCGCATGTTTCGGTTTCACCGATCCTGTTGACCCACCGCAAATCGGTGATCTATTAGTGGCAGAGGTGGTCAGTCTGGGGAAACACACCACAATTGAAACAGAATCCGGGCAGGTTATCAATATCTTTCCTGGTGATCTGTTGATTGGCGCATTTGGGAACAGGTACGCTACTGATCAGTATGAAGGATATGTTCCAGCGCAGTGGCCGGAGATCTGCGATCTGTTGTCAATTGGCGGTGTGTGCGGTCATGTAGTCTCAGCGCATACAGCAATGGCGTCGCCCACCCGCTTGCGGATATTGGGAGCGCTTTGCGACGAACATGGTCAGCCCCAGCGCTTGCGCTCATTTGGTGTCACCTCTCCAAAAATGCCGCGCAGTGGGCAGACGATTCTAGTCGTGGGTACAGCCATGAATTCAGGCAAGACCACGACGGTCGGCACGCTGGCGCGCGCGTTGCATCGCGCGGGTTTGCAGGTGGCAGCGGCGAAGATTACCGGTACGGCGGCTGGCAAGGATGGCCGTTACTTTGTCAGTTGTGGCGCTGCGCCTGTCTTCGACTTTACCGTCTGCGGTTTTCCTTCAACCTATATGCTAAGCAAAGAAGAATTGCTCAGCATCTATGACACTTGCTTCAATTTGCTAGACGCTACTCAGCCCGATATTAAGATCATCGAGATCGCTGACGGCATTTTCCAACGCGAAACCCGGATGCTGCTCGGCAACCAGCTTTTGCGGCAACAGGTTGATCATGTCTTCTTTGCCGCCAATGACAGTCTGGGTGCAGTGTATGGAGTGCAGGCATTGCGCTCGATCGGATGGCCGGTGCGGGCTGTGAGTGGAGTCGTCACTGCTAGCCCACTCTGCATGCGCGAGGTCGAGGAGATGATTGATGTCCCCTGCCTGTCAATTCAAGAGATGGTTGAAGGGCAGACTCTGCTTCAATTGATTAGTGCGCCGCATCTGTTGATGCGCGCAGCGGCCTGACGCTTTACGCTGAAAACCTCGGCCTCCAATCTGGCTGCGCATCAGCGCATTCCTATAGAACATCATCAACTCGCCACTCAGGTCAGGCGATCAGGTTTTCATCGGCGCCGGTCCTGACAATGGGGGACACAGCCGCAACGATATCCATATCCCGATCAGTGAAGCGGCTGTGTCTTCCTGTTCTCAACCTGATCCCTATTGCAGGAAAGGAGTCACTGTTGCACACGCATCAGCATGTTCAACGTCTGGTTATGAAGCGTTTATCGTGCTTGTGGGCTGTGGTTCGTCACCGGAGCGCGACATTGGGTTGCAGGATCGATCTGACGAGCGATCGGCTAACATTGCTGCGATCGCTTATCACCCGACAGCTTCCTAAACATATTATTCCTAAGCGTGTCACTGATGTTGTTGTTTGGTTTTGGCCGTTTCTGCGCGCCGATCGTGGTCGATTGATAATCCTTGCTAGTGTGACGTTGCTCATCACGGCAATCGAGTCTGGCACCCCCTTGGTTGTCGGATGGGTGCTTGATCAGCTCATCACAACTTCGACCGTACCGCCGACTATCTGGTGGATGCTGACGCTGTTGGCAGGAGCTGCGATCGGTCGCGGAGCGCTGATTGCCGCGCAGCAAGCTCGAATTGGCGAGTTGAGCGAGCGGGTTGCAGCCCGCATCCGCGCAACATTATGGTCGCGTTTGCAGCAGGCGCCGCTGGAATATGTCCGTCAGCGGGGCGCTGGTCGCTTGTCACTGCGTTTTATCAGTGATACCCGAATGTTGCAGCGGCTACTGGCGCAAGGTTTGGTGCAAGGGGCGCAAGACATCTTCTTTCTCGCGCTCGCATTGATCGTACTTGGTTGCCTAAACTGGCACATGCTGATCGGAGTAGCGCCACTGCTGCCTATCTATCTAATTGCCTTTCTCCGGATTAATCCGGTTTTGCGCAAAGCGAGTCGATCGGCTCGTCGGCAACGGAGTCGGCTGGCAGCCTATTTGCACGATCGCTTCGACGGCATCGTAATGGTGAAAGCGTACATGCAGTACAGCAGCGAAGAACGGCGACTCAAGCGCTTAACGCAACGTCTAGCTCGCTACGGATCGCGGCGGGCGGTTCAGAGTGGGCGGTTGCAGGGAGTCGCGGTTGGGGCGATCGGGATGTGTAGCGTGCTGGTATTGATGTTGGCCGCGACTGAAATTGCTGCTGGACACATGAGCGGCGGAGAGCTGGTCGTGTTTTACACGCTGCTTGGTTTGATGACGCCAATCTTTCAGCGAATCGCTGTCATCAATCGAGTGATGCAAGAGTCGTGGATCTCGTTGGAGCGTCTCCAGGCGATCCTGCAAACAGCACCTGAACAACCTCAGCATGACGATCGACCTGCCCTGCGAGTGACCGCTGGCCAGATTGTGGTTGACCAGGTTTCGTGTCGTCGCAGCAGTCGTGGTATGGTTCTGCGCAAAGTGTCATTGATCGCGCGTCGTGGTGAGCTGGTGGCGATTACCGGGCCAAACGGCTCAGGTAAGAGTACCTTGCTTGAGCTCTTGCTAGGATTGCGCTATCCAGACAGCGGGCGTATTCTGATCGACGGTCAATCGGTGGTTGAGGTGTCTTTGCCTTCATTACGGTCTGCCATCGGTTTTGTGCCCCAAGATATTGCTCTCTTCGACGGTTCGATTGCCGAGAATATTCTCTACGGCGTGCGCCACGGCATTCCTGAAGAACGACTGCTCAGCGCTGCCGCAATCACCGGTCTCAATCAACTCATCGAGCGTCTGCCCCGGGGTTGGCATACTCGTGTCGGTCGTGGCGGCAGCGATCTGTCCGGCGGGCAGCGGCAACTAATTGCGTTGGCTCGCGCTCTAGCCGCCGATCCGCCTATTTTAGTGCTCGATGAGATTGGTTCAGCGCTTGATGCCGAAGCTGAGGAACATATTGCTCAGACCTTGCTCAGACTGGCAGAGGAACGCGCCATTATCGTCGCCACTCATCGTCAGGCAACGCTGCGGTTGGCTCATCGGATCTACGTGCTTGATCAGGGACGGGTCGTCGAGGAAGGAACCCATACCGAGTTGCTGAATGCCCAGGGATGGTATGCGCGAATGGTAGGCCAGTAAGAAGATGCGATCAGCGTAGCTGACGTTGCCGATGCCTGAATGCTCTTGATGCCTTGCAAGCAGCTATCGTCCACGATACAATGTCGTGGAGGCGTTTTTCCAAAATAGCAAGGCCATCCATGCAAGATCAAGATATCGATAACGCGCGGCTGATAGCTGCCTGCAAACAGGGTGATGCTGAAGCCTGGGAACGATTGATTCATCGCTACCAGCGCCTAATCTACGCTATTCCCCGCCGGGCGGGATTGGATGATGATAGCGCAGCCGAGGTCTTCCAGCGAGTATGCGTTACCTTACTTGAGCACCTGGATCAGATTGAGCAGCCAGATCGGCTGGGCGCCTGGCTGGCAACGACAGCGCGTCGTGAGAGCTGGCGACAATTGCGTTCGCGCAAGTCTCTTTCGCTTGCGGCTTTGGTCGTTGATGAGGAGCAGGAGGCTGAAGTGACCGATCAAGAGCTGCTTCCTGATGAGCAACTTGAACGATTAGAGCGCCAGCACGAGGTGCGCCTTGGGCTTCATCGGCTCGATGAGCGTTGTCGATCGCTTTTGCTGTTGCTGTTCTACCAGACAGAACCTGCTTCGTATGAACAGATTGCGCGCCAATTGCAGATTCCATTGGGAAGCGTTGGTCCGACCAGGGCTCGTTGTCTGGAAAAATTGCGGCGGTTACTGAAGGAGACAAGCGGATGATGTATTTTTGCGCTGACAGGCTGTTCTGTTGTGGAAGAAGCCGGTCTACACAAGAAAGCGCCAGAAGCTATGAAGCACATCACTACAGAACAATTGCTTGATCTGATTGAACATCGCTTGGCTTCAGACGAAGCGGATGCGCTGCGTCAACAGTTGTTGTCTGATCCGGCAGCGCAGGCTGAATTACAGGCCTTGACTGAGCTGGTCGAGCTGATGCGCAGTGATGACAGCATTGATGCGCCAGCCCACGTCATCAATCGGGCAGTTCGTCTCATGCGTCAGCGCACTCCCGTCTCAACGCCGCCGCTTTTCCGCCGGCTCATCGCTATCTTGCTCAGCGATAGCTGGCAGAAGCCGTTGGCTGCTGGTCTGCGTTCGACGGATATTATGCCGCGCAGCCTGGCCTATCAGGCAGGAGACTATGAACTCGATATCCAGATCAGATTGCATGCCGGTCGCTGGCAGGTGCGTGGACAGATTCTCGGCCCTGAGATAACCGGTACCGTTACCCTGAGCAACGACCAGGGCTATCAGGTGGCGGAGGCCTCTATCAATGAGATTGGTGAGTTTGAACTGATCCCTGTCGAAGAGGGTAGCTATACGTTACGAGTAACATTACCAACATGCAATATAGAGATCGAGCAGTTGGCGCTGAGTTGCTCATAACGGCAGAGGTGCGACATCTGGCTGAACAACTTGTGCGCGTCGATCCCGATCGACGCGTTTCATTGTTGTCTGCGAACGCGCATCGGATTGACCTGAGTCTGATCTATGCCGTCCATGAATGCGGTTATAACGCCTGGGACGATGATCCTACGCTGGCGAGTGAAGCAGCAACCGTACTTGATCTGCTTGCTCAGCAATTTCCTTCCCCCGAAGCAACAGCCGCAGCGACGTGGATGAGAGGCATTGCTGCGCTGGCGTCTGGACAGCTAGATGAAGCAATCCGCAACCTGGCCGAAGCGGCGCAACAGTTTCAAAACCACGGCCAATCGCTGATGGCGGCGCGAGTGCAGGTGGGGCGCATGGTAGCCTTAGGGTTGCTCGGCCTGTATGATGAAGCGCTGTCATGCGGGTTGGCGATCCGCGAAGTTTTGATCCAGCATCACGATGAGATCACTGCTGGCCGGGTCGAGCTTAATTTGGGCCATCTGGCGTTTCGTCGCGATCGTTACGATGAAGCGGAACTCTACTATCAGCTCGCCTACCATCGGTTCAGCCGAACAACCGATCACGCCCTTCTTGCCAGCGCGGAAAATGCCCTCGCCGATGTTCTGGTGCGGAAACAGGCCTTTGCTCAGGCTCAGGCACTGTACGAACAGGCCCTGAACCGGGCTATTGCTGCTCGTTTAGGTGTGATCCAGGCCTTGACCGAGTGCAATCTTGGCAATCTGGCTCTGGCGCAGGGGCGCTATGATCAGGCCCTTGCCTACCTTGAGCAGTCGCGTCGGCACTATGAGGCGCTTGATATGCCTCACGAGTCGGCGTATGCCGATCTCGAACTGGCAGAAGCCTATCTTGAACTCAATCTGGTCACGGAAGCGCATGCTATTCTGCGCCGGGTTACGCCGCTGTTCGCTAGCCTTGGAATGCGCGCGGAGGAGGCCTGGTCGCATACGCTGCTAGGTCAGGCGGCGCTCGCGCTTGATCAGACAGCAGCAGCGCAGCAGCATTTTCAAATAGCGCGACGTCTCTTTACTGCTGAAGACAATTCTGTTGGCATCGCTCAGGTTGCTCTCTGCGAGGCGCATCTGTGCTACCGTGCCCGGCAATTTGCGCTTGCCGCCACACTCGCTGCCGAAGCTGAAACAGTGTTTGGCGCGTCGCATGACCATCTGCGTCGATTGTTTGCTGCTTGGCTCCGCGGCGAAATTTTGCGTGCTGCCGGCCTGCTTGCTGAAGCGGAAGAGTGTTTCCAGTCAACCCTTCAAGAAGCCGAACAGTATGCCTTGCCGCAAATTGTGCAACGCTGCGCAACGGCGTTGGGTTTACTGGCTGCTGACCGTCGCGATTTGACCACAGCAGAAACGTTGCTCACAAAAGCGATCGAACTGGTGGAGGCTTTGCGGGCGCCATTGCCGGCAGAAGAGTTTCGTATGGCCTTTGTCGCTGATAAGCTGGTCGCCTTTCAGGCCATGGCGCGAATCTGTCTGGAGACTGGCCGCGAGGTTGAGGCGCTATCCTACGTTGAACGCGCTCGCGCCCGCGCGTTAGTCGAGATGTTGGGCGGCGCTGCTGTGCAGATGTTCCATCCCCGTGATGCGTTTGAACAGAGTCTGGTGAACCGCTTGAATGAGTTGCGCCAGCAACTGAATTGGTGTTACCAACACCTGAGCCAGGTGCCGACGAACAAGCATCCGGCGTCGCCGTTACCTGTTGCATTGCAATCCTTGATCCAGCACTACGAGGCTGGGATTTTGGAACTAACGCGCCAGCTCCGGCAGCGTGATAGCCTGGCAATCACCGGGCCTGCTTTTGACCTCAATCTTTTGCAGTCGTTGCTCGATCCCGATACTACAATCGTTATCTATCATAGTCTGGACGATGAGATTGTCGCATGGATTGTAGATAGTGAACAAGTGCAGATCGTTCGCCGGCTGGCAACCTTGAGCGATGTCGAGGCGCTGGTTGACCGCTTGCGCTTTCAAATCGATGCAATGCGTCGCGTTGCCGGACGATCCGGTTCGCATACAGCGTTGCTCTTACAGCGAGTCAGACACTATCTGAGTCGCCTCTACGATGCGCTCATTCGTCCATTTGCGAATACTATCGCTCAACGTCAACGCCTTGTGTTTGTTCCCCATGGCGTTCTCCATTACGTTCCGCTCCAGGCATTGCTGGACGGGCAGCGCTACTTGATCGAGCAGTTTGATGTCTGTGTTGCGCCCAGCGCTGCCGTTATCCAACACTGTATCCGACAGCCCTCGCGTGGTTTGGCTCGGGGAGTGTTCGTGGGAGTTTCTGACGATCATGCGCCAAGGGTGCGCGATGAGGTGCTGGCGATTGCCAATCTCTGGCCTGATCGGATCATACTGCTTGATGAGGCTGCCACGGTTGCCGCAATCCAGCAGCGCGCATCTGCGGCTGACATCTTGCATCTCGCCTGTCATGGTGTATTTCGACCTGATAACCCGCTCTTCTCTGGTCTTCGCCTGGCAGATGGACGCCTCACTGTGCTCGATATCTATCGGCTCCGCCTATCATGTGATCTGGTTGTTTTGAGCGCATGTGAGACTGGTTTGAACCTGATTGCGCCTGGCGATGAGCTGATTGGATTGACGCGCGGCTTTCTTGCTGCTGGCGCGTCTTCGGTGGTAGTGAGTCTGTGGACGGTTGACGATGAGATCGCTGCTCAGATCATGACCCGCTTCTACGCTCTTTTGCGCGATGGGGTTGCTCCAGCTACAGCGCTGCGGCAAGCGCAATTGATGCTGTTACAGACCCATCCGCATCCATTCTTCTGGGCTGCTTTTACGCTGGTTGGACGATGGTAGGGAATGACGGTGGATGCGCGCTCGCGAAGGCGCGAGTTGCCAATGTATTTTTGGCGAGGTGCTGTGCTCTGTTTGCGTAGCAGGCTGAACAGTAAGGAGTACAGCGATGAATCTGTTGTTGTTCTGGCGAGTGAGCCTGACTCTACTGCTCGTGGCTGGTATTTGTGGGTTAACATCGATTGTGGCGGCAAATGATGACGATGACGATGAGTCTTCTGCGTTGTATGTTGCCGATGAACTTATTCTCAAGCTCGTTCAGCATGGTGATCTGGCGGCAGTTGCTGAGCAGTATGGGCTGAATCCTCAACCGATCGATCAATTTGGTAGCCGACCTATGTATCGGTTGCGAATTGTGGATGGGGTTGATGCGCAGGTCAAGGCTGATGTAATGATCGGTGATCCGCGCATTGAGTATGTTGAACCGAATTACTTGCTGGAAGCCCCGGAGTCGCAGCGTGGTCGGCGACGCTGGGTTATTGGTGGTGATGCCGGTGTCTTTGCCGGTCAGTGGTCAGTCCAGATGCTTCAGTTAAACGAGGCGCATGCTATCAGTCGTGGTGAAGGGGTGACGGTAGCGATCCTTGATACAGGGGTTGACCTCAATCATCCGGCATTGGCCGGACGACTGATCGCAGGTTTCGACTTTGTCGATTTCGATGATACACCGCAGGAAGAGGGCAGCGAAAGCGCCAATCCGGCTTATGGGCATGGCACGCATGTGGCCGGGATTGTGGCTCTGGTTGCTCCTCAGGCAAAGATCATGCCGGTACGAGTGCTCGATGCTGATGGTGTGGGTAATCTCTGGGTACTGGCAGAGGGCCTGCTCTTCGCTGCCGATCCCGATCGCAATCCTTCTACCAATGATGGCGCCCAGATCGTCAATCTCAGTTTAGGCACCCTACGGCGTACCGCCCTAATCGAGGATCTTATTCGTGAACTGGCTTGCGATGATGATGACGATGATGAAGATGAGAGATGCCTGTATGGGCGAGGCATTGTCATCGTGTCGGCGGCAGGCAATAGCGGCGACAATACTCCTCACTATCCAGCCGCCGAGCAGGCCGCCAATGCGCTCGCAGTGGCGGCCACCACTGCAACCGATACACTCGCTGATTTTTCGACACGGGGTGAATGGGTTCAGATCAGCGCTCCCGGTGATCGTATTGTAAGCCCGGTCCCTAATCAGCGCTACGGTGTCTGGAGCGGCACTTCAATGGCTGCTCCTCATGTGGCTGGCGCTGCTGCGCTGGTGAGAGCGCGTTATCCCAATCTTGCCGCCCACGAAGTTGTGCAACGATTAATCACAACGGCGCAACCAATTGCGGCGCCGGCCCCAGCCCGAGTCGCGCCGTTGGCCGCTCTTAGAGGATCGGCGCATCATGAAGCTACGAATCCCGGATCAACCTATCGACTGTTCATGCCGCTGGTAGATCGCTAAGCCGGTGCGATGCCTGAGATCTCCGAACAACTCAGCCTTAGATACCTTGTCACGTATCGGGCAGCCAAGCGCACTCTGCCTCAGTGAGCGCGCTGAGGCGGGAGTGATAGGGATAACGGTTGCTGTGGCAGAGCTAATTGTACACCTACCGTTAGTATAGTGTATAATCCATCGTCTTAGAGAACTTCGAGCTGTTGTGGCGCGATCCCTGATTGCTAAGGATAAGGATATTCCGTCAAAATAATGTCTTTTGACTTGACAACCGAATCGTGAGTCGCTATACTCCAAACTGTTCCGTAGGGGCGCTTCGCCAGAACGGCGAGGCTGAGAAGATACCCTTGCACCTGATCCGGGTAATGCCGGCGTAGGAAATCGGAACGCTGCTCCGCTTCCTCACGATCACCTGCGATCTGGCTCTGCGCGTATCCTCTCCGCTGTCGTTCTGCGCTTCCTGCTGCGGGCAATCAAGCTTCTCTTTGCTCTGCTCACTGAAAGGAGGAATCGCAGTGCGCTTTACCGAGACGCTCTGGTCTGACATTGCAGGCATCTACCAGGCAATCCTGCGCCATCCGTTTAATGAGGAACTGGCTCAGGGCGTGTTGCCGCGCGAGAAATTTGCCTTCTACATGCAGCAAGATGCTCTGTATCTGGCCGATTTTGCCCGCGCGCTGGCTATGATGGCCGGGCGCGCTCCTGACGAAGCGGCGATTATTCAGTTTGTCCGCTTTGCTGAAGGGGTGGCCGTTGTCGAACGCGCCCTGCATCAGACCTATTTCCACGAGTTTGGTATCGAGGCGCCGACACGCCAGCAGTCGCCCGCCTGTTTTGCCTACACGAACTTTTTGCTTGCCACCACTGCGACGCGCAGTTACGCCGAGGGTATGGCCGCGCTGCTGCCCTGTTTCTGGATCTATCGCGAAGTGGGCAACGACATCTATCGGCGGGCAGCGCCGAACAATCCGTACCAGAAATGGATTGACACTTACGCCAGTCGAGAGTTTGCTGAAACCGTCGATCAGGCGATTGCGCTCACCGATCAGATTGCTGACCATGCTTCCCAGGCAACGCGCGATCGCATGCGCGGCGCCTTTGAGTATTCGTCTCGGCTTGAGTGGCTGTTTTGGGATAGCGCGTACCGGCTCGAACGGTGGTTGCCTTAAGTGTGATTTTGCAGCCTTTTTTGACTTTGTGGCGCAATGATCACCCGATCGCGCGCTGGTGGATGCGTATCCTCCTCTGGTTGCCGGGCAGCGCATTTTCGGTTGCCGGCGGATCAGAAAGAAGCCTCCGGTAAAGCTGTCGCACCCGTAGCGACGTGCCATCGTTCGTCGCTACAGGTCTTCCATTCCCTGCTGATCGCCGATCGGGCGACGCGATTGGTCAAGGGGTTTGCTGCTGAGCGGCGTTGCTAACCAGCAGATCGGCCAGCTCGTTCAGGTAGCATTCCAGATTGGTGTATCCAGCTCTCCCGGTCAGCGCCAGCGAGAGTTCAGTGCCGTTATGATCCGGCACATTTGGATTAAGCCCATGCCGCATCTCCCAGTCATCGGGCATACCGTCGCCATCGGTGTCCAGCGGAGCGGGCGGCGGCGCATTGGGATCGAAGAGCAGCGCAAAGGCGTCATTGGCTCCAGGTTGCTCAAAACCAATGCCAAACTCCGTCTGCCCGCTGACGACAGCAGCCAAAAACCGCTGATCCATCGGATCGCGCGGAAAGGCGCCGACATTGGCGACCATGTATGCTGGCAAATCTTGCGTGGCTGTGTAGGTGATCGGCGGAAATGGATGCCGTTCGCTCAAGCGTTGCGCTACCCCTGGATTGGTATTGGGATGCTTGCCGTCCTGCGAGAAATCATTACAACAATAGGCTAGCTCATCATCGGCGTAATCGGGGTACAGATTCATGCGATTGCCCGCCATATACAATCGATTCTGCGGCACTTCCAGCACGCTGCGCAGAATCATGCCAAACGAAAATGTGGGTGGCGCGACCAGATAATTATTCACCCAATTCAGATGAAGGATGTAATCGCCGTTGGCCGCATTGCCGCCAATCTCACGGTTATACCAGATGTTGATCCCCGGCGCCCATAGCAAATTGTTCGATAACTCTAAGCGGAGCGGATGCGCCTGGCAGCCGCTGATGTCAGCCGGTTCATCAGGATAGCCAGAGGCTTCACAGGTGATTTCGGGCAGACCTCCTCCCAGTCGAAACCACAAATTGTGATGAATCGATAAATAATCCTGTGGGTGATGCAGCGCTGAGTAATTTAATAACATGCCGCCAAGACTGGCATGATCACCGACCGTTTCGGCGAAAATCGAGTTTTGAATCGTGCCGCGCCGCGCCCAGCTCAGTTGCACGACTTCATCGGATGCGTGAGCAAATGAGCTGTGGTCGATGATGAACTGTTCCAGCCCATCCAGTCGCAAAGCATCGTCGAGAGCATTGCCGTTGCCATCGACGTGAAATGCCGGACGCGAGCGAATATGCCGAATGATCAGATTGTTGCACTGGTTGCGTTCGTACCGTCCGTCGCACACGATTCCGCGCACAATGATGCCGCCGGGAGACGTTTGACCGGCGATAGTGACGTCTCCATTGACGATATTGGCATAGCCATCGATGACACCGCTCACCTGAAACAAGATGTAGCGTGGCCCTGCTTGCCGCAGCGCCCAGTTCAACGAACCGGGAATCTCGCCTCTCGGATCAGGGTCGAGTGTTGTCACGTACAGTACCTGTCCGCCCCGTCCGCCAGTAGCCGTCGCTCCAAAGCCTTCTGCGCCTGGAAATGCTGGAGGAGGTTCTCGAAGCGGCGCCGGAGTCTGCTGGTCTGCGATCTGAGTCGGCGTTGTTGCGGTGCTGATAGTCGGCGTCGGCATGATTGGGTTGACCGACGGCTCAGGAGTGTTGGGAGTAGCGCAGGCCAGGATCGAGAACAGACTGGTGATCATAACCAATGCCAGTAAACATAACCGCTTCGCGCCAGACATTCGCGTCCTCCTGTTGGATAATACCTTTCCGTTATCTCCTCCGCCATGCTCGCGAGAGCTGCTGATAAACAGGTTTTCACTGCTGGCCGAGCGCGATAAGGATGGAACGAAAAGGAATGTGCGCTCAATGCGCTATCGTCAGCGCGGCTTTGGTGAAGTTCGTGCCTTTGTGCGCAATCATCCCGCGATCGCTCGTTGTTGCAGGCGCATTTCCCGATTTGCGCAAAGGGTAGAAGGAAGCAGGAGGCAATGCGACACGGCGCGCCAGTGCCTTATCGGCGACTGGTGATGGCGCCTGTCATCAGCTTCAGTCAGGCGCAACGCGCATGGCTGAATGGAGGCTGGCGCTCTCTGCTGCATCCATCTCACAATGCGTCCAGCGTAGCATTGTTTGCCGCGAAGCGCAAGGAGAGACGTCGCGCCGCAACGTCTCTCCCTGCCCTCCAGCCCATCATACCAACTTTAGGTGCCCAATCATCTTCAGATCAGCGCGCGGCGCTTCCCGCCCTTCCGTGCCATCCTGCTGTCTGGTCAGGAGCG
>FWPV01011025.1_pt1 | contig 14550 bp, 14 predicted proteins | sample 2228371 | NCBI WGS metagenome assembly FWPV01 (sample SAMEA103939776, study PRJEB20133) | metagenome
GCTCCGGGAACGCGGCGCGGCGTCTGACGCCGCCGCGCCGCGCCACTCCTCTGGACGCGACGAGCAGACCTGGAGTGATCTCTTCGCACGCGTGGCCGCTCTGCTCACCTCTTGGGAGACAGCTGGTCTGCGACGGGTGTTCAATCTCTCCGGGGTCATCGTGCACACCAACCTGGGTCGCTCCCGATTGGCCGAGGCGGCGGTCGAGCGTGTCGCTGAGGTCGCCCGTTCTTACAGCAACCTGGAGTACGACTTGGAGGCCGGGGAGCGAGGGAATCGCGAGGTCTTTGTGGAGGACCTGCTCTGCCGCCTCACTGGAGCGGAAGCGGCCTTCGCTGTCAACAACAATGCCGGCGCCGTGTTGCTTCTATTGATGGCGTTGGCCGGAGGCCGTGAGGTGCTGGTGTCGCGGGGCCAGCTGGTGGAGATCGGAGGTTCCTTCCGCCTGCCCGACATCATGCGGGCGGGAGGGGTACGCCTGGTGGAGGTAGGAACCACCAACCGCACCCGGCTGGCTGACTATGAAGCAGCCATCACCGAGGACACCGCCATGCTGCTCCGGGTGCACACCTCCAATTTCCGTATCGTGGGTTTCGCTGAGGAAGTGGAGCTGGCCGAGCTGGTGCAGTTGGGCCACAGGCGAGGCCTGGTGGTAGCCGACGACTTGGGAAGCGGCGCGCTTGCAGACTGGGACTTCTACCGGGGCGAACCTTCAGTGGCCTCCTCTCTACGGGCGGGCGCCGATGTAGTGTGCTTTTCGGCCGACAAGTTGTTGGGAGGACCGCAGGCCGGGGTGCTGGTAGGGCGCAAAGAAGTGCTCCAGCGCCTGCGCAAACACCCGGTGGCGCGAGCGCTCCGGCTCGACAAGATGACCCTGGCCGCCTTGGAGGCCACTCTACGCCTCTACCAAGACCCGGAGCGGGCCCGGCGCGAGATCCCCACCCTGCGCTATCTTGCGCGGCCCCCGGAGGAGACCGCCAGGCTGGCGGGTCTGCTCCTCGAGGCCATTGAACGCGCCTGCGGCAATCGTCCGGCGGGCGGTCTGTTGATGGAGGTCGAGCCTACTACGGCCCGGGCAGGAGGGGGCTCGATGCCTCTGATCGAGCTTCCCTCTCACGCTGTCCGCATGCGGTTCCCGGAACCACCGGTGGAGAGTAGACCGGGCGGGACGGCGCGTCCTACGGGAGTAGCAGGAGGGCCGGCCGGTTCGCCGCAGGAAGAGACGGGACCGGCTGGGCAACGGGTCCTCAGTGCGACCGCGGTGGAAGCGGCCTTGCGGCGGGCGCCTATTCCCATCATCGCTCGTATCTCGCAAGAAAGCCTTCTTCTTGACGTGCTGGCTCTGGAGGAGCACGAAGTCGAGGAGGTGGCGGCTGGTGTGGCCTGGGTCCTCTCCGAGCTGGGAGTGTACCGATGATGACACCTGGCGCGGCGCGCCCAGGCTGGGCCCGACGCCCAGGCGCCGCGTCCGCTCACCCTGGGGACCGCCGGCCATATCGATCACGGCAAGACCACCTTGGTCAAAGCTCTCACCGGCCGCGATACCGACCGGCTCAAGGAGGAGAAAGAGCGCGGGATAAGCATCGAGCTTGGCTTTGCCGAGCTGGTCCTTCCCAGCGGTCGCCGTCTTAGCGTAGTAGACGTGCCCGGCCACGAGCGCTTCGTGAAGACCATGGTGGCCGGGGCCACGGGCATCGACCTTTTCCTACTGGTGGTGGCGGCTGACGACGGAGTCATGCCGCAGACCCGGGAACACCTGCGCATCATCGAACTGCTGGACGTGCCCCTGGGGGTGGTGGCTCTCACCAAGATCGACATGGTAGACCGGGAGCTGGCCGAGCTGGCGCGCACTGATGTTGAGGAGTTCCTTGCTTCGACCCGGTACGCCGGCTCTCCCATCGTCCTGGTCAGTGCTGTGACCGGAGAGGGTCTATCCGAGCTGGTCGCGGTGCTGGAGGAGGTCGGAGGCAAGGTGCCTGCGCGCGCGGCGTACCCGGCCACGCGCCTGCCGGTGGACAGAGTGTTCTCGCTCAAAGGCATCGGCACGGTGGTGACGGGTACGCTCTGGTCGGGCAGTCTGGCGGCTGAAGACTCCGTCACCATCCTGCCCGGGGGACGCAGTCGCTCGGCCGCCGGCCGCGAGGTCCGGGTGCGCAGCATCCAGGTGCACGACAAAGACGTCCCGATGGCAGTGGGAGGCCAGCGGGTGGCTCTCAATCTCACAGGGGTGGACCGCGAGGAGGTGCGGCGGGGCCAATGGGTGGTCAAGGATCCTGTCATCGCTCCCACCTACCTAGCCGACGTGCGCTTGCAGCTCCTCAGTGACGCTGCTGGGCCGCTCCCTAGAGTGAGCCGGGCCCGGGTAGACCATGGGACGGCCGAGCTCTTGGTCAAAGTGGTTTTGACCGACTGTGAGACCTTGGCCCCTGGGGAGACCTGTTACGCTCAGCTCCGTTTCGAGGAGCCGGCTCTGGTCTACCCGGGCGACCACTTCATACTGCGCTCGCTTACCCCGGTGACGACTATCGGTGGGGGGCGAGTGATCGATCCCGTGCCCCGGAAGCACGGCATGGGTATCAGATGGCGGGAACGGCTACACGCACTGGAGAAAGGAAGGCCAGAAGAAGTAGCGCGGATCTTGCTAGAGGAGGCGTTTCCCTCTCCTATCACCCGCCGTAGTCTGGAGAACAGCCCTTATCTCTGGCGGTCAAGCCCCCGGGAGATCAAGGCCGCTCTCGACCACCTACTCGATAGCGGAGAAGCGGTCGCTGCTGGGCAGGCAGGGGGAGGAGACGTCAGAGTCTTCGCTGGAGCCAAGCTGAGGGCGCTGCGGGAAGCGGCTCTGGTTGCCCTCAAGACACGGGCCGAGAGCTACCCCCTCGACCCCTACCTCACCGTGGGAGATCTGCGTCGTGGGCTGACCAAAGGCAAGGATTCGCCCGCCCTGGAGGTGGCGCTTGACGAGCTACACAGGATGGGCGAAATCGTACGGACCGAGCACGGCTTCCGCGCCAAAGGGACACTCGCCGTAGCGGACGCGGGTGGCCAGGTGGTCGAGCGGCTTCTGCAAGAGTTCTCGCCCACCGCCCTCCGCGCGGAGGAAGGCACCCGCGACGTTCCCCGGGCGGAGACGGCCAGCGTGAGCCAGGCGGCAGCGGCGGCGGGTCTGGAGGTGCGGGAGGCGCAGAGAATCGTGGATGCTCTCGTCAAGCAGGGACGTCTAGTGAGGGTGAGTGAGGACCTCTACTACCCTCCGGCCAGGTTGGAGGCGCTGATCGGCTTTCTGGCCGCAAAGATGGAAGCAGCGGGCCAACTGACCCTCGCGGAGGCGCGTGACCTGCTGGGGACCTCAAGGAAATACGCCCAGGCCTTGCTGGAGCACATGGACTCGGAGGGCCTTACCTTGCGGGTGGGCGACGCGCGGCGCTTGCGCCGGCGTCGCCGCTAGGTGGGGTTGGTTGGCCTTGATGGCGGCAACGGCGGGTCGTCGGGTTGGAATCCAAGGGCTAAGATAGAGGAAGCCGTCCAGTGCTGGACGGATGGCACAATAGCAGAATACAGCCGGGGAGCGGCGTTCGGTCTGGTGGCCGGCCTGGTCTTCAAAACCAGTGTTGGGCGGTGGCCCCGTCCAGGGTGGGTTCGATTCCCATGCCGCTCCGCTCCGAGGCGGCAATTTTCCCGGGAGACTCCTGGCCGGTGCCGCCACCCAGCGGTATCCCACTGTGATCGACGAGCGACGTTGGCGGAACCCGATCTCTCGGTCCATCTCATCTCTGTCTACTCTGTCTAGGAAGGACCACGGCGCTTCTCCCTGCCGGCCTGCGTCGTCCGCAAGGGGTGTTCCAGCGATTTCCGGACAGCTGGTCTACAGGGCGACCGGCATTCCCTTTGGGCGACAGCGAGGTTGTAGAGGAGGGCGGGCTGGCCCCGGGGCTTCGGTCCGACCACGAGCCTCTCTGACACTGGGGCGCAGGCGGTGCCTCAGGGAGCGCGGGCAAGTCAGATAAGGCTCCGGAGCGACCGGGCTGGAATGGAGTGAGTACTCACTGTTTCAAATTGACGGGCGGGCAGTACTAGAGCAATCTTCCAATTCTGCATAGAATAGAAGGACCTTCTGAATAATGTATTCAGACACCAGGTGCGCCTCCAACGAAACAACCTGCAAAACACTATATATTCAACCGGCGGGTTCATGCATACGCACGCATTCTCTATGCAGTCGGGTTCGCCGCCCCGATCCGGCCCGATTCCGCAGGCGCGTCAGCCCATTGCTCGAATCGGTAGTACCCGCTCACAAATGGCTTCAGTGCTTGACGAAAACCGCTTGACTCCGTTATGCTGCAAACAACGCCTATGGGCCGGGGAACCCCGGCGTGGGGATAGGCGACATCTCTTGAAGGGGGACAGCATGACACCTGAACGCAAACCCAAACGTAGGCCCGCTCTCTTTGCACTGGCTGCTTTGCTCGTGGTCTCTCTGGCGGCGGTTTTCGCGAGCGCATGCGGAGACGAGACCCCGACCACTACGAGTGCTGCAGTGACTAGCAGTACGGCCGGTCCGACTTCCAGCGCGACTACCGCGACGACCGCCGGGGAGGTCAAGCCGATAAAGATCGGGACCTCTCTACCTCTCACTGGGGCGCGGAGCGTACCCGGGAATGCAGCCAAGATGGGCTATGAGGTCTGGGTCGACATGGTCAACGAGAAGGGTGGCCTGTTGGGACGCCCGATCGAGCTCATTGTCAAAGACGATGCGAGCGACCAGAACATCATCGTGGCCGATTACAACGCTCTGATCTCCCAGGATAAGGTCGATCTACTCCTCGGGACATTTTCCTCTCTTCTCGTCCTGCCCTCATCGGCGGTAGCTGAGAAGAACAACATGGTGTACATCACGCCTGCCGGAGCCTCGCCCCAGATCTACGAGCGTGGCTTCAAGAAGATCTTCATGTCTCAGCAAGCTCTCGCGCCGGATGCCGGCAAGGTGTGGGCCAACTGGATCGCCAGTCTTCCCGAAGACCAGCGTCCGAAGACCGCAGCGTACCCCACCATCGATGACCCCTTCACTGCGCCGGTAGTAGAGGGTATCGAGAAGATATTGAGTGCGGCCGGGATCAAGACCGTCTATGCAGAGAAGTACCCCGAGGGGACCACTGATTTCGATTCCATAGTCAACGCGATCGTGGCCGCCAAGCCCGACCTGATCGCTCACGGGGCGGTTTTCGAGGATGGGGTCTCCCTGGTCCGCGGGCTTCTCAAGGCGGGATACGCTCCTACGTTTCTGTTCCAGACCACGGCTCCCACTCAGGGTGACCAGTATGCCGAGGGCATCGGCCTTGAGAACACCGAGGGCATCTTCTTCCACATGAGTTGGGCTCCCGAGGCAGCTACCCCGCTCAACAGCGAGTTCGTAGCTCGCTTCAAGGCCAAATTCGGCGAGCAGGAAACCATCTCGGAGGACAGTGCCGATGCCTTCGCAGCGGGTCAAGTGCTGGCCGCTGCGGTTGAGGCGGTGGGCAGCCTGGACCAGGACGCCATCGCGGACTGGTTGCACAACAATGAGGTGCAGACCATTCTGGGTGTGCTTTCTTGGGATGAGGCCGGGCGTCCGCAGGGCGAGATGATGATCGGGCAGTGGCAGAGTGGCGGTGTCGAGATCGTGCTGCCTCAAGATCTTGCTTCCACGGACAAGATCGTTATGAAGTGGCAGCCAAAGGCGCTGCAGTAGGACCACTGCCGCGGCCAGCATCGAGAGCGTCAACGGCTCTGGTTACCCTCTCGCGCTAGATGACCGGTCTAGTCCAGACTCTCCTTCTCGGGGTCCTGATCGGCGGCGTGTATGCGCTGCTGGCCTCCGGACTGACCGTGATCTTCGGGGTGATGCGCATCATCAATATCGCTCACGGTGCTTTGATGATGATCGGTGCGTTCATCACCTACACCCTCTGGCGGGAGCTGGGTCTGGACCCGCTGCTAGGTGTGGTAGTGACGGTGATCGCGATGCTGGCGATCGGTTGGGTGCTTTATTTGGTGACCGTGCGCCCGGTTCGCCGGGCGCCGGTCACCACCTCGGTCCTTCTGACTTTCGGTCTCGCCTTCTTCCTTGAGGGCGTGATGGGCTTTATCTGGGGGAACAACGCTGTAGCGGCTAGGCCCTCCTATGTGGACGCCTCAGTGGACCTGGGGCCTTTCTATGTGCCCCAAGCCCTTCTTTTCGGTTTCTTTCTGGCCATCGTCATCATGGTCATCCTGCAGGTGGTCTTTTCTAAGACCTGGTTGGGACGCGCTATCAGGGCCAGCGCTTCAAGTGAAGATGCTGCCCGGCTGGTCGGAGTGAATATCCCGATGGTCGCCGCCATGACCTTTGCCATCGGCGCTGCCAGCGCTGGGGCGGGAGGCTCGATCATCAGCATCATGGGCAGCTTTCTTCCGGGCATGCAGATACTGTGGATCACCCGCATGCTCAGCATCGTGGTGTTGGGCGGACTGGGGAGTGTGCCTGGCGCAGTAGTAGCGGCAGTCATTCTCGGGGTGGGTGAATCCCTGGTCGCCTCTTACCTCTCTCCGCGCTGGGCCCCGGCCCTCTCGGTCTTGGTGATCTTCATCATTCTTGCGGTAAGGCCGCAGGGGCTCCTAGGGACGAAACTCCGAGAGGATGTGGCGCAGTGAGCCTGGAGACTGGCGGGAGGACGGCGGGGGTCCGGGTGACCGCCCGGCGAGCCCCGGGATGGGTCAGGTGGCTAGGCCCGAGAAGGGCGGCCTACCTGCCGCTCGTAGCAGTGGCCCTGGTCATCGCCCTGTTTCCGGTGTTGACGGACAGCGGCTACTACCAGAACATGGTGATCATCTCGCTGGTCATCGCGGTGTCCGCCGTGGGGCTCAACATCATAACCGGCTTCGGTGGTTATCCTTCTCTTGCTCAGGGTGCTTTCTTGGGAGTCGGTGCTTACGCCGCCGCGATCGGCTCGATCAAGGTCGGGGGTTCTCCGTTCTACTGGGTTCCTCTGGCCGGGGCGATGGCCGGCTTCTTTGCTTTCCTGCTGGGGCTTCTTTCTTTGCGCACCCGCGGGTTCGCGTTCGCCATAATCACGGTCTCTTTTCTTACCCTGGTGCGGCTGGTCAGCCAGAACTGGGACAGTCTCACCAATGGCACCGCGGGGATGACGCTGCCTTTGCCTTCGTGGGACCGGGCGTATCTCAATTGGCCGTTCCATTTCGCCCTGGTGGCACTGCTGGCGGTTTCCTTGTTCGTCGCGTGGCGAGTCCGGCGGACGAAGTTCGGGGTGGGTCTGATCGCCATGCGGGAGGACGAAGACAAGGCAGGGGCTGTGGGTGTCAATACCCCGGTCTACAAACTCCTGGGTTTCGTGGTCAGCGCCATTTTCACGGGCATGGCCGGAGCCATCTACGGCTACTACCTGACCTTCGTCGATCCGTTGGGTATGTTCGGTCTCTTGCTCAGCGTGCAGATCATTTTGGCGGTGCTGCTTGGGGGCAAGGGTACGCTATGGGGACCGGTACTGGGGGCCTTCATCATCGAGCCTCTGAACGAGGTGGCGAACAACCAGCTGGGAGGCGGGAACATCCGGCTGGTCATTTTCGGCGGGGTCTTGGTGCTCGTGGTGCTGCTGCTCCCGCAAGGGGTGATCACAACCGTGCGGAGGCGGGTAGCCCTGTGGAGGGAGCGCAAGCGACCTGGGTTGACCGGAGCGCGCATCGAGCTGTGTGAACGCCCGAAACCTGATCGTCGACCCGAGCCGGCTGCGAACTACGTTCTGGAGGTGCGCAATCTCAGCAAGCGTTTCGGCGGGTTGAAGGCCGTAGACGATTGCTCCTTTGGTGTGCCAGCCGGCTCCATCACGGCTTTGATCGGCCCTAACGGCTCGGGCAAGACCACCGTGTTCAACCTCATCACCGGCATGATGAGCCCAGACTCGGGCGAGGTGTGGTTGGAAGGCAAGCGGATAGACGGTCTGCCGCCCTGGACCCGGGCTCATCTCGGGCTAGGTCGTACCTTCCAGATAACGCGTCTGTTTGGGGAGATGACCGTTCTCGAGAACGTGGTAGCACCCTTGCGTGAGTTCAGTCTTCGCCAGCTGGGCCAGTCGGCGATCAGTGGAGAGGAGGCGGCCAGAGCTGAGGAGCTGATCAGGCTGGTAGGGCTCATTGCTTACCGGGATCGACCTGCTGCAGCTCTCAGTTACGGCCAGAAGAAGCTGATCGAACTCGCACAAGTGCTTGCCTTGGAACCCAAGGTGATCTTGCTCGACGAGCCGGCGGGAGGCATCAACCCCACGTTGATCGAACGGCTGAGCGAACTCATTCTGGAGCTCAACTCGCAGGGCAAGACCTTCCTGATCGTCGAGCACAACATGCCCTTTGTGATGGGCCTGTGCAATCCCGTGCATGTGCTGGCCCGAGGCACGACTATCTGTCAGGGCTCGCCGGAGCAGGTCCAACGGGACCAGTGTGTGCTGGAAGCCTATCTCGGGACCGACTTCGTACTCGAATCTCCAGGAGCGAGCCGTGCTTGAGTTGAAGGGCTTGACGGCCGGTTACGGCGGGGGAGCTGTCCTCCGGGGCGTCGATCTCCAGGTCGCCCGGGGAGAGATCGCGTGTATCGTCGGTCCGAATGGCGCAGGCAAATCCACGGTGTTCCGTGCGATCAGCGGTCTGATTGAGATCATGAGTGGCGAGATACTGGTGGATGGTGTGCCCATCCAGGGCCGCAGTTCGGCTCAGATCATTGCCGCGGGCGTGGCTCAGGTGCCTCAGTCGAACGGGCTCTTCCCTGCGCTCACTGTTCGAGAGAACGTGCTGATGGGCGCGTACCTGATCCGCAGGCAGCGCTCGCTGGTCAGAGAAAGGTATGAGCAGGTGGCTGCTCTATACCCCGTGGTGCGCGAGCGGGCAAAAGACCGGGCCGGTAACCTGTCGGGTGGCCAGCGTCGTATGGTCGAGTTTGCCCGCGCTCTTATGCTTGACCCCAAGCTGGTCCTCCTGGATGAGCCGTCGGTGGGGCTCGACCCCTTGGTTCTGGCCCAGGTGCGGGAGGCGATCGAGACAATGCATCAGGCGGGCAAGACCATCGTCTTGATCGAGCAGAACGTGCGTTTTGGATTGGGGGTATCAACAAAGGGCATAGTCATGGAAAGCGGCCGAGTACTGATCGAAGCTCCGGCCAAGGAATTACTGGCAAACCCCGAGATGGGGGCATTGTTCTTTGGCGGCGCGATCGAGAAGGAGCCACCGCCGGAAGATCACCCGGCGTGTCAGGCTTGACCTGTCCCTCCGTCGGTCCCCGCAGTCGTATAGCCCCCCGCAGTCGTATGGCCCAGCAGAGAGGTAAGGTAGGAGGGTGCGATGTTCTATCCGGTGAGGTGTGAGCCCGAGGATTTCCATCAGACCAAACAGGCTGTGGTCGTCCTCACTCCCGCGGAGTCGAAACGGCTGCTGGCCAAGGCTGTGGCCGGGCTGCCTGAGGTCCGTTACGCCTACGAAAACGCTCGGCTGTCCGTTTCAACCTGTTCTACCAGCGCTCTTGTACTCGAGGAACTGACTGGAGAGAAGATCCCTCCCCACCGCTACTGCATCGGCATGGTGGCCGACGGGATGCTCACCACCACGGTGAAGGATGACAGGGAACCGGCCCGCTTCTTCGTCAAGGGCGAACGGGTTCAGATGGAGGCCATCCCCTTCTACGACGGCTTCGGCCCCGGAGACGTGGTCATCAAGGGGGCGAATGCCGTTGATCCAGAGGGAAATGTGGGGGTATTGGTCAGCAATCCGCAAGCAGGGACGGTCGGGGCGCTACTCAGTTTCGTTGCCGTTCGGGGTCTGCCTATCATTTTCCCGGTAGGTTTGGAGAAGCTCGTGCCGTCGGTGCGTGAGGCCGCCAATGGTTGGGGCCAGACCACGCTCTACAAGAGCATGGGAGAGCGGGTCTGGCTCTACCCGGTGACCGCGGGTCTGGTGATCACCGAGATCGAGGCGCTAGCTATCATGGCTGGGGTGAGAGCCAGGCACGTGGCCAGTGGTGGCATCGGTGGCAGTGAGGGTGCGGTAGTCTTGTTGTTGGAAGGCTCTGCGGAGAACATCGACCAGGCTTGGAGGATCGTCGCCTCAGTGAAAGGCGAGGTTCCTATCTCGGTTCCCCGGCATCAGTACTCCTCCTAGGGCGCTACAATGACCCTGGCCCTCACCGTTGGAGGATAGACGGGCCCTAGGAGCTCTTGGTCCGGCAAGGAGGTGATTTGGCCCGTACGGGTAAAAGGGTCCCCGTCGCCGCCAAGCGGGGGAAGGTGGTCGAGGTGACGCTCCGCCTGGTAGCGGACGAAGGTATCGAAGGGGCAACCACTGCGCGCATCGCTGCCGCCGCTGGGGTCTCAGAAGGTACCCTCTATAGGCTGTTCGGCAGCAAGCGCGGAATTCTCCTGGCTGCTTTGGATGCAGTCCACGACCACTTTCTGGAGGTTCTCAAGGCCAGTAAGCGCGAGAGCGTGGTCGCCACTTTCCAGGAGCTGGGGCGTCTCCACACCGAAATGATGGTCGGAGGCGGTATTGATCACTTCATCGCCCCCCTGTTCGCCTTCATGACCGCGCCTCCTTCTCTGGGCCTACGGGAGGCGGTGGCCAAACGACAGCAGGAGATCATAGAGCTGTATGCCTGTATGCTGCAGGAGGCTCAGGCCAGGGGCGAGTTACCCGCGGAAGCGGACGTCCGTCAAGCGGCTTGGACTTTTGCAGCTGTTTTCTGGGCCGAAGATCTGTCGACGCTGATCGGCTTGCCCGGCTTTGTCCTGGAGGGAAGGGCTCGGAAGGCTCTGAACGCGACCCTGCGTTGCTTCGCCCGCTGCGCGGGCTGTCCGGACACGGTCCAGAGCGGGGTCGGCGCTGGGCGGGCGGTCGCCAGCGAAGCCTAGATTGGCAGACTAGCCAGCGGGCTAGTCTGGCGGATTCTCCTCGGACTTCACAGCCTCCAGTATCAGTCTGCCCTCGACCAGGTCGGCGCTCTTGAGTCGAGCAGCGAACTCCTCGGTCTGCCCCAGTATGGTGGTAAGGCGGACGCGATCGTCTTCCAGGAAGACCCGGGCCACGTTCTCCAGGACAAGCTGGTCCCCAGTCTCGGAACCGGGCGAATATAGATAGGCTTTGGCCAGGCACATGGTGACCTCCTAAAGTCGATCTCCCGACGCTTGACCTTCTGACGCTCTCAAGCGTTATCTCCCAGGGTGGAGAGGGCCGCCTGCAGCTCCTCGTTGGCCCGCTGCAGAAGCTCCACCCCTTGCACCAGGTGCTCATGGGCTTGGGCTTTGCCCAGGTTCTCTGCTCGGGCGGCCAGTTCCAGGATCTCGCCCGCATGCTCGGCGTTATGCTTGACGAGGTATTCCAGCAGCGCCTTTAATTCGCGCATGGCTTCTTCGTTCACGTCTCCTCCCTTCTTCCGACCTCTTCACTGGGCTACCTTGATGGCTCCCAGCGGACAAACCTTCGCGCATTCGCTGCAGCCCTTGCAGCTACCCGGGTTGGTGAGGGGGGGTTCGCCAGGTTCTTCCTGGTACAGGATCTTCTTGGGGCAGGCCTGCGCTGCCAAACACAACCCGCCCTTGCAGGTCGCTGGGTCGCACTTGCGGTAGTCCACCAGGGCACGTTTCCCCGTCAAAGTCAAGGTCCCCCTCACTCAGCCGACCGCTCGCCAAGCCGACCAGCCCCTCGATCGAGCACTGACTCGGCGACCACTCGGGTCCTTTCGTCGCCGGTCTCTGCAGCGCAGTCCGGAGCCGGTTTCCCAGCCTCTCGACGGAGCGCAGTCTCCAGTCGGCTCTCCAGCTCTTCGAGCTCTTCCCACAGGCGAGGCGGCACGGAATGTTGCGGCCAGCGGGCCTTGAGGTCAGCTATCCTCTGCTCGAGCAGCCGGACCTCCTCGTCGGGGTCGGTCATCTCCGCGGCGTGACGGGCGCCGTTCTGGGCTTGACTCTCACCCATCGTCTGCCTGTTCAGCCGTCCACCCTAGCCCTTGATCAACACGAGCGCCGACATCATGGCTACCGACCATAGGATGTCGGGGGGCAGGTGCAGCTCGCAGGTCTCGTCGAACAAGAGGGAGCTGCGCGCCGGGAATTCCTCGTCCTCCCGCCACAAGATCACCGTAACAGGCACTCGCGCAAACGGGAGCAGTTCGATGGCGGCGTCCCCATAGCCGCGGGGCTCTGCGCCGTAAAGGGTCCCCTGGCGGAGAAGGCCCTCGGGATCGTTGCCGAACCGTCCTGCGATGGCATCGAGGGGGAGTAGGTGGGATCCTTTGTGATAGATCTGGCCGCTCTTGAGCTCTTCGGGCTTTAGCAGCCGGCCGGTGGGCTTGATGTTCTGGGCGTCGAGGAGATAGCGCAGGATAGAAAGACGCGAGAAATAGGCCATCTTGGTCAGTAAGAACTGGGCTTGGGGAGAATCCCCGCGCAACTCCCGCCTCGCCAAGTCGACCGTGATGAGCTGGCCGAACATGGGCACAAGATAGCTGTCCTCTTCGCTCCGATAGAAGACGGCTGCCCGCTCGCAGACTTCTCGAGGGTCGGAGCGGTCGAGAAGGTTCCAGGCGTGTTCTTCTCCCTGCATGGGGGAAGTATACCTTCCGGATTTCGTGCGAGCGCCTCGCCCCCGATGCGGCCGAGGCTGCCTCCCTTGAGCACGCCTCCCGTGATAATGTTGGAGGGCGCCGAAAGGCGGAGCTCCGAGTCACGCGACCAGGGGGGAAGACGTGAAGATCAAAGCCGCTGTCCTCAGGGAGATCAACAAGGGCTACAGCCTCGAGGAGTTGGAGCTTGATCCCCCAAAGGAAGGGGAGGCTCTTGTCAAGTACGCCTACACTGGTTTCTGCCACAGCGACCTCAGCAACACCAAGGGTTTCATCACCATGAAGTTGCCCATGGTCGCCGGCCACGAGGCCGCCGGGGTGGTGGTGGAAGTAGGGCCGGGGGTCACCCGGGTGAAGCCGGGCGATCATGTGGCAAGCGCTTGGATGTGCCCTTGCGGCGACTGTCCGGAGTGTCGCAAAGGCTTGGGCAACATCTGCTCAGGCACCTTCCCGCAGTTCGTGGGCGGGACCATGCTCGATGGGACCAGCCGTATGCGTGACGCCAAGGGAGAAGTGGTGTTGCACGGCAACTTCGTGTCCGGCTTCTCCGACTACACGGTGGTCCCGGAAGGCTCGCTCATTCCCGTGCCGAAAGATTTCCCGCTGCAGTGGGCAGCCCTCATGAGCTGTTGCGTTCCTACCGGCTGGGGCACGGTGACCAAACTTGCTGATGTGCAGCCAGGCGACTCGGTGGCAGTGTGGGGCCTAGGCGGCGTGGGACAGAACGCTCTGCGCGCCGCCAAGATGCGCCAGGCGAATCCGCTCATCGCGGTCGACCTTGAAGAAGCGCGGCGGGAGAAGGCCATGAAGCTGGGGGCGACCCACTTCATCAACAATTCCAAGGAAGACCCGGTCCCCATCATCCAGGAGCTCACCAAGGGCGGCGCTGACATCATCATCGAATGTAGCGGGGACCCAGGAGCGACCGTGCAGGCCTACTGGGCGCTCCGGCCGAGCGGCAAGCTCATGCAGGTGGGCATCATGGGCGAGCATCAGGTGGCGGCCCTGCCTCTCACCTTCCTGGTGTTCGGGCAGAAAGCCATCATCGGCGGGCTCTACGGCTCCATCTCCACCAAGGACGACATCCCCAAGTACGTGGAGATCGCCAAGAGCGGCGACATGATGCTCGACACCATCATCGAGGGTTACTTCACCTTCGAAGAGATCAACGAGATCAGAGAGAAGATGGAGCGGCGGGAACTGAACGGCCGCTGGGTCTGCAAGTGGGATTGACGGAGGAATCTGGTGGAGCTTACAGACGGACCAGTAGGAGTCGGTGATCTTGTCGGTCAGGCCGTGGTGGGAACGACTGCGGCAGGGCCTGACCTAGGCGACGATGCCTGTGGGGGCGAGCCGGCCATCCTCGAGGAGATCGAGGTAGAGGAGCTGGCCGTGGATGGCATCTGTGGAGTGTATTGAGCAGGTAGGGCCGGACTGGGTCGTGCCCCCCTGGGTCCGCGTGCGTCGGGAGGAGTTCGGCCTGCTCTTGTACGATACCCGGTCGACGCGGCTGACCTTCGTGCGTTCGGGAGACGCTCTGGAGCCGCCACCCTTTGTAGGAGGGGACCGGCGTCTCCGGCGACGTCCAGGGGAGTCCTTCCCACCAACGGGCGCAGGCAGGCGCCCGACAGCCCCGCCCGAGGCGGCCGCCGTCTGCGCCCGGCCCCGGCTGAGCGACAGCCCGCTCCGAGCCCCTGTCAACATCACCTGGGAGATCACCCGTGCCTGCAACCTGAGTTGCGCCCACTGTCTTTCGGCTGATCTGCGAGCGGGCGACCGGGGCGGCGCCGCCCCGGAAAGCGGAGCGGCCGCGGGCGGCGCCGCTGGAGGTCGAGGCGGCGCGCTTTCCCAGGGCGCTCCCGGGCGCACGGCCGGCGAAGACCTACCCGTGGAGCTCGACTTTGCAGCCTGCTGCGAGC
>FWPV01011026.1_pt1 | contig 14548 bp, 10 predicted proteins | sample 2228371 | NCBI WGS metagenome assembly FWPV01 (sample SAMEA103939776, study PRJEB20133) | metagenome
AACTAAAACCGCTGGTCTCTCCTTTGCATATAATTCTAATTCAAATTCTATCCTTTCAAGATCTCTTTTCCCTAATCTGTGTAAAGTTGCTATAACTCCTGTCTGGAAGAAATCTGCCATAAAAGCCTCCTTTTAAACAATTTCTAATGTCTAAAGTGAAAGATCTACACGAAATTAAACATTAAGGTTTTATTTTAAAGAAGTCTCACAAGACGTCTATACACTAATTCCTTGACTTCATAGCTTAAATATAAATATTTATAAATGCTCACAATTTATCATAATATTTATAGTGTGTCAAATATCCCTAAAAAGCCCGTTCAAAAAAATTATTATGTTTTATAATTAAGCTGATGACCTGCGACGAAAGAAAAAAATCCGTCACTCAGATATTTCATGCTTTATTGGATGAGGTAAATCCTTACAATGCTGTCAGCAAATATACCGACGAAATAATAGATATTTACCAAACCGAAAAATTCAAAAAAATTTATATAGCCGGGTTCGGTAAAGCTGCTTGCCCGATGGCTAAAGCATTAGAAGACTCTTTTTTAGATTTGATTGATAACGGTATCTTAATCACAAAATACAATCACTGTAATTCTCAATATAAACCAAAAAAATTAAAGGTATTTGAGGCAGGTCATCCCATTCCTGACCAAAATGGACAATCAGGAACAAATGAAATAATAAAAATGCTAAAAAAAGCCGACATACACCACCTTTTAATTTGCCTAATTTCAGGTGGAGGCTCGGCGTTACTTGTTTCACCTTATGATGGCGTATCTCTTGAAGAGAAACAGCTAATCACACAGATGCTTCTTCGTGCAGGTGCAGATATTGATGAATTAAATGCTGTTAGGAAACACATTTCAAAGGTTAAAGGTGGAAGGCTGGCAGAAATTGCATATCCTGCAAAAATTATATCCTTGATACTTTCGGATGTGATCGGTGATAAGCTCGATGTCATTGCTTCAGGTCCAACATCTCCCGACAACACTACATATTCAGACGCCTTAAGAGTTCTCAAAAGATATAATTTGATTAATAAAACTCCCCGAAGCATTTTAACATTGCTTTATAAGGGAGAAAAGGGCGAAATTCCTGATACACCCAAAGAGGGAAACAAAATCTTTGATTGTGTAAAAAATATAATAATAGGAAGCAACAGAAAGGCGTTAAAATCAGCAAAAACGACGGCGGAATCCCTTAAATTTAAAACAGAGGTCATTTCTTCTGAGATAAAAGGTGAAGCACGAGAAGTCGGTAGGTGGCTTGCCAAAAAGGCAATTGAAGCAAAGCAAAATGCTTCGTCCTTAAAGACTGAAAAATATTGTTTTATTTCAGGTGGAGAAACTACAGTAACAGTAAGAGGTAGTGGTATAGGTGGACGAAATATGGAACTCGCTCTTTCGTTTGCAATAGAAATCGAAGGTATTAAAGGTATTACGCTTCTTTCGGCAGGCACGGACGGAACCGATGGCCCAACAGATGCTGCTGGTGCTATCGTAGACGAGGAAACTATCAAAAAGGCCAAAACACTTAGCATTAATCCAGCTGATTACCTTAATAATAATGATTCTTATAATTTCTTCAAAAAAATAAACGGATTGCTTATCACCGGACCAACAGGCACGAATGTGATGGACGTTCAAATAATAGTGGTAGAATGAAGAAAATTATTATTTTTACAGACCTTGATGGAACCCTTCTCGATGCATATACGTATGCATTTGATCCAACAATTCCGTCCCTTAATCTTTTAAAAGAAAATAACATTCCGCTTATTATATGCTCAAGTAAAACAAGGAAAGAAATAGAACATTATAGAAAGAAACTTGGAAATCATCATCCATTCATATCAGAAAATGGTGGGGGGATATATATACCAAAGAATTACTTCCCGATTGACTTATATAACTCTCTTACTCCTTTATTAACCAAAGAAGTCACATCAGATTTCTTTAAAAAAAGTGATTATTATGTTGTTAAACTGGGTGCAGAATACTCTGAAATTAGAAAAGTGATAAAAGATTTGCAAAAAGACGGTTTCTTGATTAAAGGCTTTGGTGATATGAAAACAGAAGAACTTGCGAATTTGGCAAATATGAGCATTAAAGAGGCCAAAATGGCAAAAAAAAGAGACTTTGATGAACCGTTTATTTTCGATGGGGGAGAGAATGAGAAAGAGAAATTATTTGAATCAATAAAGGCCAAAGGATTTAATTTTACAGAAGGTAGATTTTATCATATTATAGGAAATAGCGATAAAGGTAAAGCTGTATCACTTTTAATTAATTTATACAAAAAATATTATGATGAAATTATTACCATTGCCATTGGTGATAATACAAACGATATCCCGATGTTTGAAAAAGTTGACTACCCTGTATTAGTTAAGAAACCCGACGGAAGCTATGATAGTAAAATTGATATTCCCAAGATAATTAAAGCAGATGGAATAGGTCCAGAAGGTTGGAACAAAGCGGTTAGCGATTTGTTAAGGGAGATATTAAATAGACGGTAAGATTACGAAAAGCCAAATTATTTTTATTTTGGCGTTTTGATTAATTTACCACCTCTTGGAATTATTGCAATCCCCGATGAATCTATATGACAGCGAAATCTGTCTTTTTCACGATCAAATCCTATCTCTTCACCTTCTGCAATGACATTCATTTTATCTACTATTACCTTTTTCAGCTTACAACCCTTTTTGAGTATTACCCTATCCATAATAATTGAATCTTCAACAAGAACATCATTCTCAATTACAACACCACTACGAATAACGGAATTTCTTATTTTTGCCTTATGAATAACACATCCTTCAGCAATAATACTATTCTTTATATCGCCTCTTAATATTTTTGTAGCAGAACCCTCATATCCAGAAGGGTGTATGGGCCATAACTTATTATCTATTTCAAAAAGTGGAGATGCTCCTAACATATCCATATGTGCTTCGAAAAAGGCAGATATGGTACCTACATCTCTCCAGTAGCCTTTTTCTTCGTATTCCATGGTTCCGGGTATTACATTATTTGCAAAATCATAGGCAAACACTTTACCAGTCTCTACAAGATCAGGGATGACATGTGCTCCAAAATCATGCTGTTTCTTTCTCTGAGCATTTGCAAGTGCCTCCAGCAATACATCTTTATTAAATATATAGTTACCCATAGAAACATATGCACGCTTTGGGTCATCAGGCATAGAAATGGGTTTTTTGGGCTTCTCTTGAAATCCTATTATCCTTCTCGCGCTATCAGTCATTATCACACCAAATGAAGATGCTAATTCAATCGGAACAGGTCTTGCGGCAACTGTCACAAAAGCTTCTCTTTCAATATGAAAGTCAATCATTTGTCTTATATCCATTCTGTATATATGGTCTGCACCAAATACTATTACAAGCCTCGGATTGTGCTGCTGAATAATTGAATAATTCTGAAATACTGCATCTGCTGTGCCTTGAAACCATTCTGGACCCATTCGCATTTGAGGTGGAACTACCGCTATAAAATGATCCTTAATTACAGAAGATAAATTCCAATTTAATCTTACGTGTTCAATAAGCGACTGTGATTTATACTGAACAAGAAGATAAATAGAATAAATATGAGAGTTGACAAGATTACTCAGAACAAAATCTACTATCCTGTATCTACCACCAAAAGGAACCGAAGGTTTTGATCGGAACGCGGTCAAAGGAAATAACCTTTCTCCTTTGCCTCCTGCAAGAACAAAAGCAAGAATCTTTGGATGTGACATATTACCTCCGAGCGTATGTTTTATTTAAACTAAAAAATCAAATCATAATGTAGTGTTGAAAAAATTTATTTTTCGATTCCTTGAAAAAATTTTAATATTTTAACTCAAATAACGCAGGGATTTCATTCTCATGGTCTATAAAGTAGGAATCTTTATATGCCATAACTTATTTTATTGTTTATGGATAATTGTGTTAAAAACTTCAGAAAGTTTAATAAATCGCTCATCCATCGTTATCTTTTCGAGTGTCATTGGTGTCTTTTGCATCCAATTCGGATAACAATCTACTGTACCGGGCATATTCTGCTGCTCTATGATCCCGAGTATGTCATCAAGATAAACGAGAACCAATTTACATGGCGTCAACGCTAAATATTTATAAATAGCAAGACATAAGTCAGCATTCATTTCAGGAACCTCAGCATCTTGAGAAGAAATATTGAAAAGAACACCCTGCGATTTCAACGCCTCAATAATAAGTTTTTTATCTCTTTCTCTCTCATCATATCTTGTTTGCCATATCTTCTCATCAGCATATTGACCTATCTGTTTTTTTACTTCCAGGTCTCTTCCTATCCAATAACCATAAATGGTAGGCAGGTCGTGCGTCGTAATAGCGCACAATGCCATTTCTGGATACTTTTCGGGGGGGAGAAAAGTTGGGTCAGGATAATTTCTTTCAAAATAAAAAAGTCTGTACGAAAGCATATTATATCGTCTAAGTAATTCTCTTACATTTTCACCTATCGTGCCAAGATCTTCAGCAACAACCATAGTCTTATTGCGATTGCTTTCTAATGCTATAATCCTCAACAAGTCTTCATAAGGATAATTAATATAGGCACCATTTTTAGGTGACATACCCTGAGGAATCCAGAAAAGTCTAAATAAACCAAGTGCATGGTCTATCCTTAATGCACCACAATATTTCATATTTTTCCTGATCGTTTGGATAAATAATTCATAGCTCGATTCTTTTAATTTTTCGGGCAACAAAGGTGGAAAGCCCCAGTTTTGTCCTTCTGGACTAAAATCATCAGGTGGCGCCCCCGCATCTACCTCACTTGCTATTACATCCTGGTAGGTCCATGCATCACTTCCACTACTAACAGCGCCAATGGCAAGGTCTTGATAAATACCTAATTTCATCCCTCTTTTTTTAGCTTCTTCAGCAACTTCCTTCTGTTGTCTGTCAATAATCCATTGAAGATATTTATAGAAAAGTATTTCTTTCTTTTTTTTCTTTTTAAAGTCCTCTATACTTTTAGCCTTTATTTCATGGTATTGTTCTGGCCACTCTTTCCAGTCTTTTACACCCCCATATTGTGAGGCCAACGTCATGTAAATAGAAAAATATTCAAGGGCTCTACCTTCTTCGGATATATAATTTCTGAAGTCTTTTCCACGAACCGTATTCCTCTTATAGTGCTTTTCATAAAAAAATTCAAAAGTCATTTTTAATATTTTTTCTTTTAACAAGGCTATACCTTCATAATCAATCAGATCTTCTTTTTTAAATTTAGCTAATTCTTTATTTAAACTGCCCCAATCTATAAGGCTCTGCTTTTTTATATCCTCCATCTCGGGTAGTTTTTCGACATCTATATAAATAAAATTTTTATAGAGTCTGCTAATAGGCGAATACGGACTGATACCAAAAGGTCTTGTATTAGGTAGAGCATGTATTGGATTTATCCCTACGAAATCAGCCTTTAAGTCTGACATCCAAATAATAATGTTCATAAGGTCGGTAAGATCTCCTATCCCCCAATTGCGACCGGAACGTATACCATAGAGATTAGTAGAAAGTCCCCAAGCTCTACCTCTTTCGAGTTCATGATGGATATAACAAGTGTCGGGTGATATTATAAGTCGGGATTTTTTTCCTATAATATTTACTCCTCCTGGAAAAATATTTTCGGTATGTCTGCATTCTACATAAATATCATAATAACCTATATTGCGATAAACACCTTCAGAAAGATTAATCTTCACATATCTAAAACCATCGATAGATTGTGTCTCTGAAATTTTTATCTTCTCTCCCTCAAGGGTATATTCACTATATATATCGTTTTCGTCAGTAATAGACCAGACAATCGAAAGTTCGCTTTCTTGCCCTTCTGCGAGTGGAAGATAAACAGGAATAGATACAGGCTGATTGTTTTCAGAAAAAATATAGACTGGCTCAATAATATTGTTCCACGGATAATATTTTCTCTTATTAATTTCGTCTTTTATTGCATCAATTGAATCTATATTAACTCTCATAGATTTTAAAATAGCTTTTTTAGTCTCAACAGAAGTAATATGTTTTCTACCAAAGATATCCCAGTAATAGGGAAGGATCCCACAGAGATCTGAGAGTTCATTAATCAATTCATCATAATAAAAACTATTCATTTTCTCATACCATAAAATTAAGGAGCAAAAATTTATTTTTCGAGTTCTTAGTGTACCAAATATTCGTTATCCGTTATCCGAGCAAAAATATCTTCTTTATGGAGATGGACAAGGGTGCATAAAACGAATTTCTTTTTGAGCAATGTCTGCATTATTCGGGTTAATCAACCTTACAATCCTAAGAGTTTTTTGTAGTAATTATAGGAACTATTTTTAATTTCATCATGAAGACTTCTACCATAAGCATCCATTGTAACGATCGCTGGAAACTCGAAAACATCAAAAATCCACATTGCTTCGGTCATACCAAACTCTTCAAGTTTCCAAACATCAACAACCTTTTTAATCCTTTTTGCAAGGTACACAGCAGCGCCTCCAATAGTATGGAAATAGACACAACATTTTTTTTTCATAGCATTCAATGTCTGGATGCCCATACCACCTTTGCCCATTACACCCCTTAAACCATATTCTGAAATTATCTTATGTTCATACATTTCTAGTCGCATACTTGTAGTAGGGCCACAGGCAACAACGATATAACCCCCTGCTGTTTTTTTTATTATAGGGCCACAATGATAAAGTATCGTCCCTTCAAGTTTAAAAGGCATCTGTTTCTTTAACAACCTATTGTTAAATAAAAATTTATGTAATTTATCTCGGCCTGTCGCGATCTTTCCATTTATTAGAACAAAATCTCCTATCTTCAATGACAAAACATCATCCTTCTTTAGTGGAAGATTGAGTATTTTCACTCTCTTATTATTACTTTCTAATTTTGAATCTTGAATCTTGAATCTTGAATCTGCCATACCAGTCTTGCTCTTCTATCCGCCCAGCAGCTCATTGACACATCAACAAAATAAGATGCGGGGTGTCTGTGGTTTATTCCAATTTTTACTTCTAAGGCCGTTGTCTTACCCCCAAAACCAAGAGGACCTATTCCAAGCTTGTTTATGTCCTTGATAAGATTCTTTTCAAGTTTTTCCAGGATTACATATTCATTTTTATCGCCGAGCTTCCTGAGAAGTTGTTCTTTCGATAATTTTGTAACCTGATCTTTTGATGCACCTATTCCCACTCCAATAACATACGGGGGGCATCCCCTGCCCTGAGCATTATAAACTGCATCGATCACACACTTTCCCACACCTGAAAGATCTCTTTCTGCTTGAAGTTCCTTTACAGGTAGATTGTATAATTTTCCCACATTTTCGCAGCCAGCTCCTTTGAGCATGAGATCTATTACAAGTTTATTATCTCTTGCCTCTTCAAAATATATAATAGGAAATCCTATTCCTGTATTATCTCCTGAATTTTTTTCTGTAAGTATGTCAACAGCATTTGGCCTTAAGGGGATTTTTTTTGTGGCAATCCTAGTGGCTTTAATGATATAATTTTTTAAATTTAATTGACTGATGTTTTTAGGTATTTTTACAAAAAATACTGGTACCCCTGTATCTTGACAAAGAGGACTTTTACTTTCTTTTGCCATTCGAATATTTTCAAGGATAATAGAAAACGATCTCCGTGCATTTGAATCCTTTTCCCGCCTATAAGCAGACTTCAAATAAGATTCGACATCTTGAGGAAGAGATGTTGCTGCTTTTGTATAAAGTTCCACTAAAGCTTCTAAAATATTCGTCATAGTGTATATTTTACATTCTTTCGATCAAAAGAAATAGCTACTAAATGCGAATCTAAGTACTTATGTAAATTACAAAAATATCCTGAAAAGAAAAAAGGTTACCAAAGTTCCTATCAGGCTTCCAATGAGTACCTCCCAAACACTATGCGCCTTTATAACAATCCTACTATGTGCGATCATAATAGCTATTATAAGAGAAAGGAAAGAAGCCACAAAATTTTCAGTAATGTAAGTAATAGAAACCCATGCTGAAAATGCTAATGCCGCATGGCCACTGGGCATTCCTCCACTTAGTGGACTTCCTTTACCATGATACGTTTTAGTAATAACAACAAGGATTAAGACCAATACCAATGCTATGATAGTAATTTCTTCTTTCGAATGCTTTGCTACATGTACCCCTGCTGTAAAGTAGTTTCGAAGATATGGAAATAAAATTATGTAACCTATCACAGCTACGCCCAAAGCAGTGAGCAAAACAGCGCCTGCTGCAATGTCCTTTGCCACACGAGCTTTTTCACTCTTTTGAGGCGATATAATATCTACAACTGCTTCAAGGGCTGTATTAAACATCTCTGCAAGAAGAACTGCAATGACGGATAAAGAAATTATTAAAAATTCTACTCGCGTAACGCCAACGATATAGCTCAAAAGAAGGACTGTCGCAGCACTGTAAAAGTGATACCTGACATGCCTCTGAGTTTTCGCGGCTTGAAGAATACCCTCAATCGCAAAATTAGTACTTTCTAACCACTTTTTTAATGGCGTCATTTGGATTGTATTTTCAAAAGTTAATCCGAATCCGCATTTTTCGAGTTAGACAAAAGCCTCTGATGACCATCTAAAATTGATGTTAATTCTTTAATCAGAATCGAATTCTCTCTATGAGATTTCACAGAAATTCTCAAATAAGTGCTTTCAAGCCCCTTAAAATTTGAGCACTCTTTTAAAAGGATTCCTTTTTTTATCAAATGATTACAAATTTCTCTCGCATTGTCTATTTTTAATAGATAGAAATTAACGTCAGATTTAAAATATTCTATACCTAATCTTTTAAAGTTTTTTTCGAGAAACCTCTTCTCTTGCTGGATTAATTCTAAAGTATTCTTCTTAAAGATTTTGTCTTTAATAGCAACAGCAGCAGCCCTTTGGGCAAGACTATTTACACTCCACGGCTCCTTTATTTCCCTGAGTAAGTGAATGAGGTTTGAGGGGAATACACCATATCCAATTCTTAACCCCGCAAGTGCATAAAAATTAGTCAATGTTCTTAAAACAATAAGATAGGGATTAAGCGATGTTTCCTTTATAACAGACTCATTAGGGCAAAAATCTATGAAGGCTTCATCTACAACAAGATAACATTTATTTTCTCGTGCTGCCTCTGCGATTTTCAAAACATCACCTTTTTTAAGCGCCTTTCCCGTCGGATTGTTCGGATTACAAAGAAAGGCTATCGACAGAGTTTCAGGAGAGTCTTTTAAAACCTGAATTGCCGTAACAAAGTCTTCAGGACTTATTTCAAAATTCTTTTCCTTATCGAGCGGAAGGTATTTGATAACGTTTATTCTATTGTCAGACGATTGATTCATAGAGGTCAATTGCTGGTTTATTCTTATTGCCCGTTCATATTCAGGATATGTAGGAACAGGAATTAAGGCCCTCTGAGGACTGAGCGTCCTCACAATTAAATATATAAGTTCTGTACTTCCATTACTACAGAGGATCGTGTCTGGCTCAATATTATGATACTGGGCAAGTCTATTTCTTAATCTTTTCGCATCAGGGTCAGGATAATTGTGTAAATATTTAAGATGTTTACGAATCTCTGCCTTAATCTTTTTTGTCACCCCTAATGGATTTACAGTAGCACTGAAATCAAGAACCTTTCTTTCTTGAATTTTTAGTTCTTCTGCAAGTCTATAAATATTTCCCTCGCGTTCGAAAAAACTCCAATCAATTGATAATTCTTTTCTCATAATCAATATTATCGATATTATCCAAAATAAGTTATTATTTTAATAATATATTATAGATTTAAAAGTTTCTCACATGGACAAAAAAAAACTAACCAAACAAATAAAACATATTTACAGATTAAAAAGAAACGAAATAATTTCAAGATTACGTGAATTCTCAAAAATATGGCTTGAAGGTACTGAAGAAGATATTTTTATGGAATTGGCTTTTTGTATTCTGACCCCACAGTCAAAGGCTAAGTTATGCTGGGAAGCATTGCTAAATCTAAAAAAAGAGAATATCTTAGTTGATGACTCGCTAGATAAAATTAAAAAATATCTTAAATGTGTCAGATTTCATAATAAAAAAGCAGAGTATATTATTAGCGCACGAAAAAATTTTTATACTAACAGCAAGTTTGAAGTAAGACCTTTTTTAAAAAAATATAATAGTGTGTATGAAAGAAGGGAATGGATAGTTAAAAATATAAAGGGTATTGGATATAAGGAGGCAAGCCATTTTCTGAGAAATATTGGATTCTATGATAATATAGCTATTCTTGACAGGCACATACTAAAAAATCTGAGACTACTTGGTGTAATAGAAGAAATTCCTAAGACATTAAGTAAAACAAAATATTTGCACATCGAAAAAAAAATGGCTGAATTTTCAAAAAAAATTGGGATTCCTCTCTCACATCTGGATTTATTAATGTGGTATAAAGAAACAGGAGAAATATTTAAATAAGGTTGTAAAAATAAAACAAAAAGAATTAATCTATTTAAATATGAAAAAAATTTATTTTCTTTTGATCATCCTTCTATTTCTTTCATCAAATGTTTGGGCGTATATAAACTTTAACCTCTTGGATAAACCTGTGCATAACATTTATATCTCATTCGATCTCGAAAGGAATCTTGTTAAAGGCAAATCTGTACTCAAATTACCACTCAATTATAGAGATAAACAAATAGAAATATTTATTGGAGAACTTGAAATAAAATCTATAATGATAGACGGCAGCCTAATTAATCCAGAGATAGAAAAAAATACAATTACGTTAATGGGTAAAGAGCAGATTGAAATAATCTATGAAGGAGTTTTTAGAGAAGAAGATGTGCATGAAAGCATTGAAAATAGAGGAGTAGTTTCTGGGAATGTAATTGGGACGAAAGGTATCTGTCTAACAGATGATTGGTATCCTGAAATAAAAGTACTTTCTTTTTATAGACTCGAAGCAGATGTCCCAGAAGATTTTATGGCAATATCCGAAGCCGAAGAAATTAAAATCTTAGATTTAAATGGCATTAAAAAATATTTATTCGATTTTCCATATCCAGTGAAAGGAATAAATTTTATAGCAAGTAGATTTGTAGAAATAAAGGAGCAATACAATGGAATAAATATATATGGATATTTTTTTCCCGAAGATCTCCCACTGGCAAAAACATACATGGAATATACAAAAAAATATATCAAAATGTATGAAAATCTTCTTACCCCCTATCCTTATAAAAGGTTTTCTGTAATCGAAAATTTCCTTTCAACTGGCTACTCAATGCCTACCTTTACTCTTTTAGGTCAGGATGTTATCCGTCTGCCTTTTATTGTTGAAACCTCTTTAGGACACGAAATACTTCATCAGTGGTTCGGTAATTCTGTATATGTTAATTATGAAGAAGGTAACTGGTCAGAGGGTTTAACTGCCTATCTTGCTGATCATCTATATAAGGAACAGGAAGGCAAAGGTTGGGAGTATAGAAAGAAATTGATTACAGATTATGAAAGTTATGTTACCCCTGAAAAGGAATTTACTCTGAGAGATTTCAGGAGTAGATTTGATTTCGCTTCAAGAGCAATTGGATATGGAAAATGTGCAATGGTCTTTCACATACTCAAAAAAACCTTAGGAGATGACCTCTTCTATAATGGTTTGAAAAAGTTTATCGAAGAAAATAAATTTAAGGAGGCGTCGTGGGCTGATATAAAAAGCATTTTTGAAAAATTTGCTGATAAAAATCTTGATTGGTTTTTTGATCAGTGGCTTAATCGCAAGGGGATACCCTCCATAGAAATTAGAGAAGCAAGCGTTAATTTAAAAGAAGGTGATCCTGTAGTTTCTTTCGAAGTAGTTCAGAAAGATGAACCGTATAATTTAAGTACGACACTCACTATAAAATCGGATAAAGAAGAAATTAACACTACTATCGAGATAAAAAATACAATAGAAAGATTTGAAATACCTATAAAAGGAACTCCTTTAACAATGGTTTTCGATCAAAACTATGATATTATCCGAAGACTTTCTGAAAAAGAATATCCGCCTGTGATATCGAAACTTTTAGGTGATGAAAAAAGGCTGATTATTGTTCCTGAAAAAGACAAAGAGAAATATACTACTTTAGTAAACATATTGAAAGAGCAGGGGTTTGGTATAAAGAAAGAGACAGAAATTACGGAGAATGATATAAAAAGTTCTTCTTTACTTTTTTTAGGGACAGAAATCGATGTTTTAAAAAGGCTTTTTGGTAGTGTTTTAAAAACTGAAAAGGGATTCTCAATAGAAATGAAGAAAAATCCTCTTAATACTTCGAAGGTAATAGCAATTGTACAGGGTGAAACAAAAGAAGAAGTTGATTCCGCAGCTAGAAAAATCATCAATTATGGCAATTATTCTTCCTTAACATTCGAAGGTGGCAGGAATGTAGAAAAAAATATACATGAGTCAACAAGAGGTATTAAAGTGGATTTATACAAACCTGTAGTGATTATGAAGCCCAAAGATCTGACCGAGATTAACGAAATAATCAACTCAATTATTGATAAACCTATAATTTATGTAGGTGAAAGACATACAAATTATGAGGACCATAAAGTGCAATTACAGGTTATTAGAAGTCTTTACGAGCAGGGTAGAAAGTTCGCCATTGGCATGGAAATGTTTCAAAAACCATTTCAGGAGGTAATTAATGACTATATCTCGAATAAAATCGATGAAAAAGAATTTTTAAAAAATACAGAATACTTTAGTAGATGGAAATTCGATTATATCTATTATAAAGAAATCATAGATTACGCAAGGCTCAAGGACATCCCAGTAATAGCCCTCAATATCAGTTCAGAGATATTGAAAAAGGTTTCAGATGGGGGCCTTGATTCGCTTTCGGAAACCGAAAAAAAGGAAATCCCTCAAGATATGGATATGTCTGATGAGGAATATAAGCTCAGGCTGAAAGATATATTTGAACAGCATAAAAACCATGAAAACAAAATTTTTGACCATTTTTATTTATCGCAAATACTCTGGGACGAAACAATGGCTCACTCTATTGTAGATTTTATAAATAAAAATCCTGATTATCAAATTGTAGTACTGGCTGGAGTTGGACACATTATGTTTAATTCAGGGATACCTAAACGGGCTCACAGATTAAATAATAAAGACTATGTAACCCTCATCCCACATACAGAATATGTCGATGATGATATCGCAGACTTTATATTTTTTGCCGAACATATTTCCCCTCCCTCTTATCCAAAACTTGGTGTCATTATTAAAGGAGAAGACAAATATGTAAAGATTGAAAAAGTACTTCCTGGTAGCACCGCAAAAGAGGCAGGACTCGAAACAGGCGATATTATTTTATCTTTGGACGACTGGAAGATTGAGAATATCGAAGATGTTAAGATCTTTATGACAGGAAAGAAATTTGGTGAAGAAGTAAAAATAAAAGTTTTAAGGAAAAAGTTTTTAAAAGGCTACAAAGAATTAGAATTAAAAGCAGTTTTTTAATTTTAAACAAGTCTTATTCAATTCATTAATCCCCAGCATTTTTGGAGTTAATAATTTCTTGATTTTCCCGCAACATCGCAAGTTTGACACTTCCTGATGCAGGAAATTCTTATGAGAATGGTCGAGATTCTCTGCCGAATTGTCATAAATGCTTGAATAACAATATATAAGAGGGATTATGAATCCGGTAACACTCCTAAAATAGACATTAAAATATCCTGAAGAGAGTAAAATGTGTACTAACTACTATAATGAAATAAAATATGGAGATATTTTTTGACAAATAATATAAAAATATGCTCTGTAAGCAAGATTTATTTTCGTACTTCTACAAAGAAGGAAGGGGGAGGGTTTCCAGATACCTGCAGCTGGCAAAGTCTATCCGTAGAGGGAAGACTATTCGGACAAAGGTCATAGCACATTTAGGACCTTCCGAAGAATTTATCGAGAAAGAGGCACCCTCTCTTTTGAGAAGACTTTCCCGGATGACTGGCCAGAAATTAGAGGAAACGATCTTTGAAGAAGGACAAGATATCGGAAATGTACTTGTCCTTTTGCTTCGCTGAGAGAAGGCAAAAGGACACTTCCTTCTCTTAAAAGGATGGCTGAACATTCTGATGATCTAAAGTGAAACTACATACCAGGACAGGCATTTTGTAATCTCCTATAATAAAGGAAGGGCAAAAGAGGATCGAGATAAATGTAACAAGGCGCTCAATAAAGCCCATTCATTCATTGATGAAAGAATGTTAAGCTTTAAACGAAGCACTGATTTCTAGACTTATGAGGAGGAAACTTGCTGGCTCTGCTTGGTCTTGGGAGAAAGCCAGAAAGCGTCTGCATGGAATCAAAACCTTTATCATTAAGACAGGGACGATAGTTTTTAGCAGCTTTCCTGCTCGTGGTAATCCTCGGCAGCACTGCTTATATTATTGTGAATGTTTCCTCCAAAGGCATAATTTACAAAAAAG
>FWPV01011035.1_pt1 | contig 14545 bp, 14 predicted proteins | sample 2228371 | NCBI WGS metagenome assembly FWPV01 (sample SAMEA103939776, study PRJEB20133) | metagenome
GCCCGGGGGGAGCTGGGCGATGCGGTCGCCGTGGCTCATCCAGACCGGCAGGCTCCCTTCGAGGCTTCCGAACAGGGGGCTGCGGCCCAGGAGCTGGATCTCGGCCTTGCCATACTCCTGGCGTTCAGCTTTCTCGACTCGTCCGCCCAGATGGTGAACCAGAAGCTGCATCCCGTAGCAGATCCCCAGCAGGGGACCGGAGAAGCGGTACACCCGGGGGTCCGGGTGGGGGGAGTCCGGGTCGAAGACCGAGCTGGGCCCGCCGGAGAGAATGATGGCCTTGGGGTGGCGGGCGGCGATCTGCTCCCAGGGGGTGTTGTAGGGGAGGATCTCGGAGTAAACCCTGGCCTCGCGGACACGCCGGGCGATGAGCTGGGTGTACTGGGAACCGAAATCCAGGATCAGAACGGTTTCACGTTTCTCCATTGTGGGAATCCCGCGCCGGAACGGTGTGTGCGTGGCGGTCGGCCCGAGTGTTTTCGGCCGGGTGAACCGGCCGGACCGTTCCGGAGAACCGGAGTATAGCACCCGGGGCTGACGGGAGTAGGGAGACGGCGAGGGCGGTTGATGGCATCAGGAACCCGACAGGCTCAAGCGACCTCGAGGACAGGCAAGGCTTGACCGAGGCCGGCTCAAGGTGCGCAGTCTGTCGATCAGCCGACGGGCGAGGGGGTCGGCGGATGCAGGATGAGATTCATGTGATTCGCATACCCGCTCGGGCAAGCCGCCCTTCCACCAGGCGAGTCCCGATTGTCAGGGTAGTCCGCTACTGTTCCTGTGTGCTTGGTCCTCCTAGTGATTTCTGGGGAAAACTGGAGGCAGGTGAACCCTTTCGCTGGCATCCATTGATCGACCATTGTGCCGATGTGGCGGCGTGCGTGGAATCGCTCCTGCGCGGCACTCTCCTGGGTCCCAGGTTGGCCAGGCTGGGCGGGCTTCGGGACTTGGCCGAGGTCCAGATTCAACGCCTGTGTGTGCTGGCAGCTCTTCACGACCTGGGGAAGTTCAGCCTGGGTTTCCAGAACAAGGCGCTGCCCCATCCCCCGTTCCTTTCGGGCCACACCAACGACTTCCTGGCGGCCCTGTCCAACAACGATTTCCTCCGCCGGTTCAGGGTGTCGATCGAGGCCGAGCGCATCGAGGAGTGGGGGGAATCCATTTCAGATCTGCTTGACGCTTCGTTATGTTTCCCCCGCACCCGCGGGGATGGACCTGTCGCCTGATGCGGGATCCAGCCCGCCGGACAGTTTCCCCAGCACCCGCGGGGATGGACCCCGAGCCGATCTGGCTCCCGCCGTCCAAAGCCTTCTTGCCCCGCATCCGACTCCGAGTGATCCGCGGGATCCGCCTGAAAACCTGAACCTTCCTCCCAGCGGGTGTGCACCGGCTCATGGACCACTGTTTCCTGTCTCCCGAGCCCTGTGTCCCGGTGACAGGGTCCCATCCGTCCCATCAGGTGCGATCTTGTCCCGTCGCGCTCCTTGCGTCCGCGGTAAGATGCAGCACGTCACCCATGTCCACCCGGAACGTTCAGGTCGAAGTCCTGCGCACACCCCAGGAAATGACCGTCATCGAGGAGCTGCAGCGCGAAATCTGGGGCTACGGTGAGCCTGGGGCCGATCCCCCCTACCCCGCCCGCGCCCTGCTGGCCCTCGCCGAAAGCGGCGGACTGGTCGCCCTCGCCCGCGTTGATTCCGAGCCCGCCGGCTTCTCCGTCGCCTGGATCGGACGCTGGACCGATCACCAGTTCTACTTCCACAGCCAGCTCGTGGGCGTCCGCCCCCAGTTCCGTCGCTGCGGCATCGCCCGCGCCCTCAAACTTCAGCAGCGCGAGTTCGCCCTCGACCACGGACTCCATGTGATCCGCTGGACCTTCGACCCCCTGCGGGCCGCCAACGCCCGCCTCAACCTGCACCGCCTGGGCGCCGTCTGCCGCCTCTTCCGTGCCCACTACTACGGCCCCCTCGGCAGCCGCTTCTCCGCCGGCGACGACAGTGACCGCCTGTGGGCCGAATGGCATCTCCTCCGCCCCCGCACCCTTTCCGCCCTGAGCGGACAGCCTCCCGCCGTTCCGACCCCTGCCACCCCCGTCGCCACCACCGAGACCGTCGATACCGCCGCCGGACGTTTCCGCGTCCCAACCGGCTGGATCCAGCCCCCGCCCGCCGCCATCCCGCTGGTTGAGATTCCCGCCGACTGGGATCTGATCCGGGCCTGCCGTCCCGACCTCGCCGCGCGCTGGCGTCAGACTCTCCGGGCGGTCCTCGAACGCTACTTGGAAGCCGGCTACACCGCTACCGGGCTGGCTCCGGGTCCCGATCCAGGATCGGGGCCGTGCTATGTCCTGGAAGACCGCCCGCTGGACGAGATCCTGAACCGGCACGCCTAGCTGCCCAGCGCCCGCCCGAATGGAGCGAGGGATCCGTGTCCGGACCAGGGCCGATGCCTCCCTTCGCCGCCAGGCGCCTGCTATACTCCCCGTTCTGGCGGCGCCCCGGGCTGTCCGGCCCCAAGGCCGCCAGGAGAGGAGCCATCGTGAATTACCCCGGACTTGTCGACCAGCTCTCCATCCCTGGAACCTCCAAAATCGTGTTTTTCATCATGGACGGTCTGGGCGGCCTCCCCATGGGGGACCGCAACCAGACCGAACTGCAGTCCGCCCGCAAACCCAACCTCGACGCGTTGGCGCGCCGCTCATCCTGCGGGCTCATCGTCCCCATCGCCCACGGCGTCACCACCGGCAGCGGCCCAGGGCACTTCGCCCTGTTCGGCTATGACCCGGTGGAAAACAACGTCGGCCGCGGAGTGCTGGAGGCAGCGGGCATCGGCTTTCAGCTCACGGACCGTGATGTGGCGGTACGCGGCAATTTCGCCACCGTCGACGCCCAGGGCAACCTGATCGACCGGCGCGCCGGCCGACTTTCCACGGAAGAAAATGAACGGGTCTGCGCCCGGATCCAGGCAGGAGTCAAGCTTCCCGGAGTCGAACTGTTCGTGCGTCCGGTAAAGGAACATCGGGTGCTCGTGGTGTTCCGCGGCGAAGGCTTGAGCGGGGATCTGGAGGACACCGATCCCCAGGCCACCGGCGTCCCCCCGCTGGACCCCAAGGGGACCAGCCCCGAGGCGGCACGGACCGTGGAGATCGTCACCGAGTTCGTGCGCCAGACCGGGCGGTTGCTCAGGGACGAGCCCAAAGCCAATATGGTGACGCTGCGGGGGTTTGCCAAACACAAACCCTATCCGAGCATGCGGGAACGGTTCCATCTCCGCAGCCTCTGTCTGGCCAACTACCCCATGTACCGTGGAGTCGCCTACCTGGTGGGAATGGACATCTACCCGGTGCTGCCGGACTTCGCCTCCCAGGTCAGGGTGCTGCGGGAGAAATGGTCGGAATACGATTTCTTCTTCATCCATGCCAAGACCACCGACAAGACCGGAGAGGACGGGAATTTCGACGCCAAGGTCAAGGCCATCGAGGAGCTGGACGCGCTGGTTCCCGAGGTGCTGGCGCAGGGCCCGGACGTGCTGGTGGTCACCGGCGATCACTCCACGCCCTCGGCGTTGCGGTCCCACAGTTGGCACCCGGTTCCCGTGCTGTTGTACTCGCGCTATGCCCGCAGGGGCCTGAACGAGGCATTCGATGAGGTGGAGTGTCTGAAGGGGGCGCTGGGGCAGTTCCCGGCCAAGGATCTGATGGCGCTGGCAATGGCCCACGGCGAGCGGCTGAAGAAGTTCGGCGCCTGACCGGGCCGTCCCTGCAGGCCGCCCTGCTCAGACCGCTTCTGCCGCCGGGTACTGATCCGACGCCCTGACCTCGGTGGAGGTCAGCACCACCAGCGTGTCTCCCCGGCTGAAATCCAGGGACCCGTCCGCGGCCACCGGTTGGAACTGACCGGTGCGGCGGAGGACAAACAGGGGTATGACCTGTCCCTGGGCCAGTGACGTCTCGGCGGCCTTGTCCAGGGCGGCCTCCAAAGTGATGGTTCGCAAACGTCCGCCCTGCTGGAAGAGCCGTTCCAGCGTGGGGAAATCCAGTTCCGGACGGAACAGAAAGCGGCCCCGAAGCCGCGGATCCGGTGCCTCCCCGGCATGGTTCCTGGCCCCGAACGGAAGCTGATAGACCGAGTTGCGTCCGAAGACTTCCAGGAACTGCAAGGAGCACAAGGAATTGACCTCGTTGTTGGAGGTCAGCGCCAGCGAGGCGCCGATGCCGTCAAGGTCCAGCTCCTCCAGGACCCGGTTGGACAGGACGTCGCCGGTGTAGGCATCCAGTCCCGCACGCCGCGCCTCGGCGACATGAGAGGGATTGGAATCCACCAACACGACTCGTATTCCCAGCGTCTGCAGGAGAACTCCCATCTGGACCGCCCACTCCTGCGCACCCACCAGCAGGACCCCGTTGGGATCGGCCTTGGACAGCCCGAGCCGGCGCGCCACCCAGGGTGCGCCCAGACCGTAGACCAGGATCGTCCCCACGATCACCAGAAAGGTCAGCGGAACCAGCAGAAAAGCGTTGGGAAAACCGGCCTCCTCCAGTCGCAGGCTGAAGATCGAAGCCACGGCCGCCGCCACGATGCCGCGAGGCGCCATCACCGAAAGGAATGCCAGCTCTCTCCAGTTCAGTCCCGAACCCCGACCCGATATCAGCACCGCCAGCGGCCTCACCAGCACCACCAGCACCAGCAGAAACAGCAGCACCCGTGCCGGCTCCACGGCGGCCAGCGACTCAGTGTCGATACGTGCGGACAGCAGGATGAACAGCGCCCCCAGGAAAATGACCTTCAGGTTCTCCTTGAAGGCTACGATGTGGCTGATGGAGACCACCTTCTGGTTGGCCAGGTAGATGCCCATCACCGTTACGGTCAGGAAACCGGACTCCTCCTGCAGGTAATCGGAGAGGGCGAACATGCCCCAAATCACAGCCAGGGCGGTGGGGCTGTCCAGGTACTCCGGGATCCAGTAGCGCCGGAGCAGGGCCACCAGCGCAACCCCGCCCGCCAGCCCCAAGGCGACCCCCAGAACCAAGGTCTTGACCAGAACTTCTGCAATCGCCGACATCACCGCCAGGCCGCCACGGGCCAGCAGCACCTCGAAGACCAGCAGCGCCAGCGTGGCTCCTACCGGGTCGATGACGATCCCCTCCCAGCGCAGAACCGCTCCCACCCTGCCGGTCGGGCGGATGTGGCGCAGCAGCGGAAAAACCACGGTCGGCCCTGTCACCACGAGGATCGAACCGAACAGGACGGCCAGCGAAGGGTCCAGGTCGAAGATCCACCAGGAAGCGGTCGAGGCAGCCACGAACGTCAACAGCGCCCCCACCGTGACCAGATTGCGGATGGTCCCGCCGATTCGGGGCAGCTCTCCCAGACGCAGGCTGAGCCCGCCCTCGAACAGGATCAGGGCCACCGCCAGTGCCACAAACGGCATCAGGGAGGGACCCAAGAGGTGATCGGGCGACAGCATCCCGGTCAGCGGACCGGCTGCGAAGCCGAAGAGAAGCAGAATCAGAATCGAGGGCAGTCGGAAGCGCCAGGCAAGCCACTGGGCCGCGATTCCCAGGACCGTGACGATGGCCAGGCCGCCGATCGGGTGCTCCATCCGTAATCTACTCTTGGACCTCGCGGATGTAGATCTGGCGTGCCAGTTTCTCGCTCAGTCCCAGCTCCCGACCCTGCACCCGGACGACCAGCGGCCGGTCATTGGAACCGGCCCGCAGCAGCTCCACCTTGACCGCGGGATAGATCCCCAGTACCGCCAGCCGGCGCAGCGAGTGGGCACATTTGTCGTCAATCCACTCGACTTCGTGGTTGCCGGCGTCGGCTTCCCACAGGGTCGACCGCGAACCGCGCCTGACCCGACCGTCACGGGTCGGGATGGGAGCCCCATGCGGATCCCGCTCCGGGTAACCCAAAGCCGCATCGATGCGGGACTCGAACTCCTCCGAGATGACGTGTTCCAGCTCCTCCGCTTCGGCGTGGACCCGGTCCCAGTCGTAGCCAAGGACTTCCGCCAGATACAGCTCGATCAACCGGTGGTGGCGCAGCACTTCCAGCGCAATCCGTTCCCCGGTGTCGGTCAGCGTGACTCCCCGGTAAGGCGTGTATTCGACCAGTTGCAGCCCGGAGAGCTTCTGGAGCATGTTGGTGACGCTGGCGGGGGTACAGCCCATCCGTTCAGCCAGGCGCGTCGTCGTAACCCGGTCCGAAGCGGCCAGCAGCTCGAAGATCGCCTTGAGATAGTCCTCCATGGCACGGCTGATCATGGGCGATCGACTCATCACAACCTCGAAAGATTCGATATTCTAAGCGGCGCCGGCCGTCAAGTCATCGGCCGGGGGAAGGTCAGCAAGCCAATGAGCCACCATCCGACGGTCTCCCAGCAGCAGGTTCTCGACGCCCTCCGGCAAGTCAAGGATCCTGACCTGAAGCGGGACATCGTCTCTCTGGGCATGATCAAGGATATCCGAATCGAAGGCGGCCATGTCTCCTTCCGGTTCGTCCTCACCACACCGGCCTGTCCGGTCCGCGACCAGCTCGAAAGTCAGGCGCGGGCCGCCGTCGAGGCAATCCCCGGGGTCAGCAAAGTGGAGGTTTCGATGGAGGCCTCGGTCCCGCGCCAGCGGGACTCGGGGAAAAAGACCGTCGAGGGTGTCGCCAACATCATTGCGGTGACTTCCGGCAAGGGCGGCGTCGGGAAGACCACGGTGGCGGTCAATCTGGCCTGCGCTTTGGCGGCGGACGGCGCCCGGGTGGGTTTGCTGGACTGTGACATCTACGGTCCCAATGTGCCGATCATGCTGGGTCTCAAGGGTCAGCCGGCGGCGGAGGGGCGGATGATCGTACCCCTGGAAGCCTACGGACTGAAGGTCATGTCCATGGGCTTCCTGGCCGACGAGGACACGCCCCTGATCTGGCGGGGTCCCATGCTGCACGGGGTCATCCAGCAGTTCCTGTACCAGGTGAAGTGGGGCGAGCTGGATTACCTGGTGGCGGACCTGCCGCCCGGTACGGGGGATGTCCAGCTGACGATGGTCCAGTCGGTGCCGCTCTCCGGCGGGGTGGTGGTGACCACGCCGCAGGACGTCGCTCTTGCCGACGCCCGCAAAGGGATCATGATGTTCCGCCAGGTGCAGGTGGAGGTGCTGGGGATCATCGAAAACATGAGTTACTTCCTGTGTCCGCATTGCGGGCACCGCAGTGAAATCTTCAGCCACGGAGGCGGCGAGAAAACCTCGCAACGTTACCAGGTGCCGTTCCTGGGCCGGGTGCCGCTGGAGACCGAACTCCGGGAAGGGGGAGACCTGGGAAAGCCGGTGGTTCTGCTGCGTCCTGACAGCGAATCCGCCAAAGCCTTCAGGGAGATGGCGCGGGCACTGGCGGCGCGGGTCTCCACCGTCAATCTGAGCCGGCCTGAGATCCAGATCGAAATGTAGAGTCCGCATGCCTGCAGCCGGCTGCAGAGCAGGGGGAGGTTGCCCGAATGTACACCACGATCGTTGTTCTGCCGGGAGACGGCATCGGCCGCGAAGTGACGGCCGGTGCGGTTGACGTGCTCAGGGAGTGTGCACGGCTGTTCGAACTGGAAATCACCACCGAGGAGTATCCGGTGGGTGGAACCGCCATCGACGCTTACGGCGAGCCGCTGCCGCGATTTGTGCTGGAGGCCTGCCTGCGCAGCGGGATTGTCCTGCTGGGGGCGGTGGGCGATCCGCGCTTCGACCATCTGCCGGCCCACCAGCGTCCGGAAAAGGCGCTGCTCACCCTGCGCAAACAGCTCGGCCTCTATGCAAACCTGCGTCCCATCCAGACCTTCCCCGAGCTGGCGGATGCTTCCACGCTGAAGCCCGAAGTGATCACCGGCGTCGACATCCTCATCGTCCGAGAACTCACCGGAGGAATCTACTTCGGGGAGCCGCGGGGTCTGGAAGCGAGGGCTGAAGGACGGGCCGGCTTCAACACGGAAATCTACTTCGACTATGAGGTCGAGCGCATCGCCCGGGTGGCCTTCGAGGCCGCACGCCTGCGGCGGCGCCGCGTCGACAGCGTCGACAAGTCCAACGTCCTGGAGAGCTCGCAGCTCTGGCGGGCGGTGGTTTCAGAGACGGCGGCGGACTATCCGGACGTGCAACTGGGGCACATTCTGATCGACAACTGTGCCATGCAGTTGGTGGCCCGACCGCGCAGTTTCGATGTGGTGCTGGCCAACAACATGTTCGGCGACATCCTCAGCGACGAGGCGGCCATGCTGACCGGCTCCATCGGCATGCTGCCGTCCGCCAGCATCGGCGCCGACCCCGAGGGACGCACGACCGGAATGTATGAGCCGGTGCACGGTTCGGCGCCGGACATCGCCGGCAAGGACCGGGCCAACCCTTTGGCCACCATCGGTTCTGTGGCGCTGCTGTTCCGCTATTCCCTCCAGCGGGATGATATCGCGCGCCGGATCGAGCAGGCTGTCGCCGCAGTGTTGCGCGAGGGGTTGCGTACCGCAGACATCGCCCCACCAGGGGTGACTCCCCTCGGTACCCGGGCCATGACCGAGGCCGTGCTGGCGCGACTCGGTTCTGCGCAGTGATTCCGCGATACAATGGTCTGGTTACGACCAGGCAGGTCCCCATGCCCAACATTCGCTCCGGGATTCTTTTGCTGCTGCTTCTCTTCCCTGCAGCGGTCGCCGTGCCGGGATTCGCCTTGGACCAGGCGGCCATTGAGGCGGAAGCCAAGCAACTCGAGAACATGATCATTGCGCCCTGCTGCTGGCGCCAGCCGGTGGCCGCCCATTACTCACCGGCTGCCGACGAGGTCCGCAAAGACGTCCGCCAGAAACTGGCGGCCGGGATGACCCGCCAGGCGATCCTGGATGAGTACGTGGCCCGCTACGGCGAGAAGATCCTCTCCAAGCCGCCGGCCCACGGGTTCGGAAGGCTCGCCTACTTCCTGCCGGTGATCGTGCTGGCGGCGGGGGCGGCCGTGGCGGTGGTGGTGATCCGCCGTCTGCGACCGGCGGAAGCAGCGGCGCCGGAGGCGGTTGCCCCTCCCACTACCGCGGCCTACTCGGCGCGGCTGGACAAAGAACTTTGGGGCTGAGGCGTCCCGCCGAAGCCTGCCCGGTCCGGTACCGGCGTTTCAGGAGGATTTCAGCTTGCAGTCTCGTGACAGGATCCAGCTCCGTGGTTTGTTCCGCTGCGGCGGGATGACGTTGGCCGTGCTGTTGGCCGCAGGCGGCTTCAGTCTGGGGGTCGGTGCGGCCGGGCAAGGAGGTTCGAACGGAGATTCCGCCGGGATCCAGGTGGAGGTGGTCTCCGCCAAGGATCTCCGGCAGCTTCGCAAGGCCAGCCCCGGCAAGGTCCAGCTCGTCAACTTCTGGGCGACCTGGTGCGGACCCTGCGTCGATGAGTTTCCCGAACTGGTGGAGCTCTCGCACCAGTTCGGTTCCGCCGGCCTGCAGCTCGTGACGGTTTCCGCCAACACCCCCGAGGAAAAGGACCAGGTGGTGGCCTTCCTGAAGCGATTCAACCCGCCTTCCCGAAACCTGCTCTTCAGCTCGACGGATCATTACACAATGCTCAAATCCTTCGATTCCGGTTGGGTCGACACCATCCCCTACACCGCTCTGGTTGACCGCAAGGGGAAGATCGTGTTCCGCAAGGAAGGCCGGATCGACAAGGCTGAGCTGGAAGCCGAGATCAGCCGGGTCCTTGCAGCCCGCTGAGCCGGCCGCGAGATCCGCGGTTCCACGAAATCTGTGGTCCGGGCTGAGGTAGGATAACCGGACCGTGGAACCCTTGCGCAGTCTGCTGGGTATTGCGCTCCTGTTGTTCGTGGCCTGGATCCTCAGCGAGAACCGGCACCGGATTTCAGTCCGCACCCTGTGGGGAGGTCTGGCGCTGCAGGCAGGCGTTGCAGTGCTCCTGCTGAAGGCGCCCTTGAGCCGCGAAGTGTTCCTGGCTCTCAACCGGCTGGTGCTGGCGGTAGAAGCCTCCACCCGCGCCGGCACTTCCTTCGTCTTCGGCTACGTCGGCGGCGGCGAGGCGCCGTTCGAGATTACCTCGGCGTCCTCTACCTTTGTTCTGGCTTTCCAGGCCCTTCCCATCGCGCTGGTCATCAGCGCAGTTTCGTCGGTGCTTTACTACTGGAAAGTCCTGCCCCGAGTGGTCCAGGCTTTCTCCTGGCTCCTGCAGAGGACGTTGCGGATCGGCGGCGCCGAAGGCGTGGGCGTCAGCGCCAACGTCTTCATGGGGATGGTGGAATCTCCGCTGCTGATCCGTCCCTACCTCGCCTCTCTGTCCCGCAGCGAGCTGTTCACGGTAATGACCTGCGGCATGGCCACCATCGCCGGCACTGTCATGGTGCTGTACGCGTCACTGCTCGCCGATCACATTCCCGGGGCGCTGGGACACATCCTCACTGCGTCCCTCATCAACGCACCGGCCGCGGTGGTCATCTCCAAGCTGCTGGTTCCGGAGACCGGCCCACTGACCAGCGGACAGGTGGTGGTGGGCGAGGAGGGCCACAGCTTCATGGACGCCCTGACCACCGGTACCCTGCGCGGAGTTCAGCTTCTGATCAACATCTCGGCCATGCTGATTGTGATGGTGGCGCTGGTTCATCTCGCCAACCTCGCCCTGGGCCTGCTGCCGGGTTGGGGTGGGTCTCCGCCCACCCTGGAAGGGCTGCTGGGCTGGTGTCTGGCACCGGTGACCTGGTTGCTGGGAGTGCCTTGGGGCGAGGCGTCGACTGCCGGCGCGTTACTGGGAACCAAGACCGTGCTCAACGAACTGATCGCGTACGTCCGCATGGCCCAGCTGCCGGAAGGCGTCCTGAGTCCGCGCAGCAGCCTGATCATGACCTACGCCTTGTGCGGATTCGCCAACCCGGGCAGTCTCGGAATCATGATCGGCGGCTTGGGCACGATGGTGCCGGAGCGGCGTCAGGAGGTGGTGGAACTGGGTCCCAAGTCGATTCTGGCCGGCTCGCTGGCCACCTGCCTCTCGGGCGCCCTGGTAGGCCTGCTCACCTGGTGAGCCCCGAGGCGGGCGGCCAACGCCCGGCCCGGGCCGCCGCTGCATCCCCGCAGCTCCGCCGTCCGCCCTCAGATGCGGGCGGCGAGCTCCGTGAGTCCGCGGTCCCCAGGAGCGGGCGGATGCCATCCCTATAATGGGGAGATGGACCGGCGCTACGTTTGCCTTCTGATTCCGCTGCTGTTCTCGATCGCATCGCTTGCCGCACAACCGACGCCGATAACCGGCGGCGTCCTGGTGGGCGGGGGAGGTGCCTTCGACCTCGACCGCAACAGTTCAGATCTGTTCCTGCACCTGGGGGGTTCCATCGATGCGGCGCTGCGGGAACGTCTGGCGCTGACCGGGAATGTGGGCTTTGTCGCCAACGTTTCCGACAACGATGCTTTCGACGACCGATCTCTGCTCGCCGAGGCCGGGGTTCGGTACCTGTGGGAACGCCGCGGGAACCGGCAACTCTTTCTGAATGGGGGGTACGGGTTCGCGGACGGAGAAACCGCCTCCCACCACTTCGGCTTCCTCGGAGCGGGAATTCGCGACTGGTACGGTCCCAACATCGGGTGGCAGCTCGAGGCCCGCAGCCGGTTGAAGGGTAACGGCGCCCAGTTGGAGGTCCGCCTGTCGATTCTCCTGCGCTGAGGTGCGCTGGGGTCGCGTTTCCCAGGAAACCCGAGCTGCGGCCCGGGCAGGAGAGGGCACCGGCCGTTTCCGTCCCGGCGCACCGGGGCGTCCATGGCGCGGCGCAGACGGAACTCCGGGGCAACTCATCGCATGAGGTAACTGGCAATCGTGACGGCCAGGTAGGTTCCAAACAGCACGGCACCGAAAACGCGGCGCAGATGTGTGCCGGAGACTGCGACTCCAACCCGGAACACCGTCAGGATCAGGACCATCGAGGGGAAATACAGCGTGAAGAACTCGGTAGGCACCGCCAGTCCGCCCGGCGTCGCGGCCGTGGCTGCTCCCGTGACGAAGAGGACGTTGAGAATGTCCGCTCCCACGACGTTACCCACGGCCAGCTCGCCGTGACCGCGGCGGGCCGCAGTAATCGCGGTGACCAGCTCCGGGGTTGAGGTCCCGAAAGCCACCAGGGTGGCGGCGATGACCGCCTCGGGCACCCCCAGCCTTTCGGCGGCTTCCGCCACCGCCGGGATCAACACCCAGGACGAACCCACCACCAGCGCCAGCGCGGCCGCCAGTTTCAACAGCGCCTTGAACAAACCCTCACCGAAGCCGTTGTCGCCGCCCTCGCCGTTCTCGGCTCGGGTCCAGCGCACGCTCAAGTACATGTATCCCGCCAGCAGTCCCAGCAGCAGGAAACCGGTCCAGCGGGGGAGTCGTCCGCCGGCACCCAGGGCTGCTGACAAGTCTGCCCAAGGCATGCACAGCCCTACCAGCAGCAGCCCGGAACCGTACTGAATCCAGCCCTGCCGCCCGACAATCCGCCGATCCAGGGGCAGCGGTGCAATCAGGCATGCCAGGCCGAGAATCAGTCCGGTGTCACAGATGATCGATCCTACCGCGTTGCCCAAGGCCAGTCCGGGACGGCCCTGGAGAGCGGCCAGCACCGAGACGACCGTTTCCGGCGTGGTGGTGCCCAGGCTGACCACGGTCGCACCCACCACCACCTTCGGGACGCCGGAGCGCCGCGACAGGACCACCGCCTCGTGGACGAGCAGGTCCGCACCGCGAGCGAGGACATACAGGCAGCCGGCGATCAGACCCGCCAGCAGCGGCCACGGCAGGCGGGAAACCCACTGGGCAAGCAGCTCTTCCATGTGCGTCGTGGAGAACCGGCGCGCTGGCACGGCCTGCCGGAGGCGTCGGCGGGCCTCCTGGGACAGGTCTCGATCGTCGTGCAGAAGGGCCTCGGACCCGCGTCCAGGCCCTCAGTCACTCCGCCGTGGCAGGTGGAACTCAGGAGAAACTGGCGATCGCCTTCTCCTCGTCGTCGTAGGTGTCGAAGACGGTCAACAGCTTGGTAATCGCCAGCAGTTCCCGCAGCTTCTTGGTGAGGTTGAGGAGTTTGAGGTCGCCGCCCTGGTTGGTCACGGTGGTATAGGAGCTGACCAGTTCCCCAATCCCGGAGCTGTCGACGTAGCTGACGTCGCCCAGGTTCAGCAGGATCTTCTTGCGACCTGCCTGCAGCAGATCCCGAACCTTGTTCCGGATCTCGGCACTCCCCTCCCCGATGGTGATCTTGCCGTGGATGTCCAGGATTGTCACACCATTCGCCGTACGCGTCTCAATCGTCATGTTTCTCTCCCTGATGGTTGCTTACCCTGAGCTTCTCCATGATGATCTCGTGACCGCCTTCAGGCGGATCGTTGAACCGGACGCTGTCCATGAAAGACTTGACGAAGAAGATCCCGCGCCCCCCCGGCTTGAGCAGGTTTTCCGGAGCCAGGGGATCCGGGAGCTGCGACTCCTTCACGCCCGATCCTTCGTCACGCACGGTAATCTTAAGACGGTCGTCCTTGACTTCAAAGCGCACCCAAACCTTCTTGGCAACATTGTGGCGGTTTCCGTGCTGGATCGCGTTGGTAACGGCCTCTCTCACCGCCAGGCCGATCCAGTACAGGGAGTCGGCATCGAAACCCATCTGCCGGGTCAGGCTGTCCGACACCTCCTGAACGAAGTCCAGATATCCTATATCGCTCCCGAGAACAAGCTGGATCTCGTTGTTCCGAAGTGAGCTCACTGTCGAGAGTCTTCCGTCGAATGGGACGTGCGCATCTGGCTTGAGGAGCAGGGTTCCGGAACCACTTCTGTCGTTGCCCAGTTGCGAAAACGCAGCATCTTAAACATTACCGGAAACCTTTGTCAATTGCGGGCGACGGGAGACAGGAGTCGGGAGTCGGGAAACTGGAGAGGGAGTCGGGAGTCGGGATACAGGAAACAGGAGGGAGCCACGCGTGGCGGTCTGCTGACTCCCGTGTGCTGACTCCCGACTCCCCTCCTGAGTCCCGTGTCCTGACTCCGGACTCCCCTCCTGAGTCCCGTATCCTGCCCCCTGACTCCTGTTCCCTCTCCGAAGTGCCTTGGAGTCGGGAGTCGGGACACAGGAAACAGGAGGGAGCCACGCGTGGCGGGCTCCTGACTCCCGTGTCCTGACTCCTGACTCCACTCCCGACTCCCCTACCCTGACTCCCGGCTTCTGCACGTCAACTTGCTCGGCTCGTGCGTTATTTAATACATGATCACCGACACCGACCGCAGACCTCGTCCCAAGGCAAAATGCGTTCAGGACCTGGATGTGTATCGCGTTGCCTACAGACTGGTGATCGACCTGTATCGCGATTCGGCCGCGTTCCCCAGCGATGAGCGCTAGGGTCTCACGCCGCAGCTTCGAAGGGCCGCGGTCTCGGTCCCGGCCAACATCGCTGAAGGCTTCCGCCGGGCGGGGCTCCGCGAAAAGGCACACTTTCTGAATGTCGCTCAGGCCTCCCTCGAAGAGGTCCGAACTCTGCTCTGTCTGGCCCACGACCTCGGTCTGTGCCCACCCTCCCAGTTGCTTGGGGAGCTCGA
>FWPV01011036.1_pt1 | contig 14545 bp, 9 predicted proteins | sample 2228371 | NCBI WGS metagenome assembly FWPV01 (sample SAMEA103939776, study PRJEB20133) | metagenome
ATAATAGAATATGAGATATGAAATATTTAATTTAAAGAAAAAAAAAAGGGGTAAAGATGCCTTCTCTGTTAAGGCGAGAGTTTTTTTCTTTAATCTTTGCTTCTTACCTAATCATTAACTTTACCGTCTCTGTCTTTGCTGGCCAGAAAATCCGTTTCAGCGGCGCCTCCGATCCCGTGGACACGACGTCGACGACGATCGGCGTCCGTTCAATTGATTTTTCGAAATCCGACGGTCTCAAGATAAACGGAAAAAGATACAGGTTGCACGGTTGTAACAGACATATGTCGTACCCCTATATCGGAAATGCGGTTCCGAAATCCGGCCAGTACCGCGACGCGCTTCGCATAAAGGAGTACGGGTTCGATTTCGTCCGTATGTCTTATTATATGCAGTCCGAAAGTTTCGTTGATGCATGCGACAAACTCGGCATAGCCGCGATGGCATGTCTGCCCGGGTGGCAGTATTTCAACGACGCCCAGGCTTTCAGGGACAATTCCATCAAGGCGTTGCGGGATATGATACGCGTTTACCGGAACCACCCCTCCGTAATCCTTTACGAGGCGATGCACAATGAAAGCACACCCTCTTCCGCATACCTGCGTGCCGCTCAGGAGGCCGCACATGAAGAGTATCCGGGCAAAGAGATGTTTACCTGCGGTGAAGAGGGAAACAACATTCTCGACGTATATATTTCTTCGGCTCAACATCGCGTGCGGGAATACGCCGGTTCGAGGCCGTGCGTCATTTCAGAATACGGCGATTGGGAGCACGGATGCGTATGGTCGGAAACCGCTCCTATCTCCGGTTGTCAATGCAGAATCGAACGTTCCGCCGGAGAATCGGTTCTACGCTCCGTGGCCGCCGTAAGGGCCGACGATATTGTTCTTAATAATAATTGTCCATGGTTTACCGTCGACGGCGTATGGAGCATTTTCGATTATCAGTCATGGAGCAAAGCGCCCTATACCGCCTCGGGCGATATGGATATTTTCCGCATCCCCAAATACCCAGCCTATGCCTCCAAAAACCGGCGATCCGCCGCTCCGGGGATTATCGGCGAAATGATGCATCAGTTCAGATATACATCCTCGTCAACTTCACCTTCTGCAATCAGGGTTGATATCGACACTGCAGGCCTTAGATTTATCGCCGACGGATCCGATATTGCAATCGTCTATGCTTCAATTGTCGACGCAAGCGGGAAGATCGTCTCCAATGCAACCAACAGTGTTACTTTTTTCGTATCCGGCCCTGGGGTTCTTGTAGGAAACAATCCCGTTTCTTCAGTCGCCGGGATTGCAAGCATACTCCTGCGCTCCAAAACCACCCCGGGTATCATTACGATCACAGCCTCCTCCTCAGGTCTCTCGGCCGGCTCTACCGTAACATCGCACGGTGAAGAGGAGCCTGGTCTGGTGATTTTTAACCAATCGGCAGGTAGTTACACTTTAGAGAAAAAATCCGCTTTTTTTGCTTTATGTCATAACGGAGTATTAGTTCTGCCCGATAAACTTTTTGCAAATCCGCAAACGTCTTTCTTCCATGAACTAATCCTTTTCGATATACAGGGGAAGGTAACCGAAAGAATAAAGTTGAAGGGTGATATGCCTTATGTAAATCTACCATCACTTTCCGAAGGCGTATATATGGGAAAGATTACCGGCGGGACCGAAAATTTGATAATTAAAATACTCCGGTAAACACATGTCGAAAGACGAAATGATTAAGAAGGAGGATAATATGCAAAAAATCATTTTTTCTAAACTATTGATGATATTCTTTTCTATCGTCGCCGCCGTCGACGCGAGAAGCGGATGTTTTATTATCGGAGCCGATATATCGTGGAATTACCGCTCGGTCAAGAACAATACGACTTATACCGACGGCGGCGAACGTAAGCCGCTTCTCGAAATATTGCGAAGTCACGGTTTCAACTGGATCAGGCTAAGGATGTTTGTCGACCCTACGGCGAAGGTGCCTGAAGTTCCAAACGAATCCCCTTACTCCGTAAGCGGCGACTGCGATCTTGAACACACACTCGATTTTGCAAAGTATATCAAAAAAGCCGGATTCAAATTTCTTCTCGACTTCCACTATTCGGATACATGGGCGGATCCCGGTAAACAGTATAAGCCGGTATCATGGCGACATCTCTCCTATGAAGATCTGGTGAAAAAAGTGCGGTCATATACCCGCGAATCACTCGAGGCATTCAAAGCTCAGGGTGTTTTGCCCGATATGGTACAAATAGGAAATGAGATAGTAAACGGAATGATCTGGCCCGATGGAAGAACTACTAATATGTCGAAATTCTCCGAACTTGTAAACGCGGGCATTGACGGCGTAAAGGATGTGAGTGAAGATATAAAGATCATGATTCATTCTGTTTCCGAAAACTCACCCAGCGCATGGCTTAGCAATTTAATAAAAGCAGGCGTCAAACGAATCGATGTGTTCGGTCTCTCATATTATTCAAAATGGCACGGAACACCTGACGATCTCGAGCGCCTTCTGAAAGAGGTTACCAAGAATCATGACATTAAAATCATAGTTGTTGAATATTGCGATAATCACAGAAGAGTCAATGATATCGTTTTCAACCTTCCGGACGAAAAAGGAATCGGAACCTTTGTATGGGAACCAACAAGTTATGGAGAAGCCTTATTCAGCGGGACGTCTGCAAACCAGAGAATGGATCTCTATCCCGAAATGGTAAAAGCATACGGAAATGATACCTGCTATGACAAGGTGGATATCCGGATTGCCGTAAAACCGTTTTTCCCCGCCTATCCCGCCGTGGATATTAAACCTTATTTATGGTCCGAAGGGAAGGAAGGCTTCGGTTCCCCTTCGTCAAATAATGTCGACGTTGAAATTTTCACGCTTCAGGGCAGACTCAAGGGAAATGTGAAGACATGTAATAAAACACACGGTAATTCGATTCATAACAATCTAAACGGCGTTTTTATCCTAAAAAAATAAACGCGCGTAAGATGGGTTAATTATGTCGCCGATACCATCCAAGACGAACGGTTTTGTTTCAAAAATATCTTCGTCGCGTTTGTCGTTCTCGGTAATTTCAAAGAGATTGTCAAGTACAACCTGCCAGTTGTAATTACTTATCACATGTCGACGCGCCGTGTGCCTCATCTCAAGATAATGTTCCGAATAAGAATTAATTAAAGTAATAACCGTTTCTATCTTTTCGACCCAAACTTCAGCATTGTAAGCGGGAAGAACATAGCCTGTTTTCCCGTTGAGGACGATTTCTTTTGGCCCTCCAACATCTGATACAATTACCGGTAGCCCGCATGACTGCGCTTCGAGCACCACCATTCCGAAAGTGTCGGTCGTGCTTGGAAAGAGCATCAGATCTGCTCCTGAGTATACTACCGGCAATTCGTTTCTTGGCAACCTATCAAGAAAGAATACTCCCCTTAACTTATCGGCAAGCTTTTTAAAGTCGGTAAAATACGGTTCCGGTCCGTTTCCGGCAAAAATTAGGTTGACTTCATGTTCCTTTACCAACAATTGCTGGTGAATGCGAAAAAGCATATCCACATGTTTTTCGGGACTGATACGCCCCACATAAAGGAGATTTATCTTGTCTTCCGGGATTCCATAACGCAAAAACAACTCTTTGCGCGAGTTCTCGCGCGGCTTAAAAATTTCAGACTCGATACCCCGCGGAAAAAGCGTCATTTTTGATAAGCTATAACCGCGTTTGGCAAGAATTGAGATATATTCCCTGGTTGGAACCTTTATCTCGCTGCATTGGGAGTAAAACCAGCGTATATATTCTTCGATAATATTGCAGACGGTTTCATCTCCCGTAATAAGGGAAAATTGTTTGGTAAAATCCGAATGAAATATCCCTTTACAAGGAATATGCAGTAGTTTGGAGCAAAGTAATCCCAACAACCCTAATGGGCCTGGAGTCGAAACTAATATTTCGTCTGGATTCTTCTCACAAATAATCCTTATGGAATTCAACAGCGAAGGCAAACGCATGCTGTAGGAATTAAAAAAATCCGGGGCCCAGGCGAATATCGGTGATAAGTTTATTACAGTAGGTGGCAAAAGAATCTCTTTTTCGTTGGGCAGAAGCGATACAACCGGGATAAGATCTAAATTCTGATGAAATCCCATCCATACACATTTTCGGATAGTCTCTGACGGGCCGTTCAGGTCGGTTATAGTATCTGTAAACCATAGGATACGCGTTGACCGTTTCGGTTTGTAGATTCCGAACTTACGGTTGAGTAAAGCCTGAAGTTTTCGAGGCTCATTCATTATATGTATAGTTGAAAAGAAAGGAAAAGAAAGAAAAAGCATTGGAAGCAAGCTTGCTACGGACCGAAAAAGCAACAGAAAATCTCCATGGCAAAGGCTGTCCTTTAGCGATGTTAATATTGTTTTCATAAACTCGTCACAAAGAGACGATAGATGGCTGTAAACTACGTCAACTTTTGTATTAATAGATTCGCCTTTAATCCGTTCCAGATTATTGATAAGCTCAATCAGGCGAGACTGGAAATCGCTTTCTTTTTTAAATTTAATTTTTGTAAAGGTAAGACGATTTTTGACGCTCCGTGCTTTCCCATAAAAAAACATTTCGTTCAGTGTGGTAATAAGAGATGAAGAAGCAACCGGACTTTTTTCTTTTGAAAAATCGAATGCTATCTTGTATATCGAAAATGCGAATCTTTTAAAATCATTGTGTTTTCCTTGTGCTAAAGACTCTTTTTTACGAAGACGTATCAGGAAATCGGTGAAGTCTTTAGCGTCAGGTACTGACGTAAAACATTGAGCAATATTTAAACCGCTGTGGTCGTCAGAACCTCCTGTAAACCCTTTTTTCCATGGTTCGCTACTGAACGGTTCGATCGTATATTCTTCTCTCAGTCTATAAATTATCTCAGGCGTCAGATTATTTAGTATAGTCAGCAGATCCTGGTTCGATCGTTGGTTACGAGCGCCATTGACAACTTCGAAATAATCGAATAGCAGTAAGAGTTTACAAAAATGGTCTACTGACATTTTTTTGTTTATGGAAAAAGTTGCATGCGCAATCGAATGGGTAAGCTCCTGTTCCTTCAGATAATCACGCAGTTCGTAAATATCACATCGTATTTTTTCTATTATCCTAAACTGTTGTTCGTTAAAGCCATAAATAAGCACATGAATTTTACAACCATCTTCGGGAAAGTAGGTGGTAACCTCAACGCCCGTAAATACATTATCGGGATGCAGCGATTGTAACTCCATTATGCCGTCAATACAATTATGGTCGGTAATGGTAACCAACTGCATCCCTTGCTTTATTGCGCATTCGTAAATGGTTTCGATATCTGTGTAAGACTCCCGCGTACCAAGCCGCTGCAAAAACCATTCCGAAGGATGAGCCGAATAGCGAGAATGAACATGTAGGTCTGCCCTCATCATAACTTATCCTTTCCGATTTTCTTTATGAGCACATAGTAAACATACCTATTAATTGTGTCGGAAATATTCGTGATGTGTTAGATTTGTGCAAAAAGGATAAGTGGAAGGTGCGTTGGTTTCTATTCCTCCTTGACAAAAAACATATGCCGAAAAAGCCCATTAATAATGAGCCTTTAATAAGTTTTGTTATTTAGTCTCCGTTAAGAATTGCCGTAATTAGTGGTTTTGAGGTTTGGTTATTGAAACCCACAAAGAAATTTTGCCACTACAATATTGAGGTAATTATAAAAATTCATTTTCTTCATGTTTTATGGTTCTACCGATTGCTGCAAAAATCGCCTCTTCAGCAATATTGGCCGAAAGATCGGCTACACGTTCAAGGTTTTTACTCACCCTTATCAGATCCAGCGCCGTTTCAAAATCTATCTCTCCGGAAAAAACCTTCTGTTTTACGTTTTTTGTAAGCTCTTTGTTCATATCATCGATTATATCGTCGCTGACTTTCACCTGTTTGGCAAGATCAATATCGTTAGTAAAAAAACTTTTCAGGGAATTCTCAAGATTTTCTCTACAAATATTACCCATTTCAGGCAGGTTTAATAAATCGATATCTTTCTTGTTTGACAAACTAATAGCCGACTCGGCAATATTTACGGCATGGTCGCCTATCCGCTCAAGAATCGCATTAAGTTTCTGGATTGTGATGATACGGCGGAGAATATCAGAGGGTATATGATTTAAAGACAACAGACTAAAAGTCGAATTGTCAATATCTATTTCGTAAGAGTTTATTGCCTTATCTTCGTCAATCACGTTGTACGCAAGAAGGATGTTTTTCTCTTGCAATGATTTCAGGCTGTTATCAATCGCCCGTAGTACCTGTTTAGCCATCATAGAAAGTTGATCCATCGAAACGTCGACGCCTATCCGCTTTTCATTTGCGATCATATTCTTCCCCTTCCGTTTTTTTCTGAAAAAATACCTTTAAATTATTATTGTTTTGTTTGATAAAAATTAGAAATTGATAAAAAACAGGAATTATTAAATTAACAACGGCCTTTGAGATATTATTTAATTTGCTCTTATAGCAAAAGGCGGGCTTTCAGCCCACCCTGGCTTTCGTATTTATCATTTTTATAGCCAATAACCCATTTAACAAATAAACTGTAAGATATACCGGCACTATAACACAGACTCTTTAGGAGTTGCTGACGATTCATCCGGGACAGTGTCGCTTCGATCCCCGCTTCAAAAAGCATTTTGCCTGTAGCGGTAGATAGACTGTATGATTATTATATGAGTAAACGTTTATACCGTCCATTTGATACACGACATCGTTGATAATGACGGCGTTTTTATTAAATGGTAATCTGGCTATTATACCGTTATTCTCAATTGTAAGACAACCCGAACCGTTGAAAAGCATACTGGTATCTACAACCATGGAATAACCTGCAAACAGATCGGAAGCCTTGCAGAAAAGGGTCTGATGTGTCGTTTCTAAATCGACTCTCATTGCTTTTTCGCATATACGGGCGATATCGGTATTTTCTATTGTGCCGAAGTGTTCATTAGTTCCACAGTAAAAAAGAGGGACGTCATTTCCGGTATGCCCGTTAGTTGTCCAGCTTATATCGGTGCGGTTGCTCATAATTGGACCAAGCACATATTCCATGTTGCCTGGCGTTGACGTCGAGATGGCATTTATTTCATCGTCAGTTAGATCGGTGACGCCGTACATCGACCCGACAGCTTCCACAATGGCATATGGGTCAGAGCGGTTTATGCCGAGATATCTTTCGACTCCTGCCGCTGTGACCGTAGCGCTTTTAAGCACAGGAGTAATCAGACTGTCGATATGGCGGCTTGAATAAGTAGTATTGGTCCGATTTGAGCCAAGAGACAGGCCTCCATTATCATGATCCGATACTACAAGGAGTAGTGTAGAGCCTTCTGATTTGGCATACTCTACAGCTACCGCTACAGCAGAATCAAAAGCCAGATACTCTGAAATAACGCCAACCGGATCGTTGGCATGTGACGCCCAATCCACTTGACTTCCTTCGACCATAAGGAAAAATCCTTTTTGTCTACCTTTGTAGGAATTGCTTAATACCGATATGGCCTTTTGGGTCATTTCCGCCAGAGATGGTTCGTCCTTCCAAAAAACGAGTTTGCGATCCCAGTCTCGTCCCATTGCATCCATGTTGAATTGCGCCCAAAGTTTCTGGCAATTTGCCGGGACCCTTTCTAGCTCGTCTTTTGTAGTGGCTATTGTATATCCTCTGGATATGATAGTGTCGAGAAGGTTTTCGTCGTCTGTGCGAGTACCACCGTGGGCCCTGGTCAACATATTTTTAAGTCCGCCGCCCATTACTACATCTATATTCTGATAAACCATCTGCTTTTGGATCAGCTGCTCATTACTTCGGGAGTGCCAGTGAGAAGTAAACGCGGCGGGTGTGGCATGAGAAACGGTTGACGTTGCCACGATACCCGTGGCTCGGCCGCTAAGCCTCGCAGCCTCAAGGATCGTCGCAACCGGGCCGTTTTCTTTCTCCGGGGGAATTCTGACGTCCGGCATCGTCGCCCTATCCGGAAGAACGGCGATATATTTATCATGCGACTTATATCCGGTAGCAAACGCAGTAGCGGCAGGGGCAGAATCGGTTATGTAAGAATTCGACCCATATGTTCTTACCATAGCGACATTTAGCGCGTCGCAGGCCAGCGGCTTTTGCTTATACCATCGGGCTAACGTAAAATGCGCAATACCACAGCCATCGGGAATCATTAGAATAACATTTCGAAAGTATTTCGACGGTTTACCGCAATACGAACAGAAACCGTCAGAAACGGCTGATATTGACACCCATAAATATATTATTATCAGCCTCATTAAAGTGCGGACCATAATACTCCTCCTTCATTTTAACGGTACTTTTATTTGTTTGTCCGTTTTGCGCAAAACCGGATTTTAATTTGTAAATAAGATACATCGAAGTTATTAGAAAGGTATTGGGATTTAATATGAAATTTATTAAGTCTTCTCTGATAGGTTATCTGTTCGCCATTGTCATTTTCGATAATCTCGTCCGATACAACCTCACCGTTAGTCGTTTCTTAATTTGATGAAAATCCCGTCTGCAATGAGTCGGCCCTAGGATATATCATAATAATAAGGTATTAGTTCAAAACAGCTTTCTTTAAGGGTACTTTTGTTCTCGAGGTGCCCAATAAGCAGTTCATTTTTAAGAGTGCCGGTTTCTTTTTTTTCTATTAAGAAACGTAACGCGTCCCTGAACTCAAAAAATCATATAGAATGCTTTTCGGCATTCATTCTACAGTCCTAATTCTTTCTTCATAAATTCCCATTCGTGCACGACCGCTTCTTCGTCGTTGCTCCATCGGGAAACCCTCGTTGCCGCGGATTTTACGTCATCCGACGCGTTGCTCACCGCGATACTATAGCCCGCATTTTCCAGCATGGGAATGTCGTTCGACGCGTCGCCGAAAGCCGCCACTTCACTCATAGGAATATTATAATGCGAAGCCAGACAGCAAAGACCTGTTCCTTTATTGGCGCGGGGGTTTAAAAACTCCAGATAATATTTCCACGTTCGGCATATATAGACAGAGCCCTTCCACAAACCGGAAAAGAAGGTTTGAACTTTGTCAAGTACACCGGGATCGCCTATGAAAATTATCTTCGAGGGCGATTTACCGACGAATTTTTCGAAAGAGTCTATGTAATTGTAGGCCGAATTTGTCTGCTCAAAATATAATTGCGTCCATTGAAGATTGTTTTCGTTCCGTAAGGCATATAGATTATCTTCGAAGTAATAGTTCATGGCAATACCTTTTCTTTCAGAATAGTCGATAAGAAAATCGGCATATTCCGAAGGAAGGGGTACGTTGAGGAGCTTTTCGAAGTTATGTCGGCTATCGGAATAAACGGCCGCGCCGTTAAGCGAAAGAATTCCGATAGGGAAAGGACATTGGTCGAGATATTGCCCTATACTGCTCTTTATTCTTCCGGAAGCAAAAACGATTTTATAACCTTTACTGGAAATCTCCGCCAGCGCGGCGATTGTCCGGGAGGTTAATCGTTTTTGAGAGTTCAAAAGCGTTCCGTCAAGGTCGAAGGCGAACAGACGAACTTTCTTAATTCGAGAATATTGCATTAAGTATTTTCCAAAACTGTAGAATAAATACTATCGTTGAAAATATGGAATACGGCAATAAAAAGATCAAAATTTTTATGGGAGGGATTCAAGGCGATGAAAGAGCTTCAGGAAGAGCTGAAAAATATTTCCGACGATCAATTAATCGATAATTACCTTTATCATAAGGAGGATTACACCGCGGAGGCTCTGGCATTAATGGAAAATGAGATAAAAGCGCGCGGCCTTGATATCGGTCGAACATCCTCGGGAGAAATAAAAGAACAATCGTCGGAAAAGTTCGATCTGAAAAGCGAAGATTTTATTAAATTTGATCATGTCTTTGGCCAATTCGATATACAGCTGGCCGCTGCCGTTCTTCGGGATAACGGAATAATTTTTTATATCGACAACCCCGAGTCGAGCGAAACGATTCCCCTCGAAGGCATAGCAGAACGGCAATTTACGATTCATGTTCACAAAAACTTTATGGAAGCAGCGCGCGAGCTTCTCGATGAACATTTCCACAAGAGTGAAGGTAAATATAAGCTCAGGGAAATCGGGGCCATAGGAAGATTGAAAGCGTTTACTTTTCACGATATACATATCTCGGAAAAAGAGGCTGTGGAAACGGTTGACGTTTCGCTTACCGCAGAGGAAAAAGAGACGATTATCAAATACGGGAAACGAGTATTAAGTGAAATTGATCGGATCGAAGGCCGTGGGGTAGGTGAAGAGGGAGGGTTCAGAGCCGTTTTCTATTTCGATAATATCGAGTCGCTGATAACGCGCCTTGCCGGAAAAGAAAACCTTTTATTGACAAAAACCGACCTCCTTACAATTCTGGAAATTCTTCAGATCTTCTGCGATGAGAAGGAGTTTCCGGCATTTATGGAACCGAGCATAGGGGAGATTCTGAATTTCTTTCAATCGTGAACTAAAAGCCGGCCTGAAGTAAATATTGCGTATGGCTGTTATTATTGATTTTCCTTGAAAAACGATAACGAGTTTAAAGTTGCCAAAATAACGGCGATTTACCATTTTTTATTGAAATTTGCCTGTAAGTCGGTGGATTTTCGATAATAACCGTAACAGAAACCGGCAGATGGGAAGGCGGAGAGGCTTACACCCAATAAAGAGGCCAAAGGGGGCGGTTTATAAGCCGGAGTCAGGAAATTGACAAGAGGAGGATAGACATCCGATGAGGCCGTTGAATTTACTTCTTTTCGTTAATACAGCGGGGTTGCTCATTGTAACATTAGTAAATACGTCGCTTTCCGACGCCGCTTTCGACAATCTTATAGCCCAGAAAAAATATGCCGAAGCCGTGGAATACGCGGACGAAAAGATAGTGCCTGCGGATCGCGACGGTGCCACATGGATAAAACTTGGCGAAGCGTATCAGGCGCTTGGGATGAACGAGAAGGCGCTTGCCTGTTTTCTGGTATCCTGGCGGATGAACCAGAACGACTACGACGCTCTGCTTGGGGCCGCCCGCGCCTATAACCGTATGGCTCAATACGATAATGCCGTTACAATGTCAAAGAAAGCCCTAGATATAAGGTTTACCGCCGAAGCGGGGTGGGAGTACGCTTCGGCATGTATCGCTCTCGGACGGCCGGCGGAAGCAAAGAAGGCCATGGAAAAGGTTCTGCAAACCGACTCCTCAAACACGATTGCGGTAAGGGAACTGTCGAACATTCCTGGTCGCCGGCGATACCTTTACTTAAAATATTATACAGGAGCAAACCTTCGGGAGAAACGGCTTTCCGGATAGGCAGGGCGTACAACGAACTCGGAGTTTCCGATTCCGCAATCCCTTATCTTAAAACGGCGCAATCGGCCGGCGGTTCTTCCCAAACCGTCAATCTTCTGCTTGCCCGGGCTTTTTTCAACAAAAAAATGTACGGCGACTGCGCGGCTTCGTACCGCAACGTACCGGCCGACAGCCTGACCGCAAAAGACCTTTACAAATACGGATTCTCCGTCGAAAAGATTCAGGGTATGTCGGAGGCTATATATTTTTATAAAAAAGCCGTGGACCGTTTCGGCTTTTCCGCTACTGATCCCGAAGCATTGCTTTCGAAGGAGAAGACGGCCAGAGCGCTTCTTTCCGAAAAGAGATTCGGAGACGCGCTCGAACTGCTGAAAGCCGTCACTAGTGCAGACCGGAAAGGCGTTACGGTGCCGGACGGCTATTTTCTGCTGGCCGAGGCATACCAGGGACTCGGCGATAACAAAGGAGCCGTAGCGTGCCTCGAGAAGGCGATAAATATAAACAGCAGGAAGGTGGAGGCATATGCCAGGCTGGCCGACCTTTATCAGGCAAGCGGGGATTCCGAAAAAGCGCGGAAAACCTTCGAGGTTCTTATGGGCCTGAGCCCCGACGATCCGAATATTTACCTGGCGCTGGGCCGGTATAATCTTAAAAGTAAACGTTTCGGCGAGGCTCTACAGCAATTCGAAAAAAGCCTGACATTAAAAAACAGCGCTCAGGCGCAGGAGGGAACCGCGAGAGCCGCCTATGAACTGAAAAAATTCGACAAGGCAAAGAGCGCCGCCGAAACGGCGTTGAAAATCGATACGAAGCTCACGGATGCTCGGCTTGTGCTGGCGCTGATACAACTTCAGTCACGGCAATACGGCGAAGCACAGAAACATCTTGAGATACTCTTTAAACAGGATCACGACAACATCGATCTTCTGGTAAATCTGGCAAAATGCTACGAGAAATCCGATAACAGGGAAAAACTGGCCGAGATCGACAAAAAAATCGTTCAGATAAACGTTTCCAATATTGACTCGAGACTTCGGCTGGCCAGGTACTATGAATCGAAAAACGACCTCGATGAGGCTTTGAGATATTTCAAAGAAGCATTGGCGCTTATGCCCTACTCGGCCGATGTGCTTAGAAGTTTGTATGTATTATCAAGAAAAGTCGGTAACGTCAATGACGCCGTTTTCTATCTGAAACAATATCTGACAACCGCAGATAAAGACGCCGAGGCTCATCGAGATCTCGGCGATCTTTACTATGACCAAAAAAATTTTGACGCCGCACTTGCCGAATATCGCAGAGCGATTCAGATAGACCCCGCCATAAAGGGCTTTTACAAAAGATACGCGGAAATCGTGATTGCGAAGGGGGAACAGAACGAGGTGATAAAGGCTCTTTCCGGCTTGATTGCCGCGGGCAACGCCGATTTAAGTACATATATGACGCTAGGCCTTATTTACCAAAAGAAAAAGGAATATATCGACGCGGCGGAAATGTATCAGAAAGCGCTCGAACTTGATCCCTCGAATTTCGACGCTCTCACGGCGCTTGCCGCATGTCAGGCAGCGGCTGGAGATGTAGGAAATGCGATCGTTTCTTACGAACAGGCGATAATGATGAATCCGAAAGCGGTTTACGAACTTAAGGAACTGGGGGATCTCTACTTAAGAGCGATGCGTTCGGATGAAGCCTTCAAGATGTATAAACAGTTTTTCGCAAAAGATTCGGGTGATCAGGAAATTGCCGTAAAGCTCGGCGCATATTGTTATTCAAAGGATGATTATGCCGGAGCGGTAAAATATTATTCATTCGGGTTGAAGAGAATGGATCCCGACGATGCCGTAAAGTTTGCCGACGCCGCCAACAGAACCGGCAACTCTAGAATGGTATTCCCTGTACTTATGCCGCTTAAATCTGATAAAAGGATTAAAAAATCTCTACAGCAGGATCTCCTTAAATTGCTGGCACAAGCCTTCGAAAACGATTCGAATTTTATTGCCGCTTCCCAGGCCTACGGCGAGTATCTTGCTCTTTCCGGCGTTTATGATCCCGATGCGGCGTTTAAACAGGCCTTTCTTTTAGAAAAAAATGAGCCTTTGAATGCTTGTAAAATCTATGAGGAGAATATCAGAAAATATCCATCGGATTTCCGCAATTATCTAAGACTGGGGCTTTTATACTCCCAGCGGAAAGATATGATTGCAAAAGCGATACCGTTGTTTACCAGGGTGACCGAACTTGCCGATTCGGTGCCTGCGGTATGGCTTGAGCTTGGAAGAGCGTATGGTAAAATGGGCAATGAAGACGAGGAACTAAAGGCCTACAGGCGTTACGCGGAAATCGATCCCCAGAACATCGAGGCGAACCGTCGCATAGGAACGATACTTTTAAGGAAAGAACGGTTCAATGAGGGAATAGTGTTTCTCGAAATAGCCAATAGTTTACAACCGAACGATCCGGAAGTAATGGCATTTCTTGCTAAATGCTATATTAAGGCCGGACGCTCGGAGGAAGCCGTCGCTCTGTTGACAAAGGCAAAAGAGAAAAAAGGCGACGACCCCGATATCCGCTTTCAGCTTTTCGAACTATATCGTAAACTCGGACAGAACGGCAAAGCTCAGAAGGAAATAGAGGAACTGATAGCTATTAAACGTGACAACCGATACATGACTCTTTACGCAGAAGCGCTCCTTTTACAAGGGAAAGGAAAGGAGGCCGCCGACGTAGTGGAAGAAATACTCGCCGCTGATCCCGAGAATATTTCCGTTCTGATGCTGAAGGGCAGAATCCAACGTTCGCTTAAACAGTACGATGAGGCTGTAGAAACATATAAGGAGATCAGTTTTATCAAGCCCGATCATGCACTTTCGATGCTCGAGAGAGCGGAAACTCATCTTGAACAATCGAAACCGCAATGGGCGGAGACTTTTTATAAACGGGCGTTAAGGGCGGATCCGACTCTGGGCAGAGCCGAATTGGGACTTGCAAAAATAGCTAAGCTTCGTAAGGACATGTCCGCTTATTATGAACATCTCGAAAATGCACGTCGTCTAAGCCCCGATGATGAGGCTATCCTTGAGGAGCTTAAAAAAGCTTATAAAAAATAATATTTGAATTATATTCATTTAATAAAAAAATAGATCATCCGGTTATATTT
>FWPV01003444.1_pt1 | contig 14544 bp, 13 predicted proteins | sample 2228371 | NCBI WGS metagenome assembly FWPV01 (sample SAMEA103939776, study PRJEB20133) | metagenome
CGCTCGAGATCTACGACGAGACTCCCCGCGGCGAGCGGGGATTCAGCATCCGCTAGTCCTGGCCGCCTTGCCGGGGCCTGGCGGCATGGTGCCAGCCAGGCCCGCGAGCCGCCGGCCCGTCCGCCGAGCTACGTCTCGGGCGGACGCTCCTCCAACGTCACTTTGATGACCAAAGTCTGCCCTCCCCGGTCGACCGTCACCTCCACCACATCGCCAGGTAGCCGATCTCTCACGGCGATAAGCACGTCAGCCGACTGGAGAATGGCTTTCCCGTCGATGCTCACAATGATGTCCCCTTGCCGGATGCCCGCCTTGGCGGCAGGACCGTTGGGCGCCACCTCGGCCACCAACACTCCCGAGGACCGGGAGAGGCTGAATTGGCGCTGCAAGTCGGAGGTGACCGTCCGCGTTCCCACACCCAGGTAGGCATGGGTGGCCTTTCCCGTAGTGATGATCTGCTCGGCCACCTTGACCGCCACCACAGAAGGGATGGCGAAGCCGATATTGACCGCACCCGTCTGTGCGGGCGGGAGATAGGCCACGTTTATGCCGATGACCTCGCCGCGGGCGTTGGCCAAAGCCCCGCCTGAATTACCCGGACTGATGGGCGCATCAGTCTGGATGAGGTTGGTCAGGGCTATACCTTCCGTCCCGGGAACTCCCTCGATGCTCCGAGCCAGTCCCGAGACTATGCCGAGAGTGACCGAGTTCTCGAAGCCGAGGGGACTCCCGATAGCGATGGCGTACTCACCCACTTCCGGCATCCCGTCGAAGAACCTGGCGACCGGCAGGCTCGTATCAGGCTTCACCTTGATCACGGCCAGGTCGGTCAGCGGGTCCCGCCCAACTATGGTGGCAGCAAGTTTCTCCCCCGTGGCAAGAGTGACTTCTATTTCTTCGACCGGCTCCCCGTATTGGTCGGTCACTACGTGGTTGTTGGTGATGATCAGCCCGTCTGCGGAATAGATGACGCCAGAGCCTTCCCCCGAATAAGGCTGGACCCCAAAGGGGGTCGCGTAACTGCCGCGTACGCCGATGTTCACCACGCTGGGCCCGAGCAGCTGAGCGACTGCCTGGGCTGGGCTCGCCGCCGCCTCAAGCAGAGTGGAGGTGGTATTCGTCCCCAACGTCGTGCTTGACGAGGTCGGGCCACCCTGTGCGGTCGAGGGTGGTGAGGAGGTGGCCGCCGAAGAGGGCGGCGTCGTGGTGGTTCCACCGATCTCCACCGAACAAGCACTCAGACCCAGAGCGAGGCTGAGAATCACAAGGAGGGCCAGGGTCACCAGCAGCATGCGTTTGGCCGATGACCGCCCGTAACCCACCGACTTCATAGATGCGACCTCCCGTCACACGATCAGAACACGAGGATGATACTCCCTGGCCTCATAAGCCGCCCGTAAGGCAAGCAGTGTGGCCGCCTCCGCCCACACGGCATGCCGTCCCCGGCCCCGACGGGGTCCCCCGCCCGTCCTGCGTCCTTTCGCGGCCCGAGTCCACCCTGCCCCCTTACACGCGCCTTACCGTTTTGCGGCTAGACTAAACATCGTCGTGAACATGGTCGGTCCTGAGTAGAGTGCCGAGGTTGCACATGCGCGTGCTTGTAGTCGAAGATGAAGAACGCTTGGCCAACACCATCGCGCGGGGTCTGCGCAACGAGGGCATGGCCGTCGACGTGGTTTTCGACGGCAAGTCGGCGCTGACCAAGGCCGCCGTCAACGACTACGACGTCATCGTGCTCGACCGCAATCTACCCGTCATCCACGGCGATGAGGTCTGTCGACGACTCATCGCCCGCAAGTCCTTGGCCCGCATCTTGATGCTGACGGCAGCCGGCTCCATTCAGGACCGGGTGACCGGATTGGACTTGGGCGCCGACGACTACCTGCCCAAGCCCTTCGCCCTCAAGGAGCTGGTCGCCCGCATCCGCGCTTTGGGCAGACGGGCAGTCGCCCCCGTGCCTCCGGTCTTGGAGCATGGTGATCTGGTCCTGGATCCGGCGCGGCACATGGCCCAACGAGCCGGCCGCGACCTGGGTCTCACCAAGAAGGAGTTCGGGGTCCTAGAAGTCCTCATGGCCGCTCAAGGGCGAGTGGTGAGTGCGGAAGAGTTGCTTGAGAAGGTGTGGGACGAGAACACGGATCCCTTCACCAACGTAGTGCGCGTCACCATCATGACCTTGCGGCGCAAGCTGGGTGACCCGCCTCTCATCGAGACCGTGCCGGGCGTCGGCTATAGACTATGACCGGGCCTTCCTCGGCAGGCTCCTTACCCGCTCCGCAACCCCCCGTCCCCGCTCCGGAACCCTCCGGCCCGGCCGTTCCCTCGACGTCCGGGGGCCGGCCTCCTCGCCGCGGCCTCACCATCCGCCTCAAACTCACCCTGTGGTACGGATCCCTCTTTCTGCTGGCCGGGATCGTGCTCATCGCCATCAATTACTTCATGGTGCGCGACAGCCTGACCCCCGCACCCGAGAAGGCGCGGGCAGCAGTGGCCGAGCGCTTCAATATCCCCCCGGAAGCCTTGGAGTTCGGCCGCATCCCCGGCCTGCCCGGCGAACAGGGTCGCATCGAGCGTTACGTCACTATCAACGGCATCCCGTTGCCCCGGCTTCTGGCCGAGGCCCAGCATGAACTCAAAGAAGAAGCTCTCCGTCAACTGTGGACCTGGTCGCTGGTCGCCCTGGCCATCATGACTGTGATCACCTTCGCCGGCGCCTGGTTGCTCGCCGGCCGGATGCTGCGGCCGCTCCACGCCATCACTAGCACCGCACAACGGCTCTCGACCTCCACTCTGCACGAGCGCATCAACCTACAGGGCCCTCGGGACGAACTCAAAGAACTGGCCGATACTTTCGACCAGATGTTGGCCCGTCTGGATGCGGCTTTCACCGCTCAAAAGGAGTTCGTCGCCAATGCTTCCCATGAGCTGCGCACCCCCCTTACCATCATCCGCACCGAGATCGACGTGGCCCTGAGCGACCCCGACCTTTCTGCGGCAGAGCTGGCCGAGATGGGCGCGGCGGTCACTGAGGCTGTCGAACGCAGTGAGAGACTCATAGACTCCCTGCTGGTGCTGGCCAGCGCCGAGGGTCTCACCCTCCAGGTCGAGACGGACCTGGCCGACCTGGCCCGCAAGGAGGTGGACCTACGCGCCGAGGAGGCCGACGCTCTGGGTCTCCGCCTGGAACTTGACCTTTCCCCGGCCCCGGTCCGAGGCGACCCCGCTCTCCTCGAACGCCTGGTGGGCAATCTGCTGGAGAACGCTGTCCGGCACAACCAGGCCCGTGGCTGGTTCAGCGTGAAGACCGCCGCTACCGGCCGATACGCCCTCTTGGAGATAGCCAACAGCGGTCCCGTCCTTGCCCCGGAGGAGACGGAGCGTCTTTTCGAGCGCTTCTATCGACCCGACCGGTCCCGCAGCCGTCGGACCGGCGGCTTCGGCTTGGGCCTCTCCATAGTGAAAGCAGTCGCCACTGCCCATGAGGGGGCCGTGGAGCTGGTGCCTCTGCCAGAGGGTGGGTTGCGAGTGATAGTCCGGCTGCCGCTCGCCCCTCGCCAAGAAGCCGGGTTCACACCAGGCTGATCCCCACCACGAACAGCCCCACCAACAGCGTGTACACCGCGAACAGGCGGAGCCGGTGGCGCTTCAGATACCTCAGCAAGAAGAAGATCGCCAAGAACCCCGAGATCGCCGCTGCCGCCGCCCCCACCACATAGGCGAGGGCAGAGTCACCGGCAAGAGCACCCCCGATATCCTTCAAGCTGAAGAGGAAGGCGCCCAGGATAGCCGGGATGCTGAGCAAGAACGAAAAATGAGCGGCTGTCGGTCGATCGAAGCCCAGAAAAGCACCGGCGGCGATCGTAGATCCCGACCGACTGATACCGGGAGCGATAGCAAGAGCTTGGAAACAACCGATGAGGAGGGCGTCGGCCCCCCGCAGGCCGTCAAGACTCCTCACCCTTCCCCTCCTCAGCATCCGGCCAAGAGCCACGTCGGCCCCCCAGAGGAGAGCACTGGTGACGATCAAGAACAGCCCCACAGCCAGGGTGCTGGCGAACAGTCCCTCGAAGAAGTCGTTCAAGAGGAAGCCCGCCAACCCGGCAGGGACCGACCCCACGATCAACCACACCAGCAGGCGCCGCCAGTACTTCAATTCCTGGCGAGATAGGCGCTTGGGCGCCACGACGCAAAGTACCAGCCGGCTCACATCGCGGTAGAAGTAGGCCACCACAGCGACCAAGGTCGCCAGATGGACGAGAACATCGAAGGCCAGAGGCGGGGCAGGGATGCCGAACAGCTCGGGAACGACCACTAGATGTCCGGAGCTTGACACCGGCAGGAACTCGGTGGCTCCTTGCACCACGCCCAGAATAAGAGCTTCGAATACGGTCAAATCCGGGCCCGTTTCTTTGTCACTGCTCGTAGAGCCGCTATGGCCACCGCCATCTTAAGCAGATCGCCCAGGAGGAAGGGGACCAGACCCACCCCCACCGCTGCCTTCAGACCCATGCCCGTCGATACTGCCAACCAAGGAACCCCGGCCGCATAGATGGCGAGCTCGGCCGCCACCGCCCCAGCCAGCAACACGGCTACACTCTTGAGAGCAGCACCCGAGGCGGCGGGACTCTCAGAGGCACGGCCCAGGCGACGAGGCTCTTCGACTTTGCCGCCGGCAACCCCCTTCCCGGTCATCCGGCTCGCGCTTCTCGCTGCCCAGCCCATCAGCCAAGCAGCGGCAAGGAACCCGACCAGATAGCCACCGGTGGGACCAGCAAGCACGGCCATGCCCCCCAGGCCCCTGGCGAACACAGGCGCACCCATGGCGCCTACGGCAAGATACGTCGCCACCGTCCCCGCCCCCAGGGTGGGCCCCAACACTCCCCCGAGAAGCAGCACGGCCAGGGTCTGCATGGTGAGGGGTACCGGATAGAAAGGCACCGCCAGTCTGGCGCTGGCAGCAAGTAGACCTACGCCGGCTAAGAGTCCGATTACCCGCCAAGCCACCTCGGAACGGGTGATATACAAAGGCAGCGCTTGCCGTCTCATGGCAGCCCTCCTTGCTCCTCACCAAGGTTGTCACAAACGGCCTTCGCCGGGCACCCAGCCTAGCACAATCCCTACGCCCCGGGCGCCCCGGCCTTACGCGGCTCCCAGGCTAACAGGGAGCTCTGAGCGCTGTCAACCCAACGCCTTAGATTGGTTGACAGACCCCTGACAGCTCCTCGCTGAGCAGCCCTCGGCCTGGAGCCACCCTTACTCGAACGAGCGGCTGACGCCGGACCGTCCGTCAGGCAGGTCACCCTCGGACTGTCGGCAGACCCCGGACACTCACATCCCCGGCGAAAACCTCGATCACCCGGCCCCGGGCAGCGACCTCCGGTCCAGACCTCTCCACGTCGCTCTCGCTGACCAATCCGCTCTCTCTGAGCAGCCCGCTCTCTCTCACCAGCAACTGGCCCTGGGGACCCAGACCTTCGGCGATACCGCTGACCAAGAGAGTGCTCCGGCCGGCGGCGACCTCCACCAGGCGACCGAAAAGGACGTCCCTCGCCCGCCACGCGTCCAATAGGCCGGCGGGCTCTTCCACACTCGCGAAGCGCTCTCCCGACCGAACCAGCAGCGCGGCCAACAGCGGGGCCCGCTCCACTCGTTTACCCAGGTACTCCGCCAGCGATATTGGCTGGGAGCGTCCTTCCCACTCCTTTGCCTCCGGTCCTCTGGGCGAGGGAAGCGTCTCTCGCCCGCCCAAGCCAGGCCCCGCTGCTCTCGCCAACGCTGGTAGTCGGGAGGCCTGGCTGTTTACATTGAGCCCGATGCCTACCACAACCCAGTGCAGGCAGTCGGCGTCCAGGGAGCCTTCGACCAAGACCCCACAGACTTTTCGGCCCTCGAGCAGAACGTCATTGGGCCACTTGAGGCCCACTTGGCCCTGCAAACCGAACCGCTCCTCCAAGACCTCGGCCACAGCGACGGCCGCCGCCAGAGATAGGAGCTGGGCCTGAGCCGGAGTCAGTGCTGGACGCAGAATGACCGAGAAGGTGAGGTCCCGGCCCGGCTCGCTCACCCAGCTTCTGCCCAGCCGGCCGCGACCCCCTGTCTGCCGGTCGGTCACCACCACAGTCCCCGAGGGAGACTTCGCAATGAGCTCCCGGGCTATCGCGTTGGTCGAACGACACTCCCTCAGGAAATGGTAGGGCACCCCCACCCACGAAGACACACCCGGTCTTCCAGGCCCCGCCACGTTCCGCGCCTCCCCGTCCTTGCCGACGAGACCGAACAGGTAGGGCAAGACCGCTTCCGGCACCACTAGATCCGAGAACGGCTCCCTGAGCCGGTACCCCATGCCCGGCACCGCCTCCACAGCGAAACCAACAGCCCGAAGCTGCTTGACCTGCTTGTGCACAGCCGCACGCGACAGTCCCAGCTTGTCGGCCAGTACCTGGCCAGAGAGCGCGCGGCCCTCCCCGGGGGGAAGAGTACCCCCAAGCAGGACGGCCAAGGCTACTCGACGAGCGAGGCCGCCAGTTAGAGGAACAAGGCCGCTGGCGAGAGGAGCAAAGCCACCGGCGAAATCAGCGGGACCGCCGGCGAGATCGGCAGGACGGGCCGGCTGGCGTGCACCTCCGCCCGCTTGGGTACCATGAGACTGAAGCCGGAACACGTTATCGCTGCTCATCGAGTGCTAACCTACTGCGGTCAGGAAGCGGGGCAGACCGAGCGGCCTGTAGGGAACCTGTAACCAGCAGAGTTCGTCCGCAGCTACCAGGACCCGTATACTATCCGGCGAATATTGGGTTATCACCACGTAGGATCTTGTGACATCGACGACACAGCGGGTATCTTGGGACATGCACGAGATCGTGACGTTCACGAAATCAGGAGATAAGGTCCGTGAATCAGTACAACGTACGTAACCAGACCGCCCCCCGAGGCGCAAGAGGCGTTGCCCGAAAGACAAGTTCTCGCCGCTTCGGCCTGGGTGCGCTTATCGCAGTAGGGGTCATCATCGCGGTGGTAGTCCTCGGCATCCTGGTCGATTCCGTTCTCTACTATAACAAGGTGCACGCCGGAGTAAGCGTAGCGGGTCAAGACCTGGGCGGCATGACCCGCAGCGAGGCCATCACCACCCTCAACCGCCTGGTGGAGGATGCCCAGGACAGCCCCATCACTCTGATCAGTGGCGAGAAGAAGTGGGAGCTCATGCCTGCCCAGGCGGGAACTGTCTTCGACGTCCAGCAGGCGGTCACCGATGCCATGCAGGTCTCGCGTAAGAGCAACTTCTTCGCGGATCTGGTCAAGCGTTTCCAGCTTTACTTCAGTCCGGTGGATCTGCCGCTCGTAGGCTCCGTCGATCGGGCCAAGCTGGACGATTTCATCGCTGGGATCGCCGCAGAACTTGATGTTCCCCCAGTTAACGCTGGACTAGCCATTGAGGGAACCGAGATACGGGTCATCGAGCATAAGAACGGCCAAGTCGTGGACCGGGACAGCCTGGCCGCTACCCTAGAGGAGGTACTGCTCAGTCTGCATGCCACCGAGGTTCAGGTTCCGCTCATCGCCAAAGAACCAGACGTCAAGGCGGAGGATAACGAGGAAGCGCTGCGGACTGCTCGCACCATGATCAGCGGTCCCATCACCCTGGTGGATGGTGAGAAGCGTTGGACTCTCACGGTGGACCAGATCGCCTCCTACATGGACTTCACTTCTGAGATCAAGAATGGTGTGCCTACCCTGGTGCCTGTCTTCACCGCCAGCAAAATGACCCCCTTCTTTGACAGTATCGCCCCCGAAGTCGCCAAAGACCCTATCAACGCCAGCTTCGACAGTGATGGCGAGAAAGCTTGGGTAGTGCCGGGGGTTGACGGAGAAGCTCTTGACTACGCCAAGACCGCCGAGGCCATCACGGCCGCGTCTCTCAAGACCACCGACCGGGTGGTGCAGGTGGCGGTCACCAAGGTGGAGCCGGAACTCACCACCGCAGAGGCCGAGGCGATGGGGATCAAGGACAAGCTGGCCAGCTATACCACCGAGTACGTGGGCACCAAGAATCGGCAGGTCAACGTGCGCATCACGACCGAGTACGCCAGCAACGTGATCCTTGCCCCCGGCGAGATCTACAACTTCGACAAGCAGATCGGGCCGCGTACCCCGGAGCGGGGCTACAAATTGGCGCCCGGCATTGTGGGGCCGGGCAAGCTGGAGGACGTCTACGGAGGCGGGATTTGCCAGGTGTCGACCACCCTCTTCAACGCCGCCTTCTTCGCCGGCTTGGAGATCATCGAGCGCAGAAACCATTCCATCTACATCTCTCACTACCCGAAAGGGCGTGACGCCACGGTCACTGCCGGGGGGGCCAACCTCCGCTTCCGCAACGACACCTCCCATTACATCTGGATCCGGGGTAGCTCCAACGGCATCAAGACCACGTTTACCATCTACGGCACCAGCGACGGCCGCAAGGTCCAGTACACGACCAGCGACTTCTACAACGTGAAGGCCCGCACGGAGGTCACCATCCCCAACCCCTTGAAGCCGACCACGTGGTCCAGTGTGGTCATCGACGGTCAGGCGGGCAAGCAGTGCAAAGTGGTGCGCACCGTGACCCTGCCCGATGGGACAGTCATCCACAAGGACACCTTCATAAGCACTTGGCCTATGATCCCCCGCCAGATCGAGGTGGGCACGAGCTCGACTACTACGACCACCGGACCTTCGACAACGACAAGCACCTCCACGACCACCACGACGACCGAGCCCACGACCACGACCACGGGTGGTGGGTAGCAGGAGAAACACCTTCTCCTGCCACCAGACACGAGCAAAGAACCGGTCTTGACCAAAGAGCGGCGACTGCTAAGTCGCCGCTCTTTGCTGGGATTCAGCGCTCGTGGCCCTGGCGGTCAAAGCGAGGAGCGCACCGGGGAAGCCCGCCCAAGCAGTCGAGCCGTCCCCTGCCGTCTCAAGGCGCATATACCGCCTGCCGATACAGGCAGTGTATGGGACGGACATCAGCTCTCAGAACAAAGGGGGCAGCCCCTGATAAGCCAAGGCCAGGTCTAGACCCGGCTTTGCGCAGCGCGGTCGGGCGACTTGCCGAGCGTGCCGCCCGTCAAGATCTGGCGGCCTTTGCCGATCTGTACCGGTTATACGCTCCCCAGGTGCTACGCTACATAGCGGCCCGGGTGTGGAACGAAGAAGAGGCCGAGGATCTCACCAACACCGTGTTCGCCAAGGCCCTGGCGGCGCTGGACCGATACCGACCTGACCCTGCCCAGTTCTCCACTTGGCTATATACGATCACTCAGAACACGGTGATCGACCACTATCGGCGCAGAAAGCTGCCCGGCCTCGAAGACCCCGCCCCCGACCTGGAGTCGGTCCTCGACCCCCACGAAGACCCGGAGGGGCAAGTGCTCAGGGACGAGGAGAGGAAGCGGCTCTACCAGGCTCTACTGCAACTGACCCCGGAACAGCGCCAGGTGATCGGCTGCCGCTTCTTCTTCAACTTGCCGGTGAGTGAGGTGGCCCGCTTGATGAGCAAGAGCGAAGGAGCTATCAAGGCCCTGCAGTTCCGCGGCTTAGCCCGTCTTCGCCGCTACCTGACGTCGGAGCAGGAAGTGGCTTAGAACCCGGACGCTGGGCAGCCTAGAACCCGGACGCTGGGCAGCCTAGACGCTCGGAACCCTGCGACCCCGGGGCGCTCAGCCGGTCTGTTCACTCGGAAAGCCGGTAGTAGGCCCCTCCAGCGCAGGCCTTGCACAGCAGCTTGCCCTCGCATTCAACCTCGCGGCCGTCCTGGACTTTCTCCCCGCAGGAGGCACAGACGACGGTCCGTATCGGTCGGCCAGGCAGGTCTTCGGGGGGCACTTGTACGGTGACCCAGGTGTGAGAGAAAAGTGCTTCGTCGGTCCAGTCGTTCCAGAACGTGAGGGGATCTTCCTCACGACCGGCATGCGGGACCTCGGGCCGTGGCGCGAGCCTCACCGCCCGTCCGGAACCCAGGTCCACGAAAGTGGCGGCCATCTTCCCGTAATCCATCCACTTGAGGCGCCGGCGGCCCAAAGTGACGCCAGCCACGATCCCGACTGCATCGCTCGCGCAGCGGTCCATTTCCACGTAGACGAGGAGGTCGCGGTAGGAATGAGGATCCTCGATGCCGAGCAGACGGCAGCCATAGCGGGCCATCCGCACCCCCATGACCATTCCGTGACAGAGATGCCCGTGATAGCTGCGGGCGGCGGCCAGATCTTCTTCGAGCGTCCTCATGGGCCGGAGTATAACCCAAGCACCTCACATGCTATGGTGGACGACCGATACCGGAGGCCGGGCCGAGGAATACCACACTGATACCGGATACCAACATGGAGAGATTCCAGGATGAACAGAGGCGCTGTGAAGACCATCGATTTTGAGACGCACTTCGCCACGCAAGGGTGGGTTGACGCCCTTTACGCCAACCCGGGATATCCTCGCTTCGCCCATGACGAGCGCACCGGCAATCGGCGACTCTTCTATTTCCCCGATGCCGGAGAACCGTACGGCGATGTGATCATCGACAAGTTGCTCGACCTAGGCCCCGGCCGTCTCGCTGCTATGGACGAGGCCGGCATCGACGTAGCGGTCATCTCGCTCACCTCACCTGGGATCGAGCAGCTGGAGCCAAGGGTCAGCATCCAGCTTGCCCAGGAGGCCAACGACGCCTTGGCCGCTGCCGTCGATGCTCATCCCGACCGCTACCGAGGTTATGCGGCGCTTCCCGTCCACGACGTAGAAGCAGCGGTCAAGGAACTCGAGCGCTGTGTGCGCGAACTGGGACTGATCGGCTGGAAGACCCATTCCAACTACGGCGACAGTCACCTGGACGAACGGCGTTACTGGCCCATCCTCGCCGCCTGTGAACGCCTTGACGTCCCCATCTACCTGCACCCCACCATGCCCAGGATGCCAGAGCTACGCACCTACGGAGTGGCCCTGGCGGGCCCGCCGTTCGGCTTCGGGGTGGAGACGGCTATGGTGATGTTGCGCCTGGTGCTGGCCGGAGTGTTCGACGCTTTCCCCCGGCTGAAGGTCATCGTCGGCCATTACGGAGAGTTCTTGCCCTTCCTCATGGCCCGCATCGACTGGGCCTACACCCGACCGCACGTGGTCTCCGACGTCGGAGCTACACCTCCTCTAGCCAAGAAGCCAAGCGACTACTTGCGCAGCAATATGTGGGTGTCCACTAGCGGCAACTACCTGGCGGCGGCTTTCGAGTGCACGCGGCAAGCCCTGGGGATGGAGCGGATAGTGCTGGGGACTGACCACCCGTACGACAGCATGAAGGAGTGTCTGGCCTTCCTGGGCGATCTCAGGCTGAGCGCTGAGGAGGCCTCTTTGCTGTACGAGAAGAACGCGCAAGCTCTAGGGGTGACCGCCTAGACAAGCAGGGGGTCGCTTACGAGTCCCGGCGGGGGAGGGAAGGGTCGGCCGGACCCTTGGGCGCCCCCGTCGGCGTCGCAGACCGCCCCTCCGGGGGCGCCCAAGGGGGCGCCTTGTCGACACCGCTTATAGTCCCTGTATCGCCGGAGATAGGATCTTTCCAATCTCCGAAGTGACGAGTAAAGGCGGCCTCCAGCACCTCTGACACCTCTTCGGCCAGAGCGCGATAGCGGCGGAGCAGGTCCTCCCCCTCGGGGGTGAGTCGGGAACCGCCCCCGGTGACGCCTCCGATACTGCGGTCCAGCAGTGGGAAGCCCAGTCGCTGTTCGGCCGCATGAAGGATGCGCCAGGCCTTGTTGTAGCTCATGCCCAGGTCCTGCGCGGCTTTGCGCAGAGAGCCCGTACGCTCGACCCCGTCGAGCAGCCGGGCGGGACCGTCGCCAAAGGCTCTCCCGCGGTAGTCAAGCCATAGTTTGTAGAGCAAGCGCACAGACAGCCTCGCTCAAGTTCCCGGAGGCGACGGGCCCTGCTCCCACGACGAGCCCGACCCTGAGTCGAGAGAAGCAGCCGAGTCGACGGCAGAGACTTTCGGGGAGGAGCTGGCCGCAGACAGGTAGGTCTCGGTGCCACAGAACGGACAGCGGACCAGGCCTTTGCCGGCCAGCTCCAGACGCCCCCCGCAGTTCGGGCAGGAGCCATCCTTGATTTGAGCCGCCTCTGCCGACACCAGCTCGCCTCTATCCCAGTTGACGTAACCCCGGAACAAGTCCTTGCCGATCAGGTCGTAGATGTAGTCGCGCACCTGCTCCCGGGTAAGGTCGCCCTCGATGGCAAGATCAGCTATGGTCACGCGGCCGCGGGTCATCACCGCATTGAGGATGGCCCGCTCCTTGTCGGCCTTGCTCTCAGCTTTGATCTCGCCCTTGGCGGAGAGAAGGAAGTAGATCCCCACCGCCAAGAAAGGCAATGAGAAAAGGACGAAACCCAGCGCCACCCCCGTGGCGCGCGAACCTGAAGCCAGTCCCGCCGCCAGCCAGGCATCCACCCCCAGACTGACGATGATGAGAACGATACCTATGATCCGCAGACGCATGCCCTCCTCCTCGTCAGTCGCTCACCCGGCCCGGAAGCCACCGCCTCCCCCGCCTCCGCCGAAACCGCCGCCGAAACCTCCGCCGGAGAAAGCGCCCCGTCCTGAACCCGAACTCGAGGGGGCCGAGGTGAGAGCACTTGATACGCCACTCAGAGTGTTGAACAGGCCGTCAGAGATAGTGTCCAGACTGAAACCCCACCCAGACGCGCCGCCTCCGCCGAAAGCGCTACCAGGTCCGCTGAACCCTCCTCCCAGGCCACCGCCCAGTCCCTGGCCGGGACTGCCTATCACCACCGGCCCTGGACCGGAGCTGATCGGCCGTGGCAGGAACACCGGCGGGTGATACCAGGGAGGAGGCGGAGCCTCCAGGCCCTCGAACCGCCGCGCCCATTGTTTCTCCACACCCAAGGCGATCGCGTAAGGCAGGTACTTCTCAAACTTGTCCTGCGCAGCTTCCATATCCTGGAAGCGAGTGAGGTCCTGCAGGTAGTTGCGGAAGGCCTCCCATTTCTTCTGCTCTTGGGCGCCTCGCTTGGTCCGCTGGGGCATGTGGCGAGCAAAAGCCCAGACGATGATGACCGAGAAGAACGAGCCTGTGACGAACCAACCCCAGCCCCCTATGTCAGCCAGCGCGAAGATGGCAGAGAGGATCCCCAAGATCACGGCCACGAGGACTCCGTACCCCACCCAGCGTCCGCGTACCCGCTTGGGACTCTCGGCAAAGAGACCGGCCTTGGTCACTTCCTGATAGATCTGCTCCACGATGGGAGGGATCTGGGTGTAGAAGCGATTTCTGAGTTCGTCGGTAGTGACCTGGTCGGGATGAGGATCGGAGAAGAGCGCCTCCGCCACCTTTCGCTCGAACCCGCGCAAGTCAGCGAGGGGCTTGGTGCGAGTGAAGATGGTCGTCGCCTTGCCGAAAAGTCCCTTCTTCTCGGTCTCGGTGATTTCGAGATACCCCCGGCGAGCCAGGTCGACGATGGTGGCGATGACTTCCTTCACATCGACTTTCTCGTCGATCAGAGCTCCCACCAGCCCCGGGGCCAGATCCGAAGGCGGTTCACTCACATACCGGGCATAGGTTGCACTCGGGTCATCGCGTCCGCGGCGACGCCAGATCAGAAGCATGCCCAAGAAGAAGATGATAGGGAGCGCGAACCCCACTTTGGGGACTATGAAGGCTGCCACCCGGCGAGCGGTCCAGGTGAATTTCACCACATCCTTGGGGAAGCCGGTGACGATCCAGAACTGGGTGTAGGGAGGGATGTCAGCGGCTTCATAGACCATGGTCGACGGAGCGGGAGAGGTCACTGTCGCTTGCACGGAGTAGCCGGTCTGTACGGCCTGAGTCATCTGATCGCTCGGTACTGACCCAGGCAGCTTGACGGTGGCCCGCACCCTCTCTATGGGCACAGGCGTATCGGCATCGAAGACATACCAGCGCAGTTCGTCGCCCTGGTCCCAGAACATGATCTGTTGCTCGGCTTTGTAGTGAAAGGTCCAGGTCTCGGTGGCGTCGGTCAAAGCGAAATTGACGACGATCACCAAGTTGTCCCCTTCCTCGAGGACCTGATAGGTACCCGGTCCCTCGCCTTTGGGAAGCAGACTGCCGGCCCGGTCGTAGACACGGATGTCAGTAAGCCTGCCGGTGTTCTGGGTGGGAATGACCCGACCCACGTAGCTGAAGCTGCCCTCGAACGTGAAGGTCACCACCTCGTCCACCACCACGTCGCCGTTCTCCTGCACTACGAGCGTGGCGTCCATGCTGTTGATGCGCCAGTCTTTGGCCAGGGCGGGGGCGGAAGCAGCCAAAGTAAGAAGAACGGCTCCCACCAGGACCAGGCAAGCCAGGGCCCAAAGGCGCCGGCGGCTGGAGCTGCTCCTGGGGGTGACCGGCGATTCCACAGGGGGAGTCAGCAGTCTCTCTGCTGCGGTTGGCGAGGTCATGCCCTCGGTCCGCGCCATTCTCCTACAAGACTTCACTTCTTCTCCTCTTCGGCGGTGTCTTCGGCGGCAGGCGCGGCTCCGCTGGC
>FWPV01011037.1_pt1 | contig 14543 bp, 8 predicted proteins | sample 2228371 | NCBI WGS metagenome assembly FWPV01 (sample SAMEA103939776, study PRJEB20133) | metagenome
ACTTGGGGGATGAGTTGTGGATAGGAGTGAAAGGCTAATCAAACTCGGTGATAGCTGGTTCTCCCCGAAATAGCTTTAGGGCTAGCCTCATATGTTAAACAGCGGTGGTAGAGCACTGATTGGACTAGCGGCCCCACCAGGCTAGCAAACCCATTCAAACTCCGAATGCCGTTGTTGGTCTCAAGTTTTCTTGAGGCTAAATATGGGAGTCAGACTGTGGGGGATAAGCTCCATGGTCAAAAGGGAAACAGCCCAGATCGCCAGCTAAGGTCCCCAAATATGAGCTAAGTGGGAAAGGATGTGGAATTGCATAGACAGCCAGGATGTTGGCTTAGAAGCAGCAATCATTTAAAGAGTGCGTAACAGCTCACTGGTCAAGCGATTTTGCGCCGAAGATGTAACGGGGCTTAAGCTCATTACCGAAGCTGCGGAATTGGCGCAAGCCAATTGGTAGGGGAGCGTTCTATACGGGAGTGAAGGAGGACTGTAAGGAACTCTGGACCCATTAGAAGTGATTATGTCGGCACGAGTAGCGATAAAACAGGTGAGAAACTTGTTCGCCGTAAATCTAAGGTTTCCTGGGCAAGGTAACTCCTCCCAGGGTAAGTCGAACCCTAAGTCGAGGCCGAGAGGCGTAGGCGATGGAAAACAGGTCTAAAATTCCTGTACCACTCTATGCGCGTCTGAGCAATGGGGGGACGTGAGTCGTAAAGCCATCCAGCGACTGGAAGTGCTGGTCTAAGCCTGTAGAAGGATGTTCCAGGCAAATCCGGAGCATCATTAACTTCGAGGGGTGATGGGGAGCCCGCAAGGGCACAAACTGGTTTGAAAACTCACCAAGAAAAGCCTCTAGCGAGCTCATAGGGTGATCGTACCGCAAACCAACACAGGTAGATGAGGAGAGTATCCTAAGGCGCTCGAGAGAACTCTCGTTAAGGAATTAGGCAAAATGGCCCCGTAACTTCGGAAGAAGGGGCGCCTTCTTGGGTGACATTTCTCGCATTTGGAGCTCGGGAAGGCCGCAGTGAAAAGGCCCAAGCGACTGTTTACTAAAAACACAGGTCTCTGCTAAGTCGTAAGACGATGTATAGGGACTGACGCCTGCCCGGTGCCGTAAGGTTAAGGGGAGAGGTTAGAGTATCTTCGGATGCTCGAAGCTTTGAACCGAAGCTCCGGTAAACGGCGGCCGTAACTATAACGGTAATTCTTACGCTACGAGAAGGGCCGTTGTAAAACTTGTCTATATGCTGGAAAATCTCGTAAATAAAATGATACCTAGTAGGTGACAAATCATGAAAAGAGACAATCAGCAGGAAAGGGTTCTAACACCAGAATATCTTGCAGGCTTTATTGATGGTGAAGGTTGTTTTTCGGTAACTATTCATCCTCATCCTGATTCGAAATGGGGATGGTTGATAGATCCGGATTTTACAATTAACCAACATAAACAAAGCCGTGAGTTTTTGGAAAGAATCCAAAAATTCTTTGGTTGCGGTAAGATCTATGAAAAGAATACAAATAAAAGCAATGTTTTAACTTATGTAGTATATTCGCGAAGATCGATATACGAAAAAATAATCCCTTTCATAGATGCTCATCCGCTAATTTCTCATAAACGATATGATTATGAGAAATTTCGTAAAGTTGTTGAATACCTGATGATGAAGAAGCATCATACAATTGAAGGTTTTCAAGAAATTGTAAAGATTGCATTTTCAATGAATGCTCAGGGAAAACAACGTAAATTTACACTGCAACAAGTGTTAGAATCATCCTCAGAGACTGCACGACAAGCATCTGTATGCAAGGCAGATGAAGATATAGTCCGAACTCAACAGTGATGTTGAGAGTTGCACAGAAATGATGCAACCGATTGAAAAGATCGTAACAAAATTACCTAAGGTAGCGAAATTCCTCGTCGGATAATACCCGACCTGCACGAATGGCGTAACGATTTGGGCACTGTCTCAACGAGAGACTCGGCGAAACTGTAGTACCGGTGAAGATGCTGGTTACCCGCGGCTAGACGGAAAGACCCCGTGAACCTTTACTATACCTTGATATTGGATCTTGATGCAATTTCCTCAGGATAGGTGGGAGACTGAGAAGCTGGGGCTTCGGCTTCGGTGGAGTCGTCCTTGAGATACCACTGTAATTGTATTGAGGTTCTAACCACGACCTGTGAATCCAGGCGTGGGACAGTGTCAGGCGGGTAGTTTGACTGGGGCGGTTGCCTCCTAAATAGTAACGGAGGCGCACTAAGGTTCCCTCAGTGCGGTTGGAAATCGCATGTCGAGTGCAAAGGCATAAGGGAGCTTAACTGTGAGACTCACAAGTCGAGCAGATGCGAAAGCAGGTCTTAGTGATCTTGCGGTTCTGTGTGGAAGGGCCGTGACTTATCGGATAAAAGGTACTCCGGGGATAACAGGCTTATCACCCCCAAGCGCCCACAGCGACGGGGTGGTTTGGCACCTCGATGTCGGCTGGTCTCATCCTGGGGCTGTAGCCGGTCCCAAGGGTTTGGCTGTTCGCCAATTAAAGAGGCACCCGAGCTGGGTTTAGAACGTCGCAAGACAGTTCGGTCCCTATCTGCCGCGGGCGTAGGATATTTGAGAGGAGCTGCCCCTAGTATGAGAAGACCGGGGTGGACGGATCCATGTTGTTCCAGTTGTCACGCCAGTGGCATTGCTGGGTAGGCATATCCGGAAGGGATAAGCGCTGAAAGCATCTAAGCGCGAAGCCCACCTCAAGATTAGATATCCCACTTTTATAGGTAAGGACCCTTTGAGATTAGAAGGTTGATAGGCTGGAAGTGTAAGCAGTGAGAGCTGTTCAGCTGACCAGTACTAATAGTCCGAGGGCTTGACTTTTTCATGTTTTCAGATTGTTTATTACTCATTAACTATGTAGTTGTCTTTTATATTTTATCATTACAATATCTTCCCCGGTGATTATAGCGAAGAGGCCACACCCGTTCCCATTCCGAACACGGAAGTTAAGCTCTTCAGCGCTGATGGTACTTCGAGGGCGACCTCGTGGGAGAGTAGGACGTTGCCGGGGATTCTTTGGGACCTGTTCTATCAGGTCCTTTTTTGTTTTAAATCATGGAAAGAAAATTAATCACGAAAAACACGAATAAAATATTACGAATTAGACGAATAAAGTATCATGAATTACACGAACAGTCTGAATTTTTTGTCAATTATGCGATATGTAGCTTTTTCGTAGTGCAACGCCCTCGTGTCATTCGTGGTTAATAATTCGTGCAAGCGATATAAAAAAATTATTCGTGTAATTCGTCTTTTTCGTGATATTCGTGATTAAATATCTCCGTGTCTCTGTGCCTCCGTGTTTTATCTTTATTATATATAGAATTAAATTTCCTTGTATTTGAATATAAGGGAACAAGCTAGACAGCTTGTTTTACTCAAAAATAGCATCAAGCCTATTACTACAAACAAGAAGCTCATAGATGCTAATACCATTTTAAAAATAAATAAACGTTATTAAGACTTCTTACCCCATGTATATCTGGCTTGCATAGAGACCACAAATTTATGTGCCCATTTGCCAATTTGTGTCTCCCTATATATGACCGCATTTGCTGATAAATATAGATATTCGTTTAATGGTAGCTTAAAAGTGCTTACAAAGCTTGTTATATAGTTGCTAAATAAGGAACTTTCAGCAGAATCTATAAATATTGGAAAGAATTTAAGTTCAGATTCTATTGATATATCTTTTATCTTTGCTTGATATAATGTTCTAAAATCAAGGTTTAATTGATTTTGTGTGGTTTTTTCGGGATGATGTCTTCTCCATGAAATTCCAAATGAAGTTTTCGTATTTGGAGAAGTCTTCTTTTCTGCACCAAATGATAGCTGTGTAGTTACATGTCTCTCATCTAAGGGAGAAATTTCAATATTTTCTGCTTCAAGCCTTGCTACAGGATCAAGTTTCCATTTCCCTGGCAAAAGTTTAAATATAACATTTCCTTGAATACTATCATTTATTTCCAGAGATTCCATATCCGGGTATTGAAGACGACCATACTTTGAAATTAATCCAGATTCCAAATAATATTCAGGTGACGCTAAAAAAGCTGAAATACCATTATTCAGATTCCAGTATAAGAAATTTCCTACGCTCTTGCTTTGAAGAAGGTTGACCTTTGTATATTTTTTTGAACTTTGAGATACTGTAAAACCTTCAACAACTAATTCCAGATCAAATTTTGTTTTTATTACATGCTTTGGTAATGATGATTTTATAGTTTCTGTTGAAACCTTAGTATTCAAAGACTGGATGTATTGGCTCAATAGTTCTTGTAACATAATGCCAGTGTTTTTCTTTTTTCTACCCGATGCTATCATATCATATCCATCACCACCATACGCAAGAAAATCGTTGGTTGCAACTTTATAATATTCATCTGGATTGATCTGCCGTCCATTGATCATTGTGCCGTTGCTTTCTATTCCTGAGAAAACAAGTTTTCTATTCTCATTTGTCTGAGCATTACTGTATGTGATGGCATTCTTTAACTGCGCACCAGATAATTCCATAATCATTATCTGGTTAGGATATGGAATAGACTCAACCAACTGTATCCTTTTTATATCTCCTTTGAATATCTCTTGTTTAAGGCTTCCACGATTTAATAATACGATCTCAGACTTGGTTACCTTACGAACAATTAAAGGTATTAGCTCTAATGAATTTATTTCTATATCTTCAGCTGTCTGACCTAATACACCTTGATATTTACTTTGATAATCTTTTTGTAATCGGTCGACCATATTTTTTATTTCAGATGTATGTTCGTATATCAATTCTTCCGGATATTCTTCTGCAGAAAGACGGTATTTTTTCACTTCAATGTTTTTGATTATAAATTTTCCATCATCTTTTTTTTCTAAAAATATATCGGCTCTTCCTATATATCCGCCAAACCAGGGACAGTATACCAGAGTTGCACCTTTGTTATTATCAGCAGGGAAAAATGAAGTAATAAGCTTTTCTTCGTATGACCTCATTTCACCACCGACAATCAAGTTTATACCATCAATTTGTGAAGATATTTCCATATCACTTTGATAACCTAAATGACTTAATACAATTATAAGATTGCATCCCTCTGTTTTTAAATTCTGTACTGATGTCTTTAATATTTGATATATATCTGAAAATGTCACTTCCTTTTGAACCTGTGGAGATACCCTGAACCTGGCAGTTGGTGTTGTTAGACCTATTATCCCTATTTTGATTCCTGATCGCTCTAATATAATGTGCCCTTGTGTTAGCAATTTACCAGTATCTTTGACAAAAGTATTAGCTGAAAGCACTGCAAATTTTGCTTCTGCGATCCTTTCACGAAGAGGCTTTATTCCATAATCAAAGTCATGGTTACCCAATGTCATTGCGGAATAACCTATTTTATTCATGATCTGAATAACTGTTTTGCCTTGATCAAATCCTGACAATGGATAAGGACCTAGCGCATCTCCAGCATCCAGGACAATTGTATTTTTTGGATTTTCATTCATTATTTTATTAATCACATAAGCTCTTCGTGCTATTCCGCCTAATTCTGTTCCATCTACATCAAAAGCAAGTAATCTTCCATATGTGTCATTTGTATGGATAATTGTAAGTTTCAGCTCTTCAGAAAAGGATGCAAGGCTGGATATTATAATTATTTTCGATATAAGAATAAAGTAAAATATTCTCTTTGGATTTATGAATTTCATTAGATTGTTTCTTTTCTGCGTGGTGGTTGGCTTTTACCGTAAGAGTATTCGATAAGTTTTAAAAAATCAGGACGCATCTTTTTTTCTTTTAAAAGAGCTGATAGTTTAGGATATTTCTCTTTTAGAAGTATAAAAAATTCCTGCCTTTGTGCGCTAAAATTTGTAAATTCATCCCATTCTTCAGCATTCATGAAATGGGATTCCTTATAAAATTCCATATCCAGTCGAAGTTCATAAGTATCCTTATCTTCGTAAAAGAAAATCTTCCCAACACCATCCTTTTCTGCGAGAAGGACAGGCTCTCCAATTGGTTTTTCTATTATGTCCTCTACATCGATGTCTTCTTTCGGTTCATCAAAATCACCCTTAGCTTCTATTTCTGCTTGCTCGGCTATAATTTCATCTTTTTTTGCTATAACCATTGATGCTCTCTGGATAATAAGCTCTGCGGACTTTAATTTTGATTCGTGAACAGATACAATACTTCTATGTTCACTTTTTCCTGTAGTGTCATGGATGAATTTTTCTGTCCCTATAATGGCACGAATGTTTTGATTTACAAGCGCAGACCTGACCAATTCTGCTTCCCATCTATCTGATGTAGTATATACAACTTTCCATTCAGCTTTGTTTTTCTTTTTTCCAAAAAGTGAAAACAAATTTATCACCCCTATTTTTTTACAGCAGTAAAGTTTATACGTTCAGAATTTTTATTCCATTTATTAAAAGTAAAAGCGTCAAAAGAACTGAGTAATTTATACCCTGTTTCTTCCAGCATGTCCTTTATTTCAGAAACTGTATATATCTTCTGTATGTGAATCTCTTCAAATTTTCTATAATAATCATTTTCTTTTATAAAGAAAGTTAGCACAGTTTTACATAACTTTTCTTGATGCAAATAAAGGTTTTTCCAAATATAGGAAAAGCCATTATGGTTTTCGGCGAATGTCTGACGATGAAAATATTTGACTATATTATATTCTGTTGTAACATCAAAGATAAACATTCCGTTAGGCACAAGGGATTCTGATACTCTTTTGAATACTTCTTTCATATCATTTTGTGTTGTTATATAGTTAATGCTATCATATAGGCATAATATTGCATCAAAAGGTTTTGCCACAGTTAATTGTCTCATGTCTTGTTGCCATAAATTCAGATGTATATTGCGATTTTTTGCTTTTGATTTTGCCCACATTAGCATCTCTAAGGCAATATCTGCACCTGACATTTCATAGCCTTTTTCTGCTAGTAATATATCAATAGTTCCTGTGCCACATGCAATATCTAGTATGCTTTTGGGGTGATAATTATAGAAAGCAAAAAGCTTATCTATATAATCCGCCCATCTGACATAGTTGACATTTTCCATCATTTCATCATAGACTTCTGCAAAACTAGTATAAGGTGGTACAAAAGGTCCCATAAGATAATCCTTCGATATTTTTATAGTTTATTCCATTTCATATAAATATTTATACCTTATATGGATATATTATCATTTCTTATATAAATCTTCAATTATTTTTTGTATTGACCAAGCATAAAGTTTTCGTCCATAAACCTACTGTAATATTAACATCTATAAGAAGATATATCGTCTGTAGTAGCTCAATTTATTGAGCGTTATTAATAAACGCCCGATAAATCGGGCTACTACAAACCCTATATAATATTTGTTTTATTTGTGTAATTTATGATTAATTTTTTCTCCGTGCCTCCGTGTTTTTTTACTAAAAAATATGGTGTAGGGGCAGGTTTCGTTGGTTTATTAAAGAGTATAATCAAGCAAGAAGGCTTTATTTGATTCATAGTTATCGAAAAAGCAAACAAAACCTGTCCCTGGTTTATGCTTGGTCCTGGACGATATGTATTGAACAAATTCTTCTTTGATGGTATAATTTGTATGCTCTGGTAAGGAAATTATACATACCGTTGAAAAGCAAAATAAGAAAGGTTTAGTAATAAAAGAATAGTGAAGAACTCACCTACAATTACCTTAAGATCTGTTATATTAGGGCTTATATTAATTCCAATAAACTGTTATTGGATCATGTATACTGAGATGGTTTGGTGGGCGCAGTTCCCAACAACCATGTCGCTTTTTTTTAATGTGATATTTTGTCTTGCAGTAATCATTCCAATAAATTTGCTTGTCCATAAACTATCACCAAAATTAAGCTTAAATCAGGCAGAATTGCTTGTAATATATGTTATGCTATGTATGGCAAGTGCAGTAGCATCACACGATAACCTTCAGGTTCTTATTCCAATGATAGGTCATGTTTTCTGGTTTGACACACCAGAAAATGAATGGCGAGAATTAATTTGGGAATATATACCTGATTGGCTTTCAGTTAGAGATAAAGGTATATTAGCCGGTTATTATGAAGGTGAAACAAGCTTTTATAATATGGATTATATAAAAGCCTGGCTCAAGCCAGCAGTTCCCTGGATAGGATTTATAACACTCCTTCTGACTGTGATGATATTTCTCAGTGTAATCCTTAGAAGACAATGGATAGAAAGAGAGAAACTTGCCTATCCAATAATACAACTTCCTCTTGAAATGACAAGGAACTATGGTATAACTTTTTTTAAAAATAAAATGTTCTGGACTGCATTTGCTATTGTAAGTGTTATAGATATAGTAAATGGGTTTAATTATTTATATCCAAATGTTCCTCTTATCGGTTTCAGGAGTCGTGATATAAGCGGGTTATTTACTGAAAAACCATGGAATGCAATCGGTTGGACTCCATTATCAATATATCCATTCGTTATAGGCTTGGGGTTCCTTATGCCTGTTGATCTATCATTTTCATGCTGGTTCTTTTATTTCTTCCGAAAATCTCAGCGCATATTGGGAAGTATGCTAGGCGTACATAGCCTGCCAGGGTTCCCTTATGATAGACAACAATCGCTTGGTGCTTATATAGGGCTATCTCTTTTTGCTATATGGGCGAACAGAAATTATTTTGCTCAAGTAATGCGAAGATTTTTTGGTATGCGGTCCGAACTTGACGACTCGACTGAACCAATGAGTTATCGAATGGCTTTGCTTGGGGTTATAATCGGTATAGGAGTATTGGTTTTCTTTTTCTATAGTGCAGGAATGTCTATATGGGTAGCAATAACTGCCTTTGTTATTTACTATGCTCTTTCTACGGGAATAACGCGTATGCGCGCTGAGTCTGGTGCCCCTGCTCATGACCTGCACTTTATGGGTCCTGATTATATGATTCCAGTAATTACCGGAACAAGGAAATTAGGTGCAACAAACCTCACTGCACTAAGCTATTTTTTTGCATTCAATAGAGCACATCGTAGTCATCCAATGCCACATCAGCTCGAAGCTTTTAAACTAAGCGAACGAACCGGAATTAATGGTAAGAATTTGATTTTCATTATGATTCTTTCGATATTAGCTGGCTCTATATCATCTTTTTGGGCATATTTACATGATGTATATAAATATGGGTCTGGTGGAAGCTTTGCATGGCAACCTTTTAACCGTTTACAGCAATGGCTAACTTATCCATCACCGCCTGACTATGCAGCTGTTTCTTTCATTGGTGTAGGGTCTATTTTTACATTCTTCCTGATGTTTATGCGAATGAAGTTTTTCTGGTGGCCATTTCATGCTGTGGGTTATGCTGTCTCTGGCGCTGATGACTGGTGTATGAATTGGTTATGGGCTTCACTCATCATAAGCACTGTAACTAAATGGATCATACTAAGGCAGGGAGGAATAAGAACGCATAGACGTGCCATACCATTTTTCTTAGGTCTTGTATTGGGTGAGTTTGTAGTAGGCTCAATCTGGAGTATTATTGGCTTAAGTGCAGGAATAAGAACCTTCACATTCAAAGATTGGTAGTTCAGGCATAATTACTATTGATTACATCATACAGCACTTTGCTTAGCTCTTTGATCTTGTATGGCTTGGCAATAACTCCCTTAAAACCATATTTTTTGTAATTTGCCATTATGGGATCATTTGAGTAGCCACTGGAAACTATAGCTTTTACTTTCGGATCAATCTCGAGCAATTTCTGAATTGCTTCTTCTCCACCCATACCACCAGGAATGGTTAGGTCCATTATAATGGCATCAAAAGGCTTCCCTGATTCTATCGATTTTTTATACAATTCAATTGCTTCTTCGCCATGTGATGCAACCTCAGTTTTATATCCTATCTTTATAAGTAGAAATTGAACAAGCTCCCTTATTAATTTTTCATCATCCATTATAAGTATATTTCCCTCACCATGAATTATTTCTTGCTCCTTCTCTTCTTTTTCTATTGAAACCTGTTCAGTGGAAACAGGGAGATAGATATGAAAAGTTGTTCCTTCTCCTAGCTTAGATTCAACATTAATGTGACCGTTATGCTTTTTTATGATAGCATAAGAAATTGTAAGTCCTAATCCGTTGCCTTTTTGCTTGGTGGTAAAATATGGATCAAATATTTTGCCTAAATGTTCATGAGGTATTCCTATACCGCTGTCCTGGATTGATATTTTTACGTAATTGCCAGGCTTTAGACCTGGAATAAAACCTTCTGTTAAGCTTACATTTTCAGCATAAACTTTTATTATTCCCCCATTTGGCATTGCTTGTTCTGCATTTAATACTATATTGTTAATGACCTGATTTATCTGCCCTTTATCAACATATACTAGATTTAGGTCATCCGGGATATAAAATTCTGGTTTGACTTTGGAGCCACTCAAAATAAAATTAACTGTCTCTCTTATCAGGTTATCAATTGAAACTGTCTTTAAGATCGGTGCCCCTCCACTGGAAAAAGTCAATAATTGTTGTGTTAGATTCTTTGCTTGATATGTTGCTTTCTCGGCTTCTGTCAATCTTTCATAGGATTCATGCTCAGGATCGATTGTAATTTTCGCTAAGGATATGTTGCCTAAAATACCTGTCAAAATATTATTGAAGTCATGGGCAATTCCGCCAGCAAGAATACCAAGTGATTCCAGTTTCTGCATTCTCGATATGTCTTCTTCCATCCTTCTTTTTTCTGTAATATCCCTTAAGAAGTTTAAAGTTGCTGGTCTGCCTTCCCAATTTATTACTACGCCATTTATTTCTACCCAGACAATATTTCCGTTCTTAGCATTTACTCTAAATACATAAACATTAGGAACGCTTTCACCACGAAGCCTTTTAATATGATTTTCCAGGACCAAATTCCTGTCTTCTGGAACAATAAATTCGGTAAAAGGTTTAGATTTCAATTCTTCTTCTGTATATCCTGTAATCTCCTGAGTTTTTTTATTAGCAAACTTAATCTTTCCATCTTGAGCGATAAGTATTGCATCATTAGCATGTTCCACAACAAGTCGATACTTTTCTTCTGATTCTCTTAGAGCTTTTTCCGCATTTCTTTGTTCTGTGATATCGCGATAGTTGGCTATAATTGCACCGATATTAGGATCATCGAGCATATTAATAACAGAACCTTCAATCCATATATATTTTCCATCCCTTCTTCTCGGATTCATTTCAAAGTTTATTAGTTTTTTCTCATTCTGAAACAACTCATTTATTAGATTTTCAAATCGCTCTCTCTCATTTGGATCTACCACTGTGAATAGATTCCTTCCAACTAGCTCATCTATAGAATACCCGGATATTTTAGAAGTAGCAGGGCTTGAATAAATTACAGTGCCATCAGCAGAAATAAGTTCTACTGCATCATTGCTATTTTCTATTATTGCGCGGAATCTTGCTTCACTCTTTCTTAATGCTTCTTCAGCCCTTAACCTTATTATAGCATTACCGATCTGAACGGAAACCATCTCAAGTGCAGAACGTGAACGCTCATTTATTTCTTTTTCTGCATAAGAAGAAATAGCAAGACCTCCAATCACTTTATCCTTATGTTTGATTGGAATGATAGCTAATGTTTTTATACCATTTTCTATTATCAATTTTCTATACTCTTCGGGGATTAAGTCAAATGCGGAGTTCAAATCATATATTGATCTTCCTTGCATTATTGCTTCCACAATTGGTATCCATTTGTCGAAGTATCTCACTTTTTCAACTAATTCATCAGGGAACCCTACATGTAAAACCAATTCAAATGCTTCCCTATTTTCGTTGTATAGGTATACCGAACTATAATCCATCTTTAAGGCTTCGATAATTGCTTGAATACAAAAATTAACCGCTTCATTTAAATTAGTAGCACTATTAAGGTGTATTGCAATATCACGTTGCATTGTTGTAAGTCGTTCGATCTCTTTTTGCTCGGTAATATCATGATCAATACCGATTGTAAAAACTCTATCACCTTTATAGATCGTATATGCTGTATATTCAATATAATTTTCTTTTCCATCAGGTCTTTTCCAGGAAAAGAAACCTTTGTAAGGTTTGCCCATCTTTTGGTTTTCAAAGTTTTCTCGAGCCTGTTCAGGCGTAATATGGCTTATCATTAAAGCACTTGTATTTTTGCATGACATTAATTCCTCACGAGAATAGCCAGACATCTCCACATATCTTTGATTACATTCAAGCAATTTTCTACTGCGGTGAGTGAATTCTTCATATATATTGATCCCTGCTCTAGCATTTTCAAAGATAAGCTTATATTTTTCTTCCAGTATTCCTAGCTCATCATCTTTTAATAATTCTTCATTTTTTAAGTTATTAGGCTCATCACACATTACAATTCTCCACCCCAAAAACATAAATTTGTTTTTTAGATTTTAACAGTCCAATAGCGCGGGTGTTTATCAAGATAAATTACATTTAAATCTGGAAACACTTCGCTTAAATATTTTGCGAGGTTTTCTATACCCCACATTTCAGAAGTTCCATGGGATACCATTATAACACCAACACCCATTTCGTAAAAACGTTCGCCACGATGCCAATAACTGAAACCATCATCGCAAACAATTACAACATCCGCTCCCTTATTAATCATCTCAAGACCTGGTGTTCCACATCCTGTCCCTACTGCAGGATGTGATATCTTCCAATTAGGTTCTCCCAAAACTAACACGCTATCCTGACCTAGAGGTTTCACTTTACCAGTTATATAATTAGCATATTCGCCCAGAGTTGTTTCTGGAATTTCATATACAGCAACAAATTTTCGTTCGTCTTCAGCAATCCGATTTATAAGACCAAGACCTTTTGCCCATGAATCACGAATACCTATTTCAGGCCATGGATCCCAGATATCATGCACCCTTAATATTACCATACCTGTTTCTTCCAGGAACTTTTGTTTTATATTTCCAGGAAATTGCGAACGTTCAGGTTTTTCGTCTTGTGAATGATGCCAGAACGTTGGTTCATGGGTAATAAAAAGATCACAGCCTTTTTCATGCGCCAACTTTAGATTGTCCATCGTGCTCATCCAGGCAACAGCTACAGATTTAATCTCTTTTGCAGGATTACCAGATTTTATGGTATCAACTGTTGTTTGACGATCGACCCATTCCGCTTTTGATAATAAATACTCTCTAATGTCATTAGCATTCATAATCAATACCTCTACATAAACTAAGCTGAGTATCTTCGTCCTTCATCCATCATGATAAGATAATTTTCTACAGGTATGTAGTTAGCAACACTATTTCCAGAGCCAAGACAATACCCTCCACCTGGCAGGCAAATATCCAAAGTTTCGCGGACTCTTTTTCTGATCTGTTCTTCATTAGCAGTGCATAGAAAATGAACATCGATACCACCTAATAAGGCTATTTTAGAACCGTATCTCTTTTTTGCAGTAGTAACTGGCTCGATTTCATCTTCAAAAGAATGCCTGCCATCTATTTGGACATAATTAATCAGACTATCCATCAATGGTGTTAAATTTCCGCATGCATGTAGTATGTAGAGTTTTCCATATTTATGAGCAATTTCAGCATTTTTCTTATGCCATGGAAAAGAACCTTTGATTAATACTTCAGGAGGAACCATGGGTTGAGTCTTGAACCCCATATCATCACCGCCAAACAGGATCTTTATGCGATCAAACTGAACAAGTATCTTTGCCACTTCATGAAATATGCTCCCAATCTTTTCGAACATTGCATCTACTAGATCAGGCATATCATAAATTGCATAACAAAGGAATTGATAGCCCATAAGCCAGGTAACTTGCTCAAAAATACTATGGCATCCAGAAACCAGGCACATGTCATCGGGCAGATTATCAGAGAGCCATTCAATAGTATTGGTCGCAAAATTAGCAGGATCTGGCCACGGATATTTCTCAAAATCTTCCCAGCTATTTACTGGTCCCTTATGCTCATCTGTCCAGCTCCTTATACTTCTTTTCTGTTCCAAATTGATTGTTGTATCTTCCGTCTGCAGGACTTCTCTGGGAAAAGCAAAATTTTCAATTCCACATGATACTGTATCATAACCCAGAAATCTCTGCAACTCTATTTCAAGTTTCCAATATCGATAAGGATCGCTTTCAGAAATGTCTTTACCTAGTTCATAACGATTTATGATATTTTGCTTTATTTCCCAATCAAGGAAAAGCTCCATATAATGCACACGCTTAGGCTCTAACTGACGTTTTAAATTCAATAATAAGGCTTCATAATCAGGTTTCACCGATATATCTAACAGCATAATGAAACTCCTATCGATTAATTGTATCGGATTTTTTCAAAAAAATCTTTATATGGAATAATCTTAACAAACTTTTTATAGTTAAGTCAATATTTTATCAATTTGACAGAAATTCCCCGACAGGATTATCAAGCAGGAAAAAATGTGGTAAAATATGTAGATAATCCCCTT
>FWPV01011038.1_pt1 | contig 14541 bp, 7 predicted proteins | sample 2228371 | NCBI WGS metagenome assembly FWPV01 (sample SAMEA103939776, study PRJEB20133) | metagenome
GACTGGAGTTCAGAAAGTCAGTCTGATTCTGGTTTTTAAAAATGTTCAATTTTGCCTGATAATATGAGTTTAGATCCGGATAGCGGTCAAGATGATCCGGCGTAAGATTTGTAAGAATGGCAATAAATGGCTTGAAGGTTTTAATTTCCTCAAGCTGGAATGAAGAGACTTCAATAACCGCATAATCGTCATTTTCAGCTTTAAGAAGCTCTTCAATCCAGGGGTTGCCGATATTTCCGGCTAAATGAGCTTTATAACCCAGTTCCTGTAAAAAATGATAGCACAGGGCAGTTGTTGTTGATTTGCCGTTAGTTCCGGTTATGGCGATAATCTTGCCTTTGAAAAAACCTGCTGCGAATTCAATTTCCGAAATCAGCGGGCATCTTTTGCGAAGCGCGTTAAATCTTTTTTCCTGACCGTTAACTCCGGGAGAAAGGACCAGCAAATCAAGTTTTGCCAAATCATCAAAATCTTCCGGAGCATTTAAAATTTGCACTGTCGGGTTCTCGAGCAGCAGGCGATCAACCTGCTCAAAATTGTTTTGATCATCGTAAAGATAAATTTTTTGGGCAAAGTTCTTTTGCAGACAGAATTTGAGTAATGCCTGACCTGTTTTTCCGGCACCGAAAATGCCGATGCGCTTTTTAGCCATTTCAGCAATAGCTTTTTCCAGAGCTACGCCGCGGGAAGCTTTAAAAAAGATTGTTGACGGCTTGCTGATTCTTTCGGATAAAAAAGCCCCTGCTTCCTGAGCTGTGGCAAACCAGAAAATCTCTTTTTCGGGAAATCCGTTTTTTTCTGCTGACTGACAGATCCAGCGGGCTCTGGGACCAACAGCGATCAATTTCTGAAAACTGAGCCGGGCAAATTCTCTGCCTACATATTTGTGAAGCGACTCTTCTTTTGCTCCCAGTTCTAACATATCTCCCAGAACGGCAATTTTGGGTGCTTTAAATTCTCTGGCTACCCAGTTCAGACTTTTTAACAAGGCTTCCGGGTTGGAATTATATGTTTCATCAATAATCTGATGATTTTTAATTAATTTTATTCCTCCACGGTTTTCAAGCGGAGAAACATTCTCTAAGGCTTGCTGGATTTGCCCGGCTTTCAATCCGCAGATGCGGGCGATTACTATTGCTGCAAAAAGATTTTCCAGATGAGCAGTGTTCTTCAGGTTTGTCTGAAAGTCTTGCTCACAGCCGAAAAAATTGATGGTAAGAATTCTTTTATCGCCGTTGCTTTTCTTGATAGCTTTTAACCGTATCTGATTGTGCGGATTTTTCCCGAAGAAAATGATTTCGCCTCTTTTCTGCTTTGCTTTGCGGACAAGATCCGGGAAATCACCATTTACCAGACAGATACTGTTGAAATCGCTGTGATTAAGGATTTCTGATTTTGCCCGGGCAATATTTTTTATATTTTTTAAAAATTCAAGATGTACCGGATAGATATTAAGGATTACTCTTATGTCCGGTTTAACAATTTTTGTAAGCGCGTCGATCTCACCGATTCCGGGAAAACTCATGGCAAATTCCAGAACAGCGTATTGCTCACTGCCTTTCATGTTCAGAACGGAAAAAGGAACACCGATCTGATTATTCCAGTTAAAAGGGGCAACTGCTGTCTCTGAAAGGCTTTGCAAAATTTGAAAGCAAAATTCCTTGGTTGTTGTTTTGCCGGCGCTGCCGGTTATGGCGATAAAACGGCAATGTTTCCATTGCTGGCAGAAGTGTCGGGCAAGATTTTGGGCAGCAGCCAGCGGGTCGGTAACCCTGAGCAGAGGGATCTTTAAGGAGGGATTTTTATATTCCTTATTCACCACGGCGGCGCAGTGCTCAACTTTCTGAAGCTGATGCAGATATTGATGCCCGTCGCTGCTTTCAGACCGCAGGGCAAAAAAAAGTCCGCCGGGGGAAATTTTTCTGGTGTCGAAATGATAATTGTCAATCAGCAAATCTTCCCTGATGTTTGATTTTTCAGCTCCGATAATCTCGGCAATTGTTGAAAGTTTAAGCTCAGCCATTTTTCTTCCTCTGAATGAAATTCAGTGCCACTTCATCGTCGCAGAAACGAATAGTTCGGCCGTGAAATATCTGGTAGTCTTCGTGTCCCTTCCCGGCAATCACGATGATGTCGTCTTTTTCAGCCAGGGCAATTGAAGTCTCAATTGCTTTCTGCCGGTCAATCTCTATGCGGTAGTTTTTCTGCTGGGGAGGAATCCCGGAGATTATTTGCCTGATTATCTCCTGAGGGTCTTCGTTGCGGGGATTATCGCTGGTAATAATAGCAAGATCTGCCAGTCTTGTTGCAACTTCACCCATTTTAGGTCTTTTCAGGCGGTCACGGTTGCCTCCGGCACCGAAAACAACGATCAATCTGTTTTTTTTCATTTCCTGCAGCGATTTGAGCAGTTCTTCCAGAGCACGGTCTGTGTGGGCGTAATCAATCAGGACATAAAAATCATTTTTATAAATTAAATCGAGTCTTCCTTTTACTTTTGCATTGCGGGCAACTCCGGCAACTATTGCTTCCGGTTTAAGCTGATGGGCAATTGCCGAAGCTGTGGCAGCCATTATGTTGAAAATGTTTACTCTGCCGATAAGCGGCGAAGTGAGTTCGATTTTTCCCAGCGGGGTCATGAGAGTCAGATCTGTTTTTTCCAGAGAACATTGATAGCGAACAGGATAAATATCAGCATTCTGATTGAAGCCGAATGTCAGAAAGCCGCAATCGATCTCATTCATGATTCTGACATGATAGGGGTCATCGCTGTTTAAAATTGCCCAGTCAGAGCTGGTCAGTCTGGTAAAAAGAATCAGTTTCGAGCGAAAGTAGTCTTCCATATCAACATGAAAATCAAGATGTTCGGGAGTCAGTCCGGTAAAGATTGCCTGGCGATAAGTAATTTCATCTACCCGGTTCATTTTTAATGAAGCAGATGAAACTTCCATAGCCAGGCTTTTTGCGCCCATCTTTAATGCTCTGTCCATAAACGAAAAGATTTCCAGGGCTTCCGGAGTTGTCAGGGTATTTTTTTCAAAGTATTCCTGAAATTGTTTTCCGGTAGTGCCGATAAAGGCACAGGGCTCTTGTTGGGAAAAGATTTCTTTTACAAGGTTGGCAGTAGTTGATTTTCCGTTTGTACCTGTTACGCCGACTACATAAAGCTTTTCTGCTGGGTAGTCGAAAAATCTGCTGGCAATGCGCGCTAAAGTTTTTCTTTCGTTCTGAACCTGAATCCAGCAGACAGGAATTTCCTGGTTAATCGGCCCGGAAGTTACAACCGCCACTGCTCCGCGGCTTATTGCTTCAGGAATGAAATCTGTTCCGTCAAAATTGGCGCCTTTAATCGCCACGAATAAATCACCGGGTTGCACCTGACGGCTATCGGAAGTAATATTTCTGATTTCTGAATCAAAGTTACCCCGGCTGTTCAGAATTTCTTCCGGCAAAAATAATTCTCTTATTTTTTTCATAGGCGAATCTCACTCAAGGGATTAATTTCAGGAATAATATTCAGGTAGAGCAGAATCTTCTCGGCAATATTTCTGAAAAGTGGTGCGGCAACATCTCCGCCATAGTATCCTTTTTTAGGATTATCAATAACTACAAACATTGTGATGATAGGGTTTTCGGCAGGGAAAAAACCTCCGAAAGAAGATATGTAACCGGAATTGCTTTTGTTTTTGGAAATTATTTTAGTGGTTCCTGTTTTGCCGGCAATTTTTACTCCGGGAATGATTGCTTTTTTTCCGGTTCCTTCTTCAACTGCATGCACCATAATCTTGCTTATTCTCTGAACTGTTCCCGGAGAGAGGATTTTTTCAGCTGGCAGGTCATCTTTCTTAAGCAGATGAGGCGTCAGTAATAATCCGCCGGAAGCAATAACATTAAACATGCGGCAGATTTGCAGCGGTGTTACGGCTATCTCATAACCATGGGCGATAAAGGGGAGCGAAACCTTTGACCACCTGTTCGGCGGAGAAAAAATACCTTTCTCTTCATCAGGAAGTTCGATTCCGGTTTTCTGGCTGAAACCGAAGTTTTTTATTGCCTGAAACAGCTTTTCTTTTCCCAAAATCATGCCGATTTTTGCTGCGCCGACATTACTGCTGTTAATGATAATTTCTTCGAAGCTTAAGTTGCTGTAAGGATGAACATCGCGGATAGTCAGGTTTTCTACCTTAAGCGCTCCGTTATTCAGATTAAAGTATTGCTGGGGGAAACAGATATTGCTTTCCAGGGCAGCAGAAGCGGTAACAATTTTAAAGGTTGAGCCTGGATGGTAGAGCATGGCAACAGCAAGGTTTTTAAGCTGAAAATCTTTTGCCCGAGATATTTCTTCAGGACTGAAGTCCGGATAACTTGCCATTGCCAGAACTTCTCCGTTTTTGCTATCCAGAACGATTACTGCTCCTCCGCTGGCATTTTCATTGAAGATGAATTGTTCTAATTCTTTCTGAATAAAATATTGTAGATTGGCATCAATTGTCAAATAGATGTCTGAACCTTTCTGCGGTTTTTCCAGGTATTTCCAGTCAAATATTCTCCGGCGGGCATCAAGCAGAACTTCTACCTTGCCTCCTTTTCCTCCAAGGCTGGAATTCTGAGTCAGTTCAATCCCGGCAAGAGGCCTTTCGTCAAGACCGACTCCGCCTAATATATGAGCGGCAATCTTTTTTAGCGGATATTCTCTCTTGTATTCGCTGAGAAAATTAATTATATTTTTCTCTTCTTTACTGAAATTGATGTTTTGAACTTTAATGTATTCTGACTCACTTAAAAGCCTTTTAATCCAGATAAATCGTTCTCCCTTTTTTATGCGCTCATAAATTTTATTCCGGTTGGGAATGTCGATATTTTTTTTTAACTGCTGAACGACCTGAAATGATAGCCGGTGGTCTTTATTGATTAAAAAAAGGGATTTTGATTCTACTGAAATTGCCAGAATGTTGCCGTTGCGGTCAAAGATGGTTCCCCGTTTGGCAAGTAGATTAATCTGGCGATAGGTCTGCTCTTTGATCCGGTTCAGGTAAAATGAGTAGTTAAGAATCTGTAATTGAAAGAGTCTGCCGACTAAGAGCATTCCCCAGAATACAAAAAAATATTTAACTAAATTTGTCCGCCAGAGAATTCTATTTTCGCTTTTCATTTTGTTAAATACTTTGATTACCTGTTCAGGAGCAGGAAAGGTGTAACGGAGTTTATTCACGGCTATTTTTTCAACATTATAAAGATTGGTTAAAACTGCTTTTTTTGCTTTTAGCTGATCGATTTCCTCCAGCAGGGCAAATTCCTGTTTTCGTAATTCCTGGAGTGAATAGCCATATTCAACAAGCTGGGTGCTGAAAGTGGTATAGAGGAAAAGAATGATGAAAAAGATGGCGATGATCAGCAGACCGAGAATTAATTTTTTTAAATTTGAGTTCTTTTTCATCCTAAAAACTCGCAGGCACGCAGTTTGGCAGAACGCGATGGCGGATTGCTTCTTATTTCCTGACTGCTTGGTTTTAGGGGAAAGGGTTTTAAAATGAGCGCTTTCTGTAATTCTTCTAACCGCTTGAGCGCTTTTTTGACTATCCGATCCTCAAGAGAATGGTAGGTTAAAAAAATGAGGCGACACTGTTTTCTGAAGTAGTCAGGTAGTTGTAGCAACCATTCTTCAAGTCTTTCCAGTTCACGGTTGATAAAAATGCGCAGTGCCTGAAAAACCGGCGCGGCGGGATGAGTTTTGCCTTTTTGCGGCTTCCAGTAAAATACTCTTTCAATAATCTGCCGCAGCTCTGCGGTGGTCGAGATCTTTTTTTGCAGTCGCTGTTCGATGATCTGCTGACAGAGTCGGGCTGATGCTTTCGGGTTTAACTCTCCGTAATCGAGAAAAATTCTGTTAAGCTCCTGGAAAGAGTAATGGTTAATTATCTCAAAAGCAGTAGGCTCCTGCTTTGGGCTTTTGCGCATATCCAGGAATTCGTTTTTACTATGTGAAAAGCCCCGGTTGCTCTCTTTAATTTGCCACATTGAAAGTCCGGGGTCAACGATGATGGCGGAAATTTCTGAAAATGGTATCAGTTGCTGGTAGCTGAAAATATCTTCAAAACTGCAACAGATAAAGCGGCAGCGGTTTTCAAAATTTAAAAGATTATTGCGGGCAAGGGCAATCGCTTGAGGATCAATATCAATGCCGATTAGTCTGCATTGCGGAAAATTTTCTAAAATTTTTAAGGCATGTCCGCCGGCACCGAGAGTGCAATCGAGGATAATGTTTAAGCTGGTTTTGGCCAGAAGGGCGAGCACCTCTTTATTCATTACCGGATAATGCTGGAGTTTCATTGATCGCCTTAGCAACCTGAAATAGCTTTTCCGGGCTGAATTCATTTTTCATGAATTTCTGACGGAACTGAGCGGTATTCCAGATGACAAAGTAGTTCAGCCTGCCGAGCACGACAATCTCTTCGTTAAGACCGGCACTTTCGCGAAGCTCCTGAGGAATGAGAATGCGGCCTTTGGAATCGATTTCGGTTTCATTTCCCCAGTAGCTCAGACGGCTAAGATATTCTTCAATATCCGGGTTGAAAATCGTTATCTGTTCTATTCTTTTTTCTATTCCTTCCCAGATTTTTATCGGATAAGCCATAACATGGTCTCCGTTAAGTGAGGTTAAAAAGAGGTGAGAATTTTTCTGGTTCTGGAGAATCTGTAAAAATTTTGCCGGTATTCTGAGCCGCCCGCGATCATCGAGCCTTGCCGAAAAACTGCCTCTAAAACCGTTCAAGTTTCCCATTTTTTCCCATTTCATCCCATATTATATATAAAAAAAATAAATGTCAAGAGTTTTTCTGTTGAAAAAAAATTTTTTTTCTTGTAAAAAAAACTCTTGACACTCTATATTTAGGGTTTTATAATAATGAGCATCCTATATGTAGAAAGGAGGAGCTATGAGCAGTTTTAGTGAAAATGCCCTGAAAATTTTAAGGGCCAGGTATTTTAAAAAAGATGAACAGGGCAACCTCTTGGAAAAAGAGCCGGAAGAGCTTTTTTTAAGAGTTGCCCGCTATATTTCCCGGTCAGAAAAATCTCCTGAGGAGCAGCAGAAGTGGCAGAATCTGTTTTTTAATGTGATGATGGAAAAGGATTTTATGCCCAACTCTCCTACTTTGACCGGAGCTGAAAGAAATATGTGTCTGTCAGCCTGTTTTGTCCTGCCGATTGAAGATTCGCTGGAAGGAATATTTTCAACGGTCAAGAATGCAGCTCTGGTTCATAAAGAAGGCGGAGGCACCGGATTTGACTTTTCCCGCATCCGGCCGGCAGGAAGCTTTGTTCGTAAAACCCAGGGTATTGCTTCCGGTCCGGTATCTTTTCTGAAAGTAATTGATGCTGGCACTGAAGCTGTCAAACAGGGCGGAACCAGACGCGGGGCAAATATGGGAGTATTGCGTGTTGATCATCCGGATATCAAGGAATTCATCAATCTCAAACTTGATGGGAAAACTGCACAGAATTTCAATATTTCGGTTGCCATAACTGATGCCTTTATTGAAGCCTTAAGGAATGATGCGGATTATGATATAATCAATCCGTTTAATCAGCAGGTTGTCGGTCAATATTCAGCCCGAGAGATATTTAATATGATTGTTGATGCAGCCTGGGCAATTGGTGATCCGGGTTTGATTCTGATTGACCGGATTAATAAATATAATCCCACGGCAGCTCAGGGTCCGATCCGTTCGACTAATCCTTGCGGAGAACAGCCTTTACACGATTATGAAGCCTGTAATTTAGGCTCAATTAATATCGCCAACTGTTACAGTGAAGCTGAAGGGGACAGAATTAACTGGAATAAATTTGAAGAGCTGATCAGAATCGGTGTCCGCTTTCTGGACAATGTTATTGATATGAATATCTATCCTCTGCCGGAAATAGACCGCATGGCTAAGGGAAACCGGCGGATTGGACTTGGACTGATGGGGTTTGCCGATCTGCTCCTGAAGATGAAAATTCCCTATAACAGTGAACAGGCGTTGCAGGTCGGACATAAAATCATGAAATTCATGCAGGAAAAGGCAATTTTCTTTTCCCGGCAGTTGGCTGAAGAACGCGGTAATTTCCCGTTTATTGAGCAGTCTGTTTATGCCGGACAGAAGATGCGCAATGCTTCGGTTCTGAGTATTGCACCAACCGGAACAATTTCGCGTATTGCCGGCTGCTCTTCAAGTATTGAACCGGTTTTTGCCTTTGAGGTCATTTCAAAAATTCTGGATGGCGAGATTAATGACCTGCATCCGATTTATGCTGAATGGAAAGCAGCAAATCCTGACAAACCGCTTCCCGAATATTTCGTAACGGCACAGGAAATAGCTCCTCTGGATCATCTGAAAATGCAGGAAGTTTTTCAGATATATGTTGATTCAGCCGTTTCCAAGACGATTAATTTTCCCAATAGCGCAACCAGAGAGGAAATTGCGGCTACTTATTTAAAAGCCTTTGAAATGAATATTAAAGGAATCACTGTTTACCGTGATGGTTGCCGAAATGTTCAGGTGTTAAATAAAGTCAGTGCCGAGACCACGCCGCAGCCTCAGGCCCGGCCTGATCTTTTGCCTTCAAAAACGCATAAAATTTCCACCGGGCTGGGGAATCTGTATATTACTGTTACTTATTTCAACAATAAGCCCTTTGAAGTTTTTGCCTCGATTGGCAAGAGCGGTTATTCAACAATGGCGGATGCGGAAGCCATTGGTCGGCTGACCTCGCTGGCACTGCGCAGCGGAATTCCCTGTCAGGAAGTTGCCAATCAGTTAAAGGGCATTGGCGGTTCCGAGCCGATTTTTCATAACGGGCTGCTTGTTCAATCAATTCCGGATGCAATTGCAAAAGTTCTGGAAATGCATTGCGGAACAGTTGAAGTGAACAATAAAGATATGCATAAAGTTCATTGTCCGCTCTGTAAAACAGAACTTGCAGACGAGAAATGCCCGGTCTGTCCCAACTGCGGCTGGACAAAGTGTTATAGCTTATAAAAACCTTTGAAAAAATCAGTGATTAAATCTGAATAAGATAGGTAAATTTCAGCAGCAGAATATTGTCGCCTGAGGAACGGAGAAGCTCGGTAAAATCTCGCCAGAGTGAAAAAGTTCCGGCATACTCATCGTTTAGCCTGTTTTGTGTCCATACGAAATAGATCGTCGAACCGGGGCGGAATTCCCAGCGGAGCAGTGCTGTTCCTCTTAATGACTTGATATTGAAATCGGGATTGGTGATTAAAAATTGGTCTGCCGGACCATTACCATCGGCATCGATAAGATAGCCGTTGTTGTTTTTGATAATACTGCTTCCGTTTTGGCCGTAAATTAAAAAATCGTTGCTGCGCGCCCGGCGCAGTTCTTTAAATTCAGAATAGATTCCGCTTCCCAGAAGCGGTTGCAGATAGAATTGAAGGCTCAACCGGGGATTAAAAATCCAGTTGAAGCGAATGTTGGCAGAGGCAGTTTTCTGATTGATTGTAGCAAAAACATGGCGTTTTCCGTAGGTTTCAGTTGCCAGAGGATCAGAAATATTGTCAATCTACATTCGCGTGTTTCTGCCCCAGGAATATTCCGGAGAGAAGGTGAGATCGATATTCGAGCTTATTTTATAGCGGAAATAGATGTCAAAGTTATAGCGGAAAGAGCCGTTGTAGTTTTTATCCTGCCCGGCTTCCAGTCCATAAACAAATTTTTTGCGGTTGTCAGATGTGATATTGAAATGAAAAAAATGTCCGGCTTCTTCATAAAGCGAAATTCCGCCGCGCGTCAGGTAGGGATTAAGATTGGCGCCGGAGAAATATGCCATGAAATGAAAATTCCAGTTAGTTTTTGTTTCGGCAAAAAAAGAGAGAGCTCCGCCGTTGTCCAGATTATCAAAATTAAAATTTCGGAGCAGAAAAAGAGAGGCGGAGAGGTTCCAGTAGCGAAGAAACTTCTGGGAATTGTTTTTCCTTAAGCCGATGGTTGTGCTGTGACTGAGCAGATCTGTTCGCGAAAGAAAACCGAGGCTATTGACATTAAAACCGGGAGAAATTAAACCGATCGAGGTGTTGAAAATCAGGCTGCCTTTTTCTTTGTTTACAACCAGCCGGCTACTCCAGCCCGAAAGTAATTTTTTTTCCGGATCAAAATTTAAGTGGGGGAAGTCCGGTTTTTGAAAATAGTGCGGCCGGCTCTGCTGCAGATTGGCGATACTTTCGCTGCTGCCACTGACCTCAGAATAAGCCAGCCAGGCAAGCAAAGCCCAGCTTTGGTTTTTACCGAATTTTAAAAAAGAGTCGATGCCGATAGCTATAGATTTTTCAGGTAATTGTTCTGCAGTGAACTCGTCTTTATTGAAATTAAATGCTGAGGTAAAGATCAGACCAATACTTCGCGAACCGGAGTTAAACTCTTGCTGAAAGCGCAAAACATTGTAGCTGGCCGCTGGTTCAACGGTTTGTGCCAGCTCTTCTCCGTTAAGAATAAACCGGGCTTTCTGGCGTGAAGTAAAAGCGCTCAGTGCGCCGAGGTTAAAATTATTGAAAACTTTTCCGCTTACTTTTGCAGCAGCGATAATGTTTGTAAAATCCGGATAATAAATTATTTCACTGTAATCCTGAGGGTAGAGTCGCGGACTGCGGCCGATTCTTCTGCTGTAAAAAAGCACTGGATTTTGCCAGCCAAAATTCCAGCTTGAGCTTATGCCTCCCTGACCAAAATTAAAAATACTGGCTCCTTCCAGAAAAAAGGGTCGCTTTTCAGCAAGAAAAGTTTCAAAGCCGGAGAGATTGATTTCTGCCGGATCAACTTCCACCTGTCCAAAATCAGGATTTAAAGATAAATTGAGAATCAGATTGCTTTTCAGGGAAATTTTAAAGTCTGCGCCGTAATTTGCCTGCAGGGAATTTTTTTCGTCAGCCAGAAATTCAGCCCGGGGAGAAAAATAGGGAGTAAAATGATGGGAACTGGAAACTTTTATCTCTTTGATTCCGGTCAAAGTGGCAAACCGCGAAACATATCCGCTTTCATTTTTGGGCAGAAAGACTATACCCACTCTTTCCTGTTTACGCTTGATCAGACGCCGGCAATCAATTCCCCAGACATATTCTGAAGCTTTTTGAAAACGCAGCTCGCTGAAAGGAATGGCAATTTCAACCTGCCAGCCCTGATCGGTTATTTTTGCTGCTGCCTGCCAGATACCATCCCAGGAATAGTTCTTCATTATATCGCTGGAAAGCTGCGCATCTATTCTGGAGCCGGCAGGGTTTACAGAAAATTCATATCCCGAAAGCCGGTCGAAATAGGGATCGAGTGCAACAGTAAACCAGTCAGATTCAACCATGTCATCATGGCGGCCAAGACGGGAAATAATTTTATCCGGTTCAGAATCAGAAAGCCGGGCGGCAATGTAAAAGTGCCTGGCATCGTAGACGACCCAGATTTCTGTTTTTTCCGACGGTTGTTCCCCGTTTTGCGGCTCGTTCTGGATAAAATTTGAGAAACCGGGCGATTGCCAGACTGATTCGCTTAATTCGCCGTCAATAATTATTTTTTCCTCTGCCGGGAAAGCCTTAATCTGTTTGTTTTCAGAAACAAGATGAATGGTGCAGGCAATTAGTAAAGACAGAAAAATGCTCTTTTTCATTATCATTTTAACGCAGTTTGAAAAAAAAGGTTTTAGCTTAAATCAGAATATTTACTCTGCCTTTGAGAAGAATTAATCTCTGCTCTGATCTGCTTTCTTCAGCAGTAAACTGCTGACTGCCGTTCTCTGATCTTCCGTAATCAGGAAGTAAATCAGATTGATGTTTTGAAGTCTGTTGCTGATTCTGATTGGAATTGAGAAAGAAATCTTTGAAATTTCCAAGATTAACCTCAAAGTTTTTCAGTTGTACTCCGCTGCTCTGCAAATTCTGTTTCAGCTGCTCAGCATTATTAATAATAAGTTCGCGTACCGTCTGGTTTTCGGTGTTTATTTTTATTTCGACTGACTGATCTTTTTTTATCATCTCGATCTGGACTCTGCCCAGCTCAGGAGGAAAAAGCCGGAGAACAATTTTATCTTCACCTTTTTGCCAGAGGAACTGAATCGCTTCCTGAACAGCTTGCAGAACTTTTACATTTACCGGCTGGGGCGGCTGGTTAAAATTGACTTCGGCGCTGACTATTTTTAGCGGCAGGCGATGCTCGTTGAGCGTGAGAGAAAAAAATTGCTCGCTGTTTTTTTCGTTTGCCAGACGGGGGCGGCTTTCAGTTTTTAGTTCAGGATGAAATTCCTGAATTGAATCATGTTTTGGTGGCAGCTCACTTTTTTGTTTTGTTTCGGCGGGCTGTTTGCCTTCAACAGAGAGTTTTTCCTGATTGAGAAGAGGTTGAATGATCTCGCTTTTTAAGTTAACTGAAGGTCTGGTTTCCATATTCTGAATGACAATTGTGGCAAGCGAGCTGTTTCTGCTGCCGGATAGCTGACTGCTGATAATATTCGGAAGAAGGGCTTCAGTTTCAGAAGTTGCTGGTTGCTCCGGAATGGAAATAAGATTAGTGCTTTTTTGCAGTAGCTCTTGCCTGATAATTTTGATAATCCTGTTGCTCTCAGTTTTATTTTCTTCCGGCAAAGGATTTACATTTTCTTCATGCTGTCTGTTTGTGGTTTCTCTGCTTTTTTGATCTCTGTTTTCGGGATGTTCTTTTTCATTTAGTTGCCGGGGTTCATCTTTTGCAGAGAGGGAGGCTTGTTTCTGGTTTTTATCCAGATAGGAGTTGAAGTTTTCGCTCTCTTTTTCATAAGCTGGAGCCGGATAAGCTGTTTTGTTTTCACCGGTCTGAACAATTGCTGTTAATTGCATTACAACCTCAGTTTTTAAAAAGCAAGAAATGTGCCTGTTTTTTGTTTTAATTTCAGGTGAAAAATCTTGTTGTAGCCGGAAAAAAAATCACTCCTGGGAAAATTTTTCCGGCTTTAAAGTCAGGCAGAATTTATTTCATCAATAATTGCTGAGAATTAATCTTTTTTTATAGGAAAAGGAACCTTTTTCTTAAAGCGCGGCACAAACTGCATTGAGTCAATTTCTTTTATCAGTTGATAGGAGTATTCAATGACCTGCAAAAGCGATTCCAGACTCCAATCAGGATTGAATTCATCTTTAACCGTGTGATAGTCAGTCTCAAAAAATTCAAGCAGTTTATTCACGCCGTCAATATCTTCTCCGGCAGATATCCAGATACCGGGGATGCCTGATTTGCTGAAAGAAAACTGATCCGAACGGTAATAGAGTCCTTTTTTCAGTAATTCTGAATGGCGGTAGCCATATCCGAGTTTAGAGGCGACTTTTTTTGCCAGTGCTTCCAGATCGGTATACTCAGCACCGACGGCAAGCACGGAACTGCTCTTTTGCCAGACCGGAGCTGATTCAAAATTAATATTCAGGATCGTGCTTTCCGGATTGCAGTAGCCGGCAAAGTGTTTGCTGCCGAGTAATCCCCCCTCTTCAGCCTGACAGGCAAGAAAGGTAATCGTGAAATTCGGCTGCGGGTAATGCTCCTGCAAAACTTTTGCCAGCAGAGCGAGAGCGGCAACAGCAGAGCCGTTATCGATTGCTCCGTTAAAAATGCGGTCAGAGCCTTCCTGCACTGCTCCTAAATGATCAATATGAGCGGAAACAACGATTTGCTGGTTCGACTTGCCGGGAATTTGAGCAACAACATTGCTGCACTCAAATTGGCGGATTGTTGCTGCAGCCTGAATTTGCAAACGATTTTTAAGGCTGATCGGTTTAAAGTCCGGCTGCATTGATTTTTGATAAAGCTTTGCTAAATCGGTCTTTTCCCTGACGGCAATTTTTTCAAAAGCAGCTTCGTTAATCCAGCCGTAAAATTTCAGGTTCTGTTCTGGTTGATCAGGAAGAAAGAGATTTTCACCAAGCCAGGAGTTTTGCACAACTTTCCAGTCGTAGGAGGCAGCTTTTGTATTATGGATGACCAGCAGTCCTGCTGCCTGACGGCGGGCAGCCTCTTCAACCTTGTACACCCAGCGACCAAAATAGCTCATTATTTCTCCGTTGAACAGGTTGTGCCTGAAAAGTCCCGGATCACCGGCACGCACAATTATAACTTTGTTTCTAAGATTAATGCCTTTAAAATCGTTCCAGTTATATTGCTCAGCATTTATGCCGAAGCCGCAATAAATCAGTTCCAGTTCCTGCAGATCAATTTTTTCGCTTCCGGGCAGGGCAATGACAAAATCTTGCTGAAAAGTTAGTTCAGACTCTCCGATTTTAACTTTTGCCTCAAGGGTTTTGCTGGCATTAAGCTTAAACTTTTGCTGATAACCGGACTGCCAACCCGGCTGAAGGCCAATGAATTTAAAAAGAGATTGCAGATAGATTTCGCTTAATATTCCGCCTCTTGTTCCCGGAGCCCTTCCTTCAAGCTCATCGGCAGCAAGAAATTCAATGACGCTTTGCAGTTGCTGCCGGTTAAGCGAAAGCGGCTCTTGTTCGTTGCAGAAGAGAGGGATTAAAAAAGAGAATAAAAA
>FWPV01011039.1_pt1 | contig 14540 bp, 14 predicted proteins | sample 2228371 | NCBI WGS metagenome assembly FWPV01 (sample SAMEA103939776, study PRJEB20133) | metagenome
GAAGGTCATGGAGGGATTCGGCACGATAAAACGGCTTAAGCACCCCTTTCTCAAGGTCAGCAAGGAGGGTGGGAAGGATACACTCTGCTTCTCCGATAACGACGGCATCGGCGTGCAACTTTGCCTCCTCGGGCATAAAGGTGGCGTGCACCCCGCCAATCACCACCGGAACCCGCCGCTGACGGAAGATATCGGCTATCTCATAGGCACGCGGGGCCACAGGGGTGATGGTGCTGATTCCCACAAGGTCCCACTGTTGATCAAAATCCACCTCTTGGAAGAATTCGTTGATGATGGTCACCTTATAGGAGGGAGGGAAAAGGGATGCCAACAGGGTAAGCCCCAACGGCGGGAAAGGATACCCATTGGGGGATAGATACCGCGACCCGATAATGATATCGCTTTCTTTCTTTTTCAATTCCCATAATAATTTTATTGGTTTTATTAGGAATAGGCGGCTACTTTTTGTATACAAAATTTTTAGCAGAAGAAATTTCTTTGCCTTCGGCTGTTACTAAGCCGCTTGAAACAAATTTTGACCTTAAGGTTTTTACTGACCAAAGATTCCTTGATTTGAAGCAACATATTGAATTGCCAATAAAAGTTAGTTCAAAAGGCAAGATAAATCCTTTTATGGAATTTTAGCCGGGTTGGAGAAAGAAGAGAAAAAAATTAAATTCACAGTGTTTTTGTATTATCTTGAAATATGGCTAATCCCTTGCTTGATCTTCTGCTTCAAGAAAAACTGCTTAGTGAGGAGCAGGTAAAATTTTTTGAAGAAGAAAGTCAAAAGACCGGAAAAAGTGCGGAGACTCTTCTTGAGGAGTCCGGCGCGGTAGAAGAAGAAAAATTAGCCGAAACAAGGGGCAAAATTTTTAATTTACCTTATGTTAATTTGGTTGGCAGAGAAATAAAATTTGATGATTTAAATATCATTCCCAAAGACGCGGCAGAGAATCATAAGATTATTTGTTTTGAGAGATTTGATAGTGAGATAAGTGTAGGTGTTGTTGATCCAACAAATATCGCTGCCACTGAAGCGATTGAGTTTTTAGCCAGAGAGAAGAATTTTACCGTCAAATATTTTATAATTTCTTTGACAAGTTTTAAGGATGCGGTTAAAAAATATGAAATTCTAAAAAAAGAAGTGGAAAAAGTTTTGGAATTAGCCAAAGAAAGGTTTGTTCCTGAGGAGAAGGCAGTTGAAGAGATGCCAGCTGTGGAAATTGAGGAAGCAATTAAAAAGGCTCCTGTTTCCAAGATGGTAAACATGATTATGAAATATGCGGTTGACAATAAGGCTTCTGATATTCATATTGAGCCAGGTTTTAAGGAATCAAGAGTTCGTTATCGAATTGATGGCGTTCTGCGCAGTCGTCTCGCTTTACCGGCCTATATCCACGCAGCAGTTGTGGCTAGAATTAAGGTGCTGGCCAATTTAAAACTTGATGAAACAAGAATCCCGCAGGATGGGAGAATCCGTCAGGTTATTTCCGGACGCAATGTTGATTTCCGCGTATCCACTCTTCCTCTTATGGGTCAGGAAAAAGTGGTAATGAGGGTGCTTGAGACCGCAACTAAAGCTCTTTCTTTAGAGGATTTGGGATTTCGTGGAAGAGCTGTGGAAGTAATCACGAGAGAAATCAAAAAACCGCACGGCCTTTTTCTTGTTACTGGTCCAACCGGCTCTGGTAAATCAACAACGCTTTATACAGCTCTCAGTATGGTGAATCGGGAGGGAGTTAATATTGTTACTTTAGAAGACCCAATAGAATATTATATTGAGGGCGTTAATCAATCTCAAATCAGGCCGGAAATTGGTTTTTCTTTTGCCGCGGGGCTCAGGGCTCTTTTGCGTCAAGATCCTAACATCATTATGGTTGGAGAAATTAGAGATAACGAGACAGCGGAATTAGCGATTCATGCCGCTCTGACCGGCCATCTTATTTTTTCCACTCTGCACACAAATGACGCGGCCGGAGCTATTCCGCGCCTCATGGATATGAAAGTTGAGCCATTTTTGCTTTCCTCAACTTTAAATGCAGTCGCCGCTCAACGTTTGGTTAGAAAAATTTGCCCGTACTGCAAAGATAAATTTGAACCCCCGCCCGATATTTTAAGTAAATTCAAACACGAACTTGAAACTATACCTGCTAAATTTTTACCAAAAGGGTTTGATCTTAACGCGCCAATAACTCTATGGCGTGGAGCTGGCTGCGCAAGATGCAATGGCGAGGGGTATATGGGCAGAGTAGTTATTTCAGAGGTCCTGGAAGCGACGGAAAATCTAAGAAAAATAATTTCCTATGAATTCAACATTCAGGCTCTAAAAGAGGAGATGAAAAATCAAGGAATGATTTCAATGAAGCAAGATGGATTTTTAAAAGTGCTTGAAGGTTTAACGACCATAGAAGAAGTGATGAGGGCAACGCAGGAATAATCTACGAAATTACGAATTTTCACGAATTTACGAATGACATTTCAAAATACTAAACTCCAAAGAAATGATTTAATCTATCCTGCATTAAGTTATCAGATTATTGGTGTTTTGTTTGAAGTTTATAATGACTTAGGATTTGGTCTGCACGAAAAGAATTATCAGAAAGCAATTGCTAAGGGTTTAACAATTGGAGAACTCAAATTTTGAGAACAAGTTCCAGTTAAAGTGTATTTTAAAGGAAAGTTTGTTGGAATTTATTATCTTGATTTTTTAATTGAAAATAAAATTATTTTAGAAATTAAAAAAAGTGAAAGATTCTCCAGAAAAAATATTGAATAGGTTTTAGCTTATTTAAAAGCAGCAAACCTTAGATTAGGAATTATTGCCAATTTCACAAAAAACGGAGTTAAGTTTAGAAGAATTGTCAACGATAATTCGTATATTCGTACTGATTCGTAATTTCGTAGATTTTATCATGCCAAAAGAAATAAGTCTCGACAAAATTATTGCCAAAATTCCTTTTATTAACCGCATCCCGCCTAAGGATTTGGTTGTTTTTTCAAGACAACTTTCAGTCATGATTTCCGCAGAAGTGCCGATTGTTCAGGCACTAAAAGTATTAGTTCGTCAAACCGTAAACAAAAATTTACAGAGAATTGTTGCCAATATTGCGGCGGACGTAGAGGGGGGAGCAAAATTCTCTATTGCCTTAAGTCGATATCCAGAGGTTTTTAGTAATTTTTTTGTTAATATTGTTCGTTCTGGAGAAACAACGGGAAAACTGGACGAAGTTTTGGATTATTTAGCGACCCAACAAGAAAAAGATTATGATTTGGTGAGTAAGATTAAGGGTGCTATGATTTATCCGGTTTTTATCCTTTTTGGTCTTGTGACGGTCGGGGTGATTATGATGATTTTCGTGATTCCAAAATTAACCGCGATTTTGAAAGAGTCAGGGGCAGCTCTTCCGCTTTCTACAAAGATTTTGATTGCTACTTCTGATTTTATGAAGAATTATTGGTGGCTTCTTCTAATTTTGCTGGTTGGGGTTGCGGCAGGCATTAAATATTTAATTTCTTTTCCGCTCGGCAGAAAGTATTGGGATACTCTAAAAATTAAAGTACCTATCTTTGGCCAACTTTTCAGGAGAATTTATATGGTTCGTTTTACGCGAGGGCTGGCTACGCTTTTAACTGGTGGGGTGGAAATTGTCGCCAGTTTAAAAATTTCGGCGGAAATAGTCGGCAACGCGGTTTACAAGGATTTGATTTTAGAGACGGTTAAGGAGGTAGAAGACGGAAATCCGATTACCACGGTCTTTGCCAAAAGTAAAGAGATCCCTGTGATGGTGAGCCAAATGTTGGGCATTGGGGAGCAGACAGGGAAAATTGATGTGATTTTAAACAAGTTAACGGATTTTTATTCTCGGGAGATTGAAAATCTTGTTCGCAACTTGACAACAATCATGGAGCCATTGATTATGCTTTTGATGGGTGTGGCAGTCGGAATTATGGTTTCAGCCATTATTTTGCCAATGTACAATTTGGCAACGCAGTTTTGATATCTACGAAATTACGAATCAAGTACGAATTTACGAATTCGTATATTCGTAAAAAATTCGTAATTTCGTAAATTTTGTGCTATAATTTAATAATTGTGGATAAGTAACAATCAAAACTTTATAATTCACAACCTAGAAGCTTAAGGTTGTGGTAGACGAAAGGGGGTGAAAAAATGTTTAAGAACAAAAAAGGTTTTACCTTAATCGAACTTTTGGTGGTTATTGCCATCATTGGTTTGCTTTCAACTTTGGCAGTTGTTGCCCTAACTTCTGCCAGAAAGAAAGCCAGAGATTCAAAGAGAGTTGCTGATATGAAGCAACTTCAGACAGCGATGGAGATGTTTTTTAGCACAAACAATACTTATAAGCCAACTGGCTGCGCAGGTGCCAATACAGCAGTTTCAGCTTGCACAGGAACTGGTGCAGCAGGTTTAGCAGATTTTATTGGGGGAATTGCTAATCTAAAAGATCCATCTGCTGATCCAGCAACGCTTTGTACTCATACAACCGGCGGTGGAGGTGCTTGTACGCCGTCTTCGCCATGCAATTACGCATTTACCGTCGCAGCTAATGAGTCAAACTATACTGTTGCTTTTTGTTTAGAGGGGGCTACTGGAGATTTAACAGCTGGGAAGCATATTTTAACGGCGACTGGCATTCAGTAAGTAAATTTTTTGAATTTTAAAAACAAAAACCCTTTTTGGGTTTTTGTTTTATTTTTCTTGTTTTTAATGATATAATTTATTAATATGGCGATGTTTCTTTTTATTTTTCTTTTTGGTTTAGCAGTTGGCAGTTTTTTAAACGCTTTGATTTGGCGGCTGCATAAAGGCGAGTCGATTTTAAAAGGTCGCTCGTATTGCCCGAAGTGTAAACATATTTTGGGTGTGGCGGATTTAATTCCGGTGGTAAGTTTTATTATTCAAAAAGGGAAATGCCGGTATTGTGGCAAGGCAATTTCATGGCAGTATCCAGCGGTGGAATTGACAACAGCCGTTTTATTTGTGATAACGTACCAAATTTCAGTTTCTCAACTTTTCAGTTTCTCAACTTTTCAGTTTCTCAATCTTCTGCGATTGTGGTTTGTGATTGCGGTGATGGTTGTAGTTTTTGTTTATGATTTAAAGTACACTTTAATTTTAGATAAAGTAATTTATCCGGCAGCAGTTGTGGCATTTTTGGCGAGTCCACTCTTAAATGGGAAAGGGGTGTGGAATGGCGTAATGACCGCATTAGTTGCCGCGGCGCTGGGCGGCGGATTTTTTTTAGTGCAATATTTCATTTCAAAAGGAAAATGGATTGGTGGAGGAGACGTAAAAATGGGGTTTTTGATGGGATTAATTTTAGGAATCAAAGGAATTCTGGTGGCTTTGTTTTTTTCTTATGTCTTTGGCGCTCTAGTTAGTTTAGGATTAATCGCGATTGGTAAAAAAACAATGAAAAGTCAAATTCCTTTCGGAACTTTTTTGGCTGTTGGGACGCTTATTGCAATGTTTTGGGGAGAGAAACTTTTACAATGGTACCTAAGATAAATCAAAAAGCAAATATTAAATATCAAAATTACACATCATTGCATATCAAAAATTTTTAATTTTGATTTATCATTTTACATTTTGATTTTACATTTTGATTTTTGGTATAAATTTATGAAACGAGGATTTACAATTATTGAACTTGTTGTGGCAATGGGAATTTTTGTTGTGATCACCTCTATAGTAGTCGCAAATTTCCGGGCAGGCAGTCGAAGTGATGAATTAAGAATCGCGGCTGAAGCCATGGTTTCTAATTTGCGAAAAGTGCAAAACATGGCTTTGGCTGGGCAGTTGACAGAGGGTGTGAATCCACCCGGCGGCTACGGCGTTTATTTTAAATTGGCTGACAGTGATCGATATATAACTTTTGCCGACTTGGATGGGGAGTTGGATTATGATTTTGGCGAGGCGCTTGCTGATGGTACGATTATTCTGCCGCGCGATGTCAGGATTATTGAAGTTGAACCGACAGTCATTACTAGCGTAATTTTCAAACCACCAAAACCAACAGTCTACATTAACGGCGGAACATGGGAAACAACGTTGACCGTGACTTTAAAACACAATTTAAGCGGACAAACGCGAAAAGTGATAGTAAAAAGAATTTCCGGACAAATTGGAATAGAATAGAGATAGGGGAATGGAGTTAATATGTTTAAATTTCAAAATTTAAAAGTTTGGCAGAAAGCAATTATTCTCTGCGATAAGGTTTTAAATTTTGTTGACACAATTCCGGCGAAAGGACGATTTTCTTTAGCGGAGCAGTTAAGACGTGCTGCGATTTCTATTCTGACGAATATTGCCGAAGGGTCGGAACGAAGATCAAAGAAAGAGGCAGCTCAATTTTATAATATAGCGCGTGCCTCATGTGCAGAAACCGTGAACCTACTAGTTATCGCATTGAAAAGAGGTTATTTTACTAAAGAGAAATTTCAAAAATTTTACATGGAATCCGAAGAAATTTCAAAAATGCTTTATCCATTAATAATCCATCATAAAGAGAACCTCCATTCTCCTACCTCCAATCCCCCTGAGAGCGGACAGAGTCTGATTGAGATGATTATTGCCATCGCTATAATTTTAACTGGCTTAATCGGCGCTCTAGCTTTGACGATTTCTAATTTGTCTGGCACGCAAGAATCAAACACAAGGGTGGTGGCCTCCAATCTGGCTCGCGAAGGCATTGATGTGGTGCGAAACATTAGGGACACAAATTGGTTAAAAAATTTAACTTGGGACGCTGGTCTCTATTTTGGTACTGATTACACAGCGATTGCCGTCTTTAATCCGACTCTAAATCAATGGCAATTGAATTTTAGTCCGAACAATATAGATGACGCAGCAGCAAAACTTTATCGGTTGGAAAACAATTTATACATTCAGGATATTTCTCCGCCAGAAGGAGTAGAAACTTTGTACTCGCGGCTTTTGACGCTTGACCCGATTTGTTTTAATTCACTAACAAGAGTTGAGACAATAAGTGGGGGATCATGCGGTTTGGGAGAAGAAAAAATAGGCATTCGGGTTAAATCAGAAGTAACGTGGATTGAGTCCGGCCGTTCGCACAAGATTACTCTTGAAGACAGATTATATAATTGGAAGTAACATGAAAAAACAGGGTTTTACTCTAATAGAAATGATGGTTGTTTTGGCAATTTTTTCCATTGTCACGGTTGTTATTGTTGATATTTTTATGATGGCCTCACGCGCTCAGCGGAGAACTCTGGCAGTGCAACGCATTCAATCTGACGCACGCTATTCAATGGAAGCAATAACCAGAGAAATAAAAATGGACAATATTGATTATAATTTTTACGGCGGGACAATTAGTTCTGAACCGCAGGATGTGTTAGCTTTGAGGGACGCGGATGACAATTCTATTATTTTTAAAAAGAGTACAGAGAATTGTCCGGTAGGAACGACAAATTGTTTGGTTGTTAGTCTTGACGGAGGCACGACGTGGGAGAGTATTACTTCAAAAGGAATTAATGTTTTGGATTTAAAATTTTATATTGATCCGTCGAAAGATCCGTTTAAATTGGTTAAAATCGGCGAGGCCTATACTTATGAAACAGATAATCAGCCGCGCGTGACAGTTGTTTTAGTAACAGAAGGAATTGGAGGTCGAGTAGAAGAACAACAAACAGTTTATTTACAGACAACTGTGTCGAATCGGATATACAGACGATAATTCAAAAGGCAAAATGCAAAATTTAAAATTACAATTAAAAATTGAAAATTTTAAAGTTGAGAGTGGTAATGTTTTACTTTTGGCATTATTAGTTATGGCTGGCATTATGACAGCCGGTCTGGCGATTGGTTCTATTATTTTGAATGAAATTCGGCAGGCAAGAAATATTGATTTTGCGAGCGCAGCTTATTTTGCCGCTGAATCCGGCGTTGAACAAGCCCTTTATAAATTTAGGAAAGAAGACGCGGTTATAATTTGTCCGGCCGGCATCTGCGACGAAAACGGCTTTTGCACTCTGGGGGATAGGGAATCGTGCATTAGGGGTAACGGAAATTTAAGCAATCAATCTTCATGGACGCGGACTGTCGCCGACAAAGAGTGGCAAATTTACGAAAAGATAAAAAAAGATGAATCGCTGCAGGTCGATCTCTTTGATCCCTCCGGCACTTCGGCTGCTGGAGTTGAATCAATAAAAATTGAGTGGACGCCAGAGTGCGTGCCGCCAGCCACTTCTATGATAGAGGTTGCTTATATCGCTTGGAATCCTTCCGTTGGTTGGGTGGCAGGATCAGAACAAAGATTTAAATATTCTGTCTCGGCAAGCCCAGTAATAAATAATGGGTTCTCGAGTACAAGATCTTATAGGGTAAGAATTAAGGCATTCTACTGCGATATTAGCAATTTGATTGTTACGGCTTGGGGTGAAAATGACGCAATTCCAGGATCCCAGGTCCAAATTCCAGCTAGAGTTGTTCTAAATTCAGTCGGCAGTTTTAGTAATTTGCGTCAGGCGGTAAAAATGACCATGCCGAGAAAGTCACCAATGTCTGGGCTTTATGATTTTGTTTTATTTACTGAGTGTTCGCTCGTAAAGGGAGAAGAGGCAACATGTCCGTAGTTAATTTAAAATTAAAAATTTTTGATTTTTAAAATATTTGGTTTTTGATTTTTCTATGACTCGCGAACAAGCAAAGCAAAGAATTGAAAAATTAAAAGAAGAAATAAATTATCATCGCTATCTCTATCATGTTTTAGACCGTCAAGAGATTTCTGACGCAGCTTTGGACTCATTGAAACATGAACTTTTTCGTTTGGAGCAACAGTTCCCGGAATTTATAACGCCTGATTCTCCAACTCAAAGAGTTGGTGGCGAGCCGCTTCCAGAATTTAAAAAATGGCGGCATGAAGTACCTATGCTTTCAATGGAAGATGTTTTTAGTCCAGAGGAACTTTTGGATTGGAAAAACAGGATTCAAAAACTTTTGCCGCACGAAGTTTTTGATTATTATGCAGAAATTAAAATGGATGGTTTGGCTGTGAGTTTGGTTTATGAAGATGGTTTATTAAAAGTTGGCGCAACGCGGGGTGATGGAAAGATAGGTGAAGATGTGACGCAGAATTTAAAAACCATTGAAGCAATTCCGCTTAAGTTGCGTATTCCATCTCAAAAAGAAGTAGAAGATTTTATAAAAAAATTTAGTAAGGATGGTTTGGATGAAAAAAAATTTCGTCGCGCTATGCAAACTTTGGATGGTCGCATTGAAGCGCGGGGTGAGGCATTTATGATGAAAAAAGTTTTTGAAGAACTGAATAAAGCACAGGAAAAAGCAGGTTTAGCGCCTTTTGCTAATCCTCGGAATGCAGCAGCTGGAAGCATCCGTCAATTAGATCCTAAAATTACTGCTAGTCGGAAACTTGATTTTTATGGTTATACTCTGGTTACTGATTTAGGTCAGACCACCCATGAACAAGCACATGAGATTTTAAAATTGATTGGCATTAAAGTAAATCCATTAAACGAATATTGCGCTACGCTTGATGATATCGTGCGTTACCATGAACGCGTTTTGAAAATGCGGCCACATCTTCCGTATTGGACTGATGGAATTGTTGTTAATATCAATAAAATTAAAACATTTGAAAAATTGGGTGTGGTTGGCAAAGCGCCGCGCGGCATGATTGCATACAAATTTCCGCCAGAGCAGGCAACAACCGTTGTCCGTGAAGTTGTTTGGCAGGTGGGTCGGACAGGCGCCCTAACACCTGTTGCTGTGATGGACCCTGTTTTTATTGCTGGGACAACTGTTACGCATTCAACATTGCATAATTTTGATGAAATTGAGAGATTGGGTTTAAAAATAGGGGACACGGTAATCGTTGAGAAAGCTGGTGATGTAATTCCCAAAGTTGTTAAAGTTTTACCAAAGTTGCGGACTGGGCGAGAAAAGAAGATTATTTTGCCAGAGCGATGTCCAATGTGTGGAACAAAACTCGTTCGCAAACCCGGCGAAGTTGTTATTTTTTGTCCGAATCCAAAATGTTTTGCTCGCTCGTTGGAACGACTGGTTCATTTTGTCTCAAAAAAAGCTTTTGATATTGAAGGTTTGGGATATAAAATTTTGGAGCGCTTTTTAAATGAGGGTTTGATTCGCGATGCAGCAGATTTATATGAGCTAAAAATTGGCGATATTTTGCCGCTCGAGCGTTTTGCCGAAAAGTCAGCTTCAAATTTGATTGAAGCAATCGAAAAAAGTAAAAAAATTTCTTTAGCAAAATTTTTGTTTGCCCTTGGTATCCGTCACGTTGGCGAAGAAACGGCTGTTGATTTGGCGAATTATTTTGGCAGTTTAGAGAAAATCCGCAAGGCTACACTTGAAGAATTGCAGACAGTGCCAAATATCGGCAGTGTTGTTGCAGAAAGTATTTATGAATGGTTTCGCGATAAAAATAATTTGTCTTTTTTAGATCGGCTTTTGAAGCATGTAAGCATCATAAAGCCAGTAATTGGCAAACAGCCGCTTCGTGGATTAAAATTCGTTTTAACTGGAACGCTTGAAACCATGACTCGCGATAAAGCAAAAGAGCGCATTCGTTCTTTGGGCGGAGATGTCTCAAGTTCGGTTTCAAGGGAAACTGACTATGTAGTGGCTGGCCGCGAACCTGGTTCAAAGTACGAAAAAGCAAAAAAAATAGGAGTGAAGATTTTGAATGAAAAAGAATTTTTGAAGTTAATTAGTGAGAAAAGTTAAAACACTCGAAATGGTGTAATGATTGAAAATTTGGAATATGTTTGAATTGTGAAATTTGTGGTTGCGAGAAAAGTGTAAATACTGAAATTTGTGATTGTAAAATTTGTGATGCGAAGAAATGTAATGGAAAATTGAGATTATAAAAATTGTGATTTATTCTGTATTGTGATTTATTCTGTATTGTGATTTATTCTGTATTGTGATTTATTCTGTAATTGTAAATTAGTAAAAATTGTAAATTAGTAAAAAGTTGAAGTTTTAACCTAAATTTTTTCACGATCGTGAAATTGTTTAGGTTATAGATAGAAAGAAAAAGATAACTGGATGTCGTGCGACTAAATAAGTTCGAATATTTTAATCTCTAAAATTTTAGTCTATTTCAATCTCTGACTTCAGTCGCCTAAATTTTTTCACGATCGTGAAATTGTTTAGGGCTGTAGGTTGAGAAATAATTTGGCATTCTGAACAAGTTTTAAAATTTTGATTCCTAATTTAATTAGCCACCTAAATTTTTTCACGATCGTGAAATTATTTATTTAGGTTAAAAGAATTTTTGAGAATTTAAAGATATGAAAAATTATGGTTAAAAATTCAACAAAAGGTTTAAATACCAAAAAATTGAATCAAAAAGATATCACGAAAGAAGTACTTCTTTTATTGGCGACTGGTGCAGTCGTCTTAACGGCTGCTATGTTAGCACCTGGGTCAACTATCAAATTATTTTCCAAATTAGGTAGATATTACCGATGGCAAATCAAATCGCTCATTAAAAGATTACAAAAACAAAAAGTTATTAAGATGGCTTCTGGGAAATTTGTTTTAACTTCGCGGGGGAAACAAAAGGTTTTGGTTTATAAATTAAAAGACATCAAAATTCCAAAATCAAAAAAATGGGATGAAAAATGGAGAGTTCTAATTTTTGATATTCCTGAAAGGCAAAGATTTTTGCGTGATGTTTTTCGGAACACTTTAAGAGAGTGGGATTTCTATAAGTTACAAAAAAGTGTGTTCGTTACACCATACTCTTGTGAAAAAGAAATTAACGATCTTTGTACTGAAAGTGGCCTTAATTCATGTGTTACTTTAATTATGGCTGACTCATTGGGTGGACAGGAAGGCGCTGTTAGAAAATATTTCAATCTCTGACCTCTCTGGCTTCAGTAACCTAAATTTTTTCACGATCGTGAAATTTTTTAGGTTTTTGAAAATGCTGGAATGGTGAATTTGAATTTTTCTGAGAGGGTAATTTACATAGATAATATGATAGTTTGTCTTTACTTTAATACCTTAATTTTTTAATCATGGCATAACTGTAATGGTTCAAAGTATCTCAAAATTTTTGAACTTTCAATGTATTCATCTTTTACAAATTTCGTTCAAGCAATTTAAGTAGCTAACCAAACGAGTTTGTTCTGTAATATAATTTCTAATAGACGAGGTGTCGATGCCTTGAAGTTCCATCTTAGCCAATCCTTGTTTCTTTTCTTGACAGACCCTTAGAGGCCCTTAGAGATTATTCGCTTTTCTCCGATAATTATGAATTAAAGGAATTTGAACTCAGCGAGAAGTCTTCGCGATCAAGACAGATCAATAGACCATAGCTGGCGTTCTGGCCAGCAAGACAAAATGAATTATGGATTACAAAGTTAACTTTATTTCAGTCAAATTTTAAATTGTAGAACCAACATCTTTTTAGTCAGATTTTAGCGTTTTGAATAGTTTTCTTGTGTGAACTTCCACCATTTGGTATTATTTAATAATATGAAATTAACAAAAAAAGAAGTTGAACATATTGCTAATTTAGCCCGGCTTGAATTAGGTGAAAAAGAAAAAGAAAAGTTTCGAACTCAACTTTCTTCGATTTTGAATTGGGTTAGAAAATTGCAAAGAGTTGATTTGAGTAAAGTGGAGCCAATAGCGCAAATAACTGGACTTCAAAATGTGACGCGACCAGATACGGTGATGGGTTTGGATAAAGAAATAGTGGCACGACTCGTAGAGGCAGCACCGGAAAAAGAGGATAATTTAGTCAAGGTGAAAGCAGTGTTTGAGTGAACAAAAACTAATATTTCGTCACACTTTAGTGTGGCTTTTAAAAGCCGACTAAAGTCGGCTAAATAAATTTACTTACGCTTTTGTGCTTTTAAAAGCCGGTCAAGCCGGTGAGTTAAAAATACCATGGACCTTAATGAATTAACAATTAAGCAAGTTCACGAAGGATTAATTGCAAAAAAATTTTCTTCAGTTGATTTGACTGAAGCATGTTTAAAGCAGATTAAGAAATTGAATAAAAAAATTAATGCTTTTGTTACAGTCACTGAAAAGGAAGCTTTGGAAAAGGCAAAAGAAGTTGATAAAAAAGTTGCGACTGGTCAGGGGATTGGAATTTTGGAAGGGGTGCCAGTGGCAATTAAGGATAATATTTTAGTGAGAGATGTTCGTTGCACTGCTGCTTCAAAAATTTTAGAAAATTATATTGCGCCGTATGATGCTACAGTTGTTAGAAAATTAAAAAAAGCTGGGGTAGTGATTTTAGGTAAAACAAACATGGATGAATTTGCCATGGGTTCATCCACTGAAACGTCTTATTTTGGCCCGACTCGAAATCCGGGAGACCAGACTCGTGTTCCGGGCGGCTCCTCAGGCGGTTCAGCAGCAGCAGTTGCGGCTAATATGTGCGTTTATGCTTTAGGTTCTGACACTGGAGGTTCAGTGCGCCAACCTGCTTCATTTTGTGGAGTTGTCGGTTTAAAACCGACTTATGGCGCAGTTTCGCGTTATGGTTTAATTGCTATGGCCTCAAGTTTGGACCAAATTGGACCAGTTACCAAAAATGTAGAGGATGCGCAACTGGTTTTTGATGTTATTTCTGGACATGATATTTTTGATTCGACCACGGTAGAAAAATCAAAAATCAAAAATCAAAAATCAAAAATAGAGGTTAAAAATTTAAAAGTCGGTGTTCCGAGGGAGTATTTTGTCTCAGGAATGGATCGTGAGGTGGAAAAATGTGTGCGCGATGCAGTGAAAAGATTAGAAAAAATGGGAACAAAAGTCCAAGAAGTAAGTTTGCCGCATACAAAATATGCTCTGCCAGTTTATTATATTATTATGCCAGCCGAAGTTTCAGCTAATCTAGCGCGATACGATGGCATTCGTTACGGATATCGCGTCGGAGAAGCAAAAACGCTTTTAGAAACTTATTTAAAAACTCGAGCCTGTGGTTTTGGAGATGAGGCAAAGAGGAGAATAATGCTCGGCACGTATGCTCTTTCCGCAGGATATTATGATGCTTATTATCTTCAAGCGCAAAAAATGCGAACTTTGATTAGACGCGATTTTGAAGAAGTGTTTAAAAGTGTTGATTGTTTAATTACCCCCACTTCGCCAACCGTTGCTTTCAAAATCGGAGAAAAAGTTGATGATCCGCTTACAATGTATTTGTCAGATATTTATACTGTTTCTGCTAATGTGGCTGGCGTGCCAGCAATTTCTGTTCCCTGCGGTTTTGCCCACAGATTGCCGGTTGGCTTGCAGATTATGGGCAAGTGGTTTGAGGAGGAAAAGATCCTTGAAGTTGCTAAATTGATATAAAAATATAAACAGTTTCTATTAGTTTCTATAAGCTTTAGAAACTTAGAAATTTGCGCTCGCTTCGCCTCGTTGAACAGGGCTTCGCTCGCGCGAAATTTATAGAAATTTATTGTGTTTGAATCAAATATTTATGGGAAAAATGAAAATTCCAAAAACCTCAGAACATATCTAAAAAGGGAAGGAGGCTAATCAA
>FWPV01011041.1_pt1 | contig 14537 bp, 10 predicted proteins | sample 2228371 | NCBI WGS metagenome assembly FWPV01 (sample SAMEA103939776, study PRJEB20133) | metagenome
TCCCGCCGCTAGTGTCCCTCGCGGCCGGCCCCGCCTCGCCGCTAGCCCTTGACGACCTTGGCGAAGACTTCTTCTTTAGGGAGCTTCCGCGTACAGAAGAACCAATCGTAGCAGGTCATGTCGCCGGCCTTACCCTCCATACGGTCCTTGGCCACCCCGCATGAACCCGCTGTGGGCACGATTACGTCGTCCCCAGGCTGCCAGTCGGCCGGGGTGGCTACGCCAAAGGCATCGGCCGTCTTGAGAGCTATGAGGGCGCGATACAACTCCTCGAAATTGCGGCCAAGGCTGAGGGGGTAATAGATGATGGCCCTTATGATCCCCTTGGGATCGATGAAGAACACCGCCCGAACAGCTTTGGTGGTGGCCTCGCCCGGCTGGATCATGCCGTACTTGCGCGCCACCGTCATGCTGATGTCCTCGATGACCGGGAAGGTCACCTCGACGTCCTTCATGCCCTTGTATTCTATCTTCTCCTTGATCGTACGCAGCCAGGCGATGTGGCTGTACAGACCGTCGACGGAAAGGCCCACCAGTTTGCACCCGGCCTTCTCGAACTTGTCCTGCATGCTCGCGAAGGTCATGAACTCGGAGGTGCAGACCGGGGTGAAATCGGCAGGGTGGCTGAAGAGGATGACCCAGCTTCCCTCGTAGTCCTTGGGGAAATCGATCTCCCCTTGAGTGGTGACGGCTTTGAAAGCCGGTGCTTTGTCGCCGATGCGAGGTAGGGCTGTGTATTCCTCATTCCCGGTGGCTTCCATCTTGTGCTGCTCCTTTCTGGGGTCAGTATCGGCGCCGGTCACTGTTGACCCAAAGACGCCCGTCCTGTTGAAGACGCGCGCCTCGATAAAGACGCACGCCATATGTACCTAATAACTGACCTTGGCAAACCCGGGCTCTGGCGCTGAAAGGGACAGGATGCTGTCCGAACTGCATCCGGAGCCCGAGGACCCCGGACGTAGTCCCGTGCTATAAAGGCTGGAGACCGTGAACAGTCTACCTAGGGGGATCAGGCGATGACTTCACGCAGCGTCTACAACGCCTACGGCGCCGACCTGGAGCGGATGTTGCTGCTCCGGACCTATCCGCTGGCCATCAAGATGCTCTCCTCCGAAGCGGAGACGCCCGCGGGCGCGATACGACCGAAGCGAGATCGCGGCGAACATTGGGCGGTGTGTCAGGTGTTCTCGCTGGCCCGCCGTCAGGGTGAGACCATCGCCATGTTCTTGGAAGACCACTGGTGCTTCGAGCCCATCATCTCCTATGGCTTGGTAGCGACCCCCCAGGACTACCTCGAAGGATTCACCAACTCCTTCTTCATAGCCGACAAAGAAGCGGCGGCCAAGCATGCCCGCGAGATGACCCGCCTTCCCGTAGGTCAGTACCCCGGCATGGTCATCGGTCCCCTGAAGAGCGCCGACTACGAGCCCGATCTGGTCATGATCTACTGTACCCCAGGCCAGCTTCGCCACCTGCTCCTCTCGCTGCGCTACCTGCACGGCTACCAGGTGACCTCCACCCTTGATCCCATCGGCTCCTGCGTACACTCGGTGGTTCCCTCGCTTCTAACCGGCGAGTGCGCGGTCACGGTTCCCGACCCCGGTGACTTCGAGCGAGCCGGCGCTGATGAGGACGAAATGGTGCTCACCGTCCCTAAGGGCAGGCTCAAGGAACTGTTGGACGGGGTCTATCACTTCGAGGAGATCGGCAGGGGCTACCGGCGCTTCAACCTCAGCCTGCACCACGACTTCAAACAGCCGCCCTTCTACGAGGAGTATTTCCGCAGATGGGGTTTGGACGGACCCTCCATCGGTCGTTGACGTCTGCGCACAGCGGGAGTAGCTTGTAGTTGGTAGTCTCCGCTACTAGGGGCATGGGATCTTCGCTGCACTGCGCTGGGCGGGCCGCACATGCGTTTTCGAGCCATGATCGTGGTGCTCCTTCTCCTGGCGACGGGAGCCGCCTTTGCTGCGTGCGCCCAGACGGACGGTGGCGCCGCCACTGCCAGTCCTGAGTCCGTCACCACTGCCGCTCCCGAGTCCGACACCACTTCCCCCGCCCTCCTACCGCCGATCAGCCCGAGCACGGTGCCCCGGGTCACCGTGACCGAGGTCGCTCTGCCCACTCTGAGTATCGCTCCGCTTAATTCGGCGTTTCTGGACTCGCTTGTCAAGCCTGTCGTCGAGCTGTGGCCCCCCGATGTCGGCAGGCCCCTTGGTCTGCGACCGCTGACCCTGGATTTCAGCAGGCTGCGCGGTCTTTCGGTCCCCCTGCTCTCAGAAGACACTGCAGAAAGTGAGGCCTCCCCGCCCCCCGCCTCTCTACCTGCGGCCTACGATCTACGGCCTCGGCAGAAGCTCACCCCGGTGAAAGACCAGAACCCGTATGGTACCTGCTGGTCTTTTGCCACGCTCGGTTCCCTGGAGTCGCGTCTGATGCCGGCTCGCCAGTGGGACTTCTCCGAGGACAACATGGTCCTAAGAAGCGGTTTCGATCACGAAGGCAGCGCGTACGACTGGGGCGGCAATCTCCAGATGTCGACAGCTTACCTCGCCCGCTGGGAGGGACCGGTCAGCGAAGAGGACGACCCCTACGGCGACGACTACAACCCGCCCAACCTCAAGCCTCGCTTACATGTCCAGAGCGTCAAGTGGCTCCCAGCCCGGTCTCACCCGCTCGACAACGATAACCTCAAGCAAGCGATAAGGAGCTTTGGTGGGGTCTACGTGGGCATGTGTTGGCAAGGGGCGGCCGATGGCTCCACTTATTTCGACCCCCACAACGCCAGCTACTACTATTTCGGCTTCTCCTACGCCAATCACGCCGTCCTAGCCGTGGGTTGGGATGACCACTATCCGGCCGGCAATTTCGTCATGCCGCCGCCGGGGAATGGAGCCTTCATCGTCAAGAACAGCTGGGGACCTGGATTCGGTGACGAGGGGTTCTTCTACGTGTCCTACTACGACAACATCTTCGGCCGTACTGATCTGATGGGCGTGGTCAGCGGAGCCGAATCGCCCTCGAACTACGACCGCGTCTACCAGTACGATCCCCTGGGCCAGGTCGGGGCGCTGGGTTTCGACGATCCCACCGCCTGGTTCGCCAATGTCTTTACCGCGGCAGAGGACTCCTTCCTTCACGCCGTGAGTTTCTACACGCTGGCCCCCGGCACCAGGTTCGTGGTCTACTATGGGCCCGACCTGGGCTCTCTACGACCGCAGGCCCAGGGTACCCTGGCCTACATGGGCTATCACACCGTGAAGTTGTCCGAACCGGTGCCGCTCAGCAGCGGGCAGGCCTTCGTAATCGCGGTCAAGCTGGTATCCCTGGGAACCGATGAACCGGTAGCCGTAGAGTATCCCCTCCGTCGTTTCGCGAGCGCGGCTAGAGCCGACCCCGGCCAGAGCTATATCAGTGCCGACGGCAAGGATTGGACTGACGTGACGGTAGTGTGGGACCCGGAGGCTAATGTCTGCCTGAAGGCTTTCGCCAAACTCACGAGCAAGTGAACCCAAGGGGGAGACCCCGTGTTCGAGTTCTCGATCGAAGGTCAGCCCGCCGCAAAGAAGTTCCGGCTTAGCGAAGGCACAGCGGGAGTGGGCCGGGACCCCACCAACGCCCTCCATCTGGATGATCCCCGGGTGTCACGCTTCCACGCCCGCCTGACGGTCATCGAAGAGGGCTGTTTTCTTACAGACTTGGGTAGCGCCAACGGGACCCGGGTGAACGGGGAAGAACTGGAGCCCCGCGCGGAGCGGAAACTGAGGGACGGTGACCGCATCGAACTAGGGCCTTTCGTCCTTCACTGCAGCATCGTGCCGAGCGATACCCAGGCCCCGAGCTCGGAACAGGTGGTTGTCACCACCGGCCTCGCAGCCTGCCTGCGAGTGGTCACGCCGGAGGGGACCACGGAGCATGTCTTGGTAGGCGACGAGCTGACTCTGGGGCGAGATCCTACCAACGACATCGTGGTCGAGGCCGACACGGTCTCGCGGCGGCACGCTTCGCTTGTGCGCCGCGACGGCGAGTGGGAGATCATCGACCTGGGCAGCACCAACGGCCTGCAGAGCCCCGCGGGTCAAAGGATAGAGCGCGCTGTTCTTCGGGAGGGAGAGCGGCTACTGATCGGACAGTCAGTCGAGCTGCAGTTCAGTCGGGGCATGCCCTCTGCCCCCTCCGCTCCTTCCCTTGCCCCCCGCGGCTTGGCCGCCGGTCCCACCTTCCGACCCCGGCCGCCCACCCGCGAGATTGACCTGCCCCGCGACGCCCCTCTCGTCCTGGGCCGAGACGAACAAGCCGACTTGGTCCTCGCCCATCCTCAGGTGTCCAAAGCCCACGCCCGCATAACCATGCGGGGTGGCCGTTACGTGGTCGAGGACCTGGGAAGCACGTCCGGCACCTATGTGAACGGCCAGCCGGTCAGAGAGCGCCCCCTGCGCGAGGGCGACGAGGTGCGGGTGGGGAGCAGCCGGCTCATCTTGCGTGAGAACCGGCTCCAGGTGTTGGACGAGGCGGGGAACCTCCGCCTGGATGCTTTCCACCTGTCGCGAGAGGTCGGGAAGGGTAGGGTCATCCTCAGTGACGTATCCCTCTCCATCCTTCCCCGTGAATTCGTCGCCATCGTGGGCGGAAGCGGTTCAGGCAAGACCACCTTGCTCAACGCGCTCTGCGGCTTTCAGCCCGCCACCACCGGCCGGGTCTTCTTGAACGGCATAGACCTCTACCAGAGCTTTAGTGCTTACCGCAACGAGCTTGGATATGTCCCCCAAGATGACATCATCCATCGTGACCTTCCGGTAATGCGGGCTCTGAACTACGCTGCCGCTCTGCGCATGCCTCGTGACACCAGTGAATTCGAGCGACGCCAGCGGGTGCAGGAAGTCCTTCACCAGCTCGACATCCATAGCTGCTGGGACCGGCCGGTGAAGCAGCTGAGCGGGGGGCAACGCAAGCGGGTCTCCATGGGAGTGGAGCTACTCACCAGGCCCAGTCTGTTCTTCCTTGACGAGGCTACTTCCGGCCTGGACCCCGGTACCGAGGCGCAACTCATGCGACTGCTGCGCCGGCTGGCGGACGAGGGCCGGACCGTGGTATTGGTGACCCATGCCACCAAGAACGTCATGATGTGCGACAAGGTGGTGTTCCTGGCTCGCGGTGGTCACTTGGCCTACTTCGGCGGACCCGAGGAGGCCCTGCGCTACTTCGGGGTGGACGATTTCGACGAGATCTACACCCGCTTGGAAGAGGGACAAGCCTTGGCCTGGGGACAACGGTTCCGCTCGTCACCGCTCTTCAAGGAAAACGTCGAAGCCCGGCTTGCCACCGCTCTTCCCGTTGCGGTATCACATCCGCAAGAACCGGATTCACCGGCGGCGGCCGTGTCTCCGCGGGCGGTGGGGGCCGTGTTTCCGCAGGCGGCCGCGAGGGCAGTGTCTCCACCGGCCGCGGCCGCCCTCCCACGTGGTCCTGCTCCCAGCCGCCGCGGAGTCTCGGCCTTGCAACAGTTTCTGGTTCTCAGTCGTAGACAGCTCGATACCATCTGGAGCGACAAGAAGACAGCCCTTCTCTTGCTGGCCCTGGCTCCCCTCCTCGGCGTGCTTGACTTCCTCATCTGGCGACGCGACATGTTCGATCCCCGCACGGGAAGCGCCACTCAGGCGGTGATGATGTTCTTCATCACGGCCATCATCACCATCCTGATCGGGACCATCACTTCGGTCCGTGAGATCGTAAAAGAAGACGCCATCTACCGCAGGGAGCGCATGGTGGGTCTGCAGGTGCTGCCCTTCGTAGGGTCCAAGGCGGCCGTGGGCTTCTTGTTCGCCGTCTATAGCTCGGTGATGTTGTTCGTGTTCATGATCGCCGCAGTCGACTTCTCTCATCTCACCGCCGCCCAGACTCTCTCCCTTCTGGTGCCGCTTATCCTGGGAACGTTCGCGGGTGTCATGTGGGGCCTCTTGGTCTCGGCTCTCGCGCCGACCGAGGACCGGGCCATGCTGCTGGTCATCGCCGTCCTCATTCCGCAGTTCGTGTTCTCGGGCGGCGTCATCCCCATCAAGAACATCGGTTTCGCCGGCACCGTCCTCGGCTGGCTCACCTCGGCCCGTTGGGAACTGGGGGCGATAGTGACCTCCGCCCGGGTGACGGGCGGCTCCGGGTTGGGTGGAGCTTTGGAGTTGGAGAGTCTTTCCCTACCCGGACTGCAGAGCCTCGGCAGTCTTAGCGACCGTCAGGGTCTGGTCACTTCGCTCCGGGACCAGTATGGAGACATCTTCAACGTCAACGTGGGATTCTACTGGCTCATGTCCCTGCTCCTCTCTCTGGCCCTTTTCATGCTGGTGCTTCTCCTGCAGAAGCGCAAAGACAGGCTGTGACCGAAGGGAAACGTAAGGACAGGCTGTGACCGAAGAGGCGGCGCCACCGGGGCCTATCCCACGGGCGGGCAATGATTCAAATAGTGATCCAGATAGAGACTTGCAGAGCAGTGGTGACAAATGGAGACGCAGGAAGGCGAAACCTTCGGGCGGTATCTGATCCGCGAAGTCGTCGGCGCGGGAGGTATGGCCACCGTCTACAAGGCCTATGACCCTGTGCTGGAGCGAGAGGTCGCGATCAAGGTCCTCCACCCCCACCTGGCTCGTGACGAAGCCTTTGTCAGTCGCTTCCGCCACGAAGCCCGCGCGGTAGCGGCCCTTCGCCATCCCAACATCGTGCGGGTGTACGACGCGGGCGTCGAGAATGACCGATACTTCATGGTCATGGAGTTCATCGACGGGGGGACGTTGGCGGCCCTCCTGCGTGGGGCTGAGGCCTCCACGGGGCTTCGAAGCGAACAGGTCCTGCAGCTGGTCCTTCCCCTCTGTGCCGCTATCGACTACGCCGCCGGCCAGGGCATGGTCCATCGCGACATCAAGCCCAGCAACATCATGCTGACCAGGAACGGAGACCCAGTCCTCACCGACTACGGCATAGCCCGCCTGTTGGGCGGAACTACCTTCACCGCCTCGGGGATGGTGATGGGGAGCGCCCACTACATGGCCCCAGAGCAGGCTCAGGGACTCGCGGTGGATGTCCGCACCGACCTCTACGCATTGGGGGTGGTCATCTTCGAGATGTTGACCGGTCGCGTCCCCTTCGACGCTGATACCACCGGGTCGGTGCTGGCTCAGCATCTGGTCGCCCCCGTGCCTTTGCTCAGCTCCTACAATCCCCGGCTCCCCGCCGGGGTCCAGGCCGTTCTGGAGAAAGCCCTGGCCAAGGAACCGGGGGCTCGCTATCAGACCGCCCAAGAACTAGGGCAAGCGTTGGCGTCGGCCTTGACTCTCCCCCCGACCCGGGTGGAGAGCGCGCAACCCGCCCCCCCGCAGCAGGAGACGCGCCGCGTGGTCGAGGCTTCTCAAGGCCCGGCGGGTCCCCTGGAGGTCCCCTATACCTTCATTCCCGGGGAGACCCCCGCCCGGACCGGTCTCGGCCGGCGTCTACGCAGACATCCAGGCTGGCTTGCAGGGGGAGGGGCGGTGGTGCTCCTTGCCATCGTCCTGGCCGCGACTCTGGGTGGCCGAGGGGAACCTTCTTCTCCCACAGCGACCACCCCGCCCCTCGAGGGAGCCATCTCCAGCCTGGTCTCTTCAGTAGCGACAGCTCCCTTCATGACCACTGCGTCGACCCCCGACACACTCCCCCCCGATGGGACTACACCCTCGGGCCGGTCAGCGGCTCTGCGCGCGGAAGCCGCGGGTCTGCTGAAGGCCGGCAAGTTCAACGAGGCTATCGCCAAGTACACGGAAGCCCTGCGCTTAGACCCCAATGACGCTGAGGCCCGGACCGGGCTGGGTGTCGCCTACTACCACCTGCCCAGCTCGCCCCAGTTAGCTGCCCAGCACCTGGAGACCGCCGTGGCCTTGGCCCCGGGCAAAGTGGAAGCTTGGGCATTTCTCGGTGCCAGTCGGTACGTGGCCATTGATAGCACCGATGGCACCGACTACTCTTCCGCGCAACAGGCCTGCAATCGAGCGGTGGAGCTAGACCCCGGCTTCGCCTTGGCTCACGGGTTCCTGGCGAAGATACATCTGGCAAGCGGCAGGCCCTCGGAGGCCTTGGCCGAGGCCTCTCAGGCCCTGACCCTGGGCCCCGATGAGCCGGAGGTCTTGGTGGCGATGGGCGACGTTAAGGCAGACGTCGAGGATTGGGCTTCCGCTATCACCTACTACAAGCGGGCCGTCACCCTGGCTCCCACTTATCCGCAGTATGCGCTTGCCCTGGCTGTCGCCTACCGATACGCCGAGCAGTTCGACACCTCCCTTGAGTACTGTCGCACCGCTCTTGAGCTAGGCGAAGGCTATGAAGGCTCTGCCTATCGGACCATGGGGCGGACACTGTGGGCCAAGGGCGACCTGGAAGGAGCCAAGGTCAACCTGCGCAAAGCCATCGCTTTCGACGACACCGACGCCATGGCGCACTGGGCGCTGGGGGCGGTCCTCTATCGGCAAGAGGAGTACCCCGCTGCTCTTCCCGAGCTTGAGCGTGCCGTGGCTCTGCGGCCCAACAATGCGGGCATGTGGGAGTGGTTGGGCGCTTGCTACTACGCCATGGAACGCTGGGAAGAGGCGCGGGCGGCTTTGGAGAAGGCGCTTGCTCTGGACCCCAGCCGTGACAGCGCCCGTGAACTGCTTGACGAACTGACCGCCGCAGGCCACTAATAGGACAGCGAAGATCTGGAGACAGGAGTCAAGGCGTTGCTGCGCGTACGGGGGCGCGGCGGCCTGCGCGAAACCGACCGCGGCACGGCGACCTACGTGAAACCGACCGCGGCGCGGTAGTAAGCCGAGCGAACGCGCGCGAAGGGCATCGTCGATAGGCACCCATCGAATCGGAGAACCGTCGGAGAGGAGACTCACTTGAACAGACCCCCGGCCCCCGCCGTGCAGACTGAGCTGGGGCAGCATCTTTGGCGCATCTTGATCTTGGGCTCCATCGGGATGTTCATGGGCACACTGGTCACGACGGTGGTGGCTGTGGCTCTGCCGGTCATGGGCCCGGCCTTGCGGCTCAGCTACTCCGAAGCTCTGTGGATACAAGCCGGCTACGTGATCACCATGTGCATCTTCCTCATCCCGGTGGGACGGCTGGCCGACAGGCACGGTCTCCTTCGCTTCTACCTTCTCGGAATGGGCATCTTCCTCGTTTTCTCGGTCGCCTGCGCGCTCGCCTTCTCCGGCCCTTTTCTGATAGTAGTCCGCTGTCTGCAAGGAGCCGGTGCTGCCTTCACAGCCGCAGCGGCCCCGGCTCTCATCACTACGGTCTTCCCACCCGAGTGGCGCGGACGAGGTCTAGGGCTCAACGCCATGGCGGGCTACTTGGGTCTGATGGCCGGGCCTCCGCTAGGGGGACTGATCGTCACTCACGCCAGCTGGCGGTGGATATTCCTCATCAACGTGCCCCTCGCCTTGGGCACCCTTGCCAACGGCTGGTTCCTGCTGGACGATGAGCGTCGCGACCGGGCCTCCCTGCAAGCAGGAGGCGCCCCGGGAGCGAGTGCAGCCGGTCCTGCTCCGTCAGCGCCAGGTCAGCCTCCCGCTCGCCACGGGCTGGGCCTGGACTGGCCGGGGACGGCTTTGCTGGCTGTGTTCCTGGTCTGCCTCCTCGTGCCGCTGATCAGCGTGCCCTTCTGGGGTTGGCTCAGCGTACGCACTCTCGTCCTGCTGGGTGTGTTCGTGGTGTTTGCGGTGCTCTTTGTGCTGGTGGAGTCCCGCACCACCGACCCGCTGCTCGACCTTGATCTGGTCCGCAAGAACCGGGTGTTCGCCGCCAGCACCTTCGCCGCCTTTCTCAACTACGCTGCCATCTACGGGGTGACCACCCTGACCGCGGTGTTCCTCGAACTGAGTGAAGGATACTCGCCGCAACACGCCGGGTTGCTGCTCTTGGTACAGCCGGCCTTCATGGCCGCCCTCTCTCCCTTGTTCGGACGTCTTTCTGACCGGATCGGGTCAAGGCCGCCGGTGGCGGTCGGGATGCTGCTCATCGCCGGGGGAACCGCCCAGTTAGGCCTGTTGCCTTCGCCTGCGCCAGCTGCACGGGTGGGGCTGGCCTTGGCTACAGTGGGTCTGGGCATGGCCGCCTTCAGCGCACCGAACACCTCCGCGGTCATGGGCGCCGTGAAGAGATCCGAGCTCAGCCTGGCCTCGGGTTTCCTGGGCACCATGCGCACAGCCGGACAGGCCGTATCTATCGCCCTCCTCGGAGCAATCGCCGCCTCGGGGCTGGGTCCGGTGGGCGGCCGAGTCCTGTTCTTGGGCGAGAAGGCGAGCGAGGCGGCCGCGGAATCTTTTGCCAACGGCTATCAGATGGCCATGCTGGTAGCCGCGGGACTGGCCGTGGTCGGCGCTTTGGTGTCGCTGGTGCAGGGACCTCGTCGGAGGGCGAGAACAGATGAGGTAAGACCTGGCTGAGGGCTCAGAAGCTCTGGGCCTACAGGCCTTGCTTCTGGGGGGTGAAGCATGCCACGCAAGTTACGCGTCTATCTGGCCGGACCTATCACCGGTTGCACCGATGAACAGGCCAAATGGTGGCGAGAGGAAGTCAAGAGCCGTCTCTCCCACCAGTTCGAGTTCGAGGACCCCACTGACTGGGCCGACGAGAGACCCATCCCCCTCGAAATCGAGAAGATCCAAGCCTGCGATATCGTCTTGGCCAACATGTGGAAAGAATCCATCGGCACCACGGTGGGCATCATCCGCGCCAACGAGCAGGGCAAGCCGGTGGTGCTTGTCGATCCCAACCACATGAACAACGCCATCCTTCAGTCGCTGCTACAGCCCGAGAAGCCGGTAAGAAGCATCGAAGAAGCCTGCCGCCGGCTGCAAGAGATAGCCAAGGAGCTAAAGCCCCTGTGGGTGATGAAAAAGGACGGCCGCAAGGAGGAGTTCTCCCCCGGAAAACTCACCCGCTCGGTAGCCCGAGCTGCCGCGGAGGCCGGCGTGCATGACCCTAATCTCGAACAGCTCATCGCCAAGCCGGTGATAGACGAGTTGCGCCGCCTGGGCGAGCGGCGCTCAGGGCCCTTCACGGAAGCCTCTGTCACTACTGAGGAGATAAGACGCAAGCTCCTTGACCGTCTGGAATCTCTCGCTGCCCGTCCCGAGCTCACCACCGACCTTCACGAAAGAGCCAAACGGGTGCTGGCTGCCTGGCAGAACAAGGAGCAACAGAAGAAGGGGGAGCAGGCCATCCGGGAGGCCGAGCAGCGGGTCCGCGAGGCCGAAGAGGAAGCGGAGCGCTGGAAAAAGTTGTTCCTCAGTCTCAAGGACAAGGGCCTCCCCTCTCCCGAGCCGGCCGCGGCAGAAGGCCCGGTCGAGGTCTCCCGCTTCAAGAGCGCGGAGCAACTCCTGGACAGGTTCACAAAGAAGTGGGGCTCCTTTGTGATCATCCACGAAGAAGCCAGGGCCACAGCGCGCCGGCTCAAGGGCCTCTCGGCCAAGGAGCGCGACGAGCTCTACGAACTCCTCGAGCAACTGGGGGAGTTCGCCCGCGACCGGGCCCTCGCTCTCGCCGAGGGGAGCCGCGTCCCGAGTTTCGAGGAGCGCTTCGGTGACCGCTACGCCGCGACCGAGTCCGCAGAGACCAAGAAGCGCTATCGCCACGAGTTCCGCGAATACGAAGGAAGACAGTACCTGGGCCTACAACACCTCAAGGCCCGGGTAGAGTCCAGCGAGCGCCTCCGCGTCTACTTCGACCAGTTGCCCTCCGGCCAGTTCCTGGTGGGCTGGATCGGCCACCGTAAGGTCTACAGCGTCGACGGATAGACAGGATGCAGCCAGGCTGGTCTGGCCAGGCGCGGCCGGCGACCAGGATCAATCGGTCACTCGTCGTACTCCACCTCGGGGTCGGGCAGCCCGCATACCCCGTCCTCGCAGACCGCCCCGGCAGGCTTCGCCGCCTCCTGCGGGCGCCAGTAGTCCACCGAGGCCGAGCCCCAGCAGCCGTAGTCCGTGGTCTTCCACACCGGGCTGGTCTCCCCGCCCACCACCACGATGTTGATCCTTTCCGGGTCGTGATAATGGGGGATGAGCTCGTCAGGAGCCGCCTTGCGCCAGGTGGCGAAAGGCTCCACCCCCGAGTCCGCCAGCGGGGCGACCAACATGTCGATGTGGTCGGTCCCCCAGTAGCGACCGGCGGGGATAAGCGCATTCTGGGATATCCAGCGACTGAAGTCCTCTTTGCGCTCGAACCCGTCTATCTCTTTGAGTTGGCGCGCCACCAGAGGATCGAGCAGCAGGGTGGCGTTCGAATGCAGAGCCGGAATCACGCTGAGCTGCAACGCGACCTCCTCCCCCACCGTCCGCTTGGCCGCAGCCTGCAGGCTGTTCATCACGAACCAGCCCTTGAAGACGCTCACCACACTCTCGTCCGGCTGGAAACCCTTCTGCACATGGAAGGGGACCCAGACGCTGCGTTCCTCATTCTCGGCGAAACACATGTTGTTGTAGAGGAAGCCGTTCCCCTGTGAGCTCCACAAGGTCACCTTGGGCCGACCGAAGCCCCAGCAGAAAGCCATCAGCGTCCAGGCCCGACCGATGACCGCATTGGCCAGGTTGCCCGGACTGAAGGCGGCCAATCCCGAATTCATGCCTATTTCCGTACGGATGGGTCCGTTCACGAGCAGCATGCTGCCGAAGGGCGTCGTCGAGGGCGTGAGGGCCGACTGCTTGGTAGCGGCTGTCGCCAGGACGACCGGCAGATGTTCCGGGCGCGCCCCCGCCATGACCGCGATCACGGCCACGTCGAGAACTGTGTAGCGTAGCTGTTCCTTGGTGTCATGCAGGAAGATCTCTCCCACCAACTCGTCGGCCGGCCGGCCGGTGCCGCTCAGGATGGCCTGCACCCGCTCCTCGGTAGGTAGAACGACGGGCAGTCCATCGGTCCATCCGCGCTCGTAGAAAAGCCGCTGCAGACTGTCCTCGGTGTCGGGGCCGAGCATCCTCGCGCGCTCGCTCACCCCTTCGGAAGCCAGCCGTACTCCGGGCGGTCCCCCCGCCTCCAACTCGGGCGTCTTGGTGAGAGCATCGATTATCTCGTCGATGACCAGGCGGCCGGTCAAAGGATCGGGGCTTTCCAGATACTCATATAGGGTCTCGGGAGGCATGCTTACTACCGGGTGGGGGGTGAACACGAACGGCAGCTTGACCCCCAGTGACCTCATCTCCCGCAGTACATGGCCGGCGTACTCGTGGGTGGAGAGCGGCGCGGTCGGTATACCGTATTTCTGCTCCAGCTTGTTGCTGCTCGCGACGACCGCCGCGGCACAGCCGGGTCAGCCACCCACCCCCACTACGACCGCATGTCCCCCTTTGGCCTTGATCTCTTCCCACAGACTGTCATTGTCGTCCGCAAAAACGTGCCCGGGCTTGCGCCGTCTGATGGTGGTGACTGTAGGCAGGTGTTCGCCCATCCACTTCTGCAGTTGCTGCATGAAGCGATAGCTGCCGCCAAAGCCCGTGTCGACCAGGTAGATCGTCTTCCCGTCCAGAGAATCCAGCCGCGGTGCCAGCCGGGCCGGCGTCGAAACAGCTTGAGTATCCACGGTCTGGACCAGCCAGCCCTCCGGATTGAAGACGGTTAAGAGAGATGATCGCGACATCGAGCGCCTCCCTAGCCCACGACCAAGCAGCTTGACCACGCGCCCTACAGGATAGCAAGTGAATCTGATTCAGTAAAACGCCGGGCCAGGCTTGCTGTTCCGACCGGCGCCCAGGCGTCCGGGGGCAAGAATGTGGCCCGCGGGTCCGCGAACCGCTGGACCCGCGGGCCACATTTCTCGGTCAGGCAGGACTCGCTCCCGCCCGCGTAGACCAGACGGTCTAAGGCTTGATCAGCACTACGGAGAAGATCACGCTACCCTGACTCTCTTGGCCTCCGGACACCATGACCTGGCTGTCCCCTTTCTCGGCGCTGACAGCAATGGTAGTCTGGCCACCCTGCTCTCCCGTGAACTTGTTCGTGATCTCGTAACCGAGCTCGCCGAGGGTTTTCACGTAGTAGTCAAGGACCTTCTTGGCGTCCTCCGTGGTCTGGAAAGTGACACTGTGCTCGCCCCCCGAGCTGTAGACGCCGACTATGTTGGCGCCCTCGGGCACGAGAGAGCTGGGGAAGCCCTCGGGCAGGGTCAGGTCCGTGCCGCCCTGCCAAGTCTTCTCTCCCTCTTGGTCGGTGATGCTGATCGAGCCCGAATCCTCCCCGAGGTCCACGCTCACGTCGACACTCTGACCAGATTCCTTGGCAGCATCTTCTATGGCTTTCTCCACTGCCTTCTCGGCCGCCTTCTCGCCGCAGGCGGCCACCGTCAGAGCGCTCGCTGCCAGAAGCAGGCTGAGAACCAGCACCCAGAGCCGGGCCTTCGCACGCAGCACCGAGACGGCAGTGTACCTTCCCCTGCTTTCCATCGGTCTCCCTCTTGCTAGCTTGTCTACAAGACCAAGATACTGGGCTGGCGGACTGCGGTCAACCCGGAGGCGAGGCCCGCGGGGCCGGCCCAGGCC
>FWPV01011042.1_pt1 | contig 14536 bp, 11 predicted proteins | sample 2228371 | NCBI WGS metagenome assembly FWPV01 (sample SAMEA103939776, study PRJEB20133) | metagenome
CCGGCCCGGGGCCGGGCCCGGCGGGTTGCGTCCCGCCACCGACAAGATGTCGTTCCACGCCAAGCTCCGCGCCGCCTGGTTGCGAACCGAGTCGATGCTGTGCGTCGGGCTCGACCCCGATCCGATGCGGATCCCGCTGCCTCTCGACGGCCACGAGGACCCGCTGTTCCACTTCTGCCGGTCGATCGTCGACGCCACGGCCGACCTGGTGTGCGCGTTCAAGCCCCAGATCGCCCACTTCGCCGCGCAGCGCGCCGAAGACCAGCTCGAGCGCCTGTGTCGGTACATCCGCGCCGAGTACCCGGAGGTCGTGCTGATCCTCGACGCCAAGCGAGGCGACATCGGCTCCACCGCCGAGCACTACGCCCGCGAGGCGTTCGGGCGCTACGGCGCCGACGCCGTCACCGTGAACCCGTACCTGGGCACCGACTCGCTGGAGCCGTTCCTCGCCCACGAGGGCCGCGGGGTCTTCGTGCTGTGTCGCACCTCGAACCCCGGCGGCGACGACCTGCAGGGCCTGCTCGTCGACGGCCAGCCCCTCTACACCCACGTCGCCCGGCTCGCCGCCGAGCGTTGGAGCCGCCTCGGCGAGGTGGGTCTGGTGGTGGGGGCCACCTATCCCGCCGAGGTGAGCGTGGTGCGCCAGATCGTCGGCGATCTGCCGCTGCTCGTGCCCGGCGTCGGCGCGCAAGGCGGCGACGTCGAGGCAACGGTGCGAGCCGGGCGCACCCCCGACGGCGGTCTCGTGATCAACTCGTCCCGCGCGATCTTGTACGCCTCGGCCGGTGAGGACTTCGCCGAGTGCGCCCGCGAAGTGGCGCTGGCCACCCGCGACCAGATCAACGCCGTCCCAACGTGAGCTTCCCTACCTGAGCGCCCCAAGCTGAGCGTCCCAACCTGAGCGTTCCGTGCGTGGATCCGTGCGCGCAGCGCACGAAAATCCAGTCAGAACGCGAAAAGGGGGGTCAGGCGTGCAGGACGTGGACGCTCGTGATGCCCGGGGACGAGCGCAAGGTCGCCAGCACGTCGTCGGGCACCACGCCCGACACGGCGATCACCGTCAGCGCCGAGCCGGGCTCGGCGGCGCGACCCACGTCCATGTCGTCGATGTTGACCCCGGCGTCGCCGAGCACCGTTCCGACTACCCCGATCACCCCGGGTCGGTCGTCGTTGCGCACCACCAACATCTGCTCCGACGGCGGCACGTCGCAGGTGTGGTCGTCGATCATCACCAGGCGGGGTTCGCTCCGCCGACCGGTCAGCGTGCCCGACATCGAGTGGCCGCCGGCCCGCAAGGTGATGAGGTTGACGTAGTCGGGTGAGTCGGCGCTCGTGGTCTCGCGCACCTCGATGCCGTGGGCCTTGGCGAGCTGGGGTGCGTTCACGTAGCTCACGGGCTCGTCGCTGATCGCGCTGAAGAACCCCTTCAACACGCTCAGGTTCAGCAGGCGGCAGTCGTACTGCGCGATCTCACCCTCGGCGGAGATCTCCAGGTGGTCAGGTCGACCGGCCGGGTCACCCATGGTGAGGGTCGCGAACAGCCGCCCCAGCCGCTCGGCCAGGGGCAGGAACGGTCGCACGGTCTCGTTGACCGCGGCCGCCGACACGTTGACGGCGAAGGGCACGAAGTCGCCGGCGAGCGCCAAGAGCACCATGTCGGCGATGGTGTCGCCGGCTTTGTCCTGCGCCTCGCGCGTGCTGGCGCCGAGGTGCGGGGTCACCACCACCTGGTCGAGCTCGAACAGCGGGCTCTCGGTGCACGGCTCGGTGGCGAACACGTCGAGCGCCGCCCCCGCGATCACGCCGTCGCGCAGCGCCTCGGCCAGCGCCGCCTCGTCGACGATGCCGCCGCGCGCCACGTTGATCACCCGCAGGTCGGGCTTGGCCCTGGCCAGCAGGTCACGCCCGATCAGCCCCACGGTCTCTTTGGTCTTCGGCAGGTGCACCGTGAGGAAGTCGCACTGCGCCACCACCTCGTCGAGGGGCAGCAGCTCGACCGACATCTGCCGAGCGCGCTCAGGGGACACGAACGGGTCGTAGGCCACGAGCCGCATGCCGAACGCCAGCGCTCGCTGGGCGACGAGCTTGCCGATGCGGCCGAGGCCCACCACCCCCAGGGTCTTGTCGGCCAGCTCGACGCCTTCCCACCGGCTGCGCTCCCACCGGCCCTGTTTGAGCGCGGCGTGGGCCTGGGGCACGTTGCGGGCCACGGCGAGGAGCAGGGCCATGGTGTGCTCGGCCGCCGACACGATGTTGCTCTGGGGGGCGTTGACCACCATCACCCCGCGCCGGGTGGCGGCGTCGACGTCGACGTTGTCGAGCCCGATGCCGGCCCGACCCACCACCACCAAGTCGGTGCCGGCGGCGAGCACCTCGGCGGTGACCTGGGTGGCGGAGCGGATGATCAGCGCGTGCGTGCCCGGCACGGCGGCGAGCAGCTGCTCGGGGGTGAGCCCGAGCCGCACGTCGACGGTGTGGCCGGCGGCGCGAAGCCGTTCGAGGCCCCCTTCGGCGATCTCTTCGGTGACGAGGATGCGAGCCATCGACACCATGCTTGCCGCGACGAGCGTCCCCGCGCGAATGCATCAGTAGCCTCACGCCGGTGAAGCCCGACGACGTGCAGGTGACCAACGTGTTCCACCTGGAGGAGATGCAGGCCCTGCTGCGCGTGTTCCACCAGGTGTGGAACTTCCCGCCGGGTGGCTTGTTCAGCCCCGAGTTCATGGTGGCCGTCACCCACGCCGGCGGCTATGCCGCCGCCGCCGTCGACCCCGACGGGCACTGGATCGGCGGCTCGTTCGGCTTCCTCGGCCGGCACCGGGGCCAGCTGTGCCTGCACTCGCACGTCACCGGGGTGGTACCCGGGCGCGAGCACGCCGGGGTCGGCCGGGTGATCAAGCACCACCAGCGGCAGTGGGCCCTGCAGCACGACCTGCACCTGGTCACGTGGACCTTCGACCCGCTCGTGCGCCGCAACGCCTGGTTCAACCTGCAGGTGCTCGGCGTGCGCATCGACGAGTACATCGTGAACTTCTACGGGCCGCTGCACGACGAGATCAACGGCGACGACGAGACCGACCGGCTGGTGGCGGTGTGGGACCTCGATCCCCCGGGCCACGCCCCGGGTGCACCCCGCCCCGGGCCGCGCGCCGCCCGGCACTCGAGCGAGGTCGACCGGCGCCACCGGGTGGTGCCCACGCCGGCCGACATCGTGGCCCTGCGGCGCGAGTCGCCGATCGAGGCCAAGGCCTGGCGACACCGCCTGCGCGACGAGCTCGACGGGCCCTTGGCCCTGGGCTGGACGATCACCGAGCTCACCACCGACGGCGCCTACGTGCTCGCCCCGCCCGACCCCGAGCACCCCTGACGACCCGACCCCGAGCCACGACCCCGAACGGAGCCGACCATGGACCCCGCCCGCCTCGAAGCCGTCGAGCTCCGGCGCGTGTCGCTGCCGCTCGTCACCCCGTTCCGCACCTCGTTCGGCACCCAGACCACCCGCGACATCCTGCTCGTGCGGGTGGTCACCGACGCCGCCGAGGGCTGGGGCGAGTGCGTGGCGGGTGACGACCCGCTCTACTCCAGCGAGTACACCGAGGCCGCCCACCACGTGATCCGCACCCACCTGCTGCCCCGACTGTTCGCCCACCGCGGGGGTCGGGTGGCTGCCCACGAGGTGGCCGTGGCCCTGGCCAAGGTGAAAGAGCACCGCATGGCCAAAGCGGCACTCGAGTGCGCCGTGCTCGACGCCGAGCTGCGGGCCCAGGGGGTGTCGGTGGCCCAGTACCTGGGCGCCGTGCGAGACCGGGTGCCCTCGGGGGTGTCGGTCGGCATCGTCGACTCCGTGCCCGAGCTCGTCGAGGTGGTGCGCGGCTACCTCGACGACGGCTATGTGCGCATCAAGCTGAAGATCGAGCCCGGCTGGGACGTCGAGCCGGTGCGGGCGATCCGCACCGAGTTCGGGCCCGAGCTGCCCCTGCAGGTCGACGCCAACACCGCGTACACCCGTGCCGACGGCCGACACCTGGCCCGACTCGACGAGTTCGACCTGCTGCTGATCGAGCAGCCCCTGCCCGAAGACGACCTGCTCGGCCACGCCCAGCTGGCCCGACAGATCCGCACCCCGGTGTGCCTCGACGAGTCGATCACCTCGGCCCGGGCCGCCGCCGACGCCATCGAGCTCGGCGCGTGCTCGATCGTGAACGTGAAAGCGGGACGGGTCGGGGGCTACCTCGAGGCCCGCCGGGTGCACGACGTCTGCGCCGCCCACGGGGTGCCGGTGTGGTGCGGCGGGATGCTCGAGACCGGCATCGGTCGGGCCATGAACGCGGCGCTCGCCGCCTTGCCCAACTTCACGCTCACCGGCGACATCTCGGCCTCGGGCCGGTTCTGGGCCCGCGACCTCGTCACCGAGCCCATGCAGGTGCACGACGGCCACGTGCCGGTGCCGACCGGACCGGGCACGGGCGTGGAGCTCGACCGCGAGTTCCTGGATTCGGTCACCACCGCCACCGAGACGCTGCGTCCCTGAGGCGAGGTATCGTCGGCGGCCATGACGTACGCGTTCTTGTCGGAAGAGTGGATCGAAGCGGCCAAGGCCATCCGGCGCAAGTACGCCGACCAGCACCCACCGATCACCCAGGTGATCAAGGTCAACCAGGTCATCACCGACGTCCCGTTCGGCGAGGGCACCGTGCACAGCTACGTCGACACCTCCAACGGCGAGATCGAGCTCGAGCTGGGCCAGCTCGAGGCGGCCGACGTGACGATCACCACCGACTGGGCCACGGCCCGGGCCATCTTCGCCCTCGGCGACCAGGCCACCGCCATGCAGGCCTTCATGAGCGGCAAGATCAAGGTCCAGGGCGACATGATGAAGATGATGGCCCTGCAGACGGCCATGCCCCAGAGCGACGTGACCCGTCAGATCGCCGAGGAGATCAAGCAGATCACCGAGTGAGCCGACCGGTCGGCTCAGGCTGCGCCCCGGGCCGACGCCGAGCGGGGGGTGGGGCGCACGAACGCTGCGAGCACCGCACCCAGGGCAGCCACCACCGCGGCCACCAAGAACGCCGCCGTGAACGACTCGTCGACGCCCCGAGCGTCCTCGGCCGCCTGGTGGATGCTGATCATGACCACCGAGCCGAACACGGCGCCCATCTGCGCCATCAGCTGCTGCATGGCCCCGGCCACGCCCAACTCGGAATCGTCGACGGCGTTGGCCACGAGTGAGGTGAGTGCCGGACCGGCGACCCCGATGCCGGCGCCCGACAGGGCCAAGGCGAGCACCACGAACCACAGCGCGGTGTCGGGGTCGAGCACGGCGAAACCCAGCATCGACGCCACGACGAACAGGGCGCCGGCGACCCCGGAGACGCGCTCGCCGACGCGGATGGTGACGTAGCCGGCGAGGGGGGCGACGATGGCGAACGTGAGCGGGCGGGCGATGACCACGAGCGAGATGCGCTCGGTGGAGTAGTCGAGCAGGCTGCCGAGCACCTGGGGCGCCAGCAGAAAGCCGCCCATGTAGGCGAAGTTCGTGAGCGTCTGCGAGCCGATGGGCAGCACCACGTTTCGGGTGCGCAGCCAGTGCAGGGGTAGCAGCGGGGCGGCGGCCCGTCGCTCGAGCTTGACGAAGGTCGCCAGACCGATCGCGGCGACGGCGAAGCACGCGAGGGTGGCCGGGCTGGTCCATCCCCAGCGCGACCCCTGGTTCACGCCGGCGAGCAGCGAGGCCGTGCCCAGCCCGAGCGTCAGCGAGCCCGGTACGTCGAAGCGCACGCCGGACTGCCGCTCGGTGTCGGGCAGCAGCCACCGCGCGATGACCGCGCCGAGGATGCACAGCGGAGCCTGCACGGCGAAGATCACCCGCCAGCCGACCGCCTCCACGAGCGGGGCGCCGGCCACCACGCCGAGCACGGGCGCACCGGCGTTGACGAAGCTCCAGTAGCCGAGGGGTTTGACGCGCTGGTCGGGCTCGAAGAGGCGGTTGATGTAGGCCATCGCCGACGGCCCGGTCGCGGCCCCGGCCGCGGCCGACAACACCCGGAACGTCACCATCCAGGCGGCGTTGGGGGCCACTGCGGTGAGCCCGGCGAACACACCGGCCCCGAGGAGGCCGGCGACGAAGACCCGCTGGTGGCCCCACAGGTCACCGGCCTTGCCGTACGCCGGCCCGACCACCCCGAACGCCAGCATCGGCCCGGTGATCGCCCACGACACGACGCTGATCGACGAATCGAGGTCGTCCGCGATCGTGCCGAGCGACACCGCGAGCAGGGTGATCGTGAACCCGACCGTGAACAGGCCCGACAGCACGACCACGAGCGACGCCCAGCGCCGGTCGATGCCGACCCGCTGGGCCAGGCGGCGGCGCAGCAGGATCGGCCAGGGGACGACGCCGACCTCGTCGACGCCGGCGGCGTCGAGGTCCAGGGTCGGGCGGGACCCGGTGGTGCGGGGAGCCTCGTCGGAGCGGGTGGGCCCGCCGTCCACGGCGCGCGGATCAGCTCTTCGGGGTCAGGTCGGCGAGCGCCGCGGCGAGCTCGACGACCGTCCAGCGCGAGTCGCGCTGCACCTTTTCGGCCATCGTCCAGGGCTGCACCCGGGTGACCGTGCCGCCCTGCACGAAGAACGTCTCACCGTTGAACGCGCAGTCGGCCGAGGCCAGGTACGCCACGAGCGGGCTCACGTTCGCCGGGTCCCACTCGTCGAAGGCGCCCTCCTTGGGGGCGATGATGTCGCCCAGGCCCGGGGTGGCCAGGGTGAGCCGGGTGCGGGCGGCCGGGGCGATGCAGTTGCTCTTCACGCCGTAGCGGGCGAGCTCTTTCGCGCAGATCTGGCTGAACGTGGCGATGCCTGACTTGGCGGCGCCGTAGTTGGTCTGGCCGGGGTTGGCGAGCAGGCCCGAGGTGCTCGAGGTGTGGACCAGGTTACGGGGCTTGGTGACGCCGGCCTTGGTCTGCTCACGCCAGTACGCCGCGGCCCAGCGAGTCGGGGCGAAATGGCCCTTCAGGTGCACCGTGATGACCGCGTCCCACTCCTCTTCGGTCATGTTGACCAGCACGCGGTCGCGCAGGATGCCGGCGTTGTTGACGACGATGTCGAGGTCGCCGAAGGCCTCGATGGCGGTGTTGACGAGCCGCTGGGCGCCCTCCCAGTCGGCCACGTTGTCGCCGTTGGCGATGGCCTCGCCCCCCATCGCTTCGATTTCGGCCACCACCTGCTGGGCGGGGGTGAGGTCGGTGCCGGTCCCGTCGTTCGCGCCCCCGAGGTCGTTGACGACCACCTGGGCGCCCTCGCGGGCGAACAGCAGGGCGTGCTCGCGCCCGAGCCCTCGGCCGGCCCCGGTGATGATGGCCACGCGTCCGTCCAGCGCTCCCATGGTGTGGTCCTTCCGTGTCCTGGGTGGGTTGCCGGCGAACCCTAACGGTGGCGGCGCGCCACCCCGAAACCCGAGCGGTGACCTAGAGGCAGATGAGCGAGATGCTCGTGCCGCGCCGCAGCAGCTCGCCGGCTCGGACGGGCCGACCGTCGACGGTGACCGACACCGGCACCCCGGTGGACACCCCGAGCAGGTCGCCGACGGTGAGCCCGGCCGCCTCGAGCGCGTTGGTGACGCCGGGGCAGTCGAGCCCGGTCAGATCGGGCACGGCCACGAGGTCGGGGCCCTTCGACAGCCGCAGCTCGACGGTCGAGCCGCGCTCCACCTGTTCGCCGGCCGCGACCGATTGGCTGACGACGGCACCGGGCGGGATGTCGTCGGAGAACACGTCGTCGCCGCGCACCGCCTCGAGCTGCACGGCCTCGAGCTCGGCCACCGCGTCGGTGAAGCTGAGCCCGACCACCGACGGCACCGTGCGGGGGGCCGGCCCGCTCGAGATCGTGGCGTGCACGGTGGTGCCGCGCACCACGTTGTCGCCAGCGACGAGCGTGGGCTGCTCGGGCACGGCCCAGGTGAGGATCACCCCGTCGGGCACGACCTCGTCGGGCACGGCCGCCACCACCTCGAGGCCCAGGCCGAGCTCGCCGAGAGTTCGCGTGGCCTGCTCCACCGTCAACCCGGCGATCTCGGGCAGCACCCGCGGCGCGGGGCCGGTGGACACCACGAGCACGAACTCCTTGCCCTCCTGCAGCGATCTGCCGGCCACCGGGTCGGTGCGGATGACCACGTCGGCGGGCACGACCTCGGAGAACTCGGGCACTTCGACCACCTCCCAGTCGAAGCCCGCGATCTCGTTGAGGGCCGCGCCTTTGTCCATCCCGACGAGATCGGGTACCTCGTGGCTGGTGGTCGACAGGACCCGCCAGGCGACGACGCCGCCGACGAGCACGACGATCAGCGCGACCGCGGCGAGCACCCAGCGCAGCACGTGCGGGGTGTCGATCGGCTCGCCGCTCGGCTCAGCGGACGGCTCGCTCGGCTCGTCGCGCAGCGTGATCGGTACGGTCGGGGCCGGGCGGGTGGTGGGGGGCTCGAGGGGTCGAGCGATCGAGCCGGTGGCGTCGCCGACGAACAGCCCCGAGCCGACGATGGCGATCGGCGCAGGCCGCGGCAGCTTCTCGGCAGCCTGGACGAGCCCCCGACCCAGCTCGGCGGCCGTCGACCGCTCGGCCGGGTCGGCTCGACCGGCCCGCTCCAGCACCGACGCGAGCGGCCCCAGCTCGGCCGACACCGGCATCAGCTTGTCGACGCGTGCGGCCAAGGTGCCCACGACCGAGTCGGCGACGAAGGGCACGTGACCGGTGACCGACTCGATCAGCGTGAGGCACAGCGAATAGACGTCGGTGCGCTCGTCGACCCGCTGGCCGCTGCCCTGCTCGGGCGAGGCGTAGCGGGCGCGTTCGGGACCGACCTCAGCCGGGTTGGACCAGGCGCGCTCGGCGAGCGCCCGGGCGATGCCGAAGTCGGCGATCCGGGCCCGGCGGTCCTCGCCGAACAGGATCACCCCCGGACGGATGTCGTGGTGGACGAGCCCCCGCCGATGGGCGTAGTCGAGGCCCCGGCACACGTCGAGGCCCACCACCAGCGCCTGGGACGGGCTGAGGAGGCGGCCCCGGTCGAGCATCTCCTGCAGGCTCCCCCCGGCGAGGTGCTCGAGCACGAGGTAGGCGTGCAGCCGCCCACCGATCTCCTCCTGCCCCCAGTCCTCCACCCGCACGATGTTGGGGTGGTCGAGCGAGGCGGCCACCTGGGCCTCGGCCCGCAGACGCTTGGCCAGCTCGGGATCGGCGGTGAGCTCCGGGTCGAGCACCTTGACTGCCACGGTGCGGTCGAGCTGCAGGTCGGTGGCGAGGTACACCTCTGACGACGAACCCAGTCCCCGGCGGGACTCCAGTCGGTACCGCCCACCGAGCACGCGTCCGATCAGCGTCGACTCACCTGCTGCCACGAAGGGCGAACCTACCGCTCCCCGACGCGCCGGGGGTGGCACCTGCAGCCGGACGCGGTGGCAAACGGCGAGCCTCCCGGGAGAATGGGTGTCGTGCGTGTGTTCGGCAAGCGGATCAACACCGAGCTGCTCGTGGTGAGTCTGGGCATCGCGATCGGGCTGGTGCTGATCGGGTTCGGCCTCATGGGCGGCCGGACCGGGCGCGACGCCCTCGGCTACCCCGAGCAGATCGAGTCCATCTCGCCGGCGCCCAACGACCGCCAGGTGTTGCGCCAGACCGAGATCGTCGTCGACCTCGTCGCCAACCACGAGGCGGTGCTGCTGGTCGACGGTATCGAGCTGCCGGTCACCCGGCTCGACGAGCTGTCGGGCGGGCTGGCCGAGCCCGGCCAGCAGGTGGAGCTCCCCCCGACGGCGATCTGGGACCCGGGCAACTTCCTCATCAGCTTCCGTCCCGCACCAGGCGCGCCGATCGAGCAGTACAGCGTCGGGACGCACACCGTCACGGTGATCTTCTGGGACATCGAAAAAGGTCGCGAGGCCGCCCGTTCGTACAGCTGGACCTTCGAGGTCCTCTAGCGCGGTCGGCTAACCCGGCAGCTCGCCGGTCTCGAGCAGGTGGACGAAGCCGGCCTCGTCGAGGATCGGGATCCCGAGCGCCTCGGCCTTGGTCAGCTTCGACGCCCCCGGGTCGGCGCCGACCACGACCGCGAATGTCTTGCTCGACACGCTGCCCGGGCTCTTGCCACCACGTTCTTTGATGGCCGCCCCGGCCTCGTCCCGGGTGAAGCCCTCGAGCGTGCCGGTCACCACGACGGCTTTGCCGGCGAGCACCTGGGGCTGGCGGCTGATCGTGACGTTGCCGAACTCGACACCCGCGGCACGCAGCTTCTCGACGAGCTGGCGGTGCTCGGGGTTCGCGTACCAGCTCGTGATCGACGCGGCGATGACCGGACCGACCCCCTCGACGGTGGCCAGCTCGGCCTCGGAGGCGGCGAGCACCGCGTCGAGCGTGCCGAACGCCCGGGCCAACGCCTCGGAGGCGGCCGGGCCGAGATGCTTCACGCCGAGCGCGGTCAACAGCTTGGGCAGCGGCCGGTGTTTGGACGCCTCGATCGCAGCGATCAGCTTCTCGGCGCTCACCTGTGCGAACCCCTCCAAGGTGAGCAGGTCGTCGACCGTCAGCGAGTAGAGGTCGGCGGCGTCGCGCACCAGTCCGGCGTCGGACAGCTGGAACACGGTGCGCTCGCCGAGGCCTTCGATGTCCATCGCCCCTCGGCTGGCGAAGTAGATGATCCGCTGGTCGCGCTGGTACGGGCAGTCGGGCTCCACGCAGCGGGTGTCGGCTTCGCCGGGCAGGCGGACCAGCTCGCTGCGCAGCGGGCACGGGCACGTGCGCGGGAACTGCCACGGCTCGGTGCCTTCGGGCCGCAGCGACAGCACCGGTCCCACCACCTCGGGGATCACGTCGCCGGCCTTGCGCACCACCACCGTGTCGCCGGGCCGCACGTCCTTCAGGCGAACCTGGTCCTCGTTGTGCAACGTGGCCATGCTCACCGTGGAGCCACCGACGAAGACCGGCTCGAGCACCGCGAAGGGGGTGGCCCGACCGGTGCGACCGATCGAGACCTGGATGTCGCGCAGCAGCGTGGTGCGCTCCTCGGGCGGGAACTTGTAGGCGATCGCCCAGCGGGGCGCCCGCGAGGTGAACCCCAGTGCGTCGCGCTGGGCCAAGTCGTCGACTTTCACCACCACCCCGTCGATCTCGTAGCCGAGATCGTGACGGTGCTCCTGCCAGTGGAGGCAGTAGGCCTCGACCTCGGCCAGGGTGTCGACCAGGCGGATCTCGGGGTTCACCGGGAAGCCCAGCGCGCCGAGCAGCTCGAGCGTCTGGTGGTGGCTGGTGAGCACCGGTCCGCCGACCACCTCGCCGAGCTGGTACGACCAGAACGCGAGCCCGCGGGTGGCCGTCACGCGCGGGTCCTTCTGACGCAGGCTGCCGGCACCGGCGTTGCGGGGGTTCACCGGCACCGGGTCGGGCTTGCGACCGGCGGCCACCCGCTCGGCGTTCTCGGCCTGCTTGGCCGCCTTCAGCCGTTCGAAGGCCTCGATCGGCAGGTACACCTCACCGCGCACCTCGAGCACCTCGGGCACCTCGGGCACTGCGTCGCTGGCCTGGAGCACCTGGGGCACCGACGAGATCGTGGCCACGTTGGCGGTGACGTCTTCACCCACCCGGCCGTCGCCGCGCGTGGCGGCCTGCACGAAGCGACCTTTCTCGTAGCGCAGGCTGATCGCCACGCCGTCGATCTTCAGCTCGCACACGTAGCGCACCACGACACCCTCGCCGAGCCCCTTGGCGACTCGCTCCCCCCAGGCGCGCAACTCGTCGACGTCCATCGCGTTGTCGAGGCTCGTCATCGGCACCCGGTGCTCGACCGGGGCGAAGGTGGTGAACACCCCGGCGGCACCCACCTCGGCGGTGGGTGAGCCCTCGGCCAGCTCGGGGTACTCGGCCTCGAGCGCTCGGAGCTCGCGCACCAGCGCGTCGTACTCGGCGTCGGCGATCTCCGGGGCGTCGTCGCGGTAGTAGCGCTCGTTGTGGTAGCGGATCAACGCCCGCAGCTCGCCAGCCCGGGCGGCGGGATCGACCGGGCCGGCCATCTCAAGCGCCGAGGGTCAACCGGGTGGCCAGGGCCTGGGTGCGGACCCGGTGAGCGATCTCGTTCACCTGGCCGAACACCGTTGCGGCGACCTCCTCGGCGTGCAGGCCGCGCCCGCACGCCGGCGTGATCAGGCTCTGCTGGCGCAGCTGCATGGCGTCGCAGCCCCGCTGGACGAGCTGGCACCACAGCTCGGAGAGCTGTCGCCAGGGCCGCTCGGCGCTGCGGCTGAGCGGGCCGTCGGTGGGCACGACCCCCCAGGCCACCACGCCACCGCGGTCGAGGAACCGGGCCAGGTACCCGGCGACGTCGACCACGCTCGGGGTCACCGGCAGCGACAGCACCGCCGGGCCGGCGGCGAGCACCGAGGCCCAGTCGGCGTCGGCGCAGCAGTGCACGCCGGCGACCGCGTGGTGCTCGACGGCGGCGAGCGCGCCCGAGACGAGGTCGATCGCCGCATCGGGTGGGATGGGGAACCCAGGCGCCATGAGCGCACCGAGCGATGGTTCGTCGACCACGACCACCTGCTCGGCTCCGGGCAGCGCGGCGGCGACCTCGGCGTAGAGGGCCTGCAGGTGGGCGCGCACGGCCCGGACCGCCACCTCGAACGCGGTCGACACCGGCACCCCGGCGCGCGCCAGCGCCAGACCGAGCGTGACCGGGCCGGTCAGCTGCCACTTCACCGGGTCGGTCCGCCCCGCGGCCGCGGTCAGGAACGCCCGGAACCCGCCGAAGGCGTCGTGATCGAGGTCGGTGACCACCGGAGCGAGCGGGTCGACGCGGTCGAGGTCGACGGCGATGCTGCCGTAGGGACCCAGCGCGACGCCCCGGATGCCGACGACGGCCTGGGCGATCATCCCCTCGGCCGGGGAGCGCCGGGGCAGCGACGGGACGGCGGGCAGCTCGGGGGTGTGCACGAGCGCGAACTCGGCCGCGGCCGCCGCGTCGCGGTGCGGGAGGCTGCCGACACCGGTCGCCGTTCCCCCAGCCAACTGGGCCGCCACGTTCACCTCCCCCTTCGTGCCCATCACGTTAGGTTGGCCGACACGGCCGCGGCTGGACAAACCTTGCGCGGTGCAATCGCGGCGAACCCTCGGAGCGGCGCTGGTGTGGACCGTGCGCGTCGTGTGGCTGGCGCTGCTGGTGGGGATCGCCGTGTTCGCTGAAGCTCTCGACGACCGCTCCCGGCCGGTGCAGGTGACTGCGGCGGTCGGCCTGTGGGTCGGGTGGGCGGCGGTCCTGCTGGCGTTGGCGGTCCCGAGCACGACCTCGCTCACGACGGCGCGGCTCGTGGTGCCGGTCGCCCCCGTGGTGAGTGGGTGGGCGCTCGTCGAGGGTGCCGACCCGGTGCTCGGGGGTGTGGCGGTCGGCCTCGGCCTGCTGGCCAGCGTCGTGGTGCTCTCGGGCGAGGTGGGCGGGGTGTTCGTGCAGGCCTCGGCCTACGGCGACGAGCGACGCCTCCCCCTGCGCCCGCCCGGCCCGATGCTGCCGGTGGTCGTCGTCGCCTGGGTGGTGATGACCGCCGCGGTGCTGGCCGGGCCGCTGTTGCTCGCCGCTCGGGCCTGGGTCGCCGGCGCAGTCGTCACGGCCGTGGCGGTCGCCCTCGTGGCGGTGCTGCCGCGGCGCTTCCACCGTCTGACCCGCCGCTGGCTGGTGGTGGTGCCCGCCGGGGTGGTGGTGCACGACCACACCGTGCTCGCCGAGACGGCGATGTTCCCGCAGCGGCAGATCGGCTCGTTCGGCCTCGCCTACGCCGACACCGAGGCCGCCGACCTGACCGGTGGGGCGCTGGGCCCTGCCATCGAGCTGACCCTCACCGAACCGGCCACGGTGGTGCTGGCCCCGACCGTCGCACCCCGGCGGACGGGCGCTGCACGTGCGCGCCCTGCTGCTCAGCCCGACCCGCCCCGGGATGGCCCTGGCCGCCCTCCAGCGCCGCTGACCCCGCTCGTCGGCGTTCCGGTCAAGACCCGGGATCTCAGCGGGCGACGCCACCGCCGAGCACCCAGGTGTCGGTGGGGTCGTACACCACGACGCTCTGACCCGGCGCCACCCGCCGCTGGGGTGTGTGCCAGCGCACCACGATCCCACCGTCGTCGCTCGGCTCCACGGTGGCCGGCTGGGCCCCACCGTGAGCGCTCACCTGCGCCAGCACGTCACCGTGCACCGGGCGGTCGGTCCAGGTGACCGAGCGAACCTCGACCGTGGGGCGGGTCAGCTCGGCAGCGGTGCCCACCACGACGCGCGCTGCGGGTACGTCGACGTCGACCACGTAGCGCGGCTCGCCGCCCCCGGGCAGGCCCAGGCCGCGGCGCTGGCCGATCGTGACGAGCTGCACCGCCGGCACCTCACCCACCCGGCGGCCGGCGGTGTCGACCACCTCGGCGGGGTGGAGCGGGATGCGCCGGTCGAGGAAGCGGGCGCGCCCGTCGTCGGCGGCCGGGACGAAGCACACCTCCTGGCTGTCGGGCTTTTCCGCGG